>Ga0164313_10006323_pt1 | contig 10450 bp, 7 predicted proteins | sample GuaBasSedimGuay4_FD_113735 | JGI IMG/M metagenome (GOLD analysis project Ga0164313, IMG submission 113735) | Subseafloor sediment microbial communities from Guaymas Basin, Gulf of California, Mexico - Guay4, Core 4569-4, 0-3 cm | ecosystem: Environmental > Aquatic > Marine > Hydrothermal vents >...
ATGTTGTTCGCTCTTCTTAACGTTTAATGAATTTTTAAAAAATTGCCCAGCAATCAGCGATCACCGGCAGAGCCGGGGGTATGAGGAAGGCCCCTCGAAGGGGCCATGCTCTGCCGGTGATCGCTGATTTATACCAAGAATTTTTTTGATGATTTTTTCAATCGTATTCATTGCTCGTCCCTTGGGAGACATTCCTATTGTATACATTGAAGGCCTTATGTGTTGAAAACCAATTGAAGGTGAAACTGGAACCATTTAATAAACAAAGATAAAATTCTTGGGTTTAACTCCCTTTTTAAGACACCGGCTTAGCACCATTGAAGACTTTGATTACAGAGCAATCCTCACCGGATCGGTAAAACCTTTTCAATTCTCACCGGCAGAGCCGGTGGCTTAAAAAGGGAGTTATCAGTATCGGATTCTCGGATCCAGGTACGCGTACAGTACGTCGACAATCAGGTTGGCCGTCAAAACCACAGCGGCAATCAATAAAAAGCAGGCCTGGGCAAGGGGATAGTCATTGTTGCTCACGGCAAACACCAATTCCTTGCCGATTCCCGGCCATGTAAACACGGTTTCAGTCAGTGCCCCGCCATTAATGGAAAATGCCAGGCTCAGCCCGATGCTGGTGATAACCGGCAGCGCTGCATTTCTGGCAGCATGATGATTCCTGATAACCTTCTCGGACAGTCCTTTTGCGCGGGCCGTGACAATGTAGTCTTCCTTCAGCGTTCCAAGCATGCTGCTGCGCATCAACAACAGGTAGGAACCCATCTGGACCACAAAGAGGGTCATCAGCGGGAGCAACATATGGTGAAGCACATCCAGAGCCTTTACCAGGAAACCGGAGCTTTCATCCACCCATATCTCGGGTGATATAATGCCGTTCAAAGGAAACCATCCCACCTTGTATCCCAGTATCCACACCAGCATCAGGGCGAACCAGGGTACAAAAAGCGTGTGGCAGACCAGTGCGCTGATGGTCATCCAGGTATCGCTTTTACTTCCTTTTCGCCACGCGGCAATCTTCCCGAAAAAAACACCGGCCAGAGCTGCCAGGATAGTGGATGTGGTGAACAGCAGTATGGTGTTGGGCAGACGTTTCCAGATTATCTCGTGAACGGGTTCGCCATAGTGGAAGGACACCCCGAAATTGCCGCTAAAAAAGTTTTTGAGATAAAACAGGTACTGCGTCCATATCGGTTGGTCCAGCCCCAGCTGAGACATGACGTACTCCACCTCTTCCGGGGTCCACATGGGATCAACCATGCGGGCAACCGGGTCTCCGGGAGCCAACCGAAACAGCACGAACAGAATCGTCAGAATCACAAAAAAGATGATGGTGATCTCCACCAGCCGCTTAAAAATAAATTTTTGTATCTCCATATTTTCTGCCTCTATTATTCCTTGGAAACGCCTATCCTTATATAAAACAATCCAGCCCATACCCCAACAACCCATGCAATACCAAGGCAGAAAATATTAATATTTTTTACCCAAGTGGTCGCAAGGAACAGCACAAGTCCGGCGGATGATCCTGGTGTAACCGTGAATCTGTCTGAGATCCTCGGCACCCATTATGCTGAACAGCTTAAATTCAGCTACCTATGGGTTTAACCGTACAGAATGACCAGACGCTGCCGATACCCCCGACCTTCTCCACCCATCCTGAAAAGCGGTCTTTGCGGGCAGCCTCCAGAACGTCCGGATTGTAAAGAGGAATGTAGGGAACGTCCTCCAGGAGGATCCGTTGCATTTCCCACAGCATTTCACGGCGTTTGTCACGGTCCATTTCTCCGCGCTGCTTGTTTCTGAGCGTGTCGAAGGTCTTGTTCCGGTAGCCGCTCATGTTCCAGCCGCGTTCCTTGTCCTGCTTCGAATAGAAGAACGTACCCACGTAATCAGGATCCAGGTTGAGGCTCCCGTAGCCCAGGATGAAAGCATCGAAATCCCGCTTGCCCTTTACCTGCTGCAGGAGTGCGCTGAAGGCCATGGGACGTGCATAAGCCGGCAGTCCCATGTTGCGCAGCCATTCCTGAATCATGAGTCCCGCAAAAGCCCGGCGGGGATCGTAATCCGCCGGGGGTGTTAAAATGGTGAACCGCTCCATGGGCTTTCCGTCGGGCAGGTGCAGTTCCTTCCCTTTGGTCACGTTACCGTCTGGGTCCACAGGCGGTTCCGTCCAGGAATAGCCTGCCGCTTTCAACATATCATAGGCCAGCTTGAGACGCTGTTCATGGTTCAAGCCGTCGCCGTAATGCGGAACCTGTGGGTTGTGCCAGAATTGGTTTCCCGGGGGCACCACCGAATGCAGGATGGTCCCGTATCCTTGCAGAATGCGTGATATGATAAAATCCTTGTCAATGATCGTGGCGATGGCCCGCCGCAGGACAACATCGTCAAAGGGTGGTCGCCTGAGGTTGAAGCCCATGTAGTACAACGCACTTTTCTGATTGTGGAAAACCGCTATATCCGGATCACGGGTAAGATCATCAAGGTAGCCCGGTTGCAGGCCCCACCAGAACATGTCGATATTGCCTTTTTTCAAGGCCAGGATGGCCACATCCGAAGTGCCATAGAATTTAAATAGAATACCGTCGATATAGGGGCCCAGGAGATGGCCGCCGATGCGCTGGCCGGTACCGAAAAAGTGCGGATTCCTCACCATGTGAAGATAGGCGCCGCCCTTGTAATCCTTCAGAACAAAGGGGCCCGTCCCCAGTGGTCTTTCTACCCTGTGGTTCTGAAGTGACCGGAGAGGTTTGTCTTTCGTTTTAGCCTCTGCGGCAACGGCTTCCCACTCCTTGCGTGATACCATGGGGGCGGTCAGTGCCCTGGACAGGAATACGGCTGTCGGTTTTTTCAAGTAAAAGATCACCGTATAATCGTCCGGTGTCTCGATCTTCTTGATGGCCTTCCACTTGCTCGAATACCGGGGCACCTTGAACTCTTTGATGACGTTGCCGGTGAAAACCACGTCATCGGCGGTAAAATCCGACCCGTCAGCCCATTTTGCCTGTCTGAGTTTGACTGTGTAGGTGATTTTCTCTTCATCGTAGATCGGATCCTCGGCAGCCAGCCAGGGTACCAGCTTCAGCGTTTTAGGGTCACGGAGATAAAGCGGTTGGTAAATCTGGGTCAGAATTTTTCGAGAGTTCGCATCGCTCGCCAGCCAGATGTTAAGAGTTCTGGGCTCTTCGGGCAAGCCGATTCGCAGCAGGCCTTCCGGCGTTTCACCCTGGCAGGAAATGAGGGTGGCCAGAAGCAGGACGAGCAACAGAAACCCCAACCATCCGGGGGTTGACTTTATTTCAGCATGATCGTGTAATTTATTTTTCATTCTTCAGCTCTGTGACTTTCTTTTCAATAAAATTGATCACATCCGATTCCAGTTTAGTATCGTTAAGGCGGTTAATTCTGGGTATTCCCCCCGGGCTCACACAGTTGATCTCCACCACTTTATCGCCGATCACATCGATGCCCACAAAATAGAGGCCATCCTTGATGAGCCTGTCTTTAATGGCCGTACAAAGTTCCCGTTCTTTGTCGGTTACTGCATGCCTGTGAACGGTCGCGCCGGCGTGGACATTGGTCCTGAAATCTCCCGCCTTGGGGATCCGCCCATAAGCCCCCATGATTTCCCCGTTCAACAGCATTATCCGGACATCACCATGGGATTTAACACTACTGATATACTCCTGTACCATGATCTGCTCTCGCTCGGGATATCTTTTATAATCTTTGACATAATAATTGATCAGAGAATTCAGGTTCTCCTGATCCCGGTTGCTTACCTTTATGACCCCCTCCCCCCCGAACCGCTGCAGCGGTTTAACCACCATGGCGCCGCCGAAATCATCGATAATTTTTTTTAATCGAATCGGATCCCTGGAAACGTGGGTTTCGGGTATGATATCCGGAAAATTGAGCATATAAAGTTTGCTGTTGCCCAGAATCTGGCCGCTGGTGCTGTTGATCATAAACACCGGGTCGTTGACCGGCGCCAGAAGCTCCATGACCTGGTAATTTAAAGGGGGGTTTTTTCTTAAAAACAACGCATCCAGGCCGGTCAGGGTTTCGAAAATGAGATCGTCTTTTTTCAGGCACTGGATCAGACATTTCCAGTAATCGACAAGGCCCAGGTCGGGAGGCACGCTGATATTCCACATCCTGGCCACCACCCTGTTGTCGCGAATATAGACATCGTGGGGTTCGAGAAAATAAACCGTATGTCCCCGCTGATTGCACTCGTACATCAAGTAGCTCGTGGTATCCCAAAGCGGATCAATCGATTCCAGACTATCCATTAAAAAAGCGATTTCCATTCAACCCTCATTGATTGTTATGCGTTGGAAACAAGCCGTCATTTTTCCTGATAATATTCATACCCTTAAGCGTGCTGTAAAAATTGCTTTTGCTGATAATAATCGCTGATGCAGACGAACTCCCGGTTCTGTGTTAATAACCTTATCGTACGGCATACCCCGCTTTGTAAAAAATTGCAATTTACAATAGTGGTGAAACCGCATTTAATGAAATGTTCATGCCTGGTTGTATGCTGTCGGCAGTGAAAATTTATCCGGGCGGGGAACCCTTTTTTATCTTTTCGTGCAGTGTTCTGATACGACTGCTCAGCACCTTGCAGATTGTCAGGGCGATCTGGGGGTACTCCCTCACGATTTCATTGAATTCCTGTTTGTGCAGAATCAGCAGGCGGGATTCAGTTTCCGTGCGGATGGTTGCCGAACGCGCAACATTCTCAAAAAGCGCCATCTCCCCGAAATAATCCCCTTCCCGGATGCGGTCCACCTCGATTTCCTTGCCGCTCTCGTCACCGATGTGAACGGACACCTCCCCGTCTATAATCAGGTACATGGTTTCACCCATATCACCCCTTTTGATGACGACCTCCCCGGGCTGATAGTACACATCCTCGGTCACGGATCCGACGGCTGCCAGTTCCGCCACGGTGAGTCCTTCGAACATTTCAATCTTCTTCAGCAGCAGTATCTTGTCGGTGACGACAACTTCCGAGGCCATAACTTCCTCCTTTACCCCTGTGTAATTTTTCGCCTCGATTAAAACGTGCCGGGCCATTTTATCGGCGTGAGTCTTTTCGGACAGTTCGAGATCGAACAGTACACCTCGATCGTGCTCATTCAGCTCCTCGGCTTTCAGCAGAAGTATGACGGACAGCCACGCTTCTTTCCCAACCAGCCAGGCCAGAAAACTTTCCTTGCCCTCGCCGAACTCAGGCTGTTTGAAATTCCTGCGGCCAACGGCAAGCTTCTCGGAAAACGGCGCCCCTCCTAAAAGCGGCAGCAGGATCTTCGACAGGGACCGGTCCAGCAAATCGTCCAGGGCTTCCATGCTGTTGGCCTGCTGCAAACCATCCGCCGAAAAAATTCCCCGACCAACGATCTTCATCTGGCCGGTTTTGTCCTGGAGAGCCAGCACGCGCAGCACATTCTCCAGTTCCAACCGACTCTTCTGCGCCAGGTGATCCGTCAGCAAATACCTTGCTTCGCTTTCCGGAAAGGATTTTACGTACTTCATCGCGGCAAGACAACCGTAGCTCTCACCAATCTGAGTGCGGGCAAACCGATAGGCATCGATATCGCCGATATTCAACGCTTCCAGCAGCTCGAAAATACCCTCGCGAATCTTGCGCCGCGGTATGTTGAGGGCTTCGATGAGGAGCTGGCCGTTCTGATACTCCGCTGTCTTTATCTTTTCCTTGGCCAGTTCATGTATTTTTTCCGATGGATCACCCATCATGGCAACCGAACGCCGCAATGAAACCGCATCACCGATGTCGAATGCCGCCAGCGCAGACCGGCGTATAACCTCTCTGTCGTTGTCCAAAAAAGGCACCACCAGGGAATTGATGTCGGGTGTCCCCAGTTGATCCAAGCTCTCTATGATCCGGTGGGCCATGGGCTGATTTTCTTTTGCAGCCAGGTGGTTTTTTAGTTTCTCAACAAAGTCGGTTTCTCCCGTCTCCCCGGCTGCAATAACGCCGGCCATGCGTTCTTCCATGGCAGAAGAATCCAGCCAGGCATCGATCAGTTTACGGTATTTATCCGGATCGCTCCGGTAGAGCCCGGCCACAGCCAGGGCCCGTACCTCGGGCCTGTCGGCCTTCTCAAAGGCTTCCCGGTTGAGCTGGGAGGAATACTCCAGTTCGAGCCGGTTGGCGGCGTTTATGATAGCCGCCATCAATGCGGGATTTTTATGGTCCACTAGGCCTGACAGTATCTCCACTGTTTCGGACTCCGGTGCCGAGGAAAGGAGTGAAAGAAGCCCGATTCTAGTCCGGTCGTCCTGATCCTTCAGCATGCGCAGAATGTTGGCATCCAGTTCCTCGACAGCCAATGATTTCAGCAACCCTGCATACCAGAGGCACTCTTTGCCCTGGGTTGAACAGAATGTTTTGATCAACTGCTCACGCATCGTTCTATTTCTGAAAATCTCCTCCATGTCATTCTTTTCCATGGATTTCAGATTCAGCATCTTCTTGGAAATCAGGTCCAGTAAAATTTTCGAATAGTTCCGCCTGAGGATATAGGGTGTGATCGCCATAACCACAACAAACGGCAAGGCAACCAATGACAGATACCGAGGGTGAAAAAGCTGGTTGAAAATGACCATGATCCCGGCCCCGGTAAGCGTACCGATCTTTATGGCATAACCGCTTAAAAACGGCATTATCACCGCCCGTTGGGATGCCGGCAGCAGGCCCGTTAAAACGGCCCTTGCCGGAAGGTGTATCGTCGATTTCAAAATAGTGGTGCTCGCACGGGCATAACCCGCCGATAATACGTCAAACTTGAGCAGAAGCCCCAGAAATGCCAGTATGTAATTCACGGGATGAAGCATCAGGGCGGTGGGCAGTCCCCAACGACCGTAGATCCTGCCCACAAACAGCAGGAGGACAAGACTGACGACACTCATACCCCCACGGAAGTAGCTCAAAAAAAGCAGTTTTGATGGTTCTGATTGAAAAGTGTCATCAATGACGACATTGAATTGAAAGTTCAGAATCGGCAGCACCACATTGGGTATCAGAAATAGCAGAATCATTATTTTAATCAGCAAAGATCCTTTGATTATCGGCCTAACTTTCCTTAACTGCTGCCGAAAACCGGATTTTTTCTTCTTCCCTGGTTTCTTTTCAGTCACCAGAAGCGTTGGAAACCGTAAACTGATCTGTTTCAGAACCACGGCACCCAACATCATGATAATAAAATAAATAAACAGGAGGTTGTCCATGGAGATGGTTCTGGCCATGAAGGGCGTACCAAAGCTTAAACCTATCTGCCCCACGATGGCACCGGCTGAAATCAGTGGAAAGAGCCGTTTGGATTGTCTGACATTGAAAAGATCGTTGGTCAGATTCAGGTAAAGGAGCGTGATCACGGCCGCAAACTGTGTTTTCACAACGTACAGCACGGGATAGATCAGGTCGAAGCCCAGGGGAATTAAAAGCCGGATAATGCCTATGGCTACGGCACAAATAATAAAAATATAGGTCAACAGTTTGGCACCGGGTATACGGACCATGAACCCGGATAAAAAACTGACGATGCCCATGGCCAGGACGGCGTTGAGGAACAGGATAAAAGGAAGCTTCTGCACGTCGTACCGGGTCAAAAAGGCGGTGTCCGCGTAGTTATTTATAATGACAAAGCCGCCCACCAGAATAAAACGCAGTAAGAGGATCCAGACAAACAACCCGGCTTCGCCCTCATATATGTTCAGCCAACTGCGTAAGGTTTTAAGCAATTACGTTACCCGATATGGTACATCTCCGGATGGGGACCCAGTGCCTAATGTGCTTCCCTGACTATCCTGAATCCGGTAATATTGATCCTGTTAGACGGATGCGAGTAGGCCCGATTGGCAGACCGGCAGGCATAATATTTTGAAACCCAGCTACCGCCGCGTCGCACACGGTTGTTCCCTTTTTGGGGACCGATGGGATCTTTGACACGTTCCGTGTTGTAATCGCCATATCTGTCCTGGCACCACTCCCAAACGTTGCCGTGCATGTCATAAAGGCCCCAATGGTTGGGCGCAAATGTTTTAACGGGCCCAGGACCACCGGCTGGAATTTTAAGCGACTGCAGATAGAACAGACATGACCCTGATTTCTTTTTATTCCCATACATGGCCTTGTCACAATCGATTTCATCACCCCAGGCAAAGGCTGCCTTGCTGCCCGCCCGGCAGGCATATTCCCATTCCGCCTCGGTGGGCAGGCGGTAAACACCGTCACCCCTTGCGTTCAGTTTCTTGATGAATTTATGGCAGTCCTTCCAGGACACACGGGTAATCGGGTGATTGTCGGCACCCCTTCGCCACCCGATGAGATTTTTCCCCATGAGGCGCTCCCACTGCTCCACGGTCACTTCAGTGGTCTGCATGTAAATCGGTTGGGTCAGGATCACCGTGTGCTGTATTTCGCCACCGGCACCGTCCCTGCCCTTCTCGCTCTCGGGACTGCCCATCACAAAGGTCCCCGCCGGAATCAGCGCGAACTCCATGCCGATGGAGTTACTGTAGGTCTTTTCAAAGGCCGGACACACTTGCGGTAGCAGTACCGCCAAGGAAACAAGGGTGAAAAGATACAGTAATGCATGGCTGGAAATGTTCCTATTTTGCATGACATTCCCCCTCAGGATTTCAAATTATCATTTGAAATCCTCAAATCAGGTCATTCCAACGCGACTTTCAGTTTCCATCTTGATGAAGCGAGAAATGCTTATCGTTGAAACGCCCGGTTTAAATTTTAAGCATATATGCCAAGTAGTATCACATATCACCGTACAATTAAACCTGAGACAATCATTTTTCCATAAAAACGAATGCCATACACAACCATGCAAAAGCGCAAAACTGTTTGACACAGGGTACCCCTTACTCTATTTTTCTATAATGGCAACCACGATAATTATGGCAAGATCCGAACACCCCCTTGACTTGGGTGCACTGCAAAAGTCAGCGCAGACAAGCGCCCCGGAATGCTTGCTGATGGATCATGGCGATCTTGAAACGATGGAGGATCAGATACATGCTGAAGGCCGGGCATCCCCGTCAGGGCCATCCATCGGTCTGGTGTTAGACGCCGGTCAACCGGCTACGCAAGCCAGGACGGCCCGCGCCTATAAAAAAGGCCTGAAACTGATTCTGTGGAAGACGGTACCCGCTGCGCAGCCGGACAGCTTGAAAAAGGCGCTGTGGAACGCGTCCCGGGCCGGAATATGGAATCACCTGGTGTTTCCGGAAAATAAAGGCGATGTCGACACCGGACTGGTGGGATTTGCCCTCAACAACCCCAATATCGCAAATTCATATAGTTTTACGAGTGACCGCTTTCTTACGTCACCCGGTGATACTGAAACTCCGGTTTCATCGATCCGGGGATACTCGCGGGTGAAACCGCTCCCGGGTAAACCCCTCTGGGCGGCCATCGGTGCCCCGGAACAATTGTTGTTGTTTTTACACACATACGGAATAAAGCAGGTTCAAAAATGGCGGGTAATGGAAGATGGCAGACAGGTCAATCAACTGGGCAGATCCATCGACTATTATTTTGCAGAACCGGATGCCCTTCCCCCGGGTTTTCTCGACGAAATCTGCCGGATGGTGGAGGCCGGGGGGTCGGTGGACATGATCAAGGTACGCTACAACCTCGAACGCGCCTTTCTCATCGGTTACGCCATGGAGTTCGGCCTGGTTGCGGGCAACTCCAGCCTCAAGCACCCCAGACCGGAATATATCCAATCGCTGCATGAGAACACCGGACTCGATTTCAACGGCTATCTCGAACGAGGCTACACTTCCGTCAGGCCCGAATACAGAGGGACAGGGATCGGAACCAGGCTCCTGGAAGGGCTCACCGAACGTACGCAGGGGAAAAAGCTGTATTCGATCATTACCGAAGACAACCTGGCGACTCAAAAAATCGCCATCCGCAACAAGACGCGGAAATTAACCACGTTTTTCAGCCGGAAGGCCGGCAAAGAGGTGGGGGTATGGGTCTCCAAGTAACAGATCACGAATGCATTCCTGACGGAATGCATTCGTGATCTGTTACGTAACGCGGTTTCGCCGCTATTTTTTTACCCACTATATCTTTGTGGTTAAAGAAAATTAGTGATAAGCTTCAATCCTATACCTTAAACCTTTAACCCTATACCTTGTACCTTAGACCCAATGCCGTTAACTTAAGCCGTTGTTACTTTTCGAACGTTCTTTTCGGGGTCGAAATCGCTATCGGGATCGGGATCGAGAATATTGGCACTGCTATGTTTTTCGATTTCGATAGCGATCCCGATAGCGATTTCGATGGGTTCTCCCAACATGAAATCCCCTTAAGTTAATGACATTGACCTTTAACCTATACCTTTTACCTTTAACCTTATACCTAAATCTTTATGAACATCGG
>Ga0164313_10006324_pt1 | contig 10450 bp, 6 predicted proteins | sample GuaBasSedimGuay4_FD_113735 | JGI IMG/M metagenome (GOLD analysis project Ga0164313, IMG submission 113735) | Subseafloor sediment microbial communities from Guaymas Basin, Gulf of California, Mexico - Guay4, Core 4569-4, 0-3 cm | ecosystem: Environmental > Aquatic > Marine > Hydrothermal vents >...
GGGACAGCCCCTCGGGGGCGGGCAGTATGACCCGGACGCCCTGCTCGGTCAGGATCGAGATGCCCTGGTTGTGACCCACGACCAGGCCGCCCCGCGGGTGCTCGATCAGCGCGCTGACCTCATCGCTGAGCAGCCCGTCGCGGTGATCGTAGTTGAGGAAGCGCAGGCTGCTGATGCGGCTCACGCCGCGTGCCGAGGCGATCCAGGTGTTGCCGTCGCGGTCGCGCAGCATGCTGCTGGCGCCCTGCCCGGAGAGGCCGGTGGAGCGGTCCAAGCGCTCGAACTCGCCCGAACGGTCGATGCGCAGCAGCAGGCCCGAGCTGCCGATCCAGACGCCGCCGGCCCCGTCGGGCAGCAGCACGGGACCGCGCCCGTCGAAGCGCGCGTGGGTATCGAGCTCGAGCGATGTGTCGGTGTAGAGCACGCGGCTCTCCAGCCCGGACAGGTAGCCGACCCAGGCGTCGCCAGCCACCCAGATGCGCCCGGCCTCGCCGCCGACGACGGCCACCAGATGCTCGTCGGGCAGGCCCGCTGCCGCCGCCAGCCCGTGGGTCCAGCGGCCGTGGCGCAGGCGTGAGAGCCCGCTGTCGCCCACCACGTACAGCCCCGTGGGCGTGTGTGTCGAGGCCCAGGTCCGGCCCTCGGGTCGCCCGTCGGGGCGCAGCCAGAGGCCGTCCTCGGAGCGCAGGAAGACGCCCGCTCGCGCGGTGACCAGCGCGATCTGCCCGTCTGCCAGGGCGTGCAGCCCCAGCACCGCGGCGCTGTCTGGCGCTCCGGCGGGTCGGCCGAAGACGAGCGGGCCCTCCGGCGAGTGCTGCACGATGCCGTGGCCCAGCTGGGTGCTGGCCGACCAGACGCTCCCGCGCCGGTCCACCGTCAACCACGCGGCCACGCCGCCTTCTCGCGGTTCGGGGTAGCTCTGGAAGCTCTGGCCGTCGTAGCGCAGCAGCATGGCGCGCACGCCGAACCACAGCGACCCGTCCGGGTGCTGGAGCATGGACTGCACGTCGTGGCTGGGCATGCCGTCGCGTTCGGACAGCGTGGTGGTGCGGTAACGCTGAGCGTCCACGCGCGGCACGAGCGCGACCAGCAGGGCGAGGGCCAGCCAGAGCGGCCGGGCAGAGGGGCGGGGGGGGGGCATGGGCGGAGTCGGGGTGAGTCGGGGGGTGGACAGGCGCCAAGCCAGCGGGCTGAGAGCGTATCGGCGCGGGCGCGGGACGGGATGCGCTTTCCCGGCTGAGCGCCCACATCGATGCCCGTTGATGATTGGTCTGGGTTGTGCCTGGAGCTGTGACCGTTGGGCGCCGCCACTCTAACGGGGGGCAGTCGACGCTCTTCGACCCCAGGCCGTTGGGTCGGGCCTGGGCCCCACGGGCGCCCGCTGGAGAAGCCGGACCCTGCGTGGCACCGTTTCGAAGTCGTCGCGCGGCCCCTGCCTCCCTCTTCCCGTTCCCGGGCCAGCCCCGGCGCCCGTTGCCCTTGCCGATCCCACACCATCGCGAGCGCGCCGCACCGGATGGAGCTGCGGCGGGTCCGTCCGGTCGGGAGGCTCGCGCCTGGCCGGGGCTGGTGGCGCTGTGTCTGATGCTCGCCTCGCCCGGCGCGGCGGCCCGGGCGCCTGGCGATGGGGCGGACGCCGACGCGCCCGTGCTCGCCGGGGCGCCGGCGCGGGCTGCGGCTGGGGTGCCCGCCGCGCCAGCCCCTGCGCCGCCGGGTGCGCCGCCGGGTGCGCCGCCGGGTGCGCCGCCGGGCCCAGGCCCCGATGTCGATGACGACACGCCGGATGTGGTGGTCACCGCCGCGCGCCGTCCCCAGGTGGCGCTCGACACGCCTTGGGCCGTGCGTGTGCTGCAGGCCGACCGCATGCGGGGCACGGGCGACGGGCGCTCCCTGCCCAACATGCTCAGCCGCGAGCCCTCGGTGCTGCTGCAGAAGACGGGGCCCGGCCAGAGCTCGCCGTTTATCCGCGGCTTCACGGGCTTCCGCACGCTCTGGCTGGTGGACGGCATCCGCCTCAACAACTCGACCTGGCGCGACGGCCCCAATCAGTACGCCGGCACCATCGACCACTTTGCCGTCGACAAGCTGGAGGTGGTCAAGGGGCCGGGCGCCGTGCTGTGGGGCAGCGACTCCATCGGAGGGACGCTGCACGCGCGCACGGATCCGGCCGATCCGGCGCTGGGGCGGGCGGGCTTGTACGAGCTGCGCAGCGCCAGCGGAGAGCGCAGCGTGCAACAGAGGATCGGGTTCCAGGACGCCCGCGAGGACGGCTGGGGCCTCAAGGGAGGCATCTCCAGCAAGGACTTCGGCCGGATCCGTGCGGGCGGGGGCGAGCGCCTGTCGCACACGGGCTACGACGAGCAGGCCGCGGACCTGCGCCTCGATCTGCCGTCGGGTCCGGACGGCGGGCCGGCCCTGAGCTTCGGGGCCCAGACCGTGCGGCAGCTGGACGTGCCGCGTACGCACAAGACGGTGGACAGCAAGAGCTTCCACGGCACCAGCGTGGGCACCGAACTGGAACGCAAGCTGGATCAGAAGCGCGACCTGCTCTGGAGCCGGCTCGATTTCGAGGGCCAGAACGGTGGGCTGGTGGACGGGGCCGCGCTGACGTTCTCGTTGCAACGGCAGCAAGAGGATCAGCAGCGCGTGCGCACGGGTGGACGTTTTGATGAGCGCGGCACGGACGTGCTCACGACGGGTGTGCAGCTGCAGCTGGAGTCCGACAGCGACGTGGGCCTGTTCACCTGGGGGCTCGACGCCTGGCACGACGAGGTGGACAGCTATCAGACGGACGTGACCATCGGCTCCAGCCCGCCCGCCGGCGCCGTGGCCGGGCCCGTGGCCGATGATTCCAGCTACGACCTGCTGGGCGTGTACGTGCAGAACGAGCAGGTGCACGGCGACTTCGAGACCGTGATCGGCGTGCGCGGCACCTACGCCCGGGCAGACGCCGGCGCCTTCGACAACCCGGCCGTGCCCGGCAACGATCCCAGCACGCCGGGTAACGTGCTCTCGACCAGGGAGAGCTGGAACGACGTCTCCGCCAGTCTGCGCGGCCTGCTGCACGTGGACGACCAGACCACGGTCTGGGCCGGGCTGAGCCAGGGCTTCCGGGCGCCCAACCTCTCGGACCTGACCTCCGATCTGGAGGACGGCGGCGTGGAGAGCCCCACGCCCGACCTGGACCCCGAGCACTTCGTGACCCTGGAGCTGGGCACCAAGCTGGACAGCGACGACTGGTCGGGCGAGCTGGCGCTCTATCGCACCTGGATGAAGGACACCATCGTGCGCTCGCCCACGGGGACCTTCGAGGGCACCACGCCCGTGTTCCGCAAGGACAACGCGGGCGACGGCTGGGTGCATGGCGTGGAGCTACGCGGCGAGCGTCGGCTGTCGCCCGAGTGGACCGTGTTCGGCTCCGTGGCCTGGCAAGACGGCGAGGTCGACCAGTTCACGCCGGCGGGCATCAAGGTGCGCGAACCCATCAGCCGGCTCATGCCGCTCACGGCCCTGACGGGCGTGACGTTTGAGCCCGAGGCCCAGCGCTGGTGGATCCAGGCCGACGTGCTGGCCGCCGACGAGGCCGACAAGCTCTCCCTGCGAGATCAGTCCGATACCGAGCGAATTCCCCCCGACGGCACGCCCGGCTGGGCGGTGCTGGGCCTGCGCGCAGGTGTGACGATCTCGGAGCGAGCCAGCTTGGTGCTGGCGTTCGAGAACCTGCTCGACAAGAATTACCGCGTCCACGGGTCGGGCCTGAATGAGCCCGGCCGCAACCTGGTGCTGCATGGCCGAATCCGCTTCTGACCCTCGACCTCACGTCCGTGGCCCCAAGCGGGTCGCGCTGGGACGTCGTCCGCTGCACAAGCGGCGCGGGGTGTCCATGGCGCTGGGGCTCTCGCTGCTGGCTCACGGCGTGTTGGTGCCGACCTGGTGGCTGGCCACCACCAGCCACGAGCCGCTGCCGGCGGCGGCGCACGCTCGCGCGGGGCGGGTCCTGACCGTGCGGCTGCCGATGTGGCTCGCGCGGGTGTCGGCGGATCCGCTGGAGCCCGTGCCGCCGGTCGTGTCGTCGCACGCGGCGCTGCCGGACCCGGCGCCGGTGCCCGACCCGCCGCGGCCCACGTTGCTCGTGCCGAGCGAGGCGTCCTTCCCGTCGCCGCTCGCGTCAGCCCGGGCCCCCGAGCCGAGCAGCCGCCTGTGGCAGGTGCGCGCTGCGCGGGGCGACGCCGCCGTCGAGCCCGCTGAGGTCATGACGCCGCTTCCCGAGGCCCAGAGCGCCGAAGCTCGCATCGACCCTGATCGCGACCCGGCCGACGAGAGCGCACCCGTCGACGCGGGCGCAGTGATCGACGCGCGGCCCGCGCTCGACAACCCGGCGCCGCGCTACCCGGGCCTGGCCCGCCGCCGCGGCTGGGAGGGGGAGGTCGTGCTGTCCGTCGCCGTGGACGCGGACGGTCAGCCGATCGAAGTGACCATCGACGACAGCTCCGGTCGGCGCGTGCTGGACGAGGCCGCCGCCGCCGCTGTGTTCCGCTGGCGTTTCCTGCCCGCCAGCGCGGGCGGCGTGGCCGTCGCGGGCCGCGCCAGCGTGCGCGTGGCCTTCGTGTTGGAGAACTGAGTCATGCCCCGGATGCTTCCGACCCTGCTGGCGCTGACGCTGCTGCCGACTCTCGCGCTCGCCCAGGACGTCGTGCCGCGGCGCTTGGCCGAGGGTGTGCAACTGCTGACCGGCGGGCCTGACGGCAACGTGCTGGTGGTGGACGGCGAGGAGTCCCGGCTGGTGGTGGACGGTTGGTCACCGGCGCGCGTCGAGCCCCTGCTGGCGGCGCTCGAGCGCCTGCCTGGGCCGCCGCTGCGCTTCGTCGTGAACACTCACTTCCACGAGGACCACCGCGGGCTCAACACGCCCCTGGCTGCCCGCGGCGCCACGCTCATCTCCCACGCCAACACGCGCGCGTCCATGTCGCGCGGCGTCTTCGTGCAGGAGCTGGGCCAGAGCATGCACGCCGCGCCCGCCGAGGCCCTGCCCACGCTGGTGACGAGCGGTGACCTGACGCTGCACCTGGGCGGGCGCGACGTGCGGCTGCTGCACCTGCCCGCGGCGCACACCGACGGCGACCTGGCGGTGTACATCCCGGATGCGGACGTGCTGCTCACCGGCGACGTGTTCGAGCTGGGCGCCTGGCCCTTTCTGGATGTCTGGCACGGCGGCTCGTTGGACGGGATGCTGGCGGCCTGCGATCGGCTGGCCGCGCTCTGCGGCGAGCGCACCCAGGTGATCCCCGGGCACGGTCCGGTGTCCGACCTGCAGACGCTGCGGGCCTATCGGGAAGTCCTGGCGGGGCTGCTCGAGAAGGTCGCCGCGGCCAGCGTCGACGTACCCGATGACGAGCAAGGCGCCCAGCAGCGACTCAGCGATTTTCTGGGTCGCGCGCCCACCGCCGAGTGGGACCAGCGCTGGGGCGGCGCCGCGGGCGGGCGTCGCTTGGCGGCCATCGCCTGGCTCGGCGCCACCGGCCTGTGGGAGCCCGCCGCCCCCGTGGACGAGGACCGCCCGGGCGGCTGAGCGGCCGGCTGCTGCCCTCGCATCCAGGCCGGCCGGCGAGCCAGGCCTGAGAGACGCACACCCCGCGCCCGCTCGCGTTGATGATCGGCCCGCCGGGGGGCGGTCAGCCCGTGCGCAGGCGGCCTGCGCGCGCCCGCTCTGACGGCGCGTCGCGTCAGCGCCGCAGCCGCTCGTGCTCGTCGGCCGGCTCGGCGAAGCGACCTGTGCGCAGGAAGCGCGCCGTGGCCGCGTGCACGTCCTCGTTGTCCATCAGGAAGGTGTGCAGGCCCTCGACGATCAGGGTGTCGGCGGCGCCCGGGAGCAGGGCCTCCTGCACGGAGACCACGCCATCGTCGTCGCCCGGCAGCAGGGGGTTGTAGCCGTCGCTGGTGCCGCGGCCGGCGGCCACGATGCCGAAGGGGCAGGGGGGCGCGGGCAGGCGCGCGATGGCGTCGCTGGCGAGCTGCTGGCCGGAGGGCCCCAGCGCGGCCTCGAAGATCAGGCCGTTGAGAGCAGCTGCCAGGGCCGAGCCGCGGTTGGGGGGGGCGAGCATGACCACGCGGCCGAGGGCCAGCCGCTCGCGCCAGCCCGCGGGGCGCGCCAGCAGCGCCCGCGCGACGATGCCGCCCAGGCTGTGGGTCACGAAGGAGATGCGCTGCACGCCCTCGAGCTGCTCGATCAGGCCGCTGATGCGCGCGGCGTGCTCCTCGATGGATGCGCGTGTGCTGGGGTAGCTGAGAGCCAGGGTGTGCAGCCCCTCCCTGCGTAGGGCGTCATCCAGGCCCTGCAGCGAGCCGCGCGTGCGGCCCAGGCCGTGCAACAGCAGCACCAGCTGATGGGGAGCCTGGTAGGGCACGCGCCCGTCGGCGCGGGCCTGCTCGAACACCGCCCTGCAGGCCTCTGCCGTGCCCCAGGCGCGGCGCGTGTCGTCCGCGTCGAGCAGCCGGTGGTGAAACGTGATCACGTGGCGCTGGATGCGCCAGCCGCCGTGCCAGAACACGTCGGCCCAGAGCTGCGCGCCGCCCAGGGTGGGCAGGGGCAGGTTGATGCGCCCGCTGCCGTGCCGCTTCAGCAGGGTGGCGGCCAGCACGCGTTGGCACGCGTCGAGCGAGCCCTGCGCCAGCACCTGTTGTGGCGCGCGGTCGGTCGCTGCGCGCCCTGCATGGTCGTCTGCGGTCGTGCCTGCGCTGAGGCGGCTCAGCAGGCGCCACTCGCTGTGGGCGCCGCGGCGTTGCAGCGTCAGCCCCAGCACCTCGGGGCGCGCGTTGCTCCAGTTGGCCTGCGACGGCGCCTGGGCGTCCGCCGCAGTGGGCGCGCCGTCCTGAGCCTGCAGCGCGCTCGCGCAGGTCATGAACAGCGCGCAGGCCAGTGCCAGCGTCGATGTCCGCAGCGAGCTTCGATGCGCTGCCCGCCTCGAGCGCCGCGGCGTGGAGCGCGCGCGAGCAGCGCTCGACCTCCGTGGTGGGGCGCTGTTCATGGTGCCTGCGTCCAGCCCAGCCGTCGCAGCCAGGCGGCGATCTGGTGCGCGGTCAGCTCGTAGCCCGCCGCGCTGGGGTGGCCCTCGTCTTGCTCGTGGAAAGGCGCCCGTTGCATGCCGACGAAGGGTGGCAGCAGATCGAGCATGGGCAGCTCGAGCTCGGCGCACAGCTTGGCCAGGTGGCGCTGGGGCCCGCTGGCCCAGGCGCCCTTGCCGTCCAGTCGCTCCAGGCCCGAGCCCTCGGCCCTCAAGGCGTCGATCTGCAGGTGGTCGGGGAAGACCACCAGGCCCAGCTTGACGTCGTCGGCACGCACGCGTGCCACGAAGCGCCGCAGCGTCTGATCGACCCGGTCCCAGTACGGCTCGCCCGGGCCCTTGGGTGTGAGCATGATCTGGCCGCGCTGATCGCGATAGCTCATGCGCAGCTGCGCCAGCTCGGCGGGCTCGGGATCGACATCGAAGTACGAGACATGCGGGCGCAGGTGTTGATGAAAGGCCGTCAGCAGCGCGGTGTCGCGCAGCAATGAGAACAGCGGCCCGCCCGAGTTGCGCGGTCCTCGGTCCTCGAGCTGCGTGTCGTTGAGCGAGAAGCCGAGCAGCACCACGTCCGGCCCCCAGGGCTGCACGTGCAACGGGTACTGGCGCTCTTCATTGCTGGTGTTCCAGCCGGGCACGCCGAAGTTGCGCACGGCCACGGCGCGCCCGTCCAGCTGTCGGGCCAGGCGCGCCTCGAGCTGCGCGGGCCAGGTCTCGTCGTCGGCCACCGGCCAGCCAAAGGTGACGGAGTCGCCCACCGCCGCGATGCTCAGGGCGCCCGCCGCCCGGGGCGGGTCATGGGCCGGCGCCCGGTAGCCGTGGGCGTCGATGGTCGCGCGGCCCAGGTCGACGCCGCCCGCGCGCATGCTCACCAACTGGTCCGGGTAGAAGCGCCAGCCCAGCTCGGGGTCGAACCAGCGCGGCGTGCGGGCCTGGTAGCCCGCGGCGCGCAGGCCGAACTCCAGCGCCAGCAGGCTCAGCGCCAAGCCGCCCAGCAGCAGGCCGATGCGGCGCAGCTTGCGTGGGCCGGGCGGGCGCTCGGTCATCGGGTTCTGCACTCGCAGGGCATGGGAACGGGGGCGTCGCCGGGTGGCGCGCGCGTCCGCGGCCTTCAGCGGCGATCATGGCTTGAGCGCAGCCCTGCGTCCACGGGCGAGAGAGGAAGCAGGGGCAGCCCACCGGTCAGCCGCCGCGCTGCTCGAGCTCGCGTTGGGCGCGGGCGTGGTTGCTGGCCGCGCTGCTGCGCTCGGCGCGCCACTCGTCGTTGGCCGGCTCGGACTCCAGCAGCTCGTCGAACAGCTGCAGCGAGCGCTGCAGATGCTCGAGCGCAAGGGCGGGCTGCGCGAGGGCGCGCTGGGCGTCGCCCAGGTTGGCGAGGGCCACGGCCACGTCGCGCTTCCAGGTCAGGTTGCCCGGGTCATGGGCGGCCAGTTCGGCGTGCAGCTGATAGGCCGCCTGGAACTGCAGCAACGCGCGCTCGTCGCCCACGCTCAGCAGGCTGCGCCCGAACTCCTGGCGCACGGTGGCCAGCTGGCTGCGGGCGGTCATGTCGGCGTGCTCCAGCTCGAGCAGTCGCGTGCGCGCGTCCAGCTCGGCGGTCTGGACGTCGATGGCCTCGGGGCTGCGACCGGCGTCCTCCAGCGTGCTGCCCAGCCAGGACTGGACGTCCGCCAGCTCGCGCAGCAGGGCTGGGTCGTCCGGGGCCGCCGCCAGCAGCCCGACCCACACGTCCAGCGCCTGGCGGAACTGCACGATGGCCTCATCGACGGCGCCCGTCTCGCGGCTCAGCGCGCCCAGGTTGGTCCATGCGTAGGCCAGCTCCTGGCGCCACTCCGGCTCGTCGGGCTGCAGCTGCACGAGCTGCTCGGCCAGGTCCTGGTACTCCTCGAAGCAGCGCATGGCCGCCGGCAGCTGCCCCAGCTGCAGCTCCACGTTGCCCACGAAGAAGACCGCGTTGCCCAGGTTCTTGATGGCTTGTGCGTCGGCCGGGCGGCGCGCCACCAACGCGCGGGCCTGGGTCACGGCCTCGGCGGCGGCGTCACGGGCCGCGGGCAGCTCGCCCTGGTCGATGCGCAGCCCGGCGATCTGCGCCAGCGCCTGGCTGCGGTGCAGCAGCTCGTCGTCACCCAGGCTGTCCTGGGGGATGGAGCGGAAGTAGTCCATCGTGCGTTGGCCCACGGCGTCGAGCACGTCGAGGCGCCCCAGGCTCTCCAGCCGCGAGCGCAGGTCGCCCAGCATGAAGCCGATCAGGTCCTCGGCGCGGCCCCGGTCGGAGCGCGCAGCCTCGCGGGCCTGCAGCGCCAGCAGACGCTCGTGGTCGAGATCGACGGCGTACTTGATGCCCGCCGCGACGGAGGCCAGCGCGAGGGCCCCGGCCGCCAGCCAGCGCGTTCGTCGGGCCGGCGCCGCGCGCATGTGCGCCACCGCGCGCGCGGCCGCCTGGGCCGTGGGACGCAGGGTGGGGGAGCGCTGCTGCAGCGACTCGATCAGCCGGCGCAGCTCGCCCGTGGCTCCGGTCAGCGCGTCCGGCTCTCCGCGCTGCGCTCGCGCGAGCAGCTCGAGGCGCGTGCTGCGCTCGGGGTACGGGCGCCGGCCCGACACCATCTCTTGCAGCATGAGGCCCAGCGAGTACAGGTCGGTGGCGGCGCCCACGGCCTCGCCGCGGGCCTGCTCGGGGCTCATGTAGAGCAGCGTGCCGCTGATGCGCCCCAGGGCCGAGTGCATGACCATGGTGGCCGTGTGCGCGCCCTGTGAGTGGTGCGGCGCGGCGCCCGGCGCGGCCACGGTGTCGGCCACGGTGTCGGCCGGGGAGTGGTCGCCTGCAAGCACCAGCTGCGCCAGGCCGAAGTCGAGCACCTTGACCTGGCCGGAGGGCGTGAGCATGACGTTGGCCGGCTTGAGGTCGCGGTGCACGATGCCCGCCGCGTGCGCCGCCACCAGCGCGTCCAGGATCTGTGCCGCGATGCTCAGCACGCGCCCCCGGGGCAGGCCGTCGAGCAGGGCGTCCTGCAGCGTGATGCCGTCGATGCGCTCCAGCACGATGTAGTCCACGCCGCCGTCATGCAGCAGGTCGTGGCAGCGGCAGATGGCCGGGTGATCGAGCTGCGAGAGGATCTGGGCCTCGCGTCGGAACAGGCGCCGGTGCTGCTCGCCAACCGGCCGGTCGCTGCGCACGGCCTTGAGCACCACGCGCCGCTGCAGGGTCTCGTCGAACGCCGCCAGGGCCTCGCCCATGCCGCCACGCCCGAGGGTCTCCTCGACGCGATAGCGTTGCGCCACCATCGAGGTCATGGAGCCGTGGTTCTCCTCTGCGGCGCGCCCAAGCTCGCACCGGAACTCCACCGTACGACAGGACTTCCGCCGTCGCACGCCTGGGGAACGCCTGGGGA
>Ga0164313_10006325_pt1 | contig 10449 bp, 9 predicted proteins | sample GuaBasSedimGuay4_FD_113735 | JGI IMG/M metagenome (GOLD analysis project Ga0164313, IMG submission 113735) | Subseafloor sediment microbial communities from Guaymas Basin, Gulf of California, Mexico - Guay4, Core 4569-4, 0-3 cm | ecosystem: Environmental > Aquatic > Marine > Hydrothermal vents >...
GAAATCCAGCAGGTTGACCAGCACCTGGGTGACAGCGCTGCGAATCCGGTTGGAGCCGCCGGAACCCAGGGCGAAACGGGTTCCATCCGGCAGTTCCACCACGGCCGGAGACATCATCGAGGCCAGCCTGCTGTCTGCTTTCCATCGATTGAACCCACCCGGGTTCAGGTCTTCTTCGCCCAGCATATTGTTCATCATGATGCCGGTTCCAGGCAGTACATAGGAGCAACCCTCGCCATTGGACGCCGTCAGGCTGGCGATGTTGCCTTCCGCATCAGCCACGCTGATGTGGGTAGTGCCCCGGCTGAAAAGTGAGTGCAGTTGAAGCCCCTGCTGCCACCGGCGAACCGTCTCCTTACCCAGCAACGCTTCCATTTTTGCCTGTTCAAGACCGGCCTCCATGGAATATTCGTGCCGCGCTACGCTGGCGGCCCGCATACCCCGAAGCAGGTTGAGAACGTGGTGGGTGCTACCCCAACTGTCGTTTTCAGACTGCCAGTCGCCCATTACACCAAGCGCGAACGCCACCAGGCTGCCACCAGGTGATGGCGGCGGGTTAATCGCACAGCGGGCGCCCCGGTGCCTGAAAACGACTGGCTCTCTCAGTTCAACCTGGTAATCTGCCAGGTCCTGCAGCGTGATGTGCCCGCCCTTGTCGCTACAATCATTTGCCAGCCGGGCAGCCCATTCACCGCGGTAAAACAGCTCGGAACCTTCAGCAATCAGCGCTTCCAGGGAGTTAGCCGCTTGCGGGTTGCGCAGCAATTCACCCTCACGGATCAGCTGTCCCGGATCGTCCGGCGATTGGTACAGGGCGAAGGCTTCAGGCGTGGCTTCCACAATCGGGCTCAGAATCTCAATGATGTATTGGTGGAAGGAATCGACCACTACACCGGACCGGGCCAGCTCGGTAGCAGGTTGGATGATCTCATCGATGGGCATCCGCCCCAGTCCGCGGTGCGCTTCGAAAATTCCAGCCACCATTCCGGGAATCGCGATGGAACCCATACCGATATGAAATTCCTGCTCGGCGGTGCCAAAGTCGGCCATGATCGGGTAAAAATCGAGCTCGTGATCCGGGCGCCGGTGTTTCGGTGTCTGGCAAAAGAAATCGTACACTCTGGGCTTGTCTCCTTCTGGCAGCGCCAACAGGAAACCGCCGCCACCCAGGCTGACCAGCAGTGGTTCGGCGATCGAAGCCGTGCACAATGCGCCCAGCACCGCATCGAAAGCATTGCCACCAGCCTTCAGTATCTCAACTGCTGTCTGCGATACTTCCGCACTGCCGGAAGCCGCCACACCCAAACCCTTTCTCAAAATTTTGCCTCACAAAAATCGCGCCGGAGAAGATAACACACGCACATCATGCCGCAACCGCATCGAACTGAAAACCGCAAAGCCATTGCAGAACGGGCGCAGGGCACCTATAAAGGATCTATGCGCGTACTGGGTATTGAAACTTCCTGCGATGAAACCGGCGTTGCCATCTACGATGGAGAGGCCGGCCTGATGGCGCATGCCTTGTATTCACAGGCCCACATTCATGCCGAGTACGGCGGCGTGGTACCCGAGATCGCATCCCGGGACCACGTCAGGAAACTGGTGCCCCTGCTCGATGAATGTCTTGAACAAGCTGGCAGCACCCGCGATCAGATCGATGGCGTGGCCTACACCGCAGGACCCGGACTGATCGGCGCGCTGCTGGTCGGCGCCGCGGCCGGACGAGCCATTGCGCAGGCGCTGGAAGTGCCCGCTGTTGCAGTGCACCACATGGAAGGACATTTACTGGCCCCCCTGCTGGAACCCGACCCGCCAAAATTTCCTTTTGTCGCCCTGCTGGTCTCCGGTGGTCACACGATGCTGGTCGAGGTGCATAAAATCGGTGAGTACCGTGTACTCGGCGAAACCCGGGATGACGCTGCCGGCGAGGCTTTCGACAAGACCGCGAAGCTCCTCGGCCTGGGTTACCCCGGCGGCCCGGTGCTGGCCAGGGAAGCAGCATCCGGCGACCCCGGCAAATACCGCTTTCCGCGGCCGATGACCGACCGGCCCGGCCTGGAGTTCAGTTTCAGCGGGCTGAAAACCCACACGCGAAATCTGTGGCATAAACATTCCGGCGAGGACAATGCCCGTGCTGACATCGCAGCAGGCTTCCAGCAAGCGGTGGTGGACACCATGGTTATCAAGTGCCGGCGGGCAATGCAGCAGACCCGTTGCAGCCAGTTGGTGATCGCTGGAGGTGTCGGAGCCAACCTTCAGCTGCGTGAAACCCTGTCCCTTGCGGGTAAAAAATACGGTTGGGGCGTTTCCTATCCACGCATCGAATTTTGCACGGACAATGGCGCAATGATCGCCTACGCCGGCTACCATCGCCTGCTGGCCGGGGAATCCGAACCCCGGATTATCCATGCCCGGCCGCGTTGGCCGCTGGATGAACTCATGACCACTGACGCAGCGCAATAAGGGAAAAAGCATGGATCGAGTGTTTATCGAGAACCTGACCGTCGAAACCGTGATCGGTATCTTTGACTGGGAACGGGAGATCAGGCAAGTGGTGAGTCTCGACCTGGAAATGGAGTTCGATATCCGGGCGGCAGCAGCTTCCGATTCGATCCGGGACGCCCTTGACTATAAAGCAGTGTCCAAGCGGCTGATCCGCTTCATCGAGCAGAGCGAGTTCCAACTGGTCGAAGCCCTGGCGGAGCAATGCGCCGCCATCGTACTGGAAGAGTTCCCGGTGGAGCGGTTGAAGTTGAAATTGAGTAAACCCGGCGCCGTCCGCGGATCCAGTGCTGTTGGCGTTGTTATTGAACGCAACGGAAACCCCGGCCAGGCGTAATCCAATGAGCATCGTGTATCTCGGATTGGGCAGTAACATCGATGCCCGGAGCAACATTTCCTCTGGAATTGACGCCTTGCGCCAGACTTTCGGCCAGGTCGAATGTTCTGCCGTTTACCAAACGGCTGCGTTTGGGTTCAAGAGCGATGATTTCATCAACCTGGTCGTACGCATCGAAACGGATATGAGCCCGCTGAAGCTCAAAATTTTCCTGACCAGTCTCGAGGACCGACACGGCCGGAACCGCCAGTCTCCAAAGTTCTCTGACCGGACGCTGGATATCGACACGCTTCTCTATGACGACCTTTACCTGCTCAGCCCCGCATTGAATATCCCACGCGGCGAAATCCTGGAGGCCGCCCACGTATTAAAGCCGCTGGCCGACCTGGCACCGGATTTGCTGCACCCGGTCGCGCGAAAGACCATGATTGAGCTTTGGAACACGTTTCCAAAACAAGATACAAAAATGATGTTAATAAAATTGTAGGAGCGGGCCATGCCCGCGATCTTTTAGGCCTTTTTAAAAAAAAATCGCGGGCATGGCCCGCTCCAACGCTAAATGTTCAGCGATCTGCCGCCATCCACCGCCAGGATCTGCCCGGTGACATAAGGCGCATCAAGGGCCAGGTAGGCCACCGCAGATGCAATATCGCCTGGCTCCCCGCTCCGCCCCAGCGCCGTGCGGTCCAGTATCGCTTGCTTGTGCGCCGCATCCGGTTCGTTTTCGGCCCAGAGAATTGCTCCCGGAGCAACGCCGTTCACCCGGATGGATGGACCCAGTTCGGTGGCCAAGGCCCGGGTCATCATCGCCAGCCCCGCCTTGGAGATGCAATACACCGTGTGCCCCGGCATCGGACGGTCGGCGTGAATGTCGAGAATATTGATGATCGAACCGCCGGCCGTACGCAAATCTTCGAGTAAAGCCTGCACCAGGAAGTAGGGGCCGCGCAGGTTGCTGTTGACCAGGTCGTCCCATTGCCAGGCCAGTGTTCGCCCTGCCTGGGTTGGATAGAAACGCGATGCGTTGTTGACCAGGATATCCAGCGTCCCGAAACGGGCCCTGGTTTGTTCCGCAAGGCTTTCAATTCCCGTCGGTGAGGAAAGGTCAGCCTGGGCCAGGGAAACGCTCTGTGCGCGCCTCTCATTGAGTTGATCGGCCAGGCGCTGTGCCGTTTCGCGGCTGGAATTGTAATGGATCAATACATCACAATCCCTGGCGTGAAGGGTTTTGCATATTGCCGCGCCAATCCTGGCCGCGGCGCCTGTTACCAGGGCTGTTTTTCTACTGGACATGCACTTTTCTCTCAAACACACTTGCGGTCTATGTCCCACAACATCCTGCCCGAACCCCCCAAGGAGCTCAAGCAATTGAGTGATTCTCTTTGCTCACGCATCCGGGAACAGATCAGGCTTGATGGAATGATCCCCTTTTCCCGATATATGGAAATGGCGCTCTATGAACCGGGGCTGGGATATTACTCAGCGGGTCTGCACAAGCTGGGGGAATCCGGTGATTTCATCACCGCACCCGAACTCGGTTCCCTGTTTGCCGGCTGCCTCGCCAACCAGGTCGCCGAACTGGCAGATACCCTGGGCCCATACGACATTCTCGAGGCTGGCGCCGGCACCGGCCAGTTGGCGGCCGACCTGTTGCAGGCACTGGCCCCGGACGCTCTGCCCAACCGTTACCTGATACTGGAACGCAGCGCCGACCTGCGCCAGGTGCAGCGTGAACGTATCGCGGCAGCGGCGCTCGAGTTTTTGGATCGCGTGGAATGGCTGGACCAGCCGCCGACAACACCCTGGCAGGGTGTGCTGATCGCCAACGAAGTGCTGGACGCGCTTGCCGTGGAGCGTTTCCGGATCGGGGAGAATGGCGTGGAACAGCTTTGCGTCACGCAGCAAGAAGGCCGGTTCAACTGGGCCAGGCGCACAGCCCCGGCCCAGCTCAAGCAGGCGGTGGAGCAGGTCATGGCCGGAATTGAGGCCGGATTCCAGCCCGGCTACCGCTCAGAAATCAACCTGCACACTGCGCACTGGCTGAGCGCCGTCACCAGCCAGATGAAGCGTGGCCTGGCGCTGTTCATCGATTACGGATACCCGCGCACCGAGTATTACCTGCCGGAGCGTTCCGACGGCACGATTATGTGTCACTACCGCCACCGCGCACACGACGATGTCTTTTTCTGGCCCGGCTTGCAGGACATCACTGCCTGGGTGGATTTCACCGCGCTGGCCGAAGCGGCTGATAGCTGCGCGCTGGAGGTGGAGGGCTACACCAGCCAAACCATGTTCCTGTTGGGTTGCGGCCTGGACCGGATCCTCACCGGCCACAGTTCAAACAGCGCAGACGGCGGCCTGGCGCTGAGCGCCCAGGCAAGGCAGCTGACCCTGCCGGGCATGATGGGTGAGAAATTCCAGGTGATGGGTCTTGGCCGCGGGTTGGACCAGCCGCTCGCCGGTTTCAGCCTGCAGGATCTGCGATACCGGCTATAGCTTTGATCCTTGCTTTCCTGAGTTTTTCACCGATCTGCACTCCATCCAGGCCTGCGGTTCCGATATCTCTTGCCCGGATGGCCAGCACCGCCTGCAGTGCCGCTTGCAAGCGATCACCCTGCGGATAGGGGCGATCCTCCAGGCCTTCTCTGCCCCGGAAGTCTGCTTCGCAGGCGCGAACAAAATCCTGCACCCGCTCGGGGCGCCGCAGCAAGTCTGCATCCTCAATCAGTTTCATTACGGTTGACGGGCGCGCTTCGAGCAAGCGATGGCAGCGCAGGTGCAGTTCACACACTTTGAGCGCCAGGTCACGGTATGCACCCGGAGTGCGCAACCTGGCGCAGACATCATTGACCAGCGGCACACCGCTTTTCTCGTGGCCAACGTGAGAAGGCAGCAAAGCGTCCGGTGTCAGGCCTTTGCCCAGGTCGTGAAGCAGCAGCGCAAAGACCACTTCCGCCGGCCCTCCCAGCCGCGCAGCCAGGTTCATCGTCATCAATACATGAATGCCGGTGTCGATTTCGGGGTGATACTTTGCCGGTTGCGGCACGCCGAACAGGCGATCGACTTCGGGCAACAGGACGGCCAGCGCCCCGCTCTCTTTGAGCACCCTGATGAATACATCGGGCTGACTGGAGGACATGGCATCGGCAAATTCAGCCCAGACCCGCTCCGGCACCAGGTGTTCCAGTTCACCGGATGCAACCATCTCGCGCATCAACTCCATTGTCGAGGGGTGTACCCGGAATCCTAATTCTGCAAACCGGGCCGCAAACCGGGCAACCCGCAAAACCCGTAGCGGATCTTCGCAAAAAGCCGGCGACACATGCCGCAGGATGCGTTGTTCCAGGTCTTTCTGTCCGCCGAAGGGATCAATCAGGCGGCCATCCGCGGCCTGCGCCATGGCGTTCAACGTCAGGTCGCGGCGCGCCAGGTCTTCCTCGAGCGTGACATCCGGATGAAAATCGACAGCAAAGCCATGGTAACCGTGGCCCTGTTTTCGTTCGGTGCGGGCCAGAGCATATTCCTCGCCTGTATCCGGGTGCAGGAAGACGGGAAAAGAAGCGCCGACCTGGCGAAAATTACGGGCCAGCAGTTCATCCGGAGTGCCGCCAACAACAACCCAGTCTCTTTCCTTGGGCGCCACGCCCAGGATTTCATCGCGCACTGCCCCGCCAACGAGGTATACCGCGCTGCTCATGTCAACGGCCCGCCCGTTTCCTGTATTCGTCCAGGTGATACTGGCGCTGTGAGCCCACCAGGTAGCCCGGCACGACGCTTGCCAGCGAACGCGGCTTGATCCCGAAGCGCCAGAGGCTGTTTTCATCACTGGTATTGTCGACTTGCAATGACTGGTAATTATCACTGGAAAACGGTTTGCCCGGCACGAAGTCCAGCAAGCGCCCCTGCAGGCGCGAGAGGCTGTCCGGCAGGCCGATGATTTTTCGCTTCAACCCGACCGCAGTTGCGGTGAATTCGACCAGTTCACGCAGGCTGAATGCCTCGGGACCGACCATGATGAGGGTTTGTCCAAATGTTTCAGGATCTTCCAGCGCCCGGGTCATGGCTGTAGCCACGTCACCAACCCAAACCGGCTGCATTTTTGCCTCCGGACAGGCTAGCGGCAACACCGGAGCCATTTTCAACAGGCTGGCGAAACGGTTGAAAAAAGAGTCGCCATCGCCAAAAATCACCGAAGGCTGCACGATGGTGCTGTCAAGATCATCCGCAGCCCGTATCACTTCTTCTGCCTGGCCTTTACTGACCAGGTAGTGACTGCTGCCCTTGCCGGCGTTCAAAGCGCTGACCTGGACCAGCCTGCGCACGCCGCTGGCCCTGCAGGCGCTGATGATTTTTTCCACCAACTCCACGTGGACCCGGTTGAATCCTTTACCCTTGCGTCCGGGTTCATTCAGTATGCCGACCATATTGATGACGGCATCGGCGCCTGCAAAATGCATTTTGAGCTGTTCGTCATCGTAGATGTCCGCCTGGCGGACTTCCACGCCGGGAATAATGGTCAACTCGCGACAAGCCAGCGCATAGCGGCTGAGCACGGTACATCTGTGGCCTGCTGCCGAAAGCTCCGGCAACAGTCTGTGCCCGACGAAACCGGTCGCACCCAGCAACACAATTTGCATATTCAACTCCCTACCCGGCATACGATTTCGGCTGTTTCTCCGGCTTGCACACTGCCGCCAGCGCCACTGGAATTCAATTCGGGCATGCGGGAAGAAATCCGTAAAACCGGGTTCTCCATTCTCCAGTCGTAGATGGTTGAAAATGCCATGACCCTGGGTATGTAATCCCTGGTTTCGTAGTATGGGAGCGTCTCCACCCAGATGGCGGGGTCATTGGTTTGACGTTTGTCCATCCAGCGATCGACCACGTGCGGCCCGGCATTGTAGGCTCCGGTCACCAACACCTGGTTTTCCCCAAATCGATCCAGCAGATCACGCAGGTAAGCCGTGCCGAATTCGATATTGTCCTGCGCCTGCATCAACTGCTGGTGCCCGGTGTAGCTGAATGAATGCCGTTTCGCCAGCATTTTGGCGGTATTGGGCATAAGCTGCATCAAGCCCCGGGCGCCAGCAGGTGAACGTGCATCCACAGCCATTGCGCTTTCCGAACGCATCAGCCCCATGACCCAGGCTGGATCCAGGTTCAGGTTACCGGCCTGTGCGTCAACCAGCGGTGCGTACTCGAGCGGGAAACGCCACTCGTACCAGCGCAGGTCACCGCTGTTACCCAGCGCGAAAATCGCCATGTCCGGCCAGTTTTCCTGGTGCGCCAGTGCGGCCGCGATACGCAAACCCTTATTGTCCAGGCCCCTGGTCGCGACTCTCCATTCACTTCGCGACCAGTTTGGCACGCCCGCCTTGCGCAGTTCCAGCGCGCGCGCGAATCCTGGCTGTGCTTTGAGTGTTTCAACTTCCACTGTGGTCACGTCAGGCTCCTGCGGACAAATCGTGTAAGGAAGATCCAACTGATCCGCTGACAGGAAACCGTAGTAGTTGGCTTCAAGCGCCAATTCACCCAGTAGTTTCTGGCCCGGCTCAACGTCCCCGTTCTGGAAACGCGCCCGGGCATCCCAGTAGCGCCAGCGGGAATCATCCTGCTGTTCCGGTGGCATGCTGGCAATCACGCGGCTGACCGCGCCCCAGTTTCCCTTCGAGAGTTCATACCGGGCCCACCATTCCAACAGCTTGCCGTCACGATAAGTTTCCGCAACGGCCTGCATGCGCCCGGCTGTCGCATCCGCGCCTTCCACCGCTGACCACAGGGCGATTTCCCTGAGAATTCCACCACGCACATCCGCCGGCCAGTTGAATTGGCTGTCAATCGCATTGAAGGTCCGTGCTGACCGATCGGAGTCACTTCGCGCCAGGCGCCGCAGGCCATAGGCCGTTATGTCCCGGCTCTTTTCCTGGTCCTGCCACTTGCTGGACTGCTTTAGCTGACGATAGCCGCTGCGGTCCTGTTGATACCAGCGGTCAGCCCAAACCTTGTCTTCAGGCGTGAGAAAACGGGCCAGGTACAGCGTGAGTTTTGGCTGCCGTGCGTCCATCGCCCGGCGGATGCGTTCCCAGGCCAGGCCGGTGGTAATTCCACCTTCTTTTTTAAGCCAGGCAAATACCGGGTCGCAGGCATCGGGTTGCGATTTGCCGACGGCCCAGAGCGCCTGCGCAACGGCCAGCAGGCCCTGGGTCTGTCCACGCTTGATCCGGGCGTGAGCGAGGTAGCACTGGATTTCCGGGTCGGATGAACCAGGCGCATAGGTGATGAGTGAGTCCCAGCGACTGCGTGTCCCCAGGGTACGCAGCCAGGCCTTTTTCAGGCCTGCTGTAAAGGCCCAGCCTTCGTGGTCTTCCAGGAAAGAAGCCATTTCCCTGTCACTCACCAGGGCCCTGCGATACCTCAGGTCTTCGTATTGCAGATAAGGATAAAGCTGGTAATCAGCCAATCCCGGCATCAATTGCTGAAAATCCGCTCGTTTTCCATGCGCCGCCGCCCACCAGGCGCGGCTAAACTCTTCGCGCTGAGTCGGCTCAGGATTTTCGGCCGCGGGCAGGCCGGCAGCAGCCATTACACTGATGAGCAGAATCAGACCTGTCTGTCTGCACAGCCGGAATGTAAACTTACGCTGAAATGTATTTTGGAGGAGTTTGGGAATCACGTGTACCAGAATAAGAAATTGAATCACTGCGGGCAAGCAAATGTATCTTGAATTTGCCCTGATCGGTATTTTGGCCGGATATCTTGCCGGTTTCCTGGGAATCGGCGGCGGTTTTATCGTGGTACCGGCGCTCACTTACCTGTTCCTGCAGGACCCAGCGACCGCGCCCTGGGCGATTCACATGGCGGTGGCGACTTCTCTTGGAACCATGCTGGTTACTTCACTCAGTTCGATTATCGCCCACCAGAGGAAAGGTGCTATTCGCTGGTCACTGGTGCGATCGCTGGCCGCCGGCCTGGTCATTGGTGCCGTGTTCGGTGCCTTTATTGCCGACAAACTCGCAGGACCGGCCCTGGTACAGGTGTTCGGGCTGTTCGCTATCCTGGCCGGCCTGCAATTGATCCTGGGGCGTCAAGCCGCAGGAGAAAGGCCCTTGCCCGGCCAGCCCGGCGCCAGTCTTGCCGGAGTGATTATCGGCGCAATCTCGAGCCTGATCGGAATCGGTGGCGGCGCCCTGACGGGCCCATGGCAATTGTGGCACGGAGTGCGGGCGCAAAATGCTGTCGCCACGTCCGCAGCCTGTGGCTATCCCATAGCCATTGCGGGAACCTTTACATTCATCATCCTTGGGCAGGGCAGTGATTTGCCGGATGGTGCGCTGGGATACATCAACTTGCCAGCCTTCTTTGGCATCGCCCTCACCAGCGCCCTTGCCGCACCCTTTGGCGCCGCTACAGTTCACCGCCTGCCGCCCGCACTGGTGAAAAAAATCTTCGGAGGGTTCCTGCTGCTGGTCGGCCTGCGAATGCTGGTTGGTTTCTAGCCGCTATTCGCGGGCATGGCCCGTTTATACCCTCGGGTGCTCCTACGGGCAGCCTTAACGGGTTGGGCCCGACTGCACGCTGATCACGGGCCGGGTCGCTTCTTTGAGGCGGAC
>Ga0164313_10006326_pt1 | contig 10449 bp, 7 predicted proteins | sample GuaBasSedimGuay4_FD_113735 | JGI IMG/M metagenome (GOLD analysis project Ga0164313, IMG submission 113735) | Subseafloor sediment microbial communities from Guaymas Basin, Gulf of California, Mexico - Guay4, Core 4569-4, 0-3 cm | ecosystem: Environmental > Aquatic > Marine > Hydrothermal vents >...
AAGAGTTTCTCGATACCCTCAACCAAACCCATACGTTGGCAGAAAGATTAGGACGGAAAAAAGTAGAGCTAAGTCTAATAAGAAACAAATCAGAAGCATTCGCAGTGCAACCAGGCCATCAGAGTCCAGGAAGCCCAAACGCCAATCGCGGCCGATATCTGCAACTGCAGCACCAAAAGTTAAGACAAAACGTAATGTTTATCGAAATCATGAAAGAAGAGGTGGAGAGAAAAGTACCGATAAAGATATTGCTGGTCGTAAACTAAGAACCAGGAATACGGGTAGCTCAGGGCAGGATGCCGGCCTCAGAGTATATTCGAATGTGAGCCCCTATACTGGTCGGCCTAAACAGAAGGAAGGCAGCAGATTTGAAAAAACCAGAAGACAAGCACCTCCCAGATCGGCAACTCGCTCATCTGAGAGTGGAGCAAACCGGAAGGGTAGTATTTATGCCACTCGTAAGAATTCCCGATCAAGAACATTTACCGGAGTCAAAAAAGCTAAAAAAGTAAGGTCTCTATCTCAGCCATCACGAAAAGGCGAGAAAACTATTTATGGTAGTCGCTATAATGCGGGGTCTGTTAGATCGGTATCCGGCTACTCCCAAGCTAGGTCAAGGAAAGGTCCTGGAACGCCGGCATCTCTGTCAGGAAGAAGAAAACGCTACAAGCAAAAAAATACTTATAGAGGGAAAGATCGACATTTTGGTGAAAATTCATCAACTAAAGATATTGCCGGACGAAAGCTTAGAACAAGAAACTATAAATCTTATAGTCCTCGATACGGCACAGTTGGCGCTATCCCATATTCTGGAGGAGGAGAAAAAACCAGTAGAAAAGCATCTGCCGGACCAAGGACGAGCAGAAGGGCTGGTTGGAATAATAGTGGCTCGCCGCTGATGAAGAAAGGCAGGAATGCTAACAGTGAATCTATCTCAGGTTATAAAGGTAGAATGCGTGCCAGTGGAATGCCAAGATATGGAAGGGGAGGAGAAAGTTCTTATTCTGGCAATACAAAGGCCAAGTCAATTCGCAAATATTCAGGCGGACAAGAAAGTTTATTTACTGGTAAAAGGAGAGCAAAGCCACCTGTAAAAGGTGGTGGCAGTATTACCCGAGGTTGGAATAATAGCGGCATGCCTTTAAATCCAAAAGGAAGAAATGGCAATAGCGAATCAATTTCTAATTTCAGTGGCAGGATGCGTGCTAGTGGCACACCAAAGTATGGAAGAAGTCGTGAGGGCAGTTATACAGGTAGGATGAAAGCATCGCCACGCCCTGGTGGAGGAGGAGGCAGTATTACCAGACACTGGAATAATAGCGGCATGCCTTTAAATCCAAAAGGAAGAAATGGTAATAGCGAATCAATATCTAATTTCAGTGGCAGGATGCGTGCCAGTGGCATGCCAAAGTATGGCAGAAGCCGTGAGGGTAGTTATTCAGGAAGAATAAAAGCCTCACCGCCTCCTAGAGGAGGAGGAGGCAGTATTACCAGACACTGGAATAATAGTGGCATGCCCTTGAATCCAAAAGGAAGAAATGGTAATAGCGAATCAATATCTAATTTTAGTGGCAGGATGCGCGCTAGTGCAATGCCTAGGTATGGTAGAGGCAAAGAAAGTGTTTATGCAGGTAATAGGAAGGCTAGAAAACCACTAAAGGGAGCCGGTGGAAGTATTACTACGCATTGGAATAATAAGGGAGAATCATTGGAAGGTACAGGAATCAACGGCACTGATAAAGAAATATTAGCATTTCAGGGCAAAAAGAAGGCTAAAAAACCAATAAAAGGTGCTGGCGGTAGCATTACTACGCATTGGAATAACAAGGGAGAGCCATTGGAGGGTACAGGTATTAATGGAACGGATAAAGACATCCTGGCGTATCAAGGCAAATCGAAGGCGCCCGAAAAAATAAAGCAAAGTGAAGGAACTGAAAGAGGAAGAACGAAATCCTTATCCTTTGTACGTATTGGAGACCCTATGCACATGGGTCTTAGGAAAGAATTAAATAATAAGAAAGTTAATAATGACCTTCCTAAAGAGTTGTCGAGGAAACAAAGACTTCGCTTAAAAGAAGCCGATGGGCTTGACAATGGAAGATCCAGAGCATTTACTTTCTGGGCAATTGGTGATCCCACACAAGGGGGATTAATGAGAACACCTGCGCAAGCTAGAGGAAGACTACACCCAAGTTCTACTTATACCGCTTCGCATAAGTCAAGGAATTCAATTGAAGAAAAAGAACAACCGGTAAAAATAAAAATTTGGTGGGCTAAGCTATTTAAAAAGAATAGTAACCAACCTGATAGCGTTAAGGAGAAACCTAAACGACCACGCTATGATAAAGGTGAGCGCTCAATTTGGGAAACTGCTGAAAGAGAAGATTGGTATAATAATTAGCGATTCAAATAAGCGATTAAACTATTTTAAATAATTTTACGTTCACAAAAGGGAAGTTTAGACTGTTATAGGTACTCCGGAATGAAGAAAATATTTGGTGTTTTTCTTATTGTTATATTTAGTTCAACTGTAATTTATGGGCAGGGGAATGACTATGCTTATACAAGTGAGTCAATCTGGGGAATAAATAAGAATAGTGCCAGTGGTCTTATTGGAGGTTTTATATTCCGATTTTCAAGGTCAGTGAAACCAAATCATTATCGAACAATTGGTTTTGAGCTAATTAATGTAAAACACCCTGCTGAATCTCGGGTAGTATCCAGAACAGGAAATTATTTTATAGTCGGCAAAAAAAATTATTTATACGCTCTTCGAGGCCAGTATGGCAGAGATATAGTCTTGTTTAAAAAGGCATCACAGCAAGGGGTTCAAATAACCGCAACTGGGTCTGTGGGGCCATCAATAGGATTAGAGGCTCCATATTATATTGAACTTAACCAGTATGATAAAGCACCTTATGACCCATCCAACCCAGCCCACAGTATCGATAATATTTCAGGTTCAGGATTTATGTTTCAAGGCTTGTTTGAGTCAAACGTCGTCATCGGCCTAAATATAAGAGCTGGCCTGAGCTTTGAATTTGGAACTTTTAAGAGCAATGTCTCAGGTTTTGAGATTGGTACATTAATAGACGCATACGCTCGAAAAATAGATATGATACCGGAAGCAGATAATTATGCTGTCTGGCCCACCGTCTATATCACTCTTTTTTATGGTTCAAGGAAGTAGAATTGCCTAGGGTAATTTACTTTTGCAAAAATATAATAGTATGAATGAGCAGAATACGGCTGTAGAGAAACCAAGAAGAAAGAAACCAGACTGGTTAAGGGTTAAGCTACCCGTTGGCGAAGAATACGCTAAAATCAGAAAGGTAGTTAGTGATAATAAGCTGCATACCATTTGCGAGAGTGGTAATTGCCCAAATATGGGTGAATGTTGGGGAGCCGGAACGGCAACTTTTATGATACTTGGTAATGTGTGTACGCGAAGCTGCACGTTTTGCGCAGTTGCAACAGGTAGGCCACCGGAATATGATGTGCAAGAGCCTGAAAGAGTCGCTAAGGCTATTGCTAAAATGGGAGTGAAGCATGCAGTAATAACTTCTGTGAACCGTGATGAACTGAAAGATAAGGGAGCTGAGGTCTGGTATCAAACGGTTGTTAAAACCAAAGAGCTATCTCCTGAAATTACCATAGAAACTCTTATTCCTGATGTAAAAGCTAATTGGGATGCTCTATATCGAATGATTGAAGGAGGCCAGGAGGTTATCTCTCATAATATGGAGACTGTGGAAGAATTGTACCGACAGGTAAGACCTCAGGCAAGATATGCACGAAGCCTGGAACAGATTAAACTTACGTATGAAGCTGGTAGAAGAACCAAGTCTGGTATTATGCTAGGCTTAGGAGAAACCGATGAACAAGTTTATAGAGCGATGGATGATCTGGCAGAAATTGGCTTACATATTCTTACCCTTGGCCAGTATCTTCAGCCAACTAAAATGCATATCGATGTAGCCGAGTTCGTTCACCCGGATAAGTTCTTGCATTTCAAAGAAGAAGGCCTTCAGCGCGGAATAAAATATATCGAATCTTCACCTTTGGTAAGGTCTAGCTACCATGCCGAAAAACATGTTTTAGTGCCAATCAAGTAATAAATGCCGAGTGTTTTAGTTTGATTATTGAGGTTTGTCTGTTACTTTTCAGTCAATAAAATAGCCTTTATGAGAAAGCTCCTATTATTTCTAACATTAGTCATAACCCATGCTCAGGCACAGGAAAAATTGAACCTAATGCCCTGGCCTACAGCTGTAAATCAGCTCGAGAGCAGGTTTAGAATTGACGATTCTTTTAAGCTCAATATTAATGGCGCTGTGGGTAAAAACTCAATTGATTATGCTAGCCGTTTCATAAGTAGGTTAAGTGGCCGAACAGGAATTTTCTTTACTGATTTTCTGCCGGTCGAAAATCCATTAGATAGTGGGTTGCAGATTTCCATTGCAGAAGAAAAAAGCCTCGAAGTAGGTGTTGATGAATCATATGAATTAAAAATCAGCGGAGCTAGTATCAACCTGTTAGCAAAAACTCAGGTTGGCGCTATGCGTGGACTTGAAACCTTGCTGCAGCTTTTGTCGGCAGATGAAAAAGGATATTACTTTATAGGCGCCGAAGTTAATGATGCCCCTCGCTTTGTTTGGCGTGGGCTACTTCTTGACGTCTGTCGCCACTGGATGCCTATGGATGTTGTATTGCGAAATCTTGACGCAATGGCTGCTGTTAAGATGAATGTATTGCACCTGCACCTAACCGAAGATCAGGGCTTTAGAGTAGAAAGTAAAGTTTATCCGAAATTACACCAACTTGGTTCAGACGGAAATTATTTTACTCAGGAAGATATTAAGCTTATTGTAAGCTATGCTGCTGCCCGTGGTATAAGGGTTATTCCGGAGTTTGATATCCCCGGTCATACATCGAGTTGGTTTGTGGGTTATCCGGAGTTGGCCTCCGCATCAGGTCCTTACACGATTACGAGAAAGGCGGGTGTTCAGGATCCTACAATAGATCCCACTAAAGAATCAACCTATAAGTTTCTTAAAGGCTTTCTTACTGAAATGGCCGGACTTTTTCCAGACACCTATATGCATATTGGAGGTGATGAGAATAACGGCAAGCAATGGGATGCCAATCCGCAGATATCTAAGTTTAAGGAAGAGAATGGCTTTGTAAGCAATCATGAACTACAGGCATATTTTAACATGCGAATTGCTAAAATTTTAACAAGTTTGAATAAAAGAATGGTTGGCTGGGATGAAATCTTAGATAAAGATCTTCCTAAGAGTATTGTTATTCAAAGCTGGAGAGGGAAACAGGCACTTGTAGATGCCGCTGAAGCTGGTTATGACGTTCTTCTCTCTAATGGGTACTATATTGATCTTTCTCAGCCTGCTTCATATCATTATTTAAATGACCCAATCCCTGAAAACACAGAGTTGTCATCAGAAGCAAGAAAGCATGTGTTGGGTGGTGAGGCTACCATGTGGTCTGAGAAGGTGTCACCGGAGACAGTTGATAGTCGTATTTGGCCCAGAACAGCTGCTATAGCCGAACGACTGTGGTCGCCGGCAAATATAAATGACATTAATAGTATGCATCAGCGAATGGGTGTAATATCAGCGCAATTGGAAGAACATGGGGTAACTCATCTTAAGAACTATGAGATGATGATGCGAAGATTAGTTGGGCAGGAGAATGTGCCTGTGTTAAAAATTTTAATAGATGTACTCGAGCCCGTTGAAGGGTATGCTCGGGGGCGCTATAAAAAGTATACCATGCAATCGCCCTTAACACGGGTGCCGGATATCGCCAGACCAGATGCTATTGTTGCTCGGGAGTTTAACTTATTAGTAGATAAATACCTTAAGAACAAGAACGCAAACCTTAAGAATGACATCAAAGAACAACTTCTAATTTGGATAGATAATAGCAAAAAGATAAAAAAGCTTGCAGAAGTGAAGCCTGAAATCAGAGAGATTCTACCCTTAAGTGATGATTTATCTAAAATTTCAATTATTGCTATGCAAGCACTTAGCCCTAATAAATTTCACGACGCTTCATGGCACAAAAGTGCTTCTTCTATGCTGGCAGAGGCGGCCAAACCTAAAGCTGAATGTGAGTTGAAAGTTATAGAAGGGATATCAAAGCTGGTTTCTGCTACTAAATAGAATGTAAACATAGGGGTGTTCGGATAATCTATATTACATTTGTAAGACAAATTAATTAGCTACGGAACGATTTTTGATAGTTATCGTATACTTAGTTGCATCCATTTAAAAACAAATTTAATAAAGATGAAATCACTAACTTTTTCACTAGCCATATTAGCGGCTTTCGCATTCTCTTCTTGTTCAAGTATTAAATATACTAATGATAAAGATGGAGCGGTTGATTTTGCCAAGTATAACACCTTTAAATATTATGGATGGGCAGAAGAAAGTAATAAGATACTAAACTCTATAGATCAAGAGCGATTAGAAAGCGCCTTTGGTCGAGAGCTGAATAAACGTGGACTTGAATACGAAAAGGAAACAGGCGATTTGATAGTTACACTATATATTGTAACCGAGGAAAAGACTAGTCGATCTGCTACAACAACCAGTATGGGAGGTTATGGAGGTTATGGTTATGGTGGTTATGGTGGTTATTATGGCTATGGCCCTGCTTACGGATGGGCAGGAGCAGGAATGGGCGGCACCTCTCACACTACCTATAGTGAGTATGATTATGTGGTAGGGACAATAGTTATTGATATCTATGACGCCAAGGATAAAAAGTTGATTTGGGAATCAATAGCTAAGGGAACCATCAAGGAGAAAAAGAAAGGTCGTGAAGACCGAATTAATTCGACTGTTGGCAAAATGATGCTTAGTTATCCGGTAAAGCCTGCTAAGTAGAGTAGCTTAATACCAAATTAATTTTCTCTGATAATTTCAGCAATAAGTCTGTGGAAATGATGTACGCCTTGTTCGCGGGTAGGGGAGAACCTTCCTGTATTATAGTAACGTGACTGTATGCCTTTTTGCACACCTTGAACAACTTCTTCATCTTCCATTTCAACCTTATCTAGTAAAGCTCCGGCACTTGAGTCAATCTTTGTTTCATCATAAACATAACTAATGAATGAGACATTGGTTGTCTGATGGTCAATTGGCCTGACAATATTTACTGATAGTCCCCAGGGATAAAAATTCAGCATCAGATTAGGAAACACCCAATAATAATAGGCAGCTACATTTTTTCCGTAATCCGGATGACCTTCTGGTAAATCGAAAGTCTCTGTATCATCTTTTGCGTAACCAATTTGTAAATTGCAGTAATCGTAGAGCACAGTTTCATAAGTACTGTACTCAACCGCTTGATTTAAGGCCGGGTGTACAAAAGGGATGTGAAATCCTTCAAGATAGTTGTCACAGTATAAGGCCCAATGAGCATTTACCTTATATTCTTTGCTACGTTCAGTAGATTTAATAAATGAAGATATTGGCAAAAAACCGACTCTTTCATTCAGAGATTCAGCTAAGTTCTTAAAATCAAAAGATGGATTCAGGTTAATAAATATAAATTGCTCCCAGGTTTGGGTTTCAATTTTGGCTAAGCTATCACATGCTCTAGGAAAATCTTCAGCTTTTTCAAACTCGGGCATTTGCTCGAAGTTGCCATCAAGTCCAAATCGCCTGCCATGATACCCGCAGAGAAGTTTGTTATGCTTCCCTGGTTTGTCTATTAGTAAGTTCCCTCTATGAGTGCATACATTACTCAGGCATTGTACTGCCCCATCATTTTGTTTGATTAACAGGAGGGGTTCGTTTAAGATTTTATTATAAAAAATAAAAGGAACGCTATTAATATTTTCTGCAAACAGGTCATCATCGCCAATAAGTTGCCACGACGAACTAAGTAATCTGTCTGTTGCTTTGTAAAAAGTTGTTTTATCACGATAAAATGACGCCGGCAAAGTTGTGGCCTTTCTGATGTCCTCGTTTACTTTATACATAAGAGAATTTGTTGTTGTAGAAAATACGTATGTTAGACAATTCAATATTAGCAATTTTAGATGGGCAAAGCCAATAACAAACAGCAAATAGGTATCTATGTAGCCACTTCATTAGTAGTAGGGAGTATGATTGGCTCAGGAATTTTTATGCTCCCGGCAGCTATGGCTAAAATAGGTAGCATAAGCCTGCTGGGTTGGTTATTCTCCGGGGTAGGGGCTTTATTATTAGCTATAGTATTTAGTAGATTAAGTAAGCTGGTGCCAAAGACAGGTGGACCCTACATTTACCCAAAGGAAGGGTTTGGAGATTTCATTGGATTTTTATCAGGTTGGGGTTACTGGCTTTCTATCTTGGTTACTAATGCATCAATTGCTATGGCATTCACAGGCTATCTTCTGGTATTTATCCCTGTCTGGTCAGAATCTCAAGGAGCCATTATAGCTATACCTATAATAGTTGTTTGGTTGTTAACCTGGATAAATTCGAGAGGAATTAAAAGTGGCGGGTATTTGCAGCTTACTACGACTATCCTTAAAATTATTCCATTAGTTATCGTAACAATAGCTGGGTTTTTCTTTTTTAATATTGATCATTTTGTCCCTTTTAATTCTAGTGGCACGTCCGATTTAGCAGCAATAGGAACAAGTATTACCCTCACCCTTTTTGCTTTCTTAGGAATGGAAGCAGCTACTATTCCTGCCGGGAATATTCGTGATCCGGAGATTACAATACCCAGAGCTACAATAATTGGGACCATTATTACAATTATTATTTATTTTTTGAGCAGTGTATCTATTATGGGAGTCCTTCCACAAGAACAGTTGGCAGGCTCCTCAGCCCCTTTCGCTGAGGCCGCAGAGGTAATTTGGGGTAGTACAGGTAAATATTTGGTAGGAATAGGGGCTTTGATTTCTACTTTTGGGGCTCTTAATGGTTGGATAATGATCCAGGGACATATGCCGTTGGCAATGGCTGAAGACGATTTGTTGCCACCCATATTTAAAAGGAAATCAAAAAGAGGCTTGCCTATTTTTGGCTTGATTACCTCTAGTTTACTTATAACAACAGTAGTCTTGGCTAATTCTTCAAAAGGGTTGGTAGCTATTTTTACTTTGTTAATTCTTGTAGGCACATTTTTAGCACTCGTTGCCTATCTGTTTTCTTCCCTGTCAGAGGTATTAATTCTTATTAGACAAAAACCTGCTGGCTGGGAAAAACAAATTATGCGGGCATTTATTCTTAGTCTTCCGGCTTTTGCGTTTTCTGTTATTGCTGTTTATGGCGCCGGTATGAAAATTGTTTTCTACGGATTCTTGATCCTTATTTTGGGTATGCCTATATATGTTTGGTCCAAAATAGTTCAAAATCGAAGTAAATAATGGCAACCACTTTTCAATCAGAATATGGGGAGCTCAAATCACTTCTGCTTAAGCATCCGCGTGATGCCTTCCTTAGTGCAGAGTATCTGGAAAGCCATTGGCAGAATTTAAATTATTTGTCAAAGCCCGATTATAATAAGGCCATTGAGGAATACGAAAAATTCATTGAAATATTTACCAGCTATAGTATAGAGGTGCAGTTTTTGGCGCAGGATGATTCTACCGGAATGGATTCTATCTATGTGCGGGATGCAGCAATAACCACTAATGAGGGGATTCTTATTTGCAATATGGGCAAGGAACAGCGCAATAGAGAGCCAAATAGACAGTTGCAGCATTATTTGCAACATGGACACTCGGTCTTAGGTACCTTTCAGAATGATGCTACTATTGAGGGTGGCGATGTTGCCTGGTTAAACGAGAGCGTTTTAGCCGTTGCTCGAGGTTATAGAACCAATGATGAAGGGATCAATCAGCTTAAGCAGTTTATTCAAAACACAGCTGAAGAAGTGGTGGTTATGGATTCACCACACTATAAAGGACCAAGTGATGTGTTTCATTTGATGTCGGTCCTTAGTCCGGTCGATAAGGATCTGGCGGTGGTGTATTCACCACTGATGACGGTTCCCTTCCGTGAGCGTTTAATAAGTATGGGGATTAAGTTTGTTGAAGTGCCTGACGAAGAATTTGATTCTCTGGGATCTAATGTGCTGGCAATTGCCCCTAGGGTATGTGTTATGGTTAAGGGCAACCCAATTACAAAGTCCAGATTAGAGAATGCAGGGGTGCAAGTAATTGAGTTTAATGGTGATGAGATAAGCTTAAAAGGTAGCGGCGGTCCAACATGCCTTACCAGGCCTTTAGTCAGATCAATCTAAGTATCGAAATTTTCTTAATAATTTTCCTAGGCTATAGTTCTGTTTTAATATAGAACACTTATCTTTGCGATCCCAAAAGCGGGTAAGGAGATATTGGATTAGGGAGGGTAGGTGAGTAGATAAAGGGATGCGAAAAAATTTATTTGTCGAAATACTTGGAGTAGTAAATTAAATATCTAT
>Ga0164313_10006327_pt1 | contig 10447 bp, 7 predicted proteins | sample GuaBasSedimGuay4_FD_113735 | JGI IMG/M metagenome (GOLD analysis project Ga0164313, IMG submission 113735) | Subseafloor sediment microbial communities from Guaymas Basin, Gulf of California, Mexico - Guay4, Core 4569-4, 0-3 cm | ecosystem: Environmental > Aquatic > Marine > Hydrothermal vents >...
TCATCAAGTGTCATTTGAACAGTTCTCATCTTGTCGTCACCGTATGTGGATATCTATAGCTATAAATACCCACATTATTTCACTGGCCTTAACAGAAGTCAAGATCATGAAAAGTATAGACTTATCCGCGCCTGATCAAAATGGAATATGGCGCGAATACCTGTAAGCTAAGGATTAAAGTCGGGGTGTCCATCAACCACCGAGAAAGTGGAATCGGTCCGGGGAACCTGCTAACTCACTCACGCCCGAACAGGTTCAACAGGTAGCCTGTGAGGAAAAACACAAAGGCTACGAGACTGATGGGTGGCAATCCACCATTCCAGCCTGCGGGGTTAAGCCAACCGGAATAGCCCATAAAGAATAAGTGCACTCCCCCAAGCAGCAGTGCCCAGAGCAGAAATTTGCGGGAAGTTATAAAACCGATAAAAGCTTTGTCTTCACTCAACTTCGTTTGGAAACTCAAATTGTAAGCCCATAACACGACAAAACTCAGAATACCCGCCAGCATGCTAAAACCGGCAAACCCGGTCAAGGTGCCATTGCCCTCAAAGAACTTACCGAAAATGGCAGTCGTGAAAAGCATCAGGCTGATGAATACATGAATGAGCACAAGTAGAAAGCCTGTCATACCCATTGCTTTTCGGGCATTGAGCCAGGACTGCGAAACTGGAAGGCCTAAACTTTTTGCAGGTCCCAGGGAAAAGTTGAAAGTGACCAGCACAAAGGCGCCGAGGCTAAGGCCCTTGTTAAGAATAAGAAATGGGAAATCTTTCCAGGGTACGCTACCAAGTATGTGATAACGCAATACGGCATAGCCAATGGCCAGTAGGAGCGTAGTAGTGATGATTGCGCCAGCGGCGTTCGATTGAGATCTGTTGTTCATGATCCAAGAAAAAGGCCGCCAGATTTGGCGGCCTTTTAGTCTGGCTAAGTATGAGCCTATTCTATTAGTACTGATTCCCATAGGGTGCCATTTCCACAATCCAGATCGGCTGCATATTTTTCGTCAACGGCTTCAGCTGCAGAACCGGGGTAGTTATCCATAAACGCGCCCCACTCTGCAAAAGAAGGGCCAATTATAAGCATCACTACATCAACTTCACCCACTTTAGCGGCTACCGGAAATTGCATTCGAAGTTTCAGATTTTCGCCACCTTTTACAGTCTTTGCAGCCTTTAGCCATTCTGCTGTCACTGCTTCTAATTTTTCATCAGAAAATTCATCGTCCTGTTGGCATTGAAGAGCGTGTAGGACCTCGACTGACCAGGCTGGTGCGGCAACCATCATCAGCATGGAAGTAAGCATCAATAGCATAAATCTTTTCATCACATCGTCCTTCATCTGTTAGCTGGGTCACTGAGTATACGATGTTGCTTTAATACTGACAACATGTCAGTTTTAATATTCCATGCGACAAGTGCCTTTCTGTTGACTCAATCAAATTTTTGTTTGATCAGCATTCGAGAATTCTGTTCAGGCAACCAGTTTCTTCCCAGGACTTTTTCTGCAAGCTCTCTATCGACGTGGGGGCCAATCAAGGCATGAAATGCCAACTCGATTAGTTCGTATTCCTCTTCGCAAATATCCACCCGGAACTGAGGTAACCCACCCCAAACCACTATATCTTTAAACTGTTCCGGATCGTGGCCATATGCCATACAAAGCAGGTTAAACCTGCGTTGTTCTGTCGTACTGTGTTCATCTGCATACTCCTCCATTGTTGGCGCGTCGGTATCCTCCACCTCCATCATGTAGGTGTAGACGGTGCCCATGATCAGCCGGCGTGCCTCGGCCGGAGGAAATCGAAGGTACATAAAGGCAGAAACCTGGTCGGCGGCATCCTCCTCGCGTCCGAGTACCGGAATGTCAAGAAAATCAAACAAAGCATGGGCGAACTCGTGCAGGATGGAATCTACAAAAGGCCCGGCAACTGTATCGATGGGTACGACTCCATTTTCTGTTGTATCCGCAGGCATGGCGTCCCACAACTCATCAATATATTCGTAACAGATCGTTATTGTGCCATCCCAATACATTGCGTCCGCCTCTCCGCCACACTCGGCCAACAGTAGCTCCAATGTCCATGGAAGGCGAATTGGACTGAGAATTTCCTGCAGTTTCTCGAGCGAATGGCGATCTTCCTTCATCAATGAATATATGTGCATGTATTCCTGATGCTCGGGAAGCTCGTAGGTAACGGTAATCCGGTTGCTCTTCGCAGGGGGGACCACATAGGTGGCATTGTCCCGCCCAGGTTCCTCATCGGTACACGCCGTGATCATCATCACAGTGATCAGAAACAATCCACCAGTCACAATAGCCAGGCCATTTTTCATATTTAAAACCCGTGTTCGTTTTAGCCTGTCGCTAAGTTTAGATCATCCAACGAGGCCCGGTAGAAATTTAGTAATGAGTTCGGATCCTGCATAAAGAAATAGCCAAAGTGACCAACTACAACCAACATGATTGCAGTAGTTTTTAACCAATCAGAGTTGTTAACGGTCTTGGCTGTGAAATGGTCATAAATCCAATCACTATCGTTGCTGGTCATCTGTAACCGCACCTTAACCATCAACTGGCTCTGCGGGGCTGCCGTGGTAAGTAGCCGTGGGCAAGTGCATCTCCTTCAGGACCAAACTCAATGGCAGCAGCGTTGATTCAGGCTCGATAACTGCGCCGCCCATCACTGTGGCACCAAAGTTTATGTCACTGCCATCCCGGATTTCAGCCAGTTTCACTTTCAGCAGCATATTCTCAAAGGTGTGATATTGCAGAAAGCCGTTGACCATGCAATCACTGCCAAAGCTCACCGCGTTCCAATCGGAAGCCTGCATCGGTGAAGAAACAATTGTCCGTTTGCCCACCTGACAGCCCATCCACCTTAGTATTGTATTGGAAAGCACTGTCCCGGCAGAAAACCTCAACGGTCTCTTGCACCAGGCGAAGAAACAGTCTTGCGCAAAAAAGTAGCTGAAGTGCCGCCAGGACCAGAACGGTGTCGAATGTGCAGAGCCCCACTTGCTGCCGACCAGGATCTTCTTGACCGCAACGCAAAGCACAACCAGGATGAACTCTGACAGAAGTAATGCAATCAGTGCGCTGAGAACCGGATGTTCAATCAGGCGCAGCAGGCCGGTGAAAAGAAGCACAAAGATGATGATGTTTGGGATGCGCAAAATTCCGATACTGAATATGTCATTCAGAAAAACCCGCGCCAAAAATAAAGACAGGCCCGGGAGTGTCTGTGATTCATTCTCTGTTTCAAAGTCCGCACTGGCAAACCTGATTGGCGGGTTTCCCGCCACCGTAATCGGTTCACCAAGCCGTGATCGCATCTGACGCCGGAACTGTATGTCATTACCCAGGGTGGAAACCCCCAACAGGAAGTTGGACGGGTACTGACCGTGCTCGGCGACACAGTTGTTACCGCTGAAGAAGTTCCGGGGCATGTCCAGCTGACGAAGCTTGATGTGCTCCGCACCATAATCAAGCATGTTGGTGAAACAGCCATTGGACCAGAACACCTGGGAATCGGCACTGGCAAGCTCCGGAACAAGATTGAACATAACGTCACATTCCGACGCACCCAGGCGCGGGAAATACATTCCGGCAAGCGCGCGCAAGTATTGCCCGGTGATGGTCCAGGTCCACTGGTGCTGTATTTGATTCATTTTCTTCATTCTGTACAAGATCAGAAAGCCTTTGAATCCGCGCGTGGAATACAGCCCGGGTGAGGCGGGTGTGTAGCGAAGAAACAGGCAAACCAGTACTGAAATCAGGACCACGGTGACCCAGGTGGTGACAAAGCTGTACAGGCTTATTTGCCAGATGATCTCGAACAACGGTGTAACCTTAAAATATTCGCCGGCAACCTCTGTCTCCTGGACGGGTATGAAAGTGACAGCAAACCACGTAACTGCTGCTGTTGGAACCACGATAAGCCAGAACTCGAGAAACACCTGCATAAGGATATTCAATGTTTCCATAAACCACGATGGCCGTGTGGTCGCGCAACTACCTGCAGTACGTTTCAGTTCGGTGCAATGGCCACTAAAGTGTGCCGGGGCGCCTTCCCACATCTCATCTGAACCCACATCACTGAGTATGGGGGTGAACGGATTGATCCAGGAGCCACTGCCTATTTTCACACCGCTGGCAATAGCGGCTCTCATCCCGATCTTGCAACCGCTGCCCAGGTGAACCGGGCCGATATGCAGTTCCTGACCCGACCATCTCGACATATGGATATAGGCGCCGGTCTGAACGGCAACATCATCACCAGCGGAGAACAGGTCCAGAGGACCGGAAAACTCCACGTCGTGTGCGCATTGCAGGTTATCTCCGACGGTTGCACCCAGACGGCGCAGAACATACGACATCAGCGGTGCACTGCGAAACATCGCGCCGAGCGGCAGGATCACGAATTTTTCCATTCGTCCGATACACCAGATCCGCAGATGCATTCTGCTCCACTTGGGGTAAACACCTGGAGTCACATTATTTTTATAAATGTGACCGCCCATGAAAAGTTTGATCACCATCACCCACAGCAGGCCGGCAAAAGGAATTACAAGCGCAACAAGGAACATCACGGAGCCGACAGCAATGAAACCCGGAAGGCTGGCGGTCATGAAAAACTCACCGATCTCTGCAAAAGCAATCAGCCCCAGGAAGCTTGCCAAAGCGGGTGCGAACAACAGCACCAGAAACAGGACCTGCAGAGTTGTGAAAAAACCTACAGACAGCACCTTTGCCGCAGATTCATCGCGCTCAGTGCTGCTCTGTCCGGGTTCTGCCACAGAAGAAGGGCCTGCGGTCGCCTGCTGGTGTCTTGGTTGATTGGCGATCTTGCGAGCGGTATCACAATCGCTGAGTAACGCCCTTACCGGCACGGCCCACCCTGCCACCTGCAAGCGTTGCGCAAGCCGTGCGATCACAATCGAATGACCGCCATGGTATGCAAATTCATCATCCCAGCCCAGCGGTGTCTCGAAAACATCTCTGCAGATCGTCAGCACTTCCTCACAGCCCGGTTCCTCGTCGACACCAGCGTCGACGATGGTGGTTTGCTGATCCGCCACTTCTGCTCTGGTATTTGCCTGCAAACCTGAAAGCCTGGGTAGGCGCTGCCGGTCGATCTTCCCGGAAACCGGTTTCATGACGAACTTGTCCACCAGGAAGATCCTGGTCGGCACTGATGGTTCCGGAAGCTGCCTGGCCAGGGTCGCCGTGGCCTGGGCCGCCCACTCTGCCGGTGCAGGAACAACGACCGGGTTACCGTCCCGGGAGATTGATGGTGCTGTGATGAAGGCAACCAACTCTTCGTTCTGGTAATCCAGTACTGCGGACTCAATTTCTGCAAACTGAGTCTGCAATATATCCTCGACCGGCTGTATCTCGACACGGTGCCCGCGCACCTTGAGCTGAGAATCGACCCGACCGAGGAAATGCACGCGCTGTGTGTGGGCGTCTATTTTGCACCTGTCCCCGGTGCGGTACAGGCGACCGAACCGGGGGTGTGTAATAAACTTTTCGACAGTTTGCTCCGGCAGATTGCGGTAGCCGCGTGCTACATGAACTCCACCAATGCAGAGCTCGCCTGATTCTCCGTGGGGTAACGGACTAAGTTGATCGACTTCGAGGATAACGTAGGTAACGTTAGCAAATGGGGAACCTATGGTGATGGGTTCTCCTGGTCGTAAGCTCTGGCGACTGGTATCGGTACTTGCCTCTGTCGGGCCGTAGGTATTGATAACCTGGCGCCGGCCACGTGTCCAGGGCTCAACCAGGGCCGTTGGAAAAGCTTCGCCTGCCGGCACGATATAACGGCACAGCGGATAAGGCAGATCCAACTCCGGATCTGGCGTGAGGGTGGTCAACAGCACCGGTGGGCAAAACAGCATCGTGACCTCGGCTTCACGCAGAACCGGGATCAGGTCCGGACCGGAGCGAACCTGCTCTTTGGTCAGCATGACCACGGCACAACCTGACACCCAGGCACTGTACATCTCGGAGATGCTGCCATCGTAGCCCAGCGACGAAGTCAGCGAGGTCGCATCCATGCCCGGTATGAGATCGAAATAATCAGCATAGCTCAGCGCCAGGTTTACATAGCCGGCATGCGGGGATTCGACGCCCTTGGGCATGCCGGTGGTTCCGCTGGTGTAAAAGATCGTCGCCAGTCGTTCTGCAGGGTCATCCAGCCATGTTGGCGGTTCACCCCGGGGCATGTTTTCGGGCAATGTGAGGACATCAAGCGTCGGCAGGTCGCGGAACGTGCCCTGCCCCCGGGTGAGAATAACCACCGGCTGTGCGTCATTGAGCATGTGGCTGATCAGGGCATCCGGCAAGGTGGTATCCAAGAACATCAGGGTGCCGCCGGCCTTGAGGATGCCAAGATGAGAGGCCACGATTTGCCAGTTGTCCTGTGACATGGCCACGGCAACTACCTGGTCCGGGCCGGTAACAAAGGGAGACAGGGCCGCTGCCACATCTTCGGCCCTTGAATCCAGCTCAGCATAGGTAAGCGACTCACCTGTGTGGGGAATTTGCAAGGCCGTATGATGCGGGAACTTGCCAGCAGAACGACTGAAAACCTCAGTCAGCCACTGCACACCTTTCTGGTGAGGCACGTTAACCAGGTGCCGGTCACCAAACACATCCGTCAGGCTGTACGGACAGGTGTCCGCCTGCCCGTGTGGCACTTCTTCTGCCGCCCAGAGATACCGCCGCCACGCTACAAACGCCAGCAAGAAAAAGAGTGAAAAAGAGGCTGCTGCAATCGTTATAGCCATGCACTATCCCACATGACCGTTAATCGAAATATCGCTGCATCGTTCCTGTCCGGCGAATATCCAGAGTTACGCAATGGTACCCGCCACCCAGCATTTTGGAATGCCGTAGCTTATGCCGGATCACATCAAGGCCCTGTTTTTCCAGCAGTTTTATCAGTTGCGTCTGGTCCCGGTCGACCACCACCAGGTTTGGATTAATGCTGAACAGATTCATATCGATCCACTTGCTGCCGATACTTTTGGAAAGATAATCAGCGTCAAAACTGTTGGTATTCTCCATTGGTGGACTGTAAATGACTTCCCATTGCCTGAAAAGTTCTGGCAAAGTATCGTCGTTTATTCGACCCGGATTACAAAGCACAAGGCCGGGGCGCAATGCCACAAAAGTTGAATCAATATGACTGCCGTAATAGACATCCTTAAGAAAGTGAACACGAAACTCGTCACCCAGAATCGTCTGTAGCCATTGCCCGCCCATTTCATTGCCGGTGCCACTGACTAGGTAGAGCAAATCCTGTCCAAGGCGCAGGATGTTGGCAGCATCAAAGGCCGGTTCATCATTGCGCGGTGTGGGCTTGTCCATGTCGACATCAAACAGCGAGTCCAACAGCATGGGTTGGGGAGCGCTGTACCATTTGGCACCCGACCTGAAATATTCAACCATCATCTTGCGATAGCTGAATGATTCCTGTGACCGGCCGCGTATAACATTGGGTGTTTCAATAATGTGGTCACCAATGACCAGCATAATGTCACGCGGACAATAATTGTAATAGCCTTCGGTTTCCCAGTTGATGGTGGAAAATTTGGCCTCATGTGGCCATGTCTCAGGGCGCTTCACTGTGACGCCTGCTTCTTTCAGCACATCAACAAATGCATTCAGATCCTCTTCGGTCTCGTCAATAATCCATTGCGGGAACGAGCCCTGTGGAATTTTTTCAAGTGGCCGGTCGGGATATTCTGCCAACCGGGTGCTCGGGTCGGCATATGGAAATCTGGCGCGCAGCGGATTCCCTACAATGACTTCCTCCAGTGGATCCCACTCATTGCAACTCCAGACGACTGACATATATTTTGTATTCCTGGTTTATTAAAAGGCTAGGGCAGAAATGATTTGACCAGCGTACCGCCACCATCTTTGGCTAGCGTTTTCATCACAAGATCTGCGACGGCCAGATCAAGTACACCCAGACCGAAGGGTGTAAAAATAAACTTGCGCCCATCATGTTCGGGCACTCTGGTCTTGCCAAGCAGAATATCACCCAATGAGCTGTGAACAAAATCTGTATGCCCTTCCTGTTGTGATGCCAGATGAATTGAGGTCGCAGCCCTGTTCACGTGATCGAGATCGTCAACGATGTTGTGATTGGCAAGAATCACACCTGCCTGCAGATCACGCAGCGATATATGCAGTATGGTCGCATCGGGTGGACAGGCATCGAGATCATCCACGTACGGTGTAATGGCCGTGGTTCCGAATGCCACCATCGGGCATTCGCTTAGCAACTGTTGCAGGCTTGTCGCCACTTTGAAATCAGCATCCGGCCGCAATGCTATCAACGCCTCACCAAAAACCCCGGCACGGGCCGGATCGAGGTCAAACGCCACGAAACAACTGACATTAGGCCAGACAGCTGCAAGAAACTGTGCCACCGAGGCATTAATCGGTCCGCAACCGACAAACCCGATGACGTCGGGCTCACCTTTTGCCAGCACCTTTGATGCCAGCGCGGCCGATGCTGCAGTGCGTTGCTTGCTGATTATCGAGCCCTCAACCACGGCTTTTGGGCGACCGGTCAGACGGTCGTTCAGGATCATGACCGCCGAAGCTCTTTCCATACCTCTGCCGACGTTATCGGGCATCGATGCGATCCACTTGACGCCAGCGAGTTCGAATTCACCACCAAGATATGCAGGCAGACAAATGATCCGGTCTTTGTCACTATCGGGAAAACGCAGAAAACTGGATTGTGGCAGCGAACTGTCACCACGGGAGTGCGATTCATAGGCCTTGCGAACAGCATTCATAACACTATCTTCCCGACCCTTCAGAGCTGCTTCCACCTCGGGAGCTCCGATGATCAACACGTCACTACTGGGCATTCTGTTATTCCTTCAATGTGATAACCGCGTGTTCAGCGAGTTGGAGGAGCACTAAGCTTCCTTTAGGTTTGCCGACCATTGGTGCGCGATGTCACCGAGGTTTTCCTGTACCCACAGGTCAGAATAAATTGTGTCGAGATAGCGTTCACCCCGGTCCGGCAATAGCACCACGACCGTGGAACCTTCCGGGATTTCGTCGCTCATCCGGTCGAGGGCCGTGATAACGGCGCCGGATGATCCACCCGCCAGGATGGCTTCTGTCCGTGCAAGGCGACGGCAACCTGCCACGCAATCAACGTCGTTCATGTGCATGACCTTGTGCACGCCTTCAGTAGGTGTGAGGCTCGGGCAGATAGCAGAGCCAAGGCCAGGTACAAGTCGATGGTGTTTGTGATTCGAAAAAATTTGACTGCCCAGGGCATCGACCGCGATCACCTTTGTCGGATAGCCATGATCCACCAGGTAGTCGAGACATCCGCGAATCGTGCCACAGGTGGCGGTGGCAATAAAAAGATAATCAAGCATAACGCCATCCAGGTCGCGCAGTATTTCCTTGATCGTTGAGCGGTAATGCGCGTCTGAGTTTTCACGGCTCGCATACTGGTTGACCCAAAAGCTGTTCTCGACCTCTGCCAATATCTCGTCAATACGTTTCAGTTTTGCAGGCAACAGCTCTCCGCTCTGCGGATCAGGATTCTCGATCATCTCTATCTCGGCGCCATAGGCCGAGAGGATGTCAACATTCTGCTGTGTGACCTTTGGATCAACAAGGCAACGAAAACGCAAGCCATGATAGGCACACACCTGTGCCAGTCCGATACCGGTATTGCCGGAACTGCCTTCTATGATGAGGGTATCGGAATTAATTTCACCGGTCTGCAGCGCACTTTCAACAATAGCGACACTGGCACGATCCTTGGAACTGCCGCCAGGATTCAGACCTTCCAGCTTCGCAAAACAATCAAAATGTGAGGGCCCGAAGATCTTTTCAAGATGGACAAGTGGCGTACAACCTATGGCCCCCAATATGCCGCCGGTCATGTTGAAACCGTTGTGCTGTTCCTTTGAAGCCGGTCGCGCAGGGTGAAACTCACGCCGCCTTTTCGGCTCCCTGGCACCGGCCGGTCTTTTAAAAGGTATCAGGTCACCAGGTCGGGTCATCAATGAATTTCCTGCAACGTCCATGAGAATAGGTGGCATTAAATGCTATTTTGCCAGAAACCCATGGATTATTGTTAAGGAACCAGTCTGCGCAATTGCTGGCAGGCTCCTGTATTTCTGACATACTGTCACTATATAATGACAGCATGTCAGAAATAAAGCCCCAACTCATTAAAATTGTACCTGGCGATAACCCGGCTCCCCGAAAGTCGGAGCGCACACGCATTGCCATCCTGAACGCCGCATTGGAATTTCTTTGGACTCAGCCGTTCCGGGAAATGACAGTAGCACAGCTGATGTCAATTGCCGGCGTCAGCCGATCAGCTTTCTATCAGTATTTCAAAGACCTGCATGACCTCATGGAGACGCTGTTACAAGATGTTGCAGAA
>Ga0164313_10006328_pt1 | contig 10446 bp, 7 predicted proteins | sample GuaBasSedimGuay4_FD_113735 | JGI IMG/M metagenome (GOLD analysis project Ga0164313, IMG submission 113735) | Subseafloor sediment microbial communities from Guaymas Basin, Gulf of California, Mexico - Guay4, Core 4569-4, 0-3 cm | ecosystem: Environmental > Aquatic > Marine > Hydrothermal vents >...
GGTCGAAATGGTTGACATGTATGCAGCAATCAGCGATGCAATTACCAAACCCAATACCCCGGACGGTAAAAAAGTAAGCATGGCGGGATAAGCTAAATCGTGTTGTACAACATGGGGGTCGATGTCCGGAAAAGCAGCCCGCAATGATGCCAGGTCAGGAAAAACCACCAACGATGCCAAAGCGACTAAGATCCAGGGCCAGGGCCGCAACGCGTAATGGGTAGCATTAAACAGAAAGGTAGCAGCAACCGCATTTTTTTCGTCTTTGGCCGAAAGCATTCGTTGAGCGATGTAGCCACCACCTCCAGGTTCAGCGCCGGGATACCAGACACTCCACCATTGAATCGCCAATGGCAAAATCAATACCGGCAATAAAACCTCCCAGTTGTTAAAGTCAGGCAAAAAATTAAGCTTTCCAATTACATTCTCGTGGGTTATCAGATTGGTTAATCCACCCACTTCGGGTAAATTAACTGCAATCGAGGCAGCCCATACCGCACCGATCATCGCAATAATAAATTGAAAAAAATCGGTGATAATCACTCCTTTAAGCCCTCCAAGCAAAGAGTATAAAACAGTGACAACCGATGCCCAGAAAATGGTTTGAACCGGGGTTAACCCTAACATCACTCCTCCTATTTTTATGGCGGCCAGCGAAACCGAAGCCATTATCATTACATTAAAAAACACTCCGAGATAAATCGCCCGAAATCCACGTAAAAAGGCAGCTTCCTTGCCACTGTATCGCAATTCATAAAACTCTAAATCGGTTAACACCTCTGACCTGCGCCAGAGCTTGGCATAAATAAATACCGTCAGCATTCCGGTTAGTAAAAAAGCCCACCAAACCCAGTTTCCGGAAACGCCGTTTTGCCTTACAATGTCGGTAACCAGGTTGGGTGTATCTGCCGAAAAAGTAGTGGCAACCATAGATATCCCCAAAAGCCACCAGGGCATGTTCCGTCCAGAAAGAAAAAACTCTTTGAATCCTTTCCCTGCGGTTCGCGAGGTAATAATTCCAATTATAATTGAAATGGCAAAAAATCCGATAATAAATACCCAGTCGGAAGTTTGTAATATCATACGTTGAATTATTTAAAGACTGAAAAATATAACTATTAACTGAGAGCTCTTATTCTAAACCGAATAACTTATTAAAAAAAAAATCTGTGTTAATCTGTGAAATCTGTGGTAGGTTTCAATTCTTTTTCACCACAGATTTCACAAATTTGCACGGATTAAATATTATTAATTGACGTAATCTTTAAAACAATTATTTTTACAACATGAACACCACTTTAGTTATCATGGCCGCAGGAATGGGAAGCCGGTATGGCGGACTGAAACAACTCGAAGCAGTAGGGCCAAAGGACGAAGCAATTATTGATTATTCGGTTTATGATGCCGCAAAAGCGGGATTTAATCACATCATATTTATTATTCGCGAGGAGATTATTCCGGATTTTGATGTGTTTTTAAAAAATAGATATCCAATAGAAATAAAGATCGAAATAGCTTTGCAAGTAAACCCGGTTGTTATTAATCCTAAGAGAATAAAGCCCTGGGGCACAGCGCATGCAGTATTATCAGCTAAAGAGATTGTTGACATTCCGTTTGCCATTATTAATGCCGATGATTTTTATGGATACGATGCTTTTACTAAGGCATTTTCTTTCTTGAATCAAAAAGATTTGGAACATGAATTACAAGCTCTAATCGGCTATCGTTTAGTGCATACTTTATCACCGCATGGCAGCGTATCTCGAGGAATTTGCAAAGTTGATAAAAATCAGAAATTGACTACCATCAAGGAGATTCTGAAAATAAAGAAATCACCTGTAGGAGAAATCCATTTCGATAGCGTTACAGGTGTGAAGCAAGTACTTAAACCCGACACACTGGTTTCGATGAATTTCTGGTGCTTTCAACCCACAATTTTTAATTATTTAGATGATGGATTTAAGAAATTTTTGATTCAAAATCATACTAATCTTAAAACTGAATACTTGATTCCTGAAAAAATCAATCAGCTGATTAATAAGAATTGGATTTACGTAAAAGTAGAACCAACCCAAGGGCCCTGGTTTGGAATAACCTACAAGGAAGACAAAGACTTGGTATGCAAATCGATTTTAAAACTAACCCGATCAGGTAACTATCCTTCTCCCCTATGGAAATAAAACAAATAGCGGCGAAATTTAGCGTATCGGAAATAACCGATATAAGTATAATTACCGGCGGCCATATCAATCAAAGTTATTTAGTTGCCAATGAGCAAAACGAGCATTTTGTCTTACAGAAAATAAATACAACGGTTTTTCAGAATCCGGTTGACATTATTGATAATCTGATTAAAATAAACCGATTGCTTGATTCATCTGATTACCCATACCGGATTGCCGGCTTAAGGCCAACCATCAAAAAAGAATCCTATTATCAAGACAAAGCAGGATGTTGGCGAAGCATGGACTATATCGACAATACGAAAAATTTAAAGGTTTGCCCCAATGCCAAAATCGCTGCTTCAACAGGCAAGGCATTTGGTTTGTTTGCAAAATATTTGCGAGAATTACCAACAAAAGAAATTAAAATTGTAATTCCCGATTTTCGAAACCCTGAACACTATTTCCGAAAACTTGAAAAAGCGATTGAAGTAAATTACAACAATAGGGTTAAAGATGCCGAAGAATTGATTTCTAATGCATTCTCGAATTGTAACATCATTGATAAATACAAAGTAGCGATAAAGGAACATCCTATCCGGCTGGTCCATAACGATACCAAAATCAGCAACTTGCTTTTTAATAAGGATCTTAGCGAGGTGAAAGCGATTATTGATTTTGATACCGTAATGCCCGGCTATCTGATTAACGATTTTGGGGATATGGTACGTTCAGTTTGTAACCCGGCAGCCGAAGACGAAGCCGATTTGAGCAAAGTGGTTTATAATGCAGATTACTATAAAAATTTACATAAAAGCTACCTATTTGCATTAATGGGCACTATTACGCCGGAAGAAAAAGCTGCATTAAACGTCGGTGCCAAATCCGTTATTTACACCCAGTTTATCCGCTTTTTAAGCGATTACTTGGTCGGTGATAAATACTATAGGATTGAGTTTAAAAACCAGAATCTTAATCGGGCTAAAGTGCAGTTGCATTTACTCTTGCAAATTATTAATCTAGAAGATGGATTTAAAATCTTTGCTCATTAGTTTAGTTTTAAATAGCCACGAATGCACGAATAAAAATCGATATTATATTCGTGCATTCGTGGCTAAAAAAAATTTAAACTTAACCTATTTTAAAAACCAATAAATGTTCTGTTTACTAAAATTCCTTTGCTTTAGTTTTGGTATGAATTTTGTTTAACTCAGCGAAACTTAAACCATGAAAAAAACAATTCTGACCATTCTAACCCTAATTTCTCTTTTTTCCCCATCATTTTCCCAAACAGACTCCATTTTTAAAAGCTATCCGCTTAAAGATTATATCGCTCCGGATATTAAATACCGTAGATTCGATTTAGGGGGTTTTATAAATTCAAGTGGAGATCATCGCAATGAAAAGGATGTTACAAACAATGCGTTGAATGGTAGGTTTACCCTAAACTATTTTGAATATAAAAACACCGTTAAACACCAGGGCAACACTATATCTGGCTTCTCTACTAGTATTAGTGGATCAAACTATAAATTTGATTCATTAAGTAGATCTCGTATAACCCCTGCCCTCACTTTTTATTTGCTTGCCCAAAACCGATTTTATAATCAAAATGAAAGATTTTGGGGTGTTCATGGTCGCTTGAGATACTCGGTAAGAAAAAGTTATGAAAACAACGTGGATGATGAAAAAGACAGCGATTTTCGTCAATATTTGATCGCTACTCCCTACATATCTTTTGGAAGTGGTCGGCTTCAACCGGTAAGTTCTGCCCGTAAGTCGATGGAAATATTGCTTGCGCTTGAAAAATACAATCGTTTAAGTGTAAGTCCGAACCATCAAATGATTGATTCCCTTGCCCGGGTTGCCAACCGTATCCGATTTAAAAGGTTCTTTGACCGAAGATATAAACGCATTTACCAATTAAAAGAATTGGATGAAGCCATTCAAAATTTAGGTTTTGTTGATACATTGGATATGATTTATTTTGCCAACTTGAGTGATATATGGAGCTTTGCACCCAATTTCACCCGCAGCTCGGGTACGAGAATCGAGGGTGGAATTATTCCGGATATATTATTAAATCAACAAAATTTAATCCGTTCCGAATCTTCCAGGAATAGATCATCAGACATAAAAAGTTATGCTGCTTATGGATATATTTCATATAACCGAATGAAACCGTTAAGTTATCAATGGCAATCAGATTTAATGGTTGATTTTACATTTGGTTATGAGAAAGAACGAAGGGAGAATAATAATTCCTTTTTCAAAAATCCTGACGATTCCGTTAAAGTTACAAATGAATCATCTTTAAAAGGAATGCTAAATGCCAGTTGGCAATTTGGTTATTACCCCAATACACGGACTTTTGCAGCCATAACCCCATTTGCAACATTATCGTATTTCGACCAACAAGAAGAAGATAATTCTGATTTTTTTGGCATAAACACCGGGTTCCAATTCGATTCTTACTATTATATTTCCCCAAGGGTCCGTTTAACCATTAATTTTAAATTTTATTATTTCGATAATTTCATTGCAAATGTTCCAACTCCCTTTTGGAATACTGTATCATATAATAATTATTACTATAATGATTTGGAACGTGTAAATAGCAACCCTGTTTTATTAGAAGGCTATCTACCCGATAGTGGTTTTACCTATAATTTTGGATTCGCACTTACCTATGCAATTTTCTGAAAATATATTTATCAAACGCCCGGAGAACTTATAAGTCAATTCCTTTTCAGAGCATAGCGGATATATAAAACGTAGTTATTACATTTATCCCCGCTAAAACTCCCATTTTGAAAAACCTGACCAGATTAATATTTTGCTTTACCTTATTATTTAGTAGCGTTGATCTTTCAGCTCAATACCTGAAAATCAGTTTAAAAGATGCCGTGGATTCCGCATTGGTGCGGAATAAAAAGATAAAGCAGTACAACGAGGCAGTTTATGAAAAAGAATACCTGCAAAAAGCGGCTGTAGGTAATTACTATCCAAAATTAAACCTGAATGCAGGCTATACCTGGTTAAGTTCAAATCCAGAGATCAATATGTCGCAGGTAAAAGAATCGGTTGATCAAAATGCAGGGTTATACGGCGCTTTTATTGCCGATGAATTGGGTTTATCGGATGAATCACAGGAAGAGATTTTTAACCGGCTGGTCGAAGGCCTGGGTAAATTGCCCGCTTACAATATTGTTATAGATCAACAGAATTATCCGAACCTGGGATTAAACCTGGTGCAGCCGTTGTTTATGGGAAACAAGATTAACACCGGTAAATATTATGCTGATACCGAATACGAGATTGCCAAAACAGAATTAAAAATTACCCGCGACGAAATTGTACAGCAAACCATCGAAAGATATATTACGGTTGCATTGTTAGAACGGGTAGTTGAAGTCAGGCAATTTGTTCTGACCGGAATAAAAAAACACGAGCTGCAGGCGCAAAAAGCAATTGAAACAGGTGTAATTCCTCCACATGAGATTTTAAGGGCACAAATTGAAGTGGCAAAAGCCGAACGAGAACTCGATGATGATAAAAATAATCTGCAATTAGCCCAATTAGCGCTAATAAAATCGTTGGAATTACCGGAAGAAATTACGCTTGAAATCACCGACTCGCTTAAATATAATCTGTTCGATATCAGTCTTGAAGCCATGGAAGCTGAAGCCATGGCCAGTCAACCTTTGTTAATGATGGTCGATCAGAAAAAAAACCTGGTCGATGCCAAATTGCGTATGGATAATTCGGGCATGATGCCCGAAATATTTGCCTTTGGCCATTACGGTCTGTTTCGGGAAGAATACCCCGTAATTATGCCGCCATTTGTCCTTGGTGTCCAATTAAACTGGAATCTCTTTAATGGTTTGCAGGACATGAATAAGGTAAAAGCAAGTAAGCGGCTTGAACAGCAAGTAGCTTTTGCCAAAGACTACGCCCAAAACGAAGTTGAATTATGGGTGGCAAAATCGTACAACAATGTTTTAAATTACCAGGCTAAATACAATAAAATGGAGCCGACCGAAAAATTGGCTGCTAAAAACCTAACGATTAACCGAAAGCGCTTCCAGGAAGGATTGGCGAAGTCGATTGATGTGCTCGATGCAGAAATGCTATACAAAGGAGCACGCATAGAACGTATGCATGCCCTGTTCAGCTACTACAAGGCATTGACCGAACTATACAGGGCAACAGGCCATCCCGAAAAAACCATTGAAATAATAACCAGATAATCAGCGATAAAAATGAAAAATAAAAAACACCTTGTTTTATTACTTGTTCCAATAATTATTGTTGCCGTAGGGCTATTTTTTATGTTAAAAGATTCAGGTCCGCATGTAATTATAATAGAAGGAATGATAGAAACCAAAGTTGTAAATGTAGCCTCTGAAATTCCCGGAAGGATCGACAGCATTCTGGTTGAAAAAGGCGACCTGGTTGAGAAAGGCGATATCCTTGTAAAACTCGAACCGCGTATTCTGGATGCAAAAGTGGGGCAAGCCGAGGGGGTTTTACACGCAGCAGAAGGATTGTCAGAAAAAGCGGAGAAAGGTGCACGTGAAGAAGAAATAAGGGCAGCCGGAAATCAATATAACATAGCGAAAAGTCAATTCGAATTCGCCGAAAAATCATACAACCGATATACGGTTTTGTTTGCCGATTCCATTATTTCGAAACAGGAAATGGACGAAGTAGAATTCAAGTTTCATGCTGCAAAAGAACAAATGGAAGCAGTAAAGTCTATTTACGATATGGCTAAAAAAGGGGCTCGCATTGAAGATAAACAAATGGCCAGGGGAAAATTACAGCAAGCACAAAATGTATACAACGAAGCAGAGGCATTTTATGAGCAATTGTGGCTACGTGCTCCCGTTTCAGGCGAAATTGCCAACCAAATCGCCGAAGAAGGTGAGGTGATGGCAGCAGGATATCCCGTGTTAACCGTCCAGGTTACGCAAGCTTCTTATGCTATTATCAATGTTCGCGAAAGCATTTTAAATCAATTTAAAAAAGACAGCAAACACACACTTACCATTCATGGGTTAAATAATTTATCGTACGAATTCAGGGTCTCCTTTATTTCTCCACTCGCCGATTATGCCAATTGGATTCCCACGCGCGACAAAGGCGAATTCGACCTTAAGACCTTTGAAGTTCATTTAAGACCGGTCAATCCCATCGATGACCTCCGCCCCGGCATGACCTTTCATATTGAACTGTAATGGGTTTTTACCGGGTTTTTAAATATGAATTGTTCCGCATCCTTTCACAGGTTTCGCCTCGTAATATTTTTATTATTATCCCCCTGGTAACATTCTCATTCCTTACCCTAATTTATATTAAAGGCGTTATCCGTGAAAACCCGGTGGCTGTTATGGACCTGGACCATTCCCAACTCTCAAGAACCTTGAGTCAAATGATTAACCAGTCGAACGGTACAGAAGTGAAATTACACCTTACATCGGAACAAAAAATCGATCGGGTATTTCTCGATTACCCCGAAATTACTGCCATTGTGGTTATCCCAAAAGATTTTGATGCGGATATCCGAAAAGGCCGTAGTAAAACCGTTACCATCTTTACCAATTCGGCTAACATTGTAATCGGTAACATCCTGAAAAAGGAATTATTAACTATCACTAATACCTTTGCGGGTGGGGTTCAAATAAAAAAATTGTTGAACAAGGATTTTACTTACAACGAAGCTTTGGCATTAGTTCTACCAATTAAAGTTAACACGCACTCATTGTATAATCCATGGTACAATTACCTTTTTTACCTCACTCCCGGATTAATGACAGTCTTGTTGCAAATGATCGTGTTTTTTGTGGCTGCCCGAAGCATTAACGGGGACATAACCCGGGGAAATTATCCCCGTATTTTTGAACTTTCAGGAAAGAATCCTTTGATCCTCATTTTAGGTAAAATTGCCGCTATTACCTTTATGGGAATGGTTGTATCTATATTAATTATCGGCATTATGTATCCCATTTTTGGAATAACTGTTAATGGTTCATACCTGAGCCTGTTCCTTTTGTTTTTCCTGCTTGTTTTATCATCCGCAGCATTGGGCATAATGATATCCACCATTTTCAGTGAGGAAATTATGGCCATGGATATTGCCTTTGTTTATAATTCGCCGGCCTTTGTTTTTAGCGGATTTACCTTCCCGATAATGGGTATGCCGTGGTACGATAATTTTTATGCGCAGTTGATACCCTACACTCATTTTTTAAAAGGTTTTTTTCAGGTTTACCAGATGGATGCACCCTTCCGCTATATTCTTCCATCCATACAGGCTTTGTTGGTTTTTTTCTTTGCAGGATTGATTGTGTCGTTGGTTTTATTGATGATAAAACAACCAAAACTAATTTTAAATACGGGTGATTAAACTCAAAAAAATAGGGCAAATCTTTTCAGATGAACTGAAAGTCATTTTTAATGACCATTCTATCTTGCTCACCATTATTGTTGCTCCTATGCTGTACCTTTTCTTTTTAGGAAGCATTTACTTAAATAAGGAAATAGAAGAGGTTCCGGTTGCAGTAGTAGATATGGATAAGACCCCTGTAACTCGCCAACTCATCCGTTTAGTTGATGCCTCTCCAAAGCTCAAGATTGTTCAGAGTACCGGCAATATGGCCGAAGCCAAAGATTTGTATTATAAAATGGAAGCTGATGGGATTTTATACTTCCCGAAAAACTTCGGTAAAAAACTTAAACGCCTCAAAGGTGCAGACGCCGGATTATATTTGAACAACTCCCGGTTTATGCCTTCCAATACCATAAACGAAGGTGTGCAAACCGCTTTGCTTACTGTTGGGGCAGGAGTCCGGATAAAATACTTTATGAGCAAGGGGCTGATTCCAAAACTGGCTTTTAACGAAGCCCTTCCGGTAAAATCAGAATTAAAACCCATGTACAATACCACCAACAATTACGGCGATTTTCTGCTGCCCGGATTATTCTTGCTCATTTTACAACAAACCTTATTGATCGGTTTAGGTGAAAGCATAGCCGCAGAAAATGAAAAATACGGTGGGTTAAAGTCAGGCAGCGGCTCGGGTTTTTTATCCTGGTATATTGGTAAATCCGGTTTTTACCTTTTGCTCTTTTTTGCTTTTGCATTTTTTACCATTGAAACGGGGTTTCGGGTTTTCGATTTAATCCCGATTCGATCTACATTTGCAGCCTGGAATCTATATGTGCCTTTTATTCTGGCCACCGTAAATTTGGCAATGATTATCGGCAGCTATTTTAAAAAACAAACCCTTTTAATGGAGATTTTAGCTTTCTCGTCATATCCTTTCTTTTTGGTTTCGGGCTATTCGTGGCCGGCTGGTAAAATGATTCTTCCCCTTCAATTTTTGTCAAATCTAATCCCCATATCCCCCATGCTCGATGGCATTAAACGGGTTTTTATTATGCGTGGTGATTTTTTAGATGTTTCCGGTCTGGTATTGCATTTATGGGTATTGTTTGGGGTTTCGCTGATTTGGGTGATTTACCGTTTTTATAGAATCAGGGCAAAGGAAATTTCTCTTAATTAGGATTAGAAGGTTCAATCTGATTGATTTAATCTACCTAAATGTAAAACCAACGATGAATTTTAAAATTAATCAATATTAATTTGCCCTCTAAAATTGATAATATCAAAACAGTATTAATTTTAACCTATAATTTAACAATTTGACAAATAGAAGCCTTCAACGAACACAGGATTTTCCGGGTGCTATGACCCTGAAAATGATAAATACCACAACGCAAAAACGGCGGATCTTTTTAAGGAATTTCGTATTGCTATCCGCAGGTGCTGTACTACCTTTAAGCAGTTGTTTCAGAAGCCCAAAAAAACGAATCCCCCTGGGTAGAAACCCGGATGTATTAAACGAATTGGAATGGAAAACCCTGGTTGCCATTCAAGATGTATTGTTTCCTTCTGAACCCAATGCCCCCGGTGCAAGGGAAATAAATGCAGCAGCATTTTTTCAATGGGTTATCAGCGACCCATTACTCGATCCTGAAGAAACCGAATTTAGAAAAAACGGAATTACCTGGATTGAAGAAACGGCAGTAGAAAACAGAGGTAAATCATTTGTGGATTTAGATGCGGAAGCACAAGAAAAAGTATTGCGTTACGCAGAAGATTATTCCTGGGGAGAATCTTGGTTGGCTACAACTTTGTTACATATTTTCGAAGCTTTGTTAAGTGATCCTATTTATGGTGGGAATACCGATGAGCGAGGTTGGAAATGGCTAAATTATA
>Ga0164313_10006329_pt1 | contig 10445 bp, 8 predicted proteins | sample GuaBasSedimGuay4_FD_113735 | JGI IMG/M metagenome (GOLD analysis project Ga0164313, IMG submission 113735) | Subseafloor sediment microbial communities from Guaymas Basin, Gulf of California, Mexico - Guay4, Core 4569-4, 0-3 cm | ecosystem: Environmental > Aquatic > Marine > Hydrothermal vents >...
AGCGACCCTGCTGTTCCGCGCTCATCCTGGCGAAGGCCTCGGTTGCATCGAACCGGCCGATGGCATTGACGCGGGTTTCGGCATCCATGTTTGCCACCGCTCTACCGAGGGCATCGGCATTCATGCGGCCGAGATCCGCCGCCTCGAACCTCATGGCGTCGGCGACTCTCTGTTGCGCCGCGCGATCGAGTGACTGCACGAAACGTCCCTGCTGTTCCGCACTCATCCTGGCGAAAGCCTCGGTTGCGTCGAACCGGCCGACGGCTTTTGCTCGGGCTTCGGCGTCCATACTTGCCACCGCTCTACCGAGGGCATCGGCTTTCATGCGACCTAGATCCGCCGCCTCGATTCTCAGGGCCTTGGCGACTCTCTCCTGCGCCGCACGATCGAGTGACTGTACGAAGCGACCCTGCTGTTCCGCGCTCATCCTGGCGAAGGCCTCGGTCGCATCGAACCGGCCGATGGCTTCTGCACGGGCTTCGGCATCCATCTTCGCCACCGCTCTACCGAGGGCATCGGCTCTCATACGACCGAGATCCGCCGCCTCGACTCTCAGGGCTGAGGCGACTCTCTCCTGGGCCGCGCGATCAAGTGATTGCACGAAGCGACCCTGCTGTTCCTCGCTCATCCTGGCGAAGGCGTCAGCTTCATCAAAACGAGCATACATAGCGCCGCGCCCGACCTCATCGATCCGGCCCAGCAACTCCGCCTTCTGTTCGTCGGTCAGCGCCTCGAAGACCGCTTTCGCGAACTGCTCCTGCCCAGGAATATCGAGGATCACATCCCCGTCCGCGATCTGCTGCGCCCGGTACCGCTCGGCCGCGCCGATGGCGCCGGTTGCGTCCTCACTCGACGGTGGCCACTGTGAAAAATATACGACCGCAACAACACCGATCACTGCGATCGCCGCGATGCCAACCAAAACTCCCTTTTTCGCTGCCATAATTCACCCCCTGGGTCGAATCTGTTCCTGATTCACGCTTCCAAATGTCGCTACCCCAACTACAGAGCAGCGTAAAAAAAGTTGGTGCCGTTTCATGGCTCGAGCTCATTTCGGGAAGGACCGATCCATCGCTCCTCCACCGGCGCTCCGTCGACGGAGACCATTAGCTTCAGCAAGTCGTCTGAGTTTTCGGCGCTGGCTGACAGCCTCACGGTGCCGGGCCCGATGGTTCGCACTGAGACCCATCCCTGCGCTGTGGTTACTTCGGTGGCCGATGCGTTGGTGCTGTTCAGGCCCGCGAAGCGAACCGGTCCGTCAGCGCCAGTGAGGGTGACGCCGAGGTTGATCTCAGCTGTGAGCATCACGTCAATCACCACATCGGCTCCGGACCGGCTCGCGAAGACGGTGCCGGCGCCGGCTACGAGCTGGATCTCCACCGGTGCAGCGCCGGGTTGGACCGACGGCGTGATCATCGTCCCGGTAACCCGCGATTGGTCGATCGACCGGCCTGTGCCGGGGTGCATCAGGTAACCGATGGTCACGCCGATCAGCAGGCTCGCCGCCAAGGGCAGCCATCGTACCGACCAGCCCGTCGCCGAGTGGGTGTGCGGTGCTGGGGCTGGGTGGTCTGTCCGAGAAGATGGCGGGTTCGTGTTTGCCAGCGCGCCATTGATTCTTCCCCGGAGCTCCTGGGGCGGCTGCACCTTTTCCAGCCTATCCAGCTCTTCGGCGATGGTCGTAATCTGGCGTTCGATCTCCTGCGGTTCCGGGTGCTCGGTGAGGTGGGCCTCGAGCTCCGCCAGCTCCTCGGGTTCGATCGTGCCATCGATGCGGGCCCACAGGAGGGCCTCGAGGCGATCGCTATTCATGGGGTAAACCCCCAATTTGTCAGGATCACGCGCAGCCGTTGCCGTGCGGTAAAGAGTCGTGATTTGACGGTCTTCTCCGGGATCTCGAGAAGCTCGCCGATCTCGCGGTACGAAAAACCCTCGAGGTGCTTGAGTACGATCACTGTCCGGTAGTTCGGCTCGAGCTCATCGAGCGCCCGCTTGAGTTGACCGCTGGCCTCGGTCGAATCGAAGATCTCAGCGGGCCCGCGGCCCTCCGTTGCCGTGTCCTCCACAAACTCCGTGTGTTCCTTTCGACGGCCCACCAGGTTGAGGGATTGGTTGACGGCGATCCGGTAGATCCAGCTGAAAAATCGGTAGGAGGGGTCAAAGGTATGGAGCTTCTCGTAGGCGTTGACGAACGCGCTTTGGGTCGCGTCCATGGCGTCCTCGACTGAGCCGGTGATGCGGTACGCCGCGCTGAAGAGCGGGCCCTCGTAGCGGTCGACAAGCTTGTCGAAAGCGCGTCGGTCTCCACGGAGGCAGGCTTCAATCAGCATGGCGTCATCATCTCTCGTCATAACTACCGGCTCCGGCGACAAATGTTGGTGAGCGTCTCGTTCCTCCTCAATACGCGATCTCGAAGATGTTGTCGAAGCCCGCAATCTGGAAGATCTCGCGGATGTGCGGGCTGAGGTTGATCAGGGTCAAGCCGCCGCCACCGTCGACCAATCGTTTCTGGGTGCCGAAGAGCAGACCGAGTCCGGCGCTCGAGATGTAGCTGAGCTCCGCGAAGTCAACTTCACAGGACTCCTTGACCTGGTTGAATACTGCCCTCGCCGCGTCCACCTGCGAGGCGTCGAGCCGTCCGTTCAGGCTGATGGTGCCGTTTTCGTTGCGCTTGATCTCGAACATCTCAGTTCTCCAGTGTCTTTGTGACCGTGATCCGCATCCGGCGGCCCTCAGGTTCATAGTCGTAGTTCAGGTCGTCAACCATCGACCGAACGAGGTAGATCCCCAGACCGCCGGGCCGCCGCTCGCCGATGCCGGCGTCCACCATAGGGACCTCGGCGGTTTCGGGGTCGAACGGCTCGACGTCAGTGTCGACGATCTCGAGGAGCACGCGGTTGTCCCGGCGCTCGATGCTGACCTTGATCTGGTCGCCGCCGCCCTCGTTGTGCCGGACCATGTTGGTGAAGAGCTCCTCGACCACGAGGTTGATGCAGAACGAGGTCTTCTCGTCGACCCCCTGGCCGTCCGAAAACGTCTCCAGGAACGCGAAGACCTCGCCGAGGGCATCGATCTCGCGTCGGAACTCCCCGCTGACCTCCGTCACTCCTCCAAACCCCCGTTCGACACCAACCCGCCGCCCCGAACTCTCCGGAGCGGAAACTCTCAATCTACCTTGATGTCGCTGTTCGTCACTCTACCATGGAAGGAAGGCATGAGCAGTCGTTCAAGGTTCAGACTTTCGAATGTTCGAGATTGCCAAGACCGTTATTCGATCAAGCACCGACTTTCACGGCGTAACTCGCAAGGCGATGCCGGAAGACGCGAAAGACACATAGCCAGGGGAGTCAGCCCACGGAGCCGTTCGAACGTTTAGAGGTTGAACGTTTGAAGGTTGAGGTGCCTGAGCGCCGGAGGCGCGACAGACTCATAGCCTGGGGCGTGAGCCCCAGGTACCGACCAGAACCAAGACCCCAAGCCCTGAAGGGGCGACAGACAAGACCGTTGGCGCCATCGAGCAGCTCTGGACGGCATCAACAAACCCGCAGGTGGTAGACTCACACCGCCACATCGGTGAACAGGAGGACTGGGGAGTCGCCATGAAACTCAGCTTCGAATCTGATCCGGCAATCCCCGGCGGAGTCGTCGCGCGCCTTTCCGGCAACCTCGACATCAACGGCGCATCGCTGCTCTGGGACGAAGTCTCGAACCGCGCCGGCGAAGAGACGCGCTATTTCATCTTCGATTTAACCGATGTCCCGATCGTCACCAGCGCCGGCATCGGCACCCTCGTCCGCCTCCTCGTCCGCCTCCGCGGCTATGGCGGTGCCGTCGCTATCTTCGGCTGCAGCGACAAGATCTGCGAGATCTTCTCGATCGTCATGCTCGACGACATCCTCCAGGTCTGCGACAGCGAAGAAGAAGCACGAGAAAAGCTGGCGCAGTAAGAACCTACATGCACGCTCGACGGGGCGCCCGTGGCGCACGCGTCCCGCGTGCACATGGCAGGCGAGACGCCTGCCTGCCCCACAAGGGTTCCAGAGTAGTCCCACGAGGGTTCCGGGACGTTTTGTGGGGCAGCCGTCCCGGCTGCCATGTGTGTGGGCGTGATTTCGTGTTGGGGCGCCCGCACCACAAGAATCGCTTACTTCTTGCGGCGGGTCTTTTTCTTCGCTCTCGGGTCCTTGCCCTGTGACCGAAGCTTCTCCTCGCGCTTGGCGAGCAGCTCGAGGCCCTGCTCGAGGTTGACCTTTTCGGGGTCGGTACCCTTGGGAACCGTTGCGTTGACGGTGCCGTCGGTGACGTAGGGGCCGAAGCGGCCGGTCTTGACCTGGATGGCGTCACCTGATTCAGGGTGGGCGCCGAGATCAGCGATCACCGCAGCGGCACCGCGGCCGCGGCCCTTCTTGGGCTCTTTGAGCTTGGCCACCGCCTCGTCGAGGGTGATGGTGGCGAGTTGCTCCTGGTTGTCGAGGCTGCGGGTCTCAGAGCCGGCCTTGAGGTAGGGGCCGTAGCGGCCGTCCTGGGCGGTGATGGCCTCGCCTGACTCTGGGTGCTTGCCGATTTCCCGGGGGAATGACAGCAGCATGATCGCCTGCTCGAGGGTCACGGTTTCGGGCGACATGCTCTTCCACAGGCTGGCCATCTTGGGCTTGTCGCCCCCGTCCTCGCGGTCGCCAAGCTGGACGTACGGACCGAAGCGGCCCTCCTTGACGTAGATTGGCTTGCCGGTTTCGGGGTCGTTGCCGATAGCCCGGTCGCCCTCGGCGGCCTTGTCGATCATCTCGAGGGCGCGGTCGAATGTGAGCTCGTCGGGCGGGAGGTCGTCGGGAATTGATGCTCGCAGCTCGCTGTCGCCGATCTGCAGATAGGGTCCGTAACGACCAACGCGCACGGCGACCCTTTCGCCGTCCTTGGTCTGGCCGATGGTGATTCGCGACGCCTCGCGGGGGTCGATGTCATCGCTCGTGGCGACCAAGCCATGGAGGCCCATGCGCATGATTTGGCGGCGTCCGTTGTCGGGGTCCGAAATGCCGAAGTAGAAGTCGTGCAGCCACGGTGCGGCCTCATGCTCGCCGCGGGCGATGCCGTCGAGCTCGTCCTCCATGCGGGCGGTGAAGTCGTAGTCCACCAGATCGGGCAGATTACGTTCGAGCAATCGCACCACCGCGAAGGCAGTGAAGGTGGGCACCAGCGCCTGCCCCTTGTGCCACACGTAGCCGCGGTCCTGGATGGTCTGAATGATGGATGCGTAGGTCGAGGGGCGGCCGATACCGCGCGCCTCGAGCTCTTTGACCAGGCTCGCCTCGGTGTAGCGCGCGGGTGGTTGGGTGTTGTGGCTGGTGGGCTCCAGTCCCTCGACTGTCAGGCCCTGACCTCGGGTCAGCTTGGGCAGGATCTTCTCCTGGTCGGGGACCTCGGCTTTGGGGTCATCTGAGCCGGCGACGTATGCGCGGAGGAAGCCGGCGAAGGTGATGACCTTGCCCGAGGTGGTGAAGGTCGCGATTCCCTGCTCTTCAGTGGGCGCCTCGATCCGGACCTGGGTGCGGACCCCGGCGGCGTCCTTCATCTGCGAGGCAAGGGTGCGCTTCCAGATCAGCTCGTAGAGCTTCATCTGGTCGGCATCGAGCTTTGATTCCAGTTCGCCCGGAGTGCGAAAGCGCCGACCTGCGGGCCGAATCGCTTCGTGGGCCTCTTGTGCGCTCTTCGACTTCGAGCGATAGACCCGCGGTTGATCTGGCAGATACTTGACGCCGTAGAGCTCCTCCACCTGGTGGCGAGCAGCCCAGAGGGCCTCACCGGACAGGGTCAGGGAGTCGGTCCGCATGTAGGTGATGTAACCGTTCTCATAGAGGCTCTGTGCGGTGCGCATGGTGCGTCTGGCGTTGAAGCGCAGCTTGCGTCCTGCTTCCTGTTGCAGGGTCGAGGTCATAAAGGGCGGGTAGGGGCGGTTGGTGAAGGGCTTCTCGGTGACGTCGGCGACCTCGAACAGCGCGTCCGCGAGCTCGGACGCCAACGCCTTCGCCTCTCCGCTGTCGAGCACCAGCGCCTTGCTTTTGAGCTCGCCGGTCTCCTGGTCGAAATCTTTGCCGACAGCGACCTTACGGCCGTCGAGCTCGGCCAGGCGAGCGCTGAAGCTGCGCTGCTCCTCCTCGCCTTTGAGCGTCGCCTCGATGCCGCAGAATGCCGACTCCACAAAGCGCATGCGCGCTTCCTCGCGGGTGACGATGAGACGGGTGGCGACTGACTGCACGCGTCCGGCCGACAGCTTTGGCCTCAGCTTGCGCCACAGCACCGGCGATACCTCGTAACCCACCAGCCGGTCCAGGATACGCCGGGTCTCCTGCGCGGCGACCAATCGCTTGTCGATATCACGCGGCTCAGCGAGGGCGGTGTCGATGGCACGGTTGGTGATCTCGTGAAAGACCAGGCGTTTGACGGGCACCTCGGGTTTCAGCACCTCGACCAAGTGCCAGGCTATAGCCTCGCCTTCGCGATCCTCGTCAGTGGCCAGGTAGAGCTCAGAGGCCTGCTTGAGCTTCGCCTTGAGCTTCTTGACTTGTTCCTTCTTGGATTTGGGCACGATATAGAGGGGTGCGAAGTCGTTGTCGACGTCGATACCCAGCCGCGCCCACGACTCCTTCTTGTACTTCTTCGGAATCTCGGCCGCGGACGGCGGCAAGTCGCGGATGTGTCCGATCGAGGACTCCACCACGTAGTCCGACCCCAGGAACCTGGAGATGGTCCTCGCCTTCGCGGGTGACTCGACAATGATCAGGGGCTTTGCGTCCGCCATGCGGCCCATAGGAGAACGGAGCCGAACGCCATTGTCAAGCAGAAGATTATTAACCGACGATCTCTCCAGCCCTCCCAGAAGCTGAGATTGATGCCCCACAACCCCTTCGAAATCTTGGGTTTTTGTGGAATGGACGGAAAATCCGAAATCCGAATTCCGAAATCCGAAATTCCGGCCCAGGTGGTATCATCTGCCGACGTTGCGGCCGTGCGCTGTGGCGGATCCCGATGACGAGGAGTTGAGATGGGACCGTGGCTCGTTGAAGTGACAGACCGCCCGTCGCTCGAGGTCTGGCTCGGGGGTGGGCCTCCGGATCGTGCGGGGGGCACGGTGATGTTCGTCCGCGGTGATGAGCCGTTGATTCGCGGATTTTTGCCCAATGCGCTCGACGCGGCAAAGTTCGAGAAGGACCGCGTCGTGGTCTGGGTCAAGAACCCAGTTCTCTTTATTGAAGGCGAGGAACGAGAGCTCTTTGGCGAAGGTGACGAGATCCTGGCCGCGGTCCTCGGCCCGGCCGGGGCGGTGGGCGGCTGGGTCACCCCAGACCGCGTGCGGGTCCAGGATGCAGCCTTCGCCTTTGCCGAAGCGGAGGAATTCTGTGCCTGAGGTCGAGATTCCCAAGAAGTACAAGCACATCGAGGTCGAGGAGAAGTGGCGGCAACGCTGGGAGGAGTGGGGCATCTACCGATGGGACCCCACCGTTCCTCGCGATCAGACCTTCGTGGTCGACACCCCGCCGCCGACGGTCTCCGGCTCGCTGCACGTGGGTCACGTTTTCAGCTACACCCACGAGGACCTGCTGGTGCGCTACCAGCGGATGATCGGCAAGAACATCGCCTTTCCGATGGGCTGGGACGACAACGGGTTGCCCACCGAACGCCGGGTGCAGAACCTGCTCGGTATCCGTTGCAACCCCCACCTGCCCTACGACCCCGACTGGAAGCCGGACCCCAAAGGCGGCAAGCGCAAGGAGATCGAGGAGGTCTCACGCCGTAACTTCATCGAGGCGTGCAGCTTGATCACGGCCGAGGACGAGAAGGCGTTCGAACACCTGTGGCGCCATCTCGGGCTGTCCCTCGATTGGTCCGAGCAGTACGCCACCATCGACGACCATTGCCGGAAGATCTCGCAGCTCAGCTTTCTCGATCTGGTGGAAAAGGGACAGGTCTACAACGTCGAGTCGCCCAACATGTGGGACATCGACTTCAAGACCGCGGTCGCCCAGGCCGAGGTCGAGGACCGGCCCCGGCAAGGCCTCTTCTACGATCTCCGCTTCGGGGTCGAAGGCGTCGGCGAGCTCCTGATCGCGACCACCCGCCCCGAGCTCCTCGGCGCCTGCATCGCGGTTGCCGCGCACCCCGACGATGATCGGTACAAGGAACTCTTCGGCAAATATGCGGTCACCCCGATCTACGGCGCGCGGGTGCCGATCGTGGCTGCCGAGCATGCCGATCCCGAGAAGGGGACCGGCATCCTCATGGTCTGCACCTTCGGCGACGCGATGGATGTCGAATGGTGGAAGTCCTCGGGCCTGCCGATCAAGCAGCTCATCGGCCGCGACGGCCGGATCTTGCCTGTGACCTTTGGCGAGGCGCCGTACGAGAGCGTCGATGCGGCGCTGGCGCAGCGCTCTCATGACGAGATCGCCGGGATGACTGTGAACAGGGCGAAGAAACGAATCGCCGAGCTCCTCACCGAAGACGGCAGCCTCCCGGGCTGGGAGGGGGCTGCGCTGGTGGGTGAACCCCAGCCGACCGATCAGATCGTCAAGTTCTTCGAGAAGGGCGACCGCCCCCTCGAGTTCGTGCCCACCAGGCAGTGGTTTATCCGTACCCTCGAGCACAAGGAGGCGCTGCTCGCCCAGGGCGACAAAATCCAGTGGCACCCGGCGTACATGAAAAAACGATATACCGACTGGGTGGAGGGCCTCAACCAGGATTGGTGCATCTCGCGCCAACGCCACTTCGGGGTGCCGTTCCCCGTCTGGTACTCGTTGGGCGCGGACGGCGAGCCTGAATTTGAAAGCCCGATCTATGCGGAAAAGGAGATGCTGCCCGTCGACCCGCTGACCGATGTCGCCCCCGGCTACACCGGGGACCAGCGGGATCAACCCGGCGGTTTTGCAGCCGAGCCCGACGTCATGGACACCTGGGCGACCTCGTCGCTGACCCCGCAGATTCAAAGCCACTGGGGGATCGACCCCGAGAGGCACGCGAGCCTCTTCCCGATGGACATCCGCCCACAGGCACACGACATCATCCGTACCTGGGCCTTCTCCACCATCGTCAAGGCATGGATGCACTCAGGCGAGATCCCGTGGTACCACGTGGTGCTGTCGGGGTGGATCCTCGATCCCGACCGCAAGAAGATGTCGAAGTCCAAGGGCAACGTGGTGACTCCCGATGATCTGCTGGTCGAGTGGTCATCCGACGCCGTGCGCTACTGGGCGGCGCGGGCCCGCCTCGGAACCGACACAGCCTTCGACCCCGGCGTTTTCAAGGTCGGCAAGCGGCTGGCCATGAAGGTCTTCAACGCCAGCCGGTTCGTCCTCATGCAGCTCGAACGCGGCGGCGGCGAAGTGCCGGGGCCGGAGCACATTTCCGAACCCTTGGATCTCGCGTTCGTGGATCGTTTGCGCAAGGTCATCGAGCAATCAACCCGCGCCTTCGAGGCCTTCGACTACGCGACGGCCCTGCAGGTGGCCGAGGAGAGTTTCTGGCAGTTCTGTGATCACTACCTGGAGCTGGTCAAGCTCCGTTCGTACACCGACGAGGACACTCCGGGGAGGCGCTCGGCGCTGGCCGCCCTCGGGCTCGGGCTCAATACCTATTTGAGACTGCTCGCGCCCTTCATCCCGTACGTCACCGAGGAGGTGTGGTCGTGGAGCTTTGCGGGTGAGGGACGGGAGCGGAGCGTTCACACCTCGCCGTGGCCGATGACGGCCGAGCTCGAGCTCGTGCCGCGGCCGGAGCACCAGGCGACCCTCGAAGCCGCGGTCGAGGTGATGACCAAGATCCGCGGCGCCAAGACTCTGGCCCAGAAAAGCCTCCGCTGGCCGGTCGCGTCGCTCGAAATCACGGGGCCGGAGACCGCCCGCGCCGCACTCGCCCCGGTCATCGACGACATCCTCAGAGCCGGCAACGTAGTCGATGGAGGCATGGCGCTGACTGATGGTGCCGTGCCGGACGGCGAGCGTTTCACTATTAAAGTCACCCTCGGCGAAGACGAGAGCTGATGTCTGTCGCCGCTTCGCGGCTTGAAAAAAAAATGGTCCGGCGGTCCCTGGGGCTCACGCCACAGGCTATGTATCTATCGCCGCTTCGCGGCTCATCACACCAGCACCCGTTTAGCACCTAGGGTGACGATGACTATCACACGGCTCATCGCATCAGCGCCCGTCCGGCGCCGAGGGTGACAATGACTATTTCGCGGCTCATCGCACACGGTGTCTGATGAGCGCCGAAGGCGCGGCAGATAATTAGCCTGGGGCGTGAGCCCCAGGAACACCGGATAACCACCAAAACGTAGCCCTGAAGATGTTGACATATGTCCGACCGGTGTGATGGTAGCGGTCAGCGTCAATCATTGTTTGTCTCCAGTTGTTTGTCGATTCGGAGGTATTGAAGGACGAGATTGTGGCTGCAGTTGA
>Ga0164313_10006330_pt1 | contig 10441 bp, 9 predicted proteins | sample GuaBasSedimGuay4_FD_113735 | JGI IMG/M metagenome (GOLD analysis project Ga0164313, IMG submission 113735) | Subseafloor sediment microbial communities from Guaymas Basin, Gulf of California, Mexico - Guay4, Core 4569-4, 0-3 cm | ecosystem: Environmental > Aquatic > Marine > Hydrothermal vents >...
AATAAGCAGCAGTGGTCATGTCCTTTTCCAAAAGGACACAATTTTGTATGACGGAGAAAATATGATTGAGTTTGAAGGATGCCATCTTTCTCAAGGCATCTATTTCATTCGCTCCGTAGTTGAAAGTAATGACCACAGAACAATAAAAACATTAAAATTCGTAATTACCGGTACCCCATAAACTCTTGAAAAGCGGTAAACTACAAACATCGACCGCACACCTGAATGCAATCTAGCCCGCCATCGACATATTGATCTTTTTCCGCAGCTCACTGACGGTTTCGCGATATGAAGAATCGGTATCGATCAGATCCTGAACGGCGTTGCACGAATAGATCACTGTACTATGGTCTCTCCCACCAAACTCATCACCTATGGACTTGAGAGATTGCTTGGTCATCGATTTACACAAATACATGGCTGTCTGACGTGCCACGACGACCTCGCGTTTGCGCGTTTTGGATTTCATGCGCTCTATGGGCAGGTCGTAATATTCTGAAACGTGTCTCTTGATTTTGTCGATGGTAATCTCAAGTGAAGCATTCCGCACAAAATTCTGGATGACTTCCTGAGCCAGGCGCTCGTCGACCACTCGGTTTGCGAGCTGACTGTGAGCGATCAATCCTGCAGCCACACCCTCGAGTTCGCGAATATTATTTTGAATATTAAAGCAAATGTACTCTACAACACTTCTTGGAGCCTTAAGGCCTGCGTCATCCAGTTTACACTCAAGAATGGCGATCCGTGTTTCGAGGTCAGGTGCTTGCAGATCGGCCGACAGTCCCCATTTAAAACGAGAAATCAGACGCTCTTCAATTCCCGGAAGATCCTTTGGCGGCTTATCAGATGTGAGAATGACCTGCTTGCCATTCTGGTGAATCTGATTGAATATGTTATAAAATATCTCCTGAGTCTTTTGTCTGTTTGCGAGAAACTGAATATCATCCACGATAAGGACATCGACATTCTGGTACATGTTGACAAGGTCCCCAACGACATTGTTCTTGATCGCGTAAATCAGGTCATTGGTAAACTTCTCTGTTGTCATGTAGCGTACCGATACATCTCCGGGACCATCTACGATGGCATTGCCGATAGCCTGGGCGAGATGTGTCTTGCCAAGCCCTACTGCTCCAAACAGAAACAAGGGATTAAAGGCTGTGCGCCCCGGATTATTAGCTACGGCTTCTCCTGCCGCACGAGCGAGACGATTGCAATCTCCTTCTATAAAATTGTCGAAACGATATGTCTTGTTGAGTTGACTTTCTATTGCATCTTTTTTAATACCGGGAATCACAAAAGGGTTTCGGATACCCTGCGATACCAATCTTTTCACAGCCGGACTCACCTTTTCGTTTCCCTGCCCTCCAATCTGGTGATGCCCTGCACTTTTGTTTATCGTATTGTCTGCCTCCAGGCGGATCTGATATTCCAGCCGTGCCTTTGGACCAAGTTCCTCTCGAATAGACTCTTTGAGGTTCGTGATATAGTGCTCTTCAAGCCACTCATAAAAAAACTTGTTCGGGACTTGAATTGTCAGTGCACTTCCATCGAGCTTTACTGGTCTGATTGGCTCAAACCAGGTTTTAAAGCTCTGTTCATTTACGCTGTTTCGAATCTTGTGGAGACAGCTGTCCCAAACGCTGGAGTAATCTTTCTGCATGCGCCGATTGTATTTAGAGTGCTCTAAAACTTAAAAATAAGAAGGCATCACTAGTTGAAAAGCGCGATTTGTTACTACGTTTTCGATGTGCCTTCATGGAACTTGCGACTATGGTTAATTACGCCTTTGAGAGTGTACAAAGGTGTAAATTTTTTGTTGAATACTGCGATCTAATGTCATGATTTCTCAAGAAAACTGCATGATTTTCAGCCACAAAAAAAATCAATTTTTACATATACATATCTTCAATATGTAAACGGTAGAATGTCAAAATATTGTTTGGATTTCAGGATCTGAGATGCGGGATCTGGGGCTCGGGATTTAACCAACTCATTGCAAAGAAGTTCTTAAATGCGAACGATCATCAATTGTCAACTCCCCAAACAGAGATCTTGAGACCCTTATCCATTCGACCCGTCAATCCACAGATTCTCGCATGTCAGGCATTTGTTCTTCTTATTTCGCTCGAGGTGTATATCGATCCTGCCCAATCGAAGGCCGGCCCAACCGACTTGATTGATATAGACAGGGTCTCCATCCAGGTTTTTCACAATTTCAGGATGATTCATGAATGTGTGCGTGTGTCCTCCGAGGATAAGATCGATGTCCTTTGTGACGGCTGCCAACGTGACATCAGATATCTTGTCATGCCGGTAACGGAATCCCAGATGTGACAGACAGATCACATAGTCACATTTTTCATCGTGCTTCAACCTGGTAGCCATCGACTGCCCTCTTCCCACAGGTTCAAAGTACTGTGTGCCGCCATACAGTGACGCGGGCACCAGAGAATCGAGTTCGATTCCAAGCCCGAATACGCCAATTTTCATGCCCCCCTTCTCAAAAATTTTATGATCGAGGGTCTTCCCTTGCATAGGTGTATCCTCCATGTCGTAATTTGAAATGATAAGTGGGAACTTCGCGTGCGGCATTTGCTTTGCCAAACCATCCACCCCAGCATCAAAGTCATGGTTGCCAATTGTCGCAGCATCGTACTTCATCTCCGACATGAGCTTAAACTCCAGCTCCCCGCCAAACATATTGAAGTATGGTGTGCCTTGAAAAATATCACCAGCATCAAGCAGCAATACGTGCTCTTCCTGCTGTCTTATTGAAGCGATGAGTTGCGCCCGTCGCGCGGCACCACCCTGTCCGGCATTGCGTGTGCCATCCATTGGAAACGGTTCTACGCGACTGTGTACATCATTGGTATGCAAAATTGTAAGCTTAATCAGCTCCTGCCTCGCCAACACGTCTAGCGGTAATCCTCCAGCGTAGGTGAGTAACCCAGCCATCCCGGCTCTTTGAATAAACGATCTCCTGTTCATTATTCCGATTTATTCATTGCCTGTATTTGTCACGCGACCATCTTCTTTACTTACCATTTCACGTCCTTCACGTGTCAATATTCGCACATGGTCTATAATTGCATCCCGTACCAGATAGTCGAGATCTACCCGCTTATCGGCATTGGCCAGAAAAGTACACCGGTCGCCACCGTTTGCGATATAATCTGGCAATCCAAACTTGTAGATGTGGTCTGACTGCAACGACTCACCATGAATGTGTACATCTGTTGCCTTGTCGCCGCTGATTGTATAACGGACCTCACTACTGATCGGCCACCCTTGTGATCTAGCCATGTGATCAAACAGGCGCATCAAGGAATCACCCCGCATGTGCAATACGACGATCATATTGTCAAATGGCATCAACTCGTACAACTTTCCAATAGTCACTTCGCCGGCGCCAAGCGCATTTATCCTCAATCCTCCCTGATTCTGTATTGCAAAATCTATTGTTTGACCATATTTAGCGCTTGTTCTTTCAACGAGCAAATCCGCGACCCAATTTCCCATCGTACTCTCTGGCCTCCCCTTCTCAAGGGTCTTTGCACACACCCCAATCACGACATCCATTTCTGCATCCATGACCTCTTTGTACGGCTCTATCATGTCATTGATTCGAGCATCTTCATCCATTTCGCTAATGGACGAATGCGTTACCTCAACACTGGCTACATGTGTAGTCCGTGAGCAGCCCATGGTCATTGCCACGAGCAGGACCAATACAGCCGTAATCCTATAAGATGAGGCTACTCTCTTTTTTAATTGCTGCTTTTGCCGTTTCAACAGGGCTATTCTTTTGGGATTCAATAAATAACAGGAGCTGTTTCGAAAGATCTTCTGCCGGTGCGTCAGGACTCACATTCGACCCGACATGCACCACTATCTCGATCACCTGATTTTTTGCAAGGTCGATGATCATCCAAAGTCTATCCGAAACATACAGTTGTTGTGACAAGTTATATTCAAACTCCTGTTGAACAGCAATGACGATAGCCGATTGCAAATCTATCGCGCTCATTTGTGTTGATTGCAACCTGAGTAGCAGGCTCTTCACAGCTATCCGTTCACAAAACAGCATCAACCGTTCATATGCCTGCAGCTTCAACCTTGTGGCTGACTCGCCTCTGCTACTCGCCGCTAATCCCACCTGAAGCTTGTACTGATTCTGAAAAAACTGTCGAAACAACAGATAGATAGCTCCAAAGACGATCAATACAGGTATCATCAGTAAAATGACCTCGTAGTACGCAAGCTTGTCCATTTGTTCTCAGGAATTAAGTACGCAAAGTACTTAATAGTCGTGGATGAACTATGACGGCTTCTTACTTGTTTAAATATTTCAATGTAAATTGCTCTCAATATGCCTGACACTACACAACAATCGACAGTTCAAACCGGAGCGCAGCCAATTGTACTCACGGAAGGTGCGCTCATCCAATTGCGAAAAATCATGTCAGAGCAAGACGTTCCCAGCGATTTCGGCCTACGTGTCGGTGTCAAGGGAGGTGGCTGCTCAGGATTTTCATACGTCCTTGGGTTTGACAAAAAAACAGACAAGGATCAGGAGTACGTCATCGAGGGTATACCTGTCTATATCGAGAGAGCACACGGGATGTATCTCCTTGGCATGGAAGTCGACTGGCACGATGGCCTCAACAATCGCGGATTTGTGTTTAATAATCCAAATGCAAAAGAGACTTGTGGTTGCGGCAGTTCCTTTACAGCCTAGATCACCCGGATCACATATTCGCAATAATCTCATCGCCAAACTCTGAGCAAGCCAGTTTTGTAGCTCCCTCCATGAGGCGATGGAAATCATACGTCACACGTTTTTTGGCAATGGCTCCTTCGATCCCTTTTTCAATCAATGCTCCAGCTTCACTCCAACCCATGTAATCAAACATCATCACTCCTGAGAGAATGACCGAGCTTGGATTGACCTTGTCCTGTCCGGCATATTTAGGGGCTGTCCCGTGCGTCGCTTCAAAAATTGCGATACCCGTGTCATAGTTGATATTTGCGCCAGGTGCAATCCCGATTCCACCGACCATGGCTGCGAGAGCATCAGAGATATAATCGCCATTCAGGTTGAGTGTGGCAATCACGTCATACTCTTTTGGACGCAACAGGATTTGCTGTAAAAATGCATCTGCAATCACATCTTTAATCAATAAGGCGCCATTTGCAAGGGCAGTCTCCTGCGCCTTATTTGCTTCGGCTTCACCTTTATCTGCTTTGATGCGCTCCCACTGGGCCCATGTAAATACCTTATCACCAAACTCGCGCTCAGCCACTTCGTATCCCCACTCCTTGAATTTACCTTCGGTAAACTTCATGATATTGCCCTTGTGTACAAGAGACACTGACTTATAGCCTTTAGTCATTGCAAATCTGATGGCCGATTTGACAATGCGCTCGGTTCCTTCCTGAGAAACAGGCTTGATCCCCAAAGAAGTTGTATTCGGGAAGCGGATTTGAGTCACGCCCATCTCGTTGATCAGAAAATTTTTCACTTTCTCGTTCTCCTCAGTTCCCGCCAGGTATTCGATTCCTGCGTAGATATCCTCTGTGTTTTCACGATATATCACCATATCCACATTTCCCGGCTCCTTCACAGGTGAAGGCACTCCTTCATACCATCTCACCGGGCGTACACATGCATACAAATCCAACTTCTGCCGCAATGCCACATTCAACGAACGAATGCCTCCACCGATCGGTGTAGTCAACGGCCCCTTTATCGCGATGATGTACTTCTCGATATCATCCAAAGTCTCTTGCGGCAACCACTCACCGGTCTTGTCAAATGCTTTCTGACCAGCCAATACTTCATGCCAGCTGATCTTGCGCGTGCCGCCGTAAGCCTTCTCTACAGCCGCATCAAGAACACGTACTGCTGACGCCCAAATGTCAGGACCGATACCATCTCCCTCGATAAATGGGATGATTGGATTATTAGGAATATTAAGCTGTCCGCTGTCGAGTGTGATTTGTTGTCCTTCCATGATTTATTCTTGATTATATGGCTATGATAATTGAGCGCGCAAAAGTAGTCATTTGGTCATTGATTTAGTAATGGAAAGGAATGATATCAATTCTTCATCGTTGGTGTCGGTGATGATTTTAGCACGCACTGCACCGTATCCTTGAATCGCTCTTCAAATACCACCGTTTTGCCCTTGAGCAACTGGTCAAGTGTGACCTCATTTGAATGACGTACTGTAAGTAGTTGCAGGTCGAAATCAACAACTACATTGAAATCGTTTTCAATATCTTTTCGAAGGCCTTCAATCTTGCGATCGCTACGCCTGCAGCACACCGAAAAACTGATTGCAGTATTTCTCATCAGATTGATCTTGATGCGATGCGTCGCAAAATATCCAAATAACTTACTGAGGTGTTCTTCGCCTACAAACGAAAAGTCTTTCGTTGAAATATGGATAAGAGCCTGGTCCTCAGCCAGTACGATGATCGGTGGCAGTATGCTATCCAAATTCGTGCCGATCCATGTTCCCTGCGCATTCAGATGTGTGAACGACCTGACGAACAAGGGAATTGATTTATTCTGAAGGGGCTTGATCGTTTTTGGATGAATCACCTTCGCACCATAATAGGTCATCTCGATTGCTTCACGATAGCTCAGTCTGTCAAGCTTACTCACATGATCAAACATCTTCGGATCTCCCGAAAAAACACCCTCCACATCTTTCCATATGACAACTTCTGCAGCATCCAATACATTCGCAAACACAGCCGCTGAATAATCAGAGCCCTCTTTGCCAAGCGTACTCGTAAAATTTTCGCTGGTACAACCAATAAATCCCTGTGTCACTACGGCATGATTATCCCTGAGCATTGGCGGCACACGCCCCGATATCAGACCTTCGGTCCAATTCCAGTCTATACGCGCTTCGCGATGTGCGTTGTCAGTCTTTAGTACATCCCTCACATCCAGCCAGGTGTTTGACACACCGATATCACTCAACCAGGCACTCACGATGTGCGTAGAAATCAATTCACCAACTGAGACGATCTGATCGTAGAGGTACTCAAATGTATCCTCCGGTGGCTCTTCAAGGACCCAGTCAATCTCAACAAATAAATCATTGATTTTACCGAATACGCCATGTCCTGCTTCAAACAAGTCAGAAGCAATCTTCCAGTGAAACTCTTTGACTTCGGCAAACTGTGTCTGTAGGCGGTCTGAGCCTGTCACATACGACGATGTCACATCTTCGAGGGCAGCAGTCATCTTCCCCATTGCAGACACTACAATCACAAGCGGCGTATCACAATTGTCTTTCACAATCTCGCCAACCCGACGCACCCCTTCTGCATCGTGCACTGACGCACCACCAAACTTAAACACACGTAATTTTGACTTCATATCTCAAGGCGAAAATAGTTGAATTCTATGCATTTCACATGATGTGCAAAATGAGATATCCTTTACATATCGTACTGATCCTGACCTCGGCCGGGCACTTGACTTGCAGTACGCATTGATTGTGACGGACACAAATCACATCGAACCCGCGTAAAAGTTTTTACTTTGGAAGGTGAAGATTCCAGATCTTCCTTTTTCCCTCTTCGGCAAAACACAACTGATATGCTTACAAAGACATTCGTGACAATACTTATATCAGCGGGATTATTATCACTTGTCTCAGCTCAGGAAGCATTTACGACTGAAGACATACGTGCAGCGGCAAGATTAATGGGACTGCAATTTGAAAATCAGGAAATTGACAGTATGTCTGCAAAGCTTGAAGGATATCTGGATGATTATAGCGACAACAGGGAAATCAAATTAAATAATAGCATCCCACCAGCAGCCTACTTCAAGCCATTTCCAATTGGCTTTGAAATTTCTGAAAGGGAAGATATAATTGACTTTGGAGATGAAAAAACGGAAAGACCCGATGATATAAACGACCTGGCTTATTATTCGATTTCACAGCTTGGGCACTTAATTAAATCACGACAAATTACTTCTGTTGAACTTACAAAATTCTACCTCAAGAGACTTTTACAGCATGACGCTACATTACATTGCGTCATAACCTACACGGAAGACCGGGCTTTGAGACAAGCCCGCATGATGGATGATGAAATTGCATCAGGTCGGTACCGTGGCCCACTCCATGGCATTCCATATGGAATAAAAGATCTTTTTGCCACCAAAGGGTATAAAACGACCTGGGGCGCTATGCCGTACAAAGACCAGATCATTGATGTCGATGCCGCAGTTGTCGAAAAACTCGACGCGGCAGGTGCGGTATTAATTGCAAAGTTGACTCTTGGCGCCTTGGCCTGGGGTGATGTGTGGTATGGCGAGCAAACACGAAATCCATGGGATCCGGAAACTGGTTCAAGCGGATCAAGTGCAGGACCTGCAGCAGCGGTCTCGGCGGGATTAGTTCCATTTGCTATTGGAACGGAAACACTGGGCTCCATCGTTTCGCCAAGCACAGTATGTGGTACGACAGGGCTTCGACCCACCTTTGGCCGGGTGAGCCGGTATGGTGCCATGGCCGTGAGCTGGACGATGGATAAAACCGGTCCTATTTGCCGATCCGCCAAAGATTGCGCTATTGTATTCAATGTCATTCGCGGAAAAGATCCAAGAGACATGAGTACAATTGATGCTCCATTTTCTTACGAGTACAAACACAATAATGACACATTGACCATTGGGTATGTCTCGTCTGTTTTTGATGGAAATTATCCGTTTAAAATGCAAGACAGTACAGCCCTTGAATTATTGAGAGGACTGGGGATAACGCTCAAACTGGTGGAACTCCCTGATTACCCTTCTATCACTTTTATACTTGGCGTAGAAGCGGCAGCTGCATTTGACGACCTGACAAGAAGTGGCGATGATGATCTTATGGTAAGACAAATCCAGAATGCATGGCCCAATTCACTAAGAGCGACACGATTTGTCCCAGCTGTAGAATACATACAGGCGATGCGTTTGCGCACCTTGCTCATAGAAGAGATGGCTGACCTGTATGAAGAAGTTGACATCATTGCACATCCAAGCTTTGCGAGTTCAATGCTATGGATCACGAATATGACAGGGCATCCAACGGTCGTAGTGCCAAATGGCTTTCGAGACGGCTTGCCAACCAGTATTTCGTTTTCGGGCCGATTGTTTGAGGAAGGAGTTTTGCTCCGTCTGGCGCAAGCATATCAAGACGCTACTGAGTGGGATGAAATGCATCCTGTGGAATTCAGGAATTAATAACCCCTCCACTCCTCAACTCCTCAACTCCTCAACTCCTCCACCCCTTAACTCCTCAACTCATTAATTCCTCAACTCCTAGTCCTGTTGACTGAATACGGAACGCAAAAGCTCCGTTGTCCGCTCATCCTGATTCGACCTGATACCAACTTCCTTTTTTTCAATCTCACCAAAAAGGCCATTGAGCGCAGCGTTATTGACATGGTCATCGAGTTCAGGATTAACCCTTTTAACAAATGGTATCTGGTTGTAGGTATTCACGGCGGTAGCCCAAAACTCACGTGCATTTACTTCGTCCAGGGCATCTTGAATGACAGGCATGAAGGACTCATAAAGCTGATCGCGTGTTGACCTTTCAAGATATCGCGTTGCGGCGTCCTGTTCACCAGAGAGTATTTGCAATGCATCATCAAAGGTCATGCTTGTGATTGCCGAAACAAAAATCGGGGTAGCTTCCCGTGCTGCATACTCCGCTGCCTGGTTCATCTTTGCAATCAGGTCCCGTTCTACGTTTTCAAATCCCGGGACATGTTTCAATTTGCTAATTACCTTTCGCGCTTCTTCAGGAATCAGGACCTTATACTGGCTATCGAAGTACCCATCCTCAGCCGATAACTCTTCAACTGCCTGATTGACTCCAAACTCGAGTGCCTGCTTCAGGCCAAGACCAATATCCCCATCCTCTTCAAACAATGCCTTGGTGGTTTTCTTCAAAAATTTGCTGAATTTTTGAGCTTGTGCGGATGGCATTGAGAGCGCAAAGAATATAAGTAGTAGTCCAACGCGTATGTGCATATTTTACAGTGGTTTATCTCAACTGGATACAAGATGAACAATGAAACTGTCTAATTGGTATATCAACGTATTTGTTTAACGGGAAATTAACGGTAGGCGGGTCCGTGGGCATACTGTTTAAGAAGTCGAATGCTATGTGCCCTCAGACTTCCTGGTGGCAATGATAATCTCAAGTCGTAGACTATCGCTTGTAGACTTCATTTCTTCCATGATCTTTTTAAACTCCGGTAGGTCACGCAGCTCTTCAAAAACAGGGTGCTTCAGGCTTGTCTTATAGTCCAGCCAGTTATTTGCAGCAGCTACCTTGAGGGAATGCATCGCCTCGGGATAATTATGCATTTCGGATTCGACCACAGCCCTTATGATCGCCGTGTTTTTTTTGTAGTG
>Ga0164313_10006331_pt1 | contig 10441 bp, 6 predicted proteins | sample GuaBasSedimGuay4_FD_113735 | JGI IMG/M metagenome (GOLD analysis project Ga0164313, IMG submission 113735) | Subseafloor sediment microbial communities from Guaymas Basin, Gulf of California, Mexico - Guay4, Core 4569-4, 0-3 cm | ecosystem: Environmental > Aquatic > Marine > Hydrothermal vents >...
ATAAAGAATTGGCTAAATTTTCTCCAGGGCTTCAAAAATTCTTAACACCAATCCTTTATTATCCTGCCGAAAAAGAAGTTCTTTAGATTGATAAATGCTCTGCTTTTATATGGAGGAATGTAACCAAGCAGAAGAAGTCTTCAGCAGTAATAGCTGCATTTTGAGCGGGAATTGCGTTCCGCCGGGAGGCGGAACAGTGCATGAAGCGAAAAAACGTCAGCGGTTTTGTGCCGAGTTCTCGGGACAAAAATTGCCTTTGAAGACTTTCGATTCTTTCGTTCTTTCTTCTAAAGAAAGAACAAGAGAATCATTATAGAAATTAAGGGATAATGAAATAAAACAAATTGGGTTTTAAGAATACTTTTGAAATCCTGGCAATAGTAATGTTTTCAACATTGCTTTTTTTAGAGTGTAATCAAGAGACTGTGATTATTGAGCCCTCATTTACTGGATAATCCCCAATTAAGCCTGTAGTAAGGCTTATAGCATATTTACAAATCTTTTACCGGACACTACTAATTCCATATTGAACATTTTTAGTTGCAAATGATGGGCGCAGGTCTGTATTGACCCATGGTGTACGCTTTGCGAACAATTGAGTAAAAGTAACCCCTTACGTTTATTAAACCAACATCCTTTCTGACTGATTATCTGAGCTTTATGACTGATGGCATGAGTTTTGAATATAGTTTATGACAATATTAAACCGGAGGTTATTATGAGAAACAAAAACTACGATCTAAAAAGAATTCTTTTTCCAGCACTATTCATATGCTTTATATTTCTGTCTTGCCAGAAGGATGAAGAAGCAGAAGCAGTTGTACCTGTATCATACGAACGAGCTGATATAAGCAACATTACCAGCCTGGGCATTTTCTCAACGGATGATATCCAGGAAATACTTAATGATGCAGGAGCAGACTTGCCTTTCATCCCCATATATGCAGTAGCAGCTTTATCAGTCAATTACTATTCATGCAATAAAAAAGGCGACATTATATCTGTTTCAGGTGTATTTTTTATTCCACAGGGTGGATCAGGATTCCCCATCCTGAGTCTGCAACATGGTACCGAGACGAAAAGAGACAAAGTGGCCTCTGTCTCGCCGAAAAATTCAATTGAAGGGATCGTTGGCTTGCTAACAGCATCCCTGGGGTATGTGACAGCCGCTCCTGACTACCCTGGATTTGGCATATCAAGCATCCGGCACCCCTACCTGCATGCACGATCACTTGTGCCATCTATTGTGGACTTCATGCTTGCCTGTAAACATTACTGCACGACAAATCAAATTTCTATGAATGGAGAAGTTTTCCTCGCCGGATATTCGGAAGGGGGATATCTCAGCCTGCTCACACAGAAGGTGGTGGAAGAGGAATATGCCGGTGAGTTCAATCTTACAGCAGTTGCTCCTTTATCAGGTCCTTATGACCTTCTGGGCACGATAGATTCAGTATTCCAAAACGGGAACTACAGTTCACCTGCCTATGCTGCATATTTCCTTTCAGCCTATAACGATATTTACGGATGGAATCGCCTTAGTGATATTTTCAACCCATCCTATACCTCGGTCATTCCTCAGCTATTCGACGGAAGCAGTTTATGGGGTGAAGTGATTGGACTATTACCAGCCACCTTTCCTGAGCTTATCAATGCCTCCTTCATCGAAAGTTACAACAAGGGTTATGAAACAGCCATCAAGGCCGCCCTGGAAGAAAACACCCTGCTTGACTGGGCACCACAAACCCCCTTGCATTTTTTCCATGGCGATGCTGATGATATTGTCCCCTATGAGAATGTCATCACTGCTATAGAAAGACTCAGCGCTAAAGGAGGGACCAATATTCGCTTGACCTGCATAGAGGGAGGAACGCATGAATCATCAGGCCCGGCTGCTATATCCGGAGCAATCACATGGTTTGAGGAAATAAGGGTCAATGGAATGAATATGTCAGCTCCAGGTTGATTCCATAATCATCCGTTGATGATGCCGTTTATGTAACGAACAAGTTCATAGAGAACAATCCATATAATTGCGGCAACCTAAACTTACTTCAGCGAAAGCAGTTTCTCTTTAGCCAGATTAGCCTTTTCATAGTCGCTGTCGGCATCTTTCCAGATATCCACAGCCTTTTCAAGATATTCCAGGCCTATTTCGTCATCTCCCATATCAAAATAGAGGAGGGCAGCCTCGTAATTATTCACTGCATTGAACGAACGGAATCTTAATGCGACCTGAATTTCCACCTCGGCCTTATCATACTCTTGCAACATACGGTAGCACCTGGCTTTTGCGCGAAACAATGAATAGTCTGTGGCTTGTATCTCCAGGCATTTTGAATATTTCTCGATAGCCTTTTCATATGCTCCGCCATACTCATGGATCCTTGCCTCTGCTTTATAAACATTAATCCTCATGATTTCCTCACCAAATCCCTCCATGAGTTCAACGACTTCAGAAATAGCCTCTCTGGATTTGGTAGTATCACCTGTCTCAGCATAAATATATAAATACCCAAAAGGCACGATCTTATCGACAGGAGCATCTAGCTTGTCGCGAGTATCTTCCAGGATAAGGGCTGCTTCATCAAATTTGCCGGCATGGATATAAGGTTCAATAGTCATCACCCTGTATACCATGAAATCCTTTGGAGCCAAGATGCGACTCATGATCTCCATCTTCAAAACGTAATATTCAAGTGATTTCTGCACCTGGCCAGTTATAAGGTAATAGCTTTGCAGCCCTCTATAGGCCCTGATGCTGTCAGTATTGTTTCCTGCTGATTCAAGGACATCTATTATTCCCTTGTATGCTTCATCAAAATCGCCCGAATACAAGTGCACATAAGCCAGGTCGGCCTTTATGGAATGTTCTTCACTTGCATCAGCCAGCAAAATGGCTTTTTCGTAATTCTGTTTTGCTAATTCCATCTCACCCGATAGCCTGTAAAAATCACCCAAATTCTCATATGATTCAGCCTGCTGGGGCAGGTTCATAGCATATTTCTGAAAGTAAACCAGGGCCGAATCGTATTCTCCAATCTGCTGGTAATACTCTGCCAGGGATTTGAGCATATCGTATTTTTCAGGGTCGAGGCGAAGAATCACTTTTATCTCACCGATGGCTTCTTCATGCATATTTCGAACAGCATATCGCTGGGCCAATGTGTTATGGGCCTCCAGGTCGTCCGGAAACATCTCAGCCCACATTTTCACTACAGCAATGGCCTTTTCAGGTTGCTGATCAAGGACATAATACACATACTTAACAGTGAATTGTTGCCTTTCCGGCAGTTTATGCTCAAGTTTCCTGGCAGCCTGGAGAGCCTCCATGGTCGATTCAAATTCATTGTTTTTAAAATAGGATATTGCAATGATCACATATGCCAGTGCAAAGTCGGGATCCTCCTGTAAGGCTATATTTAGATATAAAAGCTGATCTTCCCAGTTCTTTTCAAGTTCGGCCCTCATGGCCCTGGAGAAGAAATAGAGTGCTTTTTCTGAATCAGTAAATATCGCAGAAACCGGCAAATCAACAGTTTCAGAAATGTGCGATTCGGGTAGACTCATTCCTCTCTTAAGTTCTTCACTGATCTTGTCGATAAGGCTGAATGGGTCCGTGCTTCTGACTGTAAATTCAGAGATCTTTTTAGTTAGCCTGGTTTCATATAAACTTGCTGTCAGCACCAGTTCGTTGTCTTCTTTCTCAAGATGGCCCCCAACAAAATATTTCATATGCCTTTCCTCTGCCATGCGTTTCATCAGGGTAACAGGCAGCCCGACCCCTCTTTCATAGCCTGCTTCTATCATCTTGGCAAAATCAACCAGGGATGTTTCCGGTGAAATGAATAGATCCTGAGCCAGATCATACTTCAGCATTGCAGGAATACTGTACTGTAAGTATATAAGGTTAGTGTCCGTTGATGTGGTCTCCATATTGAATATGAAGACGCTCTTCCTGAATTCATTTTTAACAACCAGCTTTTCTATTTTTTCACCTTTTTCATTTTCTACGGTCAGCTTGGTAGTAATTGCTCCCAGGTCTTTCCCCTGAAATACAATAAATAGTACCAGTACAGCTGCAATGATGTTAATTGGCAGACCTATCAATTCTATCCTGGTCCATTTACTGACACCTTTCCTGCCATGGAAATAAGCAATAAGGATGATACTTGGAACCAGTGACAGCAGTATGTACCAGATAAGGTTGGTAAGATGCGGAGATAACATATATTCTTTCACCATAAAGCCAATGCCCAGTTTAAGCAGGTATGACATCAGCAGATAGATACCTGTGATCTGGATGACCCTTCTTTGCCAGAGGTCTTTGAAAAAGGGTACTTTTTCATGTGACTCCTCACTTATTTCTTTCACCACCTGAAATATCTCAACGGCCTGAGCGACTCCTTTTAATTCCTTCTTCCCGATAGATGTGGTGAGGATATCGCCCTGATTTCTGATCTGGTTTCTAACGTCTTCTGATATACATATGCCTCCGGCGGGAGCCAGAGGTTCGATCCTTGCAGCTATGTTGACAGCAGAGCCAAACACATCCCCTTCTTCGAAGATCACATCGCCAATATGTATTCCGGCCCTGATGGTAAGTTCATCATCTTCAAGCTTCTCCTGCACAGCCATAGAAAACCTCACTGCCCGGTTTGCGCTCGTGAACATCATCAGTAAACCGTCGCCGATCTCTTTGATCACTTCCCCACCAAATTCTTTAACCATGGGAAAGAGGATCTCCCTCTGACGGGCAAGCAGCTTCATGGTGCCTTCTTCATCGGCATCCATGCGTTTGGTATACCCTACAATATCAGTAAAAACAATGGCGGCCAGTTTATGGTCATTCATGCGTATAGGATTTTATGATAACAAAGCTATAGAATTATATAACACCTAATCATACAGAAAGTTAAAATTACTTAAGAAGATTCTCAGTAGTACGAAAAATTGGTAAATTGCGTTAACTGTTTATCAAAATGAAAAAACAACTGAAATATTTAATATTGTTTCTGTCTTTTGCAGCTTTGTTTGTATTGCCAGTAAACTGTTTCGGGCAAATCACTGTAGAGTCCCGGACAGATACGCTATACGAAGGCCTTGGGCTTAAAGGTATCCTTGATTATGAAATATTTAAAAGGGCCCTTGAAGGGATGGATGAATATGAGTTTGAGAAGACCCATCTTTTGACCATCATTGATTATACCAAGGCATCCCATCGGAAGAGGATGTTCGTTATTGATCTGGAAAATGAGAAGTTACTTTATCATACCCTTGTTGCACATGGGAAGAATTCAGGGATTAATTATGCTGAGGATTTCTCTAATAAGAACCGTTCACTCAAGAGCAGCCCGGGCTTTTACAAGACTGCAGAAACATATTTCGGGAAACATGGATACTCGCTTAAGCTTGACGGCCTGGAAGAAGGGATCAATGATCATGCCCGGGAACGTCTGATCGTAATCCATGGTGCCGATTATGTCAGCCAGGACTTCATCGACAGGCATGGACGTATCGGGCGAAGCTGGGGCTGTCCGGCCCTACCCCTCCCACTGACCAAGGAAGTGATCACCCTGATCAAAGAAGGAAGCTGCCTTTATATTCATACCGATTATAAATCCTATCTTGAGCAAAGCACTCCTTAAAGTTATTTCAAATCCGGTCCTGGCTTCCTGGTATCTTTTTCATTCAGCCGTTTCAGCACTTTTGTGTCGCGTTCATAAACATCCTTAAAAAAGCCAATCCCGTCTCCATTATAATATCCTGCAGTCCAGTAAAGCAGCAGAACATCAATAGCTTTATCGGGAACAGCGCGTGTTGTGATTCTGGATTTAATGGTTGCATTGATCTTTGCATCTGTCCAGTCGGAGCCATCGAGCACCACTTCCGCAAGGCTTAATGGGTTTTGTGTCCGAATGCATCCATGACTAAACGTCCTATCCTGCTGATTAAAGAGGCTTTTTGAGGGCGTATCATGCAGGTAAACAGAATGTTTATTGGGAAATATGAACTTCACCTCACCAAGGGCATTCCATGGCCCGGCCTTCTGACGAACACTGTAACGAAAGTTAGATGCACTCAGGTTTTCATAATCAACAGAGGAATTTGAAACTATATTCCCAGATCCGTCGATCAGTTCAAAATGGTGATTATCAAGATAAGCCGGGTCTGCTTTCATTTTCGGGATAATACTGCTTCTTATGATTGAAACCGGTACTGTCCAGGTCGGGTTAAACTCAATATATCTCAGGCGTTCTCTGAATACGGGAGTCTTATGGTAGGTCTTCCCTACCTGCACATTTGTTGAAAATACTACCTTATAATCCCGCATATAATATGCCTTGAATGCTGCAATATTCACAATTATGAAATCAGAGGTAAGGTTGGCCATGATCCAGCGATTTCGTTCCAAATTGACCCTGAGTGCATCAATTTTTTTCTCCACAGGGATATTCATGGCTTCAAATGTTCCTTTGCCTATGATCCCATCTGCAGTGAGCGCATTCCTGCTTTGAAATTTCTTGATGTCAGCCACTATACTTTCGTCGTATACCAGGCTCCCCATATTGGTATCGGAAGATAATTCGCCGGTAATCCATAGTCTCTTCCTGATCTCAGGGAGCCGTTGGTCTTCCATTCCCGGTTTAATAACACCTGCCGCTTCAATAGTACCCCAACCACCTTTATCTTTGATGACACGGTATTCTGATAGCAGATCCATACTCATCTTGTATATCGGCATCCGAGGCCTCAATTGTGCCAGTGCATGAGAAACATTGCCTGCTTCGATATGCTTTTCGAGAATATAAGGTGCATCCGGTGAAATCTCACGAAATGCATAATTCCAGTCCGGGTCGAGGCTTTCAGGATCAACCTTCCCTTCCAAAAGGTGAAAAGCATAAAGCATGATGGCATCGGTAATCAAAATGTCAAACTCGGCAACCCAATCATAGTCAAATTCATTTTCCTTTAGCTTATGTTCCATCTTTGAAACAAGTCTGATCAGTGCATCCGCATGGTAGTCCTCAGGGTTCAACCCATCCTCATATGAGCGCTGCAGGGCTCCATTAGCATCCATTAGCGCATCCCAATTATCCCAGGCAGGCCTAAAATCGCGGTTCTTATAAAATTCAGGCAATATTGCCATGGAATATACATATTCCCCTTCGATCTCAATTGGAGTGCCGCTCCTTATATCAGCGACAGATTCTTCGATCTTGATGCTGATTTTATGCAGATCCTGATAAGCTTTTTGATGAAATTGCTTGCCGTCTTCATTCCCTTCCTGTGCGAATAACGAAAATGAAAACATATTCATTCCTGCCAGGAAGAGGATAGCAAATAAAATTCGGTTCAAGAATACTTTAATGGGTGATTTAGTTTTAAAAACAATGAACATAAGGCTTTAAATTATTAAGGTAGTTAAACAGGATGCCAACAAAACTAAGAATAATCTTTACTTTTAAATGCATAATAATTAATCCATCTTCCAATGAGAATAACAATAATCCTTCTTTTATTTATTTCTATCATGATCGGTTCATGCCATCAGGATATGAAGATCGTCGAAAAAGGGTTCAGCAAGTATACCATTATCATCCCGCAAGAGGCAAGCAAGTCGGATTCCACTGCAGCCTACTACCTTTCAAAGTATATCCGGTCAATGACCGGAGCGGAGATCCCTATCAAAAGCGATATTGTGGCCCCTGCGGTTCATGAAATATGCATTGGGAATACCATGCGTCATAAGTTACCAAACAAAGGTTTTCCAAGAGATGGATTCCTGATCATTTCGAAAGAGAAGAAAATATATATTGGCGGCGGATCACATAAGGGAACGATCTACGGTGTTATTGAGCTGCTGGAGCGATGGGGGTGCAGGAGATTCAGCCCTACTGAAGCCCACATCCCAAAAATGGATGACTTAAGCTTTGCGCCTATCGAGGTTCTTGACGCTCCGACCAATAGCCTTCGCATCATTAACGGAAAGATGACTACTGATCCGGAGTTTGTTGATTGGCTGAGGATCACCACCATCCCTGAGGTAGCGCCTCCCGGATATTATGTGCATACTTTTCACAGGCTTATTCCCAGGGAAGAATTCTTTGATGAGCATCCCGAATATTTTGCCTGGCTGGGTAATAAATATAGTTTCGATCAGCCATGTCCATCCAATCTACAGGTTAAAAAACTGATCATCGAACGGCTTGGAAAAGAAATAGAAAAGTACCCCGATTTTGATATCTGGTCTGTCTCGCAAAATGATAATTTCACCTATTGTCAATGCGATGAGTGCATGGCTATCATCGAGGAAGAAGGCAGTCCTGCGGGGCCGATCATCCGTCTCGTAAATGATGTTGCAGCAGCCTATCCTGACAAGATCATCGCTACCCTGGCATATCAATTTTCGCGTTCAGCGCCTATAAAAACAAAGCCCGCAAGCAACGTACTGGTAAGGCTATGTACCATTGAGCTAAACCGGAGCAGGCCTATTGAGCATGACAGTTTAAGCCATTCTTTTGTGAAGGACATCAGCGATTGGGGTAAGATCAGCAACAACATCTATCTCTGGGATTATACCATCAACTTTAATCACTCTGTTTCGCCTTTCCCGAACCTGCATGTGCTGCAGCCTAATCTTCAATTCTTTTTTGAGAATAATGTGCGCTGGCAGTTCCCTCAGTCAAACCTGCAACTGGGGCATGAATTTGTTGAACTTAAGGCTCAACTATTATCAGGACTGATGTGGGATCCTTATCTGGATACAGATTCTCTGAAAGATGATTTCTTTAAAAATTACTACAAGGAGGCCGGAGCTTTCATGAGGGACTATGCTGACCGGATGGAACAGGAATTGGTCAAATCAGGCAAGATCCTTTACATATACGAACCACCCAACAACCACAGCGATGGGTATTTGTCGGGAGAAAATGTTGCCGCATACAATGAAATGTTTAACAGTGCAGAAGCTGCGGTATCTGATCAGCCGGTAATACTGAACCGGGTCCTTTTATCCCGTTTGCCTTTGCAGTATGCTATCATGGAAATTGGTAAGAATGATATGTTTGGTCGGCGGGGATGGTACGATGAGAGCGATGGTAAATTTATTCTCCGGCATGAGATGAAAGAAAGCCTTGAGTCTTTTTACAGTGTCTGTATAACAAACGCTATCACCAGCATCAATGAAAGAAGCCTCAGCCCGGAAACATATTACCAGAGCACTTTACGTTTTATCGATGTGAAAGTGGAAGGAAACATGGCTTTCAGGAAGCCGGTGAGCGTATCTCCTGCGGCGGCTGAAAAATATGCAAAAGGTAATCCCGGGATACTAACTGATGGTGTTCAGGGTGCCCATGATTTTGCTGTTCACTGGCTGGGTTGGTGGGGAGAAGATGCAGCCATCACTATTGACCTGGAGGAGATGATCAAACCGGAAAAGATCGAGATTGGCACGTTATGGGATGGGAGGAGTTGGATCCTGCATCCCTCCTCAATAACTTGCCTGGTCTCAAAAGATGGAAAGGAATTCAGCCGGATCGGAAAACATGAAGTTAATGGTCCACAGCAATTTGAAGAAACAACAAGAGATTATACGTTTATGGCCCCGGCACAGGAGATTCGATATGTCCGATTTGTAATCACCAGGGCAGGCCCGCTCCCAAAGTGGCATGCTTCAGAAGGAGAGCCAAGCTGGTTCTTTGTTGATGAGATCACGGTATTTTAATTGATCCATATAGGTAATTGAATTCTCGGGATGAATGAGCCTTTATTATAAGGTCCCTGTTCATATTAAGCTGTTTTCCTTCCAGGAATCACTCTAAAAGCCGATTTTATACAGTTATTGTCGGTAATAAGCATGAACAATTTTATAATTATTTGGTTTATAGAAGGTATAGTGTTAACCCGAATCAACGATTAATAACACCCCTATAGGAAAATGTCTGAACAAATTCGTCAGCTTGCAGTCATCATGTTCACTGATATAGCAGGGTATACTACCATGATGGGTGATGATGATTCCAAAGCTTTTTCACTTTTGAAGATCAACCGTAAGCTGCATAAAAAATGGCTCGACAGGTACAATGGCAAGTGGTTGAAAGAAATGGGTGATGGTGTATTGGCCAGTTTTACTTCCGTTTCGGATGCCATATACTGTGCCGGAGCCATTCAAAAAGAAGCTTTAGATATCCCTGATCTTAACCTGCGTATTGGTATACACCTGGGTGAGGTAATCTGTGAGGTTGGTGATGTTTTCGGTGATGGAGTAAATATAGCCTCCCGGATAGAATCGCAAGCTGATGCAGGAAGCATATATGTATCAGATACTGTTTATCGGAATCTTACGAATAAGAAGGGTGTTGCGGCTGAGTTTGTGAAAGAAGAGGTTCTTAAAAATGTCAAGCATCCGGTAAAAATATACAAAGTCAGTATTGATCAT
>Ga0164313_10006332_pt1 | contig 10440 bp, 8 predicted proteins | sample GuaBasSedimGuay4_FD_113735 | JGI IMG/M metagenome (GOLD analysis project Ga0164313, IMG submission 113735) | Subseafloor sediment microbial communities from Guaymas Basin, Gulf of California, Mexico - Guay4, Core 4569-4, 0-3 cm | ecosystem: Environmental > Aquatic > Marine > Hydrothermal vents >...
AATTGTGTGATCTTGGGGAACCTCACACGGGGGCTTGAACGTGTAGGGAGAGGTGGGATAGGGGGCGAATCGGGTTGTTCCGGGGCGCCTCGATCTCCGCATAGGCAGCAGCGCCCGCCCGAGAAGCCATCATGAGCACCACCGACCAGACCGGGCCGCACCCAATCCCGGGCATCCCCAACTCGAAGCGCGCGCCCCTCATCGGCCGCGGCCCCGAGCTCCGTGAGCTCGACGAAGGCCTCGGCCGGGCCCTGTCGAAGAAGGAGCCCCAGACGGTCACCATCATCGGCAGCCCGGGGATCGGAAAAACCCGCCTCTTGCACAGCTTCCTGGACAAGGTCCGGGGCCGGGAGCGCCGGGTGCGCATCTACCGTGGCGTCTGCCGCGAAAACGGCCCCGCCTTCGGGGTCGTCCAGCGGATCCTCAGGGCCCGGTTCGGCATCATCGAAGGCGCTCCGGTCGAGCAGACCCGGGAAATCTTCCGTGCCGCCGTCGCGGAAACCCTCGGCGACCAGCGAGTCTCCGAGTTCCTGCACTTTCTCGGTGCGTTCATCGGCCTTTCGTATCCCGAGTCGCCGTTCATCAAGGCGGTCGAAGAGGACCCGGAGCAGTTTGCTCTGGTGAGCCGGGCGGTCCTCCGGCGCTTCTTCGAAGTCGACGCCGCGAAGCACCCACTGATCCTCACCTTCGAGGACCTGCACTGGGCCCCCGCCGACACCCTCGACCTCATCGAATATCTCATCGGGGGCCTAGCGAACGCCCCGATTCTCCTGATCAACGTCGCCCGGCCGGAGCTCTTGGCGAAGCGGGCCGATTGGATGGACGTGGGCGGCGACCGGCATAGCCGCCTCGAGCTCTCGCCCCTGGCTGCTGATGACGCCGCGACACTCATGATGAATCTCCTCGAGCCGACCGGCGAGCCACCGGACGAGCTCGTCGATGCTTCGGTCGAGATGGCCGGGGGCAGCCCGTACCTCCTCGAGCAGATCGTTCGTTCGTTTCACGAGAACGAGACCCTCACGGTCAACGACGACGGTTCGTGGAAGGTCAACCTCGAGCGCTTCGAAGATGCGCAGCTCCCTCTCTCGATCGAAGACGCGATCAGCGCTCGCATCAGCTCCCTCGGCGCGGACGAACGGCGCCTCCTCGAGATGGCATCGACGATGGGCAGCGTCTTCTGGTTTGGGGCCCTCGTTGCCCTCAGGCGCACGAAGGAGCAGACGCCGGAGCTCTGGGGCGGCCACGAGAGCCTGACCGCTCACCTCGTCGACAGCCTCGAGAGCCTCGTGGACCGTGACTACATCCTGCAGATGCCCGACTCGTCGCTCCCCGGAGACTTCGAGTTTGCGTTCAAGCACAACCTCGAGCGCGAGACTATCCACCGGCTCACGAACCGCACGGAGCAGAAGCGCTTCCATCAGGTCGTCGCCGAGTGGCTCGAGTTTCGCCTCGCCGACCGCGCCGAAGATCAGTGCGAGCTCCTCGCCCAGCACTACGAAGACGGCGGGTCTCCGGCCCGCGCGGCCCACTACTACCTCCTCGCCGGGGACACGGCCCGCAGCCGTTATGCCAACGCGAAGGCTGCGGAGTACTACGAGCGCGGCCTCGATCTCCTCGGAGACACGAACCTCACCCGGCGCATCGACGCGCTGCACCACTGGGGTGACGTCCTACAGCTCGCCGGGGAGAACGACCAGGCCCTTTCGGCCTTCCGCGGCATGCTCGAAATCGCTTTCCATCTCGACATGAAAGCCAAGGGCGGGGCGGCCCACAACCGCATCGGCCGGGTCTACCGCGCCATCGGCCAACTCGACGAAGCCATGCGCCACCTGGGCACCGGCCACGCCCTCTTCGAGGCCGCGGGCGACGTGGCCGGCGTCGCGTCTTCCCTCGATGACGTCGGCAAGGTCCACTGGATGCGCGGCAACTACGACGCCGCCGAGCGCTTCATGAAGCAGGCCCTCGAGGTCCGCGGCAAGCTCGGGGACGCGCGTTCGATCGCCCTCAGCCAGAACAACCTCGGGCTGGTCTACCAGGACAGCGGCCGCTTCCAGGAGGCCCAGGTGGCGTTCCAGGAAGCCCTCGTGATGCGCCGGGAGATCGCGGACAAACCCGGCATCGCCCAGACCCTCAACAACCTCGGCACCATTCATCAGGACAGTGGTGACCACCAGCGCGCGATGAAGCTCTATCGAGAAGCGCTCCTGGTGGCATCCGAGGTCGGCGACCGCATGCGCGAGGCCGTCATCCTGACCAACCTCGGTGAGAGCGAATACCACCTCGGCAAACCCGCCGAGGCGATTCACGTCCTGAAGCAGGCCGAAGACATCTCGACCACCCTCGGCGACCGAATCCTCGAAGGCGAGATCCTCCGGGGCCTCGCCAAGGCCCACATGCTGGTCCACGACATCAAGGTCGCCCGGGAGTACGTCGCCCGGTCGGTTGCGCTCTTCGAGCAGGCCCGGGGCAAACCCTACCTGGGCATGGCCCTCCGAACTCAAGGCGAGATCCTGGCGGCGGCGGGGTGGGGCGGCGACGATCATCGCCTGGCCAAGGAGAGCTGGGACAGGTCCCTGCGCATCTTCGAAGACCTCGGCAACGAGGTCGAGCTGGCGAATACGTCCGAATCCTACGCGGCTTTCCTCGAGTCCAACCCCGAGGCGGCGACGGATCCGGTCCTCGCCCACGAGGCGATGGCCATGCGCGGTCGCGCCGACGAAATTCGCGAGCGCCTCCGGGCCAGCGAAGACTACGACCTGGCGCCCCTCGAGGGAGAGGCCACGATCGTCGAGTCCGAGTGAGTTCGAGCCGGTTCCCGTGACAGCGGGCGCCGGAGGGGCTAGTAGGGCGTCATCATGTCTCGCACGCTCAGGCGCGACCAGATCCCCGAGCCGGTGGTCGAGATCGTCCAGAAGCTTCGGGACGCCGGCTTCCGCGCGTGGGTCGTCGGCGGCTGCCTCCGGGACCTGCTCCTCGGCAAAGAGGTCTCCGACTGGGACATCGCCACGAGCGCCCTGCCCAAAGATGTCAAAGGCGTCTTCCGCCGGGTCATCCCGACAGGCATCGAACACGGCACGGTGACGGTGCTCTACGCCGGGGGCGCCTACGAGCTGACGACGCTCCGGGGGGAGGGGGCCTACAGCGACGGTCGGCGCCCGGACGAGGTGTTCTTCGTCGACGACATCGGTGAGGACCTCGCCCGCCGGGACTTCACGGTCAACGCCATCGCGTTCGACCCGACCGAGGGGATCCTGGTCGACCCCTACGGCGGCCTCGAGGACCTCGACCGACGGGTGATTCGAGCCGTCGGAGAGCCCGCCGAGCGCTTCGGAGAAGACGGGCTCCGGGTGCTTCGAGCCGCGCGCTTCGTCGCCACCCTCGAGTTCGAACTCGACCCGGCGACCGAGGCGGCGATCGGTGGGCAGCTCGATACCTTCGCCAAGGTCAGCAAAGAGCGGGTCCGGGACGAATGGCTCAAGACGATGAAGGCGAAGAGGCCCTCCCGGGCCTTCGAGGCGATGCGGCGCACCGGCATCCTCGGGGTCACCTGCCCGACGCTCCTCGAACAGGTCGGCTGCGAGCAGAACCAGTGGCACAACCACGACGTCTGGGGCCACACGATGGAGACCCTCGACGCGTCCGATGGCAAAGCCATCGACCGAATCGCCGCGCTGCTCCACGACATCGGCAAACCCGAGACCCGGGCCCACTCGGACAAGACCAACGACTGGACCTTTTACAACCACGAGCGCGTCGGCGCGAAGATGGCCGACCGGTGGCTGCGGAAGTATCGCTTCTCGAACGAAGAGCGCACCGACGTGGTGCACCTCATCCGTCATCACCTCATCTGCTACTCGCCCAAGTGGTCGGATGCCGCCGTGCGGCGCTTCCTGCGCCGAGTCGGGGCAGACCACGTCGGCCGGCTCCTCGCCCTCGGCCGGGCCGACGCCATCGGTAAGGGACGGCCGGTCGACGAAGAGATGAAGGCGCTGGCAGAGCTCGAGGGGCGCATCGAGGCCGTGCTCGCCGCGGGGGCCGCGCTCTCGACGCGGGACCTCCTCGTCAACGGCAAGGACGTCATGGAGCGCCTCGGGGTTCCCGGGGGGCCGGTCATCGGCCGGGTCCTCGGCGCGCTCCTCGACCAGGTCACGGAGGACCCCGCGCTCAACGACCGGGACCGGCTCCTCGCGATCATCGACGACCTCGGCCCCGCCGAGCTCCGAGCGCTGCAAGAGTCAAGAGAGGGAAAGCCGTGAGCGGCTTCGTGGATCTCCATTGCCATTACCTCCCCGCCATCGACGATGGGGTGAAGACCGCCGAAGAGGGCATCGCCCTCTGCCGAGGTCTCCGGAGCATCGGCTACGAGACCGCCGTCGCGACGCCGCACATCCGCACCGCCATGTTCGAAAACCGAAAAGCGGGCCTCGAGAAGGCGTTTTCGGAATTTGCCAGTCGCGCGAGCGACCTCGAAGGTATGCCGACCCTGGGCCTCGGAGCAGAGCACCACTTCGACGACATCGTCTGGGCCCTCTTCCAGGCCGACGAGGCGGTCCCATACCCCGGCGGGGCCGCGGCGCTGGTCGAGTTCCCCGAGCGCGCGATCCCCATGGGGGTGACCGACCGCTTCTTTCGCATGATGGTCAAAGGCCTTCGCCCGGTCCTCGCTCATCCCGAGCGCTACCAGGCCTTCTTCAAGAAGAGCGACGACATCGACCCGCTCCTCGACGTTGGGGCGTTACCGCTCCTCGACCTCATGTCCCTCACGGGCAAGTACGGACGAAAGCCGAAGAAGGCCGCCGAGCGCATGGTCGACGAGGGCGTCTACTATGCCGCGTGCTCCGACAGTCACCGCCCGTCGGACGTCGAAAAAGTCGCGAAGGCCATCGAGCGCCTGCGCAAACTCATCGGGGATGAAGAAGCGGAAGAGCTTCTCCGAGACAACCCGCGGCGGATCCTCGAAGGCCGGGTGGAGTAGACGATGGAGCAAGAGCAAAGTACCGAGAACGAGCCCAGTCTCGCGCGCAAGATATTGCCCAAGTTGGCTATCTCGCTGGTCCTCGGCGCGCTCTTCGCGTGGCTCGTTTCCCGCGGGGGCGTGCCCCTGATCCCCTCCGCGGCAGCCTTCGCGGCCGTCGATTGGCCCCTGGTCGCGGCCTATCCGCTCCTCCTCACGGTGACCCACTTCTTCCGGGCGAGCCGCTGGCGCTTCTTGATCGCCCCGGTCAAACACGTGCCCTTTAAAGACGTCATCGCCCTCAACTGGATAGGGTTCTTCGCCATCTTCGCGCTGCCCTTGCGTCTCGGCGAGGTCGCCCGCCCCGCGCTCACCAAGATGCGCAGCGGGATCAGCATCTCCGCCGGCGTTGGCACCGTCGCCGTCGAGCGGGTCACCGACGGCCTCGTCACCAGCATCTGTGTCGCCTGGGCGCTCTTTGCCCTGCCGATGCTGCCCACCGACGACAAGCTCGCCAGGGCCCTGCCGTTTTACGGGTACCTGGCGCTCACGGTATTCATAAGTGCTTTCATCGCCATCGGCCTCTTCCTCTGGCAGCGCGAGCTGGCGACGAAGCTCACCAAGTGGGGCGTCGGCCTGGTTTCGAAGCGCCTCGGAGAGGTCCTCGCGTCGAAGGTCGGGGGCATCGCCGACGGGATGCGCTCCGTCGGCGAGCCGAAGCTCTTCGCCGGGTTCACCATCGAGACTCTCATCTACTGGGGGACGAACGCCGCCGGCATGTGGCTCCTCGGCGTCGCCGCGGGCCTGCCGATGACCTTCGCCCACGCCGTCGCGGTGATGGGCATCCTCGCCATCGGCATCCTCTTGCCCGCGGGCCCGGGGCTCTTCGGCAACTTCCAGCTCTCGGTTTCGGTCGCCCTGAAGCTCTACTTCGCCGCCGAGCTCATCGGGGAGCAGGGGGCCGTCTACATCTTCCTGCTCTACAGCATCCAGGCCATCTTCATCGTCGGCGTCGGTATCATCCCCCTCTACGTGATGCACATCCCGATGAGCGCGCTGCTGAAGGTCACCCCCGACGCGGTCCCAGAGGTCCCGGACCAGGCGGCGGACGGGTAGAAAAGTTGGCTCCCAGGGGGGACGGGCGTAGCGTCGATTCATGCGGCGGTTTGCCCACGTTTCCGTCTTCTTCGCCGGCCTTTTGTTTCTGGCGATGTCGGTGCTTCCGAACTCGGCCCAGGCGCGGAAAGAGACGGATCACCGCTACCACTACGAGCAGGTCTGGAGCGCGGCGGTTCGCCTCGTTCGGGTCGACCTGCGCTATCCCATCGAGGACCAAGACGCCTCGATAGGTTACGTGCTCTTCCAGTACCAGAGCCGGGGACAGTCCTATCCGGGGAGCATCGAGCTGGTCCGCACTCAGGTCGAGGGCGTCGAATACGTGCGCACGGTCGTACAGATCCCGGCCATGCCCACCTACGTCGAGCAGATCATCCTCGACCGCCTCGACCGCAAGCTGCGCGCCGAGTTCGGAGCGCCGCCGGAGCGGCCCCGACGCGAACGCAGGCGTCGGGGCCGGGGCGGTGATGATGACGACGAGGACGAGGACGGCGACGACGACGACGACGGTCAAGAAGACGGCGACCAAGCCGACCCGGACGGCGACCGCCGGCGGAATGGCAACCGCAGCGGCCGGCGCGGCTGAAGCCCCCGTAGCCTTCGATTGACCCGGGACCGGGGTAACGTAGTATCCCGCCCTCGATGGGATTGCTCGTTCAGAAGTACGGGGGCACCAGCGTCGGTAGCCTCGAGCGCATCATGCGCGTCGCGCGCCGGGTCGCGGCGAGTCGGGCCGCGGGCAACGACGTCATCGTCGTCGTCAGCGCGATCGGCGGCGAGACCGACCGCTTGCTCGAGCTGGGCCGAGAGGCGGCGCCGGGGGCGGAGCCGAGCCAGCGCGAGATGGATGTCCTGGTGTCGACCGGCGAGCAGGTGAGCGCCGCGCTCTTGTCCATCTGCCTCAACGACATGGGCACACCGGCCCGGTCCATGATGGGCCACCAGGCCCGCATCATGACCGAGGGGCCCCATACGAAGGCGCGCATACGCTCGATCGAAGGTTCGAAGCTCGCCGAGACCATCGCGGCGGGGCAGGTTGCCGTCGTCGCGGGTTTCCAAGGCATCGACCCCGACGGCAACATCACCACCCTCGGCCGCGGTGGGTCCGACACCACTGCCGTCGCCATCGCCGCCGCCGCTCGGGCCACGGCGTGTGAAATCTATACCGACGTCGACGGGGTCTACACGGCGGACCCGAACGTCTGCCCGAACGCCAAGAAGATCAGTCGCATCAGCTACGAAGAGATGCTCGAGCTCGCCTCCCTCGGGGCAAAGGTCCTGCAGATTCGCAGTGTGGAGGTCGCTATGAAGTACGCCGTGCCGATTCACGTTCGTTCCAGCTTCAAAGAAGACGAGGGCACCTGGGTCGTCGGCGAAGAGACCTCCCTCGAGTCCGTCGTCGTCGCCGGGGTCACCTCGGACAAGAACGAGACGAAGGTCACCGTGCGCTCGGTGACCGACGCCCCGGGGATGGTCGCGGGGATCTTCGAGCCCCTCGCGGCCGAGAGCATCTCCGTCGACATGATCATCCAGAACGTCTCCGAGGAAGGCACGACAGACCTCACCTTCACCGTGAAGGGAGGCGACGTCGCGGCCGCGAAGAAGATCGTCGAGGGCATGCTCCCGGAGCTCGGGGCCAAGGCGGTCATCGTCGACGAGGACGTGGTCAAGGTCTCCATCGTCGGCCTCGGCATGCGCAGCCACGCCGGCGTCGCCGCCAAAATGTTCCGGGTCCTCGCCGAGGAGCGCATCAACATCCAGGCGATCACCACCAGCGAGATCAAGGTCAGCTGTTTGATCGAGGCGAAGTACGCCGAGCTCGCCGTCCGCGCCCTTCACGACGCCTTCGATCTGGGCACCTGACGCAACCCGCGCAGCGGATCCCCGATAAGGGGCCGTGCACGATAGCTTTCGGTCGAAGATCACCCGTGAGGAGCGGGGAGGGCGGGCCCTCGCCGTGGTGGCGACAGTCGTCGCGCTCTTGGCCCTCGCCCACGTTGGGGCCCAGGAACTCGACCTAGACACCTCGGAGCCGGTCGGCATCGGGCGCCACCGGGGAGCTCCGGGGCGGGAGCCGGCCCGATCGGCGCAAATTCCGTCGGTGCCTTCGGCCGGTGCCGCGGCGCTGCGGGACGGCGAAGCCCTCGACCTCAACTCGGCCACCGAGGCCGATTTGACCCTGCTCCCGGGCATCGGGCCGGCCATCGCGGGGCGGATCGTGGCCCACCGTGATGCCCAGGGGCCATTTCAGACCGTCGCGGGGCTCGAAGCGGTCCGCGGCGTGGGGCCCCGGACCCGGGCCCGCATCGAGCCCCTGGTCACCGTCGGCGGCCGTTCAGAGTGAGCCGCGGGCGGGACCGCCAACCATCGGCCTTGCGTGGGGCCCTCCAGGCGGCTATCCCCCACAATCGCGGTCATCGCCCCTCGGAGGACTTTTTCATGCGCTTTGGTATGTTTTCTTCACTTCTCGCCCTCGCTTTGGTGCTCAGCGGTTGTCCGGACGATCCCGATCGCCCGCCGGCAGACTCTGGCCCCGGCACCGACACCGGCACGCCGGTAGACTCGGGCCCCGGCACCGACACGGGCATGCCCCCCCGGGACGCGGGCGACTGCACGCCGACCGCCGACACCGAGAGCGGCGACCTCTGCGGCAACAGCGTCGACGACGACTGCGACGGCTTCGCCGACTGCATGGACTTCAGCTGCACCGGCGCCACGGGCTGCCCCCCCGCAGAGAACTCGAACCCCGCCTGCTCCGACGGCCTCGACAACGACGGCGACGGATTCACGGACTGCATGGACAACGGCTGCATGGACTTCCGTGTCTGCATGGACCCCAGCTGTGAGCGCGCCGACGATGAAGCCTGCGTCGCGGCGGACTCTTGCTCGAACATGACGGACGACGACAGCGACGGTTTCATCGACTGCCTCGACGACGACTGCAAGGTCCGGGACGCCAGCTGCGGCGACACGCCCCTCGAGCAGTCCAACGCGGCCTGCTCGGACGGCATGGACAACGACGGCGACGGCGACACGGACTGCGACGACACGCGCTGCCAGGCCGAGGGAATCGTCGTTTGTGACGGGACCACCCCGGTGACCGTCGCCCCCGGCGACTACGCCGCCCGCTCCGACGCCGAGTGCGGCGACACGGTGGACAACGACGCTGACGACCACACGGACTGCGACGACTTCAGCTGCAGCCAGAACCCCGACGTGACCGTCTGCGGCGGTGAAAACACCGACGCGACCTGCTCCGATGGCATCGACAACAACGGAAACACCTTCATCGACTGCCGCGACTTCAGCTGCAGCCAGAACCCCTTCGTCACGGTCTGCGAGAACAGCTTCGAGCGTTGCTCCGACGGCCTCGACAACGACGGCAACGGCTTCGCCGACTGCGCCGAGTTCAGCTGCAACCCGCCCGAGGGGAGCTCCGGCAACCCCAGCCCCGCCTGCTACTAATCGCGCCCACTCACGCCATTCGCCGGCTTACCTCCTCGGCGCCTCCCTGCGACGTACCTTTGGTACGCCTCAGTCGGCGCCTGCGGGGGCGCTCGGCGACTGACGCAAGTGGACACGATTAGCTCCACTTGCGTCAGCTGGTGCTTCGCACACCGTATGAAAAGCCCCCACCGCAAACGCGGCGGGGGCTTCTTCTTTGGCGCCGGCAATCCCGGCTCCGGTCGACTGACGTCGCCCTGTCGCCTTCTCGCCGACGGGGACGCGAGGTTGCTTAATTGTCTTATGGCCGCCGCCTGCGAGGGCGCCCTCTACAGATCGAAGAGCCAGCTCACGCGGAGCGTAGTGGCGATGTAGACGGGCTCGACCCGGCCCTCGGCGAGGGTGATGGGGAGGAAGTGGGGGCGGATGTCGAGGCCGATGAGCCAAGATCGGTTCAAGAGGTACTCGGCGCCGACGGTCACGTGGAAGCCGAGCTCGAGGCCCGCCGAGCCCTGGTAGCCCGTCAGGATGCCGTCGATGCCGAGGCCGAAGTAGGGGACGACGCGCACGATATCGATGAGGTAGAGGGCCTCGATGCCGAAGAGGCCCACGTGCATGGGGTCGTCCCCGGGATGGATGGCGTAGTCGGCGTGGGCTCGGAGGGCGAATTGGTCCCCGAGGCCTATCCCGAACTCGAGGCCCACGAGGGCTCCATGCTGGGGCAGATCGGTATCCGTGATGGCTACGACCCCATATCCAGCCTCGACGCCGAGGGTGGCCTGGCCCTCGTAGGCCGCCGCCCGAGGGGCTGGGACGGCGCTATAGCTGGCTCCGAGGGTCAGCAGGCAGAGAAGAGCGGGAAGGGCGCGGCGCACCCCTCCGAGATACCACAAGCCAGGCCCCTCCCGTGCGTTGACGGAGGCCGG
>Ga0164313_10006333_pt1 | contig 10439 bp, 3 predicted proteins | sample GuaBasSedimGuay4_FD_113735 | JGI IMG/M metagenome (GOLD analysis project Ga0164313, IMG submission 113735) | Subseafloor sediment microbial communities from Guaymas Basin, Gulf of California, Mexico - Guay4, Core 4569-4, 0-3 cm | ecosystem: Environmental > Aquatic > Marine > Hydrothermal vents >...
ACCGCCCTCTTTGGCGGCGCTTTCTTTCTTTTGCTTACGAAAAGAAATATCTGTAGACAATGACAAATTTGATCTGAATTTCAGCCGCCCGAAAATCGGTATTTTAATCCCCCTGGGAGAACTAAAAGAATACTTAATAGAAAAAGTGGTGTTGGTCAAAGTAGTCTGGCGTTTACTGGAAATTTCTCCACTCTGGGAATTGATAGTTTTATCCTCGGTCACGGAACGGTCGGTCGAGAAAGCCAGCTGAACGCCGCCCAGAACGTTGGCGGTCACTGCCAGAAGCGGGCGCTGACCAATAGTGACTCTCTCCGATGATTGATATCCTGTTTGGAGATTATACGACTTATCAACTGTTCTGGTAAAATTGGTCCGGGGATTGAATCTGGAAATAATAGGATTAAGAAACTTAAATGTAGTCAACGCTCTGATAGTAAACTTTATATCAGGGAAAGTCGTAGATACACTTTTATTGAGATTAGTCACCTTGATAATATCTCGGGTGATTTTCCGTGTAAAGGAAATATCAGTCTTTAGCCCGCCGAGAAATTTGGTTCCGGTTCTAAGTGAGTAACTGGTTAGTTTGGAAACGGCCGTAGACTTAGTCGAACCGGCAGTCGACGATCTAGTAGGAACGCCGATATCATCAGTAATACCGAATCGGAAGCCCAGCTGCGCCCGCTGGGTAAGGCCGCTGTATGAATAATTATATCTTTCATTAAAATCAAACCCGATCGGGTTGAGCCAGCTGGTCAAGGATGTTAATATTTTTGAGACCGGACCAAGAAGACGTTTCTTTAAACTTTTCTTTTTATTCTTCTCTACGGTTTCCGTATCTGCACCGGTATGTCTGACTCTTCTTCTGCGATTTGATCTTTTTTGATCCTCCTTGTCAAGACCAAAACTGAAAAGTCTTTGATGATCAAAATTACCATTAACACCGTATGATTTGGTAGAAGTTGCGTGTCGTGTACTATCCCTGACATTCATCGATTCCCGATAATCAACACTGTAGTTAAAATTGTGAGTGAGAAATGAAACCAGCGAAAGTTGATAAGTGGCACCGAAAGACTGCCCGTAACTTGTTTCACGGCCAAGCCTGAAAGTTTTTGGATTCAAGGTTATTTTTACTTTGTCGGGGTCATTCAGATCGCGCTTGGTATTCATATTAAAATTAGTAGTCAGATTATTTGAAACTTTATAATCCAATCTCATGTTGCCGCCAAAAGTTCGTTTGAGCGTTTCGCTGACAACTCCGCTGGAATTTTCAGTCAGGCTTAAATTCCTGTCAAAGTTTCCGCTGGCACTTATAGAGCCCGGGAAGAAATAAAATTTGGTTCCGCTTAGCTTTTTTAATAACGGAACCGGACTCGTCCAGAAAAACGGCTTGATACTCGGAACTCTGGTTATTCTAAATGAGTAACTGCCTTTGATATGATAGGTTTCGGTAAAAGATGACGGTCTTTGAGGCGATCTGCCTTCCACTCTGTTATAGGAGAAGCTCGTCTTGAACGGATTTAGAATTAAGGTAAATAATGGATTTTTTGTCTTTTTGGCAAAAGATTCTGATACCGAAAAACCCTTGCTCTCACTAATGGTACTTTCATTATCCTGCAACTCCGGAGGTAAAACAATATCAGAATTTGTCTTCAAACGAGGTATAACGGTCCTTTTACTATATGTGATAGAAACAGGAATATTGGAACCGAATGATCGCGGAAGTAATTTGCTTAAATTAAAAGACATACCGCTCGAGAAAGTTGTGGACGTTTTGCCACTGCCGAGATTGGAGCTTGAACCGCCCCGGGTAGATGCCGATAGTTTTCTGAAATAGCTGTTCTGATACTCATAATTTGCTCGATATGTAAACAGATCAGCCATATTGCCGCTGACGGCAACACGCGCCGCCATTCCAACATCGCGCCTTACCTCAACCAACTTCAATTCGTTAACCCAGACATCGGCTGATGGATGATAATAAGCCGCGTTTTTATTTGATATATTTACAACCCCGCAGGCAAGGTACTTTACTCTCGTAATTGTCGGATTACCCCACACGCGATAGTTGCCGTCGATAATCTCATTGGTGTCAGGGTTTTCCGCTTTTGCCTTCAACAGATATTCTTTCAAGGCGGTGATTTTATTAAAGTCGATATTTACCTCATTATCAGGGTGCCAGCCCGGCTTCAATATCGTACGGTATTCATAAAATTTATCTTCGGCATCACCAAGCCGGAAGAAAAACATTATCGAATCAACATCAGGGGGACCGTGAACCAACATGTTAAGTTTTCGATAACCGACATAGCTGGGTGTATCGTAAAGAAACCTTCGGGCAATGCAGGTATCGCCCGGATTCAAATTTTCATAGTGAAGAAGCAGCGATTGCTCCGGTTCAATGACATCGTTGGCCTTATCGTAGTAGCCGGTAACGCCGGGCGGGGGATCGTTTTTATACTCGGTATTCTCCTGATTATTTATTACGGCGACACTGAATTTGCTTCTGGGCGATATTACTTCATTGACAGGGAGGACAACCACGGTATCCTCCCAGTTGGACTGGATAATGTCGGCGGCGGCAATACCCAGCACAAACGGCAATTCATCGGGTGATTCAAACCATAACCTTATATAATTTATTTTTGCCCAGTCAGCGTCGGTCAGGAAGCTCCGTGCCATATCCAGAGCGTCCGGATCACGAACCGGAACTCGGAATGTTCTCCAACCGTTAAATTCGGAACTGTCGACAAGAAACCTGTCATCGGCTAAATTTATCTCGAATGAGAAATAATCATTCTGATTATCAAGATTCAAATCGTGGTCAATATCTTCGGTATCGGGGCGGCCAAATCGATTTGGATCGAGAGCATTTCCCTCGGTTCCGTTGATATATCTGTAATCATACGGATCGGCGGTACAATCATCACACGGTTTGCCGTACCCATTGTACCACCAGTTATCACCGGCCGGATCAGGATTGGTAAATTCATCATAGCCCGGTTCATTATTGTCAATGACGCCGTCCAGACCGACATCTTCGCCGGGATCTATAATGCCATTGGCAATCCCGGAAAGCGGATTCTCAATGTCCTCTGTATCCAGAAGACCGTTATCGTTGACATCCTCGGATATGGAACCAAGCTCGACATGCATTATCCCATAGTTTCCATGAACACGAAACTCAAGAAGCTGAGCCCGGTCCTGATTGACTGCTCCAGCCGACATACTCCTGATAATTCCGGCCCAGCTCTTCGGTGTCACCCATGAAACAGTGTCCAATGTTTCCGGATCGGTTATGGCAATCATGGAATCATGAGGAGTAAATTCAATCCATAATGTATGGGTGCCGGTTTCCCCGGGACGGAGATCACGATCCCAAATCTGGTTGGTGGCTATCTGGGTGTACGGGTTGTACCAGATAATTCGTGAACGGTAATAATCATCCTCCAGACCCTCCGGTCTCGATGATTTGGTCCAGGATTCCCTGAAAATCCCCATCGAATATGAATCGCGGCTGCCCTCAAAATCATCGATATAAGCAACACCGTCCACGTTTGGATTGGGATACGATTTGGCAATCTCGGCCGAGACCTGAAGATTTGATTTCGCACTGGTTCTATAAAATGGGAGAGCATCGACCATACTGGTCAGGAAGCCGGGCGATACTTTAAAACTGACATCGGCATCCCAGACAAGAGCCCGAGAAGTTTCCTGGCCGACTTTCGGCTTTCGCTCGGTAGCCTTATCAGATTTGAACAAAAAAGTAGTTCCTAACTTCAGCTTTTTGCTGAATTCATACTCGCCCCTTATTCCAAAAAGCGATTTTTTCTGAGCAGTTATGATTGGTGTATATTCAAAATCAATAGAAATATCAGCGTTTGGATCAAGCGCTTCGTCAGTCATAAACGTCACGCGGCCAAAGTCGTAATTGATATTATAATCTTTGCCCTTGACAAGGTCACGGCCATTGACTGTGATACGCTCGGAGTTTTCAATTATATTCGATTTGTTCAGAGAAATTTCGGCCTGCCGGCTTAAATTGGAAATTTGAAGATAATAGGTACTTTTTGACAGCAAATCGGTGTGGCCATGCTCCAGGTCATAAATTTCAGGCACCTGCGGATCAAGCGGCTCCGATTCCACAAAATGATGACTTGGAGCAAACGGTTTCCGATCCGGGAAAATCAGCAGTCCGCGATACGGGTCAATAATTGTGGAATTAACATCAACCAAGTCATCCGGGTTTGGACCACCGTTGCGATCAAATCTGTCCAACCCGAGAATCTTAATATATTTAATGCCGTTTTGATGATCAATATTATCACCGGATTGCTCGGTATTGGTACCCCCCTTGAAAATATTTATTTCAAGCCCGTCCAAATTAATATTGGTTGCCTGCAGGCTGTAAACATTCCGCCACTCATAATTCCAGGTTACAAAAGATTTTTTCATTTCTTTATTTTTCAGCAGCTTAAGTTTATAAGGCTCTTCCAAGACAGATCCGATTGTATCAGTTACGCCACTAGCACGTTTGACCACCATAAAACACCCGATATGACCTTCAGAACCACCATTAACCGTATTAAACAGTACCCAATGTTCGGTCGGATGTATAATGTACTGATCGCCCTCAATCAAATGCACCGTTGTGGAAGTATTTTCATTTGGATATTTCGTAGTATCATCCGGATCGACATAAAAATTGGCGTGCGGTGCAGCCAAATCGGCATACTGACCGGTCGATCTACTGCTCTTGTAAATTTCAATACTAATGATGGAGTCCCCGGGAACGAAATCATACTCGCCGGGATTATCATGATTTTCCGCAACCCGCCCCAGATCAAAGATTCGGCCATAGGCATACTGGTAATCGCGAATTGTCTTCATAGTCGCCCCGGTACCCGGCTCGAAAGTTGTTCGTTCCGAATTCCCTTTCTCCTGGGAAGCAATCGCCGTCAAAGAGAGACCGCCTATCTGGGCCGTCGTTTTTACACCAAACAAACCTCTAATTCTTTTGGCATAACCGACAAATCGGGTATTGGGCAGCGAAAGGTTAGTATTACCGGCTTCAATGGTTTGCAGAACATCGTCCTCATCGCCCTTATAACGTAAAATCAATCGATTGGCCAAGGGGATATCGGTTTTGCTGTCCTGAGAGACCGACACTGTAATTTTTGAACCGATAGTGCCGTTAATTTCAAAGCGGGATATCTGCTCCATATTAAGAGCCGGGAATTTGCTCTGCTTGCGGGTGGCTGTGGAGGCCTGATCGGTCCACTGGGATCGGCCGGAAAAAGTTATCCGATGATAACCAGATACTTTCAGACCGGCACCCCCCTCACCAAAAATACCCTCAAAAGTTTTTGACTTAATTGGAATATTAAGCCTTAATAGTCCGCCGGCTTTATCCTGTTGTCTTTTTGAGAGAGCTGTGGCTCTTATCTGACCTAATTGTTTCTTGAGTAATTCTTTTTCACGATAGTAATAAAATGCATCGGCATCAGCCGTTCGCGATGTATAAGAATATTTATACCGGCCCTTATTATAATAGGTGGCCTTAAAAGTGAGTGAATTATTATCAAAACTGGAACGCTCAAGCCGGGAGTCATGCGAAAGCATTCGGCTTAAAGGTCTGGTATAATAGGGGTATTCTGTAAAAAGCCTGACAATAGCCTTTCGCTCGATCTGCGGGTAAGGCGAAATATAGCCGGGAGGGCATTCTAACTCACCCCGAAAACCTGGTCCATCGGCCAAAATCAGGGCCGGAACCAGTATAAAAACGACAATATATGTCGAAATTACAGTTTTTTTCAATTTAACCGTATCCAAATATGCGGTTAGTTTTAAATCGTTAAAAAATTGCTATATATTCTCCTCCTCAAATTTCCCAAGTAAAGTTATTTCTTCAGTCAGTTCAATATCAAACTTATCTTTGACCTTTTCCTTTAACAATTTCGCCAGTCGTCTTATATCATCAGAGCAGGCTGAACCATCGTTTATTAAAATATTGGCGTGCTTCGCAAAAACGCAGGCTCCCTTAAAACTGATATTTTTCGCCCCAACTTCATCGAGAAGTTTTCCGGCCGAAAGCTTTCCAAATTTTTCATTCTTATCCGGAATGTTTTTGAAAAAGCATCCGGCTGTATAGGCATTATTCGGAAGTTTATTCTCCCGTTGAGTCCTGATTTCATCACATTTGCTTTGAATTATATCCTTTTTGCCCATTTCCAGTGCAAAATTTGCCGTTGCCACTATTTCTCCGGTCCGCTTCAATATTGAATCACGGTAGCCAAATTCAAAATACGGCTGCCTTTCTGTTCTAATATTGCCCTGCCTGTCAACAAGTTGCGCCGACACCAGGATGCTTCCGGTTTCAGAGCCGTAAGCTCCGGCATTGCCGAAGATAGCTCCGCCAACAGTCCCATATATACCAGTAGCAAATTCAAGACCGGACAGTCCGTTTTCGGTCGCAAAATCAACTACAGATTGCAAATCTTCTCCCGCACCGCAGAAAATTTCGGTTCCCCTGCGCTCTATTCCCTTGATTGAGTTCTTTATTACCAGCCCTTCATAGCCATCATCTGAAACCAGAAGATTGGAACCGCCCCCCAAAAGAAAGGTTGGAAAATCAAGTTCTTCTGAAGCCTTAACGATAGAAGCCAATTCATCGGCGGTACCAGCTTCATAAAATAATCGAGCCGGACCGCCGGTGCCGAAAGTATTGAGTCTGGCCAGAGGATGATTAGTGATCAGCCTGTCGCCAAACATATCTTTCAGTTTTCTTTCCGAATCTTTTAAAATCATCCGATCCATAAAATCAATCTTAACTTATAAATATACCCTTTTACAGCCCTATAAGCAAGACAAATGAATCGTAACCTCCTGCAATGGCTAGTATCAAAATAGCCGGTTTTTTGCTTTTACTCCTTTAAATCGCTTTCTTCTTCTGAATCATCGCTGTCAGGCTTTGATGTATCAGCCGCCGAGCCGGTTTTACTCTCTTCCTCACCTTTCTGCTTTTCTTCCGGCTGAGGATCTGGCTTGCTGGCCTCATCCGTAAAATTCAATCGCAACTCATGTAAAATATTGGAAATAAATTTGTCTTCCTCATCATTCAGATTACCCCTGGTTTTTTCCGAAATCATATTAAGCATATCGATACTAACTCTGGCCTGCTCCAGATTACGCTCAATTTTTCCGGTAACCGGCGACATTATTTTACCCATATTTTGCATCGCCGCCATTTGAAGTGACAGAACCAATTGAAATAAATGTTGATCAATCTTTAATTCTGAATCAGTCATATAATCCTCCATCTCCTTCTTTATTTTACATACATAAAAATATAACGTTCAATGTTTGACTCTCAAACGACTATCCGAATCGAGTCAACTCTATCCGTTGGGATGACCTTTTCTCAAGGAATTTCTTAAGCCTTGCATGTTCCGTGTCCGGTTCTCTTTTATCAGGTCCATCTGACAGAAGTTCTGATACGATTTCGCGCGAGGATAGCAACAAATCGGTATCTATCGAAAGATCGGCTATTTTAAGCTCCGGCAAACCATGCTGTCTGGTCCCGAAAAATTCACCCGGCCCGCGCAGTTCCAGGTCAGCTTCGGCAATTTTGAAGCCATCCGTCGATGACACAAACATATCAAGCCGTTTTCTGGCCAGATGACTTACCGGCTCAGATGCAACCGCTATCGTCAAACCTTTTTTCTCGCCCCGACCGACACGCCCCCGCAACTGATGCAGTTGCGACAAACCGAATCTTTCGGCATGCTCGATGACCATAATCGAGGCCGACGGAATATCAATTCCGACCTCAATAACGGTTGTAGCTACCAAAATCTGAATTTTGCCGGTTCTAAAGTCCAAAATTGCTTTTTCTCTTTTATCTTTTTTGACCCGCCCGTGCACCAGGCCGACTTTGTACTCCTTAAAGATATTATTATTCAGATTTTTATATTCATCTTCGGCCGCCTGCAGATCGAGTTTTTCTGATTTTTCCACCAGCGGGTAAATGACAAAAATCTGATCGCCTTTGTCCAATCTGGTCTTGAGGAAATCGTACATATCGGCCCGGGCCGAAGCCATCCGCCAGATAGTTCTGGTCGTCTGCCGTCCTCTGGGCATACTTTTTATAGATGATATATCAAGATCACCGTACAGCGTTAACGCCAGCGTTCTCGGAATCGGAGTGGCGGTCATCACCAATATATCGGGACAGATCCCCTTGCCGATCAACCGCCCCCTCTGCATCACTCCAAAGCGATGTTGCTCGTCAATTATAGCCAGACCGAGTCGGTTAAATCTGGTCGGGGCAGACAATATGGCGTGGGTGCCAAAGACTATATCGATTTGACCCAATGTAATTTTCTCATCTATGGTGCGCCGGTCCGGTTTTGACAGCGACCCGACCACCAGGGCCGATTCAACGCCGATTTTTCTCAGCGGTTCTTTCCAGTTTTGATAATGTTGTTCGGCCAGAAGTTCGGTTGGCGCCATAAAAGCGGTCTGCAACTTATTCTCGGAAGCATATACCGCCGCCAGCATGGCCACAACCGTCTTACCGCAACCGACATCACCTTGCATCAGACGATGCATCGGCCGCTCCTTTTTCATATCATCAAAAATGGTCCGGGAAACCTGTTTTTGATCGACGGTCAATTCAAACGGCAGATTTTCCACCAATTCTATGACTGTTTTTGACGGCTTATTATATTTATGCTCTTTTTTTTGCATTGTTCGTGTTTGACGGCTACTGAGGATCAGGTATTGTAGTTGAAGAAGCTCATCGAAAGCCAGCCGTTTTCGCGCCCGTTCGGCATCGTCGATACTCTCCGGGTAATGAATCGACCTCAGGGCGGTATCAAGCGGAAGAAAATTGTAATCTTCCAGGTACCTGACAGGCAGATAATCGTGAATTTCGCCTGAGTTTATCTCGAGCGCCCGGCTGATAATCTGACGCATTGTCCGTCCTGTTATACTGGAGGCTTTCAATTCGGCGGTTGACGGATAAACCGGGACTATCCGGCCGGTATGAATAAGCTGATCATCAACATCTTCTATCCGCTCGATCTCCGGATGCACCATTTGCAACTGCTGGAAAAAGGTAACCGGTCCGGTGGCGGCATAGATATCCCCTTTCCTGAACATCTTTTCGAGATACCGATACCCCGCGAACCAGATCATCGCCACATATCCTGACTCATCGCCGATGACAACTTCCAATCGCTGCCTTCGTCCTTTCAAAAGCCCCTTGCCCAGCACCCGGCCGATTATAGTGGCTTCCATATTGGCTTTAAGTGAGCCGATCGGTGTTATCATGGTGCGATCAAGATACCGCCTGGGCAGGAAATGAAGGAGGTCGTAAACGGTATGAATATTTATCCCGGCCAGAGCGGCCGCTCTTCTGGGGCCGACTCCTTTTAGATATTGCACTTCTGAACTTAATTTAATCTTCTGCACCTTTTCAGGTTAGTTTTTTGGAAGGCTCTTGTCAATATCATTATGCACCGGAAAAATATTATTGTTTGACAGTTAAAAATTCGTTACGTATAGGCTTGAAACAATTGCGGAGGTAAGAAATGAAAACAGCTTTTATTGCATTTACTGCAATGCTTCTGGCACTGACCGGTTCTTCCCTCGCCAGTGCCGGCGAATGGGAAAAATCGTTCGATCTCGATCTAACCGCCACACAATCATCATATTCCGACAGCTGGACCGGCGGTGAGGCCGGCAGTTTCACCTGGGTCGGCAATGCCAATGGCATTTTCAGCAGGCAGGTTGCAGATTGGCTGATGTGGAAAAATTCGGTTAAATTATCTTTCGGACAAACATTGACTCAGGACAAGGAAAATGAGACCTGGTCCAAACCGGTAAAATCAAGCGATAAAATCGACCTGGAATCTATCGGACTTTTTACCACGAAAGGATTTGTCGAACCATTTATGGCGCTTCGGTTCGAGAGTCAGTTCCTGGACGCCTCGGATCAGGCACACAAAAAATATTTCGATCCTGTCCTGATGACATTTTCCGCAGGTATCGCCAAGCAACTTCTTAAAAAAGAAAAAGATGATATCCTGACTCGTCTCGGCCTGGCTCTGAAACTCAAAAGCGATAAAGCATATGATGACATAAATATGAAAGATACCACCACCACCGCTACCGATGGCGGTATTGAATCAAACACCGATATCAAACTTGTCCTCAATGAAAGACTCGGCTACATAGGCAAGCTCACATTATATAAAGCCCTTTTCTTCTCGCAAAAGGATGACTTTATTGGACAACCAGATGAAGACTATTGGAAATCAATAGATGTTAACTGGGAAAATAAATTTACTGCGTCAATTTCAAAATATGTTGTTGTTTCACTATATACTCAGTTATTATACGATAAACAGACAAGCAAAAAGGGCCGCTTTAAGGAGACG
>Ga0164313_10006334_pt1 | contig 10439 bp, 14 predicted proteins | sample GuaBasSedimGuay4_FD_113735 | JGI IMG/M metagenome (GOLD analysis project Ga0164313, IMG submission 113735) | Subseafloor sediment microbial communities from Guaymas Basin, Gulf of California, Mexico - Guay4, Core 4569-4, 0-3 cm | ecosystem: Environmental > Aquatic > Marine > Hydrothermal vents...
CCCGTACAGGCTATTGCCCACTAGGTCCTTAACCTAGCGTGTCTGCCAATTCCACCACCCCGGCACTGATTTTAAGATACTAGAATATCGCCAGAAGAAATGAGGTGGCCATAAACAGCACAGCAAAAACCGATGTTGCCTTTGACAACATGGTTGCAGCACCGCGGTTTCCAAATGAAGCCGTCAGAGCACCACCGCCGCCAAAAGCGCCGGAAAGACCGTCTCCTTTGGATTTCTGCAGCAGCACGACAGCAACAAGTAGAATGCAGATAACAAAATGTACAATAGTTAAAATAGCAATCATATTCAGTGAATCCTTTCCAGAGTACGCAGATATACAAAACAGAAGGCTGACTGGCAAGCCCTGAGACGGTGCAGGAACTTTAAAATAGTGCGTCGATAATTTCCTTTACTGTAAGGTTATCACCGGGGCACTCTGTCCTGCAGCCGGGCACATCCCTGTGAAGCAAGATCTCTGACCGGGTGAGAGAGAAATCCTCCATCAGTTCTGTCAGCAGATCCATCAATGAGGCCATCTGTTTCCGGGTTGGCGATGTTTGACAGAAATTCCCGACCAGACAGATACCGATGGAATCACTGTTATGCTCTCTGGCGTGAGCTCCCACCGCCCAGACGGGTCTTCCGGGCTCTATCTCCCCATCCGCGGAGAGCGTGCCGTTACCTATTACAAAATGGTACCCTATATCATCCCAGCCGTTGACAGCCCTGTGCAGAGCCCTGAAAACCCTTGCATTTCCTGTTGCAGTTGCCGAATGATGAACGACCAGCGAAGTAACCTTATCCAGCCTTTCGTAAATATCTTCCGAAGGCGTTTCTCCGGCTGCATTCAGCTCTTCATCGCTGATGTCAGGAAGATTACTCAGATTGCTTCGCAGCCAATGTACACAAGATTGCATAAAATACCATCCTCTGTGCATATTATAGTCAGGTGTCAATGAAATGTACTTAACATGAGGGGAAATAATGGGGAAAATTCTACTGTTTCTACTGCCTGCTATTCTGCTGATGTCCGCAGGCTGCAATGACAGCACCTACCCGTTCGAGCAGGTAACTGAGGAATTCACTTTTACATACGATCTTCCAAATGAAGGTGTAGTTGATCTGTTCGTTTTGAACTGCTACATGAACAACATCCGAACTCTTCAGGCGGATAGCACGCAGCCTGCCGGAAGCCATTCATCATCATGGGATCTTCTGGACTCCAGCGCTTTGCGGGTTCCTGACGGGCTTTATTACATAAGGATCATACTCGATGACGATGTAATCGAGACACAGATGTATGAGGTGTACAAATGACGCTTCTAATGCTGCTTCTATGCACAATCGGACAACCGTACGATGGCGGTAACGATTCGTTTTCTCCCGGATTCAGGATTGGTTTCACATTCATAGGTTCCTTCCCGTCAATGCAGACTGAAAAGGATTTCGCTGACATGAATACGGCAGCGGGACTGGATTTTGAACTCGGCAGTGTATCCTGGGGAGGGTCCGTTGAGGTTCTCGGAGACTTAAGCGAAAAGTTCAGGATCAGAGGGAGTTTCGGCGGCACGAATTTCAGCGGCGGTTATTCTGAGGGCTATGATGCTATGCAGAATCTCTTTCTGATTATTTTTACTCTTGGTCTGTTTTCCGGGGGCGGTGAGGACGATGTAATCGAACTGAACGACCAGGCAATTAATCTGGAAGCTCAAGCGTACTATGTTCTTACCAGAACACCTGGATTGTCGATATCTGCAGGAGCAGGTCCGGTATATACATTTGCCTCAAGAAAGCTTGATTCTCCGAATACGGCAACTTCAGGGACCGGAAGCGGGCTCGGTTTTGTGGCTTCTGTCAGGCTGGATCAGGAGTCAACTTTCAAACTGGGATGTCTGCCGCTCATGTTCGGTCTTGAGGGCGGATACAGAATGAACAGCGTTAAAATCAGTGATGAAGAAGCGGACGATTACAAACTGGATTTCTCTGGTCCATTCTTCAAGCTTGGAACCTACATCGGACTGTAGAGCAACATTTGGTGCCGGACCTTGAAACGTAACATTCTTAGCATTTGGGGTCAGGCTTTAAAATGCCTGGCCCTAAAATGTTGATTATTTCCATAGGACTCTCAACAATATATTCAGCACCGTGATCCAGCAGCAGAGATGTATCCCTGAATCCCCATGAAACCCCCACTGGGATCATTCCGGTGTTGACAGCTGTAATCATATCCACATCACTGTCACCGACCATCAGAGTATTTCCTGCCAGGACTCCAAGCTTCTCAAGTACCGGTATGACCGCTATGGGCGAAGGTTTCAGCGGATAATCCTCCCTGTCACCGCTGACAGCAGCGAAGCTGACCCCGCCGAAGTACTTCTCAACCTGTTTTTCCGCGGAGAGCTGATGCTTGTTTGTGAGAACTGCCATCGGTACACACTCTGTGTGGAGTCTTTCCAGCAGTTCAGTTATACCCGGATAGGGCCGGGTCTTAACAGACCCCTGCTCAAGGTAGAGCTTTCTTATCTGATCCGAAAGTTTCTCCACGGATTCATCCGTCACTCTGCCTGCGGGGATAACCTCCCGGACAAGCTCTTCAATCCCACGTCCTACAGCATGCTTCACATCATCTATGGATTTACCGGGCATTTCGTTTGATTGAAGAACACTGTTCACTACATCGCAGATGTCCTCCAGCGTATAGAGAAGCGTCCCGTCCAGATCGAATATCACCGCCTCAATCATGTCATTGTCCTCTTTCAATAATAACTGTATACATCGGATATGCTCAGTATTCAGAAGTTATTAGCATAATGAAATTACTGAATCAAAGGGGTGAAACACAGTGACCGACAGAAATGAAACCTGCCCATGCACGTATCCCGGGTGCCCGAGACATGGAAACTGCAGGGAGTGTATCGCATATCACAGAAGACTGGGAGAATTCACGGGGTGCATGTTCTCTCCCGAAGCGGAAAAGACCTGGGATAGATCGTTTAAGAAGCTGGTTGAAGACAGGAAATAGATGATTGGGTTATAATATACCTGACCCCGTTAACCGAAGATGGAAGGTGAAAGATGAAAATGTTTTTCTTTCTTCTACTGGTCATGACAGTGTATCTTTCCCCTGCTGTCTCACTGGCAGTTATATACACTGTTCCCGGCGACTATCCGACGATTCAGCAGGCGATAGATGCTGCATCTCCCGGTGACACTGTCCTGGTTTCTCCAGGCACATACCCGGAGTTTCTTGATTTCCTCGGCAAGGAAATCGTACTCACGAGTGTGAGTGGGGCTGAATACACCATTATCGATGGTAATGGTGCCGGTAGACCTGTTACCATCAATTCGGGGGAAGGTCCCGGAACGGTGCTCAACGGCTTCACTGTTGCGAATGGACTCGGGTGGCCTGGCGGAGGCATACTCGTCGATAGTGGAAGTGCTCCTTTCATAACAGATTGCATCATCACAGGGTGCTGGGGATACAATCATGGCGGAGCGATCTGCATACAGAATTCGTCTCCTGTGATTCTCGGAAACACCATAGTCGATAACTTCGCTTTCTCCGGGCCTACCGGGTATGGAGGAGCAATCTATTCATTCGAGTCTTCCGCCAGTATACATGGAAACATCATAACGCTGAACGATGCCGAAAACGGTTCTGCTTTCTACTTGAGTGCCGACAGCTCAGTGATCTCAAATAATCTGATCGTCGGCAATCCGAACACATACTTCACCCCCAGGGGAACGATTCATGCTTACGGAAGCCAGACTCTTTTCATCAACAACACCGTTGCCGACAACGAAGTGCATGCGTTCTGGGGAGACGGCTCTCAGATGGATATCGTAAATTGCATAATCTGGGGCAATGGACCTGAACAGTTTTCCGGTTCGTTCAACATCACCTGGAGCGATATCCAGGATGGACACCTAGGGATCGGTAATATCAACGACACTCCGTGCTTCATCCCGGGCCCCCTGTCAGAGTACCACCTTGTCCCGGACAGCTCTCCATGCATTGATGCCGGTAATCCGGATGCCTTCTATAACGATCCGGAGGATCCGGGTAATCCCGGGTATGCTCTCTGGCCCGCCCTGGGAGGGCTTCACAACGACATGGGTGCCTACGGCGGGGGAGGAGTGGGTTACTGGGTGGGAATCGAGGAGAGTATCCTGCATGAGGATTTACCTGTCCTTCGGGCCTTTCCAAATCCTTTCCGGGATTCAATGACGCTGGAGTTCGAATTGTCTGAATCCTGTGTGGCCTGTCTCGATGTCTACGATATCTCAGGAAGACTTATCCATAGTATTGCCGATGGCTCATTCGATTCTGGCAGACACACAGCCATCTGGAATCCGGATCCCTCACTTGCCGACGGGTGTTATCTTCTGGTCCTCAACACCAGCGGAGTACGTTCCGTCCAGAGGTGCGTAAAACTGAACTGAATAGGGGCCGGACCTAACATTTAAACATTCATTACCGCTGTTATCAAGACAAAATGTTTAGATGTTAGGTCCGGCCCCGCTAAAGTTCGGCCCCGCTAAAGTTCTAAAGGTTTTCAGAAAGGGTTATGAGCAGGGGATCGAGCTGCTTGCGCTTTGTCCAGGAATCCCTCAGCGGTATGTGTGTTATGGAGCTGCTGATCTCACCGATCATACAGGGCGATGCTCCGTCCAGAAGCGCATCGACCGCTGCCCAGCCCAGTTTGGAAGCCAGAACCCGATCGGTTGTCGTTGGTGATCCTCCACGCTGTACATGCCCAAGGACGGTGATCCTGCTTTTAAGACCTGACATATCCTCGATCTTCCGTGCGATCTCAAAAGCGTTCCCCGCTTCGTCACCCTCTGCCACAACAAGGATATTCGATGTCCTTCCTCTGGACACTCTATCCTTGACTTTTGCGCAGACCTTTTCAAGATCGGTCGGGGTTTCAGGAATCAGAACGGCTTCAGCGCCAGCTCCCACACCGACCTCAAGGGCTATGAATCCCGCGGATCTTCCCATGACCTCAACTATGAAGAGCCTGTCGTGGGCAGCAGCGGTATCCCTCACCTTGTCTATCGCATCGAGAGCGGTATTCACAGCTGTGTCGAACCCGATGGTCAGGTCGGTACCCCACAGATCGTTATCGATGGTTGCCGGTACACCAACAACAGGTATCGAATATTCGGTTGCAAGGGCATCCGCTCCTCTGAAGCTGCCGTCTCCGCCTATTACTACAAGACCTTCTACTTCGTGTTCTTCTAAATTCGCTGCAGCTCTGCCGCGGCCTTCTAGTGTAAAGAATCTCTCGCTTCTCGCGGTATGCAGTATCGTTCCTCCGCGCTGAATGATATTGCTGACATCTGAAGATTTCAATTCAACAAAATCGTTGTCTATCAGGCCTTCGTACCCTTTTCTGATGCCGGATATGGAAAGGCCACGGTTAAGAGCTCTTCTTACCGTGGCCCTTATGCAGGCGTTCATCCCGGGGGCATCACCCCCGCTGGTCAGAACGGCTATTTTTTTCAAGCTAAGCCGCAAACGCTACTTGCTGTCTGAAGAAAATTCAACAGGCGAATCAACAAATTCAAGAATGCATGCTTCAGCAGCATCACCCCTTCTCGGGCCAAGCTTGAGAATACGTGTGTATCCACCATTACGGTCTGCGTAGCGCGGTCCCAGCTCATTGAAGACCTTCTGAACCACTTTGCTGCCGTAAACGTATTTCGCTACCTGTCTTCTCGCATGGACTGAATCTACTCTGCCCTTTGTTATTATCTTCTCCACAGCACTTCTCGCGGCTTTTGCACGTGCCTGGCTGGTTGTGATTCTCTCCTCCATTATCAGAGAGGTAACCAGATTACGAAGCATTCTTCTTCTGGCTTCGGGTTTCCTTCCCAGCTTGGCGATTTTTTTTCTGTGACGCATGTCAGTTCTCCCGGCGACTGGTTATCAGTCGTCTATTGCTAAATTCTGCTTCTTGAGAACCTCGTTTACGGTATCCAGCGAAGAGGGTCCGAACCCGCCGATCTTCAGAATATCCGCACTCTTGGTTTCAATCAGATCGCTTACAGTCTGAATTCCTGCCGATTTCAGCACATTGGCGATCCTGGTAGGAATGTCAGTATCATCAACTGCAAAGGACAGAAAATCGTTCTTGCTATCCTTTTCCTCACTAATATGATCCGGTTTCTCTTCCGGTTCCAGACCGGCTGGTATCATCTGAAGATGCTCAATAATTATTGCGCAGGCTTCATTTACTGCTTCCTTGGGGTCGATGCTTCCATCGGTTGATATATCCATGATAAGATGGTCATAATCGGTTCTGTCTCCGACCCTGGCGCTCTTCACCTGGAAGTTGACCTTTCTGACAGGGCAGAACCATGAATCCAGAAGAACAATTCCGGCCTTCTCTTCCTTTCCGTGAATACTCCACTCATCGGCAGGGATATAGCCTTTCCCTTTCTCAACAGTTATCTCCATGGATAGCTTTCCTGTATCGTCCAGCTGCGCAATTTCCTGATCCAGGTTGACAATTTTCACATGCTTGTCTGCTGTAAAATCTTTCGCTGTGTATTCTCCTTTTCCAGCAACGTTCAGCCTGATGACACCCTTATTCTCTCCCTGGAGATTGATAATCAGAGATTTTACGTTGAGAACCAGTTCGGTAACATCCTGAATAACGCCGGGAATCGTGGAAAACTGATGTTCAGCTCCTTCAATTGAAAGAGAGACAGGCGCAAAACCCTCAAGTAAAGAGAGGAGCACTCTTCTGAGGGCATTACCCAGTGTCCGTCCGAAACCTCTTTCCAGTGGGGTGATCTCAAGCCTGCCGAATTTATCGGAGAGAGAATCTTCCTCCCATTTGATCATATCCGGAAGATATAGACTCTTATATAACATCTGATCCTCCTCCCGGGTTATCACCCGGGTGTGTTAAGCCCCTAGAGGACTATAAATTCAAACTAGCCGCGTCGGCGCTTCGATGGACGACATCCGTTATGCGGTATTCTGGTTTGGTCCTTAATTGCTGTTACCTCAAGATTGGTTGACTGGAGAGCTCTCACTGCGGCTTCACGTCCTGACCCGGGTCCTCTGACCCAGATTTCGACTTTCTTCAATCCCGCTTCCATTGCCTTCTCAGCCGCCTGAACCGCTGCCTGCCCGGAGGCGAACGCGGTTCCTTTTCTTGTTCCTTTAACTCCGGTGGTTCCTCCGCTTGCCCAGGTAATAACATTACCGTTTCTATCAGTTACTGTTATCATGGTGTTATTGAAGGAGGATTTCACATGAGCTATGCCATGAACATCCGTTACTTTCAATGACTTCTTTTTAGTGGCTTTCTTACTGCCCTTAACCTTAGCTCCTTTTGGCACAACCGCCTCCTAACGTTTCTTACGCCCGAATTTTGGTCCTTTAGCGGTACGGGCATTAGTGCGGGTCCTCTGGCCTCGGACCGGAAGTCCTCTGCGATGCCGAAGCCCGCGGTAGCACCGGATATCCATCAGCCTTTTTTTGTTCATATTTACTTCCGCTCTCAATGCACCTTCAACCTTATAGTCAGCATCGATGACTTTTCTGAGAGCGGCTACTTCTGTTTCCGTTAGATCGTCTGTTTTCACATTAAAATCTATTCCCGCCTTCTCAAGAATATCTCTTGAGGAAGCCAGACCTATTCCATAAATATATGGCAGTGCATATAGAATATGCTTTCTAGGTGGAAGATCAATTCCTGCGATTCTTGCCACTGATTACCTCCGTAATTGCCTTGATCTCTATTTATCCCTGTCTCTGTTTGTGCTTTGGGTTGCGCGAACAGATTACAAGAACCTTACCGCGTCTTCGTATAATTCTGCAGTATTCACAGATCTTTTTAACTGAGCTGCGTACCTTCATTGTTCGATCCTCACTTATACCTGTAAGTAATACGGCCACGGTTCAGGTCGTATGGGGAGAGTTCAACCGTTACCCTGTCACCCACCAGAATCCGTATATTGTTCATTCGCATTTTACCTGATATGTAGCAGAGTGCCACATGTCCATTCATTCCATCCAGTTCAACACGGCACTGATAATTCGGTAGCGTATCAACTACGGTTCCATCTCTGGGAACATTCTTAGCCACTGTTAATCCTCTCTAATTGTAACAGAACGCATATCATTGGTAATTATCATCATGCCGTCAATATCAGCGGTTCGGAACCGCATACAACAATAGAGTGCTCAGCATGAGCTGAGAGGCTGCCATCAGCGGTAACGACGGTCCAGTTATCCTGCAGTGTATTGACTCTGTATCCACCGATGTTAATCATCGGTTCGATAGCCAGAGTAAGACCATCTGCAAGCTTCATACCCCTGCCGGCTCTACCGAAATTCGGAACCTGGGGCGGCTCATGCAGCTTTCTGCCGATACCATGACCCACAAGTGCCCTGACAACACTGAATCCCTGAGATTCCACATGATTCTGAATAACTGAACCAATATCACCCAGAGTATTCCCCGGTCTGGCGGCTTCGATACCCTTGTCCCTGGCTTCGTAAACCGTTTTAACCAGAAGCATTGCCCGAGGATCTGCCAGCCCGACAATCACTGTGTCGGCGGCATCTCCATGAAAACCGTTCTTAAAGGCACCAGCATCAATGCTTACAAGATCTCCGTCCATCACTTTTCGTGCATTGGAGGGAATACCATGTACAACCTCACTGTTGATTGAGACACACACTGCTGCCGGGTAACCATTGTAACCGAGGAACGATGGCTCGGCCCCCTCGGTTTCGATCACTTTCCTGCCAACTGCTTCTATCTCCTTTGTAGAGACTCCCGGTTCAATAAAGGATCTCATCTCGTCAAGAGCAAGCCTGACTATCCTTCCGGATTCCTTCATAAGATCTATGTCACCACCGGTTATTATGCCCATCTCAGGAGTTCTTTTCTTATTCTTTCGTTCACCTGATCTATGGTGCCCAGACCATCGATCACAAGAATTCTGCTTTTGTAGTAATCCTCAAGGTACTTAGTGATGCCGTGATAGTGCTGAAGTCTGTTTTCTACAACTTCCGATCTGTCATCACTGCGCTTCTCAAAAGCTTCTCCGCACACCGGACAGATATCCCCTTCTTCGTGGATATTGCCGCTGTCTGCATTCCCGCTTCCATTCGAACAGGCACAAACAAGCCTTCCTGTAAGCCTGTCTATAACCTCTTCATCTGAAATATGGATAAAAACAGCGCCGGAAAGGGGTTTGCATGCACTCTCAAGAAATTCATCAAGAGATTTTGCCTGCTGCAAATTCCTTGGATAACCATCCAGAAGAAATTCATCGATGGTTTCTATCCGGGTAAAAACCTCTTCGTTTGCTATCTCATCACCAACAAGATGTCCCGATTCGACGATCTCACGGATACGTTTCCCTAACTCTGAACCACTGTTGATCTCTTCTCTGAAAAGCATACCTGTTGAAATATGCTGCAGACCGAAGTAGGAGGATATTCTATCCGCCTGAGTGCCCTTTCCCGAGCCCGGTGGTCCAAAGAAGGTGATCCGCATGCTACCTTCTTCCTCTAATCTTGCCTTTACTGAGAAATCCGTCGTAGTGCCTCATGAGAAGATGTGTCTCGATCTGCCTGAGCGTCTCGAGGGCTACCCCGACAACGATAAGCAGACTGGTACCGCCGAACATAAAGTTCACATTGGCGTGTCTGGTCATGAGCATTGGCATAACTGCTATACCAGCGAGGAAGATCGCTCCGGGCAATGTAACCCTTACAAGCACCTTCTCTATGTATTTTGCAGTACTCTTACCCGGTTTTCTTCCGGGTATGAAACCTCCGTATTTCTTCATGTTATCGGCGAGGTCCTGCGGATTGAAAGTAATTGCCGTATAGACGTAAGCGAACAGAATGATCAGGAGTGTGTATATGGTTATATAAACGGCTCCCCCCGGCGCAAGATGCGTATTCACCCACGTATCTATCCCCGAATTGGGAAAGAACATCGCTATGCTGCTTGGAAACATCATAAACGCCTGGGCAAAAATAACCGGAATAACACCGGCTGTATTCAGTCTCAGTGGAATATGGGTACTCTGGCCGCCGTAGACTTTCCTGCCCCTTACCTGCTTGGCGTAAGTAACAGGTATCCTCCGCTGTGATTCAGTCATGAGGACAACAAATGCCACAATCGCGAACATGAAAATACCAAGGAAGATCGCGGTTATAAAACCGGTCTGCTGAAGTACAAACACGTCCTGATAAATGGACACCAGCGCCCCGGGAAGCCTGCCCACGATCCCGGCGAATATTATAAGGCTGATACCGTTGCCTATACCTCGTTCCGTTATCCGCTCACCGAGCCACATGACGAATATAGTACCGGTTATGAGCGTTACTACTGTCTGAATAGTAAATGCGAGACCCGGGTGCGGTACAATCATCATACCCTGGCTGTTAAGACCTATGA
>Ga0164313_10006335_pt1 | contig 10439 bp, 8 predicted proteins | sample GuaBasSedimGuay4_FD_113735 | JGI IMG/M metagenome (GOLD analysis project Ga0164313, IMG submission 113735) | Subseafloor sediment microbial communities from Guaymas Basin, Gulf of California, Mexico - Guay4, Core 4569-4, 0-3 cm | ecosystem: Environmental > Aquatic > Marine > Hydrothermal vents >...
AGATGTCTGAGTCACGTAATGCCTACATCGTAGAGCAGGTTGGAAAAAGAGGCGATGTCAAAGATTCGCTCGACGAAAAAATCTACAGCGCGGTTAGAAAGCAGGCGAAATCCAAAGGCCTGATTTACGAAAATGGAGCAGCGCGGTATTGAGGTGCAGATAATTAATTGGGGTCAGATCCTAATGGCGCTTACTTAACCTTTTAGAACTCGTCATTGCGGCCTCCGAGCCGCAATCCAGCGCCCTATGGATGCCGGCGGTCCGACGCTTCGATCAAGCCCGGGATGACGACGATCTTGGCCTTAAGTAAGTGCCATTGGGGTCAGAGCCTAAGCTCTGACCCCAATTAATTCCTCCGAGCTATCGGCTTGCAGCTTACCGTTGGCGTTAATACCCAGCTTTTCGAACAATGCCAGATCTTCGTTTTCGTCCGGATTCGGGGTAGTTAACAATTTATCGCCGTAAAAAATCGAATTTGCGCCTGCGAGAAAACAAAGCGCCTGCATTTCTTCGCTCATATCGTTGCGTCCGGCGGACAGACGTACGGTGGATTTCGGCATGATGATTCTGGCCACCGCTATAGTACGGGCGAATTCAATCGGATCGAGCTCCGCGGTACCGTACAGTGGTGTGTTTTCGACCTGTACCAGTAAATTTATCGGTACACTTTGCGGATGCACGGGTAAATTGGCCAGCTGTTGTAACAGGCCGGCACGATCGAGATCAGACTCGCCCATGCCGATAATACCCCCGCAACAAACGTTAATCTTCTCGGCACGCACGTTTTCCAGTGTATCGAGTCGATCCTGGTAGCTACGCGTGGAGATAATCTCCCTGTAATACTCGGGGGAGGTATCGAGATTGTGATTATAGTAATCGAGGCCGGCGGCCTTGAGTTTTTTGGTTTGCGGTGCTGTCAACATGCCCAGGGTCACGCAGGTTTCCATTCCCAGGTCTTTCACTACGCTGATCATTTCGATGACGCGATCGAGGTTTTTATCGGTTGGATTGCGCCAGGCAGCGCCCATGCAGAATCGGCTGGCGCCATTGCTTTTGGCATTCATTGCAGCCTGTTTGACTTCATCCAGTGGTAATAAACGCTCGCGCTCTAGTTCGGTTTCGTATTTGGCGCTTTGCGGACAGTAAGAACAGTCTTCCGGGCAAGCGCCGGTCTTAATACTCAAAAGCGAACTGATTTGCACCGCATTGGGATCAAAATATGCGCGGTGGGTGGTTTGCGCCTGGAACAATAAATCATTGAAAGGTTTGGCAAAAAGCGCTTTAATTTGTGCGAGGGTCCAATCGTGTCTGATTGGTTGTACTAAATCGGTCATGTTCAACGGGGCCGGATTCGAATAGAACGCCAAGTCTATTGCAAGACAGGGAATAGTCAATGTCAGGAAGACAATTTCAAACCAGGTTTTATGCGCTCATAAATCGACTACTCGATCCCGCGCTATGCCAGGGCTGCGCGCATGGCCTCGAAGCTGGTCAGAGGTTTTGCGCGAACTGCCTGGTTGAGCTCAAATGCGTGAATAGTCCCTGTACTCTCTGCGGACTCGAAAATACAACCAAAGATTCGCTTTGCGTAGCCTGTCTATACGATCCACCTCGTTGGCAAAAGTTAGTCGCGCCGCTGATTTACCAGGGATTGTCACGTGATCTGCTACTTCAATTGAAGTATGCCGAAAGCCTGCACCCGGCCAATAGCCTGGTGACCCGCCTCATCGATTACTATCGTAATATCAGCCCCGCTCCCGAGGTATTGCTGCCGGTACCCTTACACCAGCAACGTTTGCTCGACCGTGGTTACAATCAGGCCTTCGAAATAGCACGAATCCTGTCACAGTTGCTAGACATACAGGTTGATACTCGAGCTTTGCGGCGTATTCGTGATACGACGAGCCAATCGGGATTGAGTGCTTCTAAACGCAGAAAGAATATCCTACACGCATTTGTCTACCAGCCAAAAACGCCCTATGTTCACGTCGCCGTGGTTGACGACATCATCACGACCGGTTCGACAGCCAACGAAATCACCAAAACAATACACAGTGCAGGTTGCCCACAAGTCGAAATCTGGGGTCTGGCGCGGGTATCGATGGTATAGATCTATAACTGACTAGGCCGGCCGCCTGGCTGCGAGGACATCGCCAAACGAGGCATACTCGCTGGCACCGAGGCGTGCCAGGGGTTGCACCCGGTCCGCGAGGATTTTGAGTCGGCCCTGGTCACTGATCTCAACACAACTATCATCGACATAAATTTCCCTGATTTCAGCAAACAACAGTGATTGCTGGTTACTGTTGCCGATGGTTTGAATCGAGTGGCGCTCACACATCAAGGCAATCTTACAGTCGCTCAGGCGCGGCATGTGAAAACCCTCGACCGGCGTTGTGCGTAAGTTGTTTGCCAACACTTCTGATTCCCCGGGAGGCAAGGTAGCGGAGGACTGGTTGAGTTCCGGCAGCTGGTCGCAACTCGCAATGTGGATGACAAATTGTGGGCGTTGCCTGATATTTCGCAGGCTATCCTTCTCGCTGCCATCGTCCTGCAAACCGATCGATACCATTACCAGCGGCGGATCGCTACATATTGCGTTGAAGTAAGAAAATGGCGCCAGGTTGAAACCGGCATCCTCATTTTCCGATAATATCCAGGCGATTGGACGCGGTACCACGGATTGCGTCATCGTGAAATAGGTCAGCGGCGCCGATAGCTCGTCCAGTTTAATCTGCATATTAAATTCCTCCTAAAGTCTGGTCAGGCGTTAAATTCAACTTCCATCTGGCTAATTTTTCTGGCCCAGAGCTTCGGCCCGGTTTGATGAATTGACACACCCTGGTGATCGACCGCCACTGTGACCGGCATATCCTCGAGTTCAAATTCGTATATTGCCTCCATGCCCAACTCCGGGAAGCCGACAACTGTTGAGGCCTTGATCGCCTGGGACACCAGGTAAGCCGCACCACCCACCGCCATCAGGTAAACCGATTCATAGTCCTTGATCGCCTCGATTGCGGTGGGCCCGCGTTCGGCTTTGCCGATCATTCCCAGCAAACCGGTTTTTTCCAGCATTGTGCGAGTGAATTTATCCATGCGCGTCGCCGTCGTTGGTCCCGCCGGGCCGACCACTTCGTCACGAATCGGATCGACAGGTCCAACGTAGTAAATAAATCGACCACTCAAATCTACCGGTAAATCTTCCCCGCGAGCAATCATATCGACCATTTTTTTGTGGGCCGCGTCGCGCCCGGTGAGCATTTTGCCGCTGAGCAACAGAGTATCTCCCGGCTGCCAGGTTTTGACCTCGTCGCGGGTCACCGTATCCAGGTTTACACGCTTGACGTTGTCGCCGGTTTCGCGGGTAATTTCTGGCCACTGGTCGAGACTGGGTGGTGTCAGTTTCGCCGCGCCATTGCCGTCGAGCACAAAGTGCGTATGTCGAGTGGCCGCGCAGTTGGGGATAATCGCTACCGCCTTGTTCGCCGCGTGCGTGGGATAGTCCCTGACCTTGACATCCATTACCGTGGTCAGACCACCGAGACCCTGTGCCCCGATGCCAAGCCGGTTAACCTTGTCGTAGAGTTCTAGGCGCAATTCTTCTGCCCGGCTACTCGCGCCACGTGCCTGTAAATCCTGAATATCGATGGGCTCAAGTAATGCTTCCTTGGCCAGCATCATCGCCTTTTCGGCGGTGCCGCCGATGCCGATCCCGAGCATTCCCGGCGGGCACCAGCCAGCGCCCATCTTCGGCACCATTTCAAGTACCCAGTCGACCACTGAATCCGATGGATTAAGCATGACGAATTTTGACTTGGCCTCGCTACCGCCACCCTTTGCGGCAACATGAACCTCGACCGTATCACCCGGCACGATATCGTAATGAATTACCCCGGGGGTATTATCATTCGTGTTTTTTCGCGCGCCATCCGGATCATCCAGAATCGAAGCACGTAATACGTTGTCAGGATCCAGGTAGGCGCGTCGAATTCCCTCGTTACACATATCGGTGACCGACATCTCAGCATCCCAGCTTACCTTCATCCCTACCTTCAAAAATACCGTGACGATGCCGGTATCCTGGCAAATCGGCCGCCGCCCTTCCGCGCACATGCGCGAGTTGATCAATATCTGCGCAATTGCGTCACGCGCCGCCGGGTTTTGTTCGCGTTGATAGGCCGCATCCATCGCGCGGATGAAATCAACCGGGTGGTAATAGGAAATAAACTGTAGCGCGCCAGCGATACTATCGATCAAATCGTCTTGTTTGATGACTGTCATTGGATTATTCCATTTTGCTATTGGTTGTAATCGTATATTGGTAGTTTAACGTTTTAGGTTGTTAAAGTGTGATTCTATAATTAAATCTGGAAGTAAGCGCGCGAGACATTCGCTGTTTTACTCCTTCTCCCCCTTGGGGGAGACAAGTAAATGCTCCTGCATTACTTGCATACATCACATCCATGTGAATAAAGGCTGGGATTGCCTACATGGATGTAGGTAAGGGGCGTGAGCAGGAGCGGAAGCTTGAGGGGGATACTTTAAGACTGGCCCCCTCACCCCTACCCTCTCCCGCGAGGGGAGAGGGAGTACAATAGTGAAGTTTTCGAGTACCTTTTTGTATGCTAGAAATTGAATAACTACCGAATAACACCAGACATAAAAATACCCACCCCCTACTCCCATCGAAAAATCTTTGCCCCAATCAACAATAACACCACACTCGACAAACCTAGCACGAGCAAATGATCAGCCACCTGGGTAAGCCCTGCTCCATCGATCATGATCTCCCGCGCTGCGGCTGTGAGGTGCGTTAAAGGCAGTAACATTGCCAGTTTTTGCATTAAGGGATGCGCGCCTTCGAGCGAAAACCAGACACCGGAGAGAAACATCATTGGCCAACTGAAGAGATTGAGTAATCCATTCGCTACTTCTTCGCTGGAGATACGCGCAGCGACTACCAGGCCACAGCAAATCAGGCAGATACAGCCGAGCGTAAACACGAGTAACAGGTCAAAATAAGATCCATCCATGCGAAACTCGAGAAAATAGTCCATGCCGATAAAAATCAGGATGTTGACCACCAGTAATAACCACAGTCGTGAAAAAATCTGCGCGGTGAGAAACTCTACCGATGTCACCGGGGTTGCGTGCAGACGTTTCAGTACGCCCATTTTACGGTAGCGCACAATCACATAGCCGATGCCGAACAGGGCCCCCCACATGATATTCATCGCAATTACCCCTGGAATCACCCAGTCGATATATCGCACCTCGTCACCCTCAACCATGTTTTGTTGCAGTGTCTGTGCTGAGTCGGCAAACGCCGCGATGAGTAATTTTTCGACGATATAGCCATTCGGTGAAGTCTGGTTAATCCAGTACTTGCGGGTATTCGCGTCGAACAGCAGGTCGATCTGGTGACGCTCTATCTTGGCTAAATTCTCTTCGATGCCATCAACTTCGATGAACTTGATATAACGCGTCATTTTGAACTGTTCGGTTGCCGTGCCAGGCTGCGCCGCGGTTATTATCGCGACCTTGAACTTTTCCGGGTTGTCCTCGGTAAACGCATAGGCGAAACCGAACATGATTAACACCGGTAACAGCACACTCCAGGCCAGGGCCGAGCGGTCGCGAAAAAATTCGGTATTGCGGGCGACAAACAGGGCGTAAATTCTATTCCACATCAGGCGCGTAACTCCTTACCGGTTAACTCGAGAAACAGGTCCTCGAGATCGCGCGCACGAATTCGTAAGCGGTTCAATGGCACCTCGAGCGCCAATAACCTTTCAACAGTTTTGTTGACGTCAGCAGTCAGGATATGGGCGTTACCATTGCGATAGGTGGCATCGAATTCAGACTCGCCCAACCGTCGTGGAATATCCTCCTCATTGATCTGCACGACGACATCGTCGAAATGCTTTGCCAGCAGGGCATCGGGCGCATCGTGGGCAATGATGCGGCCATGGTCCATGATCGCTATCTCGTCGCAGAGTTCATAAGCTTCTTCCATATAGTGAGTGGTCAGCAATATCGTGGTCCCCTCCGCCTTTACCTGCCGCACTCGCTCCCAGAGATTTCGACGCGACTGGGGATCGAGGCCGGTGGTGGGTTCGTCTAGAAACAGGATTTTCGGCAAGTTGATCAGGGCCATCGCCAGCAGCAGGCGCTGCTTCTGACCGCCGGACAGCTTACGCGTATCCTGGTTTAAAAACTCGCCTAGCGAATATTGCTCGACCAGCTTATCAATATCTGCTGTGCGCGGATAAAAGCGACTATACTGAACCAGCATTTCACGCACCGTGACAAATTCCTGCAGCGCCGTATTTTGAAACATGATGCCGGCTTCATTACGAAACTGATGTCCCAGCGGTTCGCCGTTGTAAAGAATACTGCCGGCGTCGGCCGTTTTAATGCCTTCCATCAATTCGATCGTCGTAGTCTTACCCGCGCCATTGGGACCCAGCAAACCAAAGCAGGTGCCCCGCTGAATTTCGAAACTGACGTCATTAACCGCGATCAGCTTACCAAAACGTTTTACCAGCTTAGATACCTGCAGGATGATTGGCATCGTTGTCTCTATAGAAAAGTGGCCAGAGTATAAACAGCCTGTCAGGCGAAAACTACCACTCCAGCCAGAGATTACCGGGTAGGCAATTCGACTCTGTCGATTTATACTCCGCGCATGGGTGAAGAAATCAGTCAGGAGCATTTCGACCAGCAGGATTTTGACCGCTTTAACGAGCGCCTGCGAGAAGAAACCAGTTTCGTGCGCTCACTTTTCGAACAGCAGGCTTTCGACAATGCCAGCCGGGTACTCGGCTACGAGCTCGAGCTTTGCCTGGTCGATGCACAGGGCCACCCCAGCAAGGTCAATCAACAGGTGCTCGACGACTGCGCGAACCCGCTATTGACGATGGAACTGGCGAAATTCAATCTCGAGATTAATGGCAATCCTTTTGACGTAGATGCCAATGTATTGAGTCATATGGATACCGATTTATCCGAGCTTTACCTGCAGGTTCAACAAACGGCAGTGGGCCTGGGCGCGCATACCGTGCTGTTCGGTGTATTGCCAAGCCTGCATCGTCAGCATTTGCATGCAGACGACTATATGTCCGAGCAACATCGATACAATCAACTCAGCCATCAATTGATCAAGATGCGGGGGCGGCCGGTACATCTCGAATTGCAGGGTGAGGAATGTCTACGCATCGATAAAAATGACGTCATGCTTGAGGCACTCGGCACCTCGCTACAGATACATATGCAGGTGCCTTTTGATGAAGCCGTGGATACCTATAATGCCGCCCTGTGGGCGAGTATGCTGGTGCTGGGGGCAACGCCTAACTCACCGCTGGTACTGGGTAAATGTTGTTGGCAGGAATCCCGTATCGGCATTTTCAAACAGGCGGTCGATACTCGCAATCAACAGGAAATCCGTGATGGCATCATTCCCAGGGTGCATTTTGGCAAGGCTTACATCGATTCCATGCTCGACCTGTTTGAGGATAATTTTTACTACAGCCCAATCTTACCCGAGGTTATCGACAAACCAATTGAAACATTACATCATTTTAACCTGCACAACGGCACCATCTGGCGTTGGGTGCGACCCATTCTCGGGGTGAATTCAAACGGCGATTATCACTTGCGGCTCGAACTCAGAGTTGTACCTTCTGGTCCGACACTGGTCGACACCATGGCAAATACCGCTTTCTACCTGGGCCTCACGGAGGGATTAAAACGCTGTGGCGACAATTTGCGTGCGCGTGATTTCTCCACGCTGGAGACTGATTTTTACCGGGCCGCACAATACGGTATGCAGGCACGGGTACACTGGATTGATGGTCACGAAAGCTCGCTGAAAAACCTCATTCTGTCCCATGCACTGCCACTCGCACGACAGGGTCTGGAAAAAATCGGTATTCTCGATTCGGCTGGATGGCTGGATATTATCGAAGCTCGTGTAATTTCGGAGCAAACTGGCGCTAACTGGATATTACGGCACTGGAAACAACATGGCGATACTTCCGAACTCGTGCAGACCTATCTACAACACGCCAACACCAATACCCCAGTGCACTTATGGCCAGCGCCCTAATGTTAATCGCTTAACTGTACCCGATTGGATTGTGCAGCGGTGCGCATGCTCAACAATCGTCTTTTCAACATCGACATACTTTCGATGATTCGGCCTCGATTCACCGCGCTAATAGTTTGTGGTGCATCGTCCTCTTCAACCCGGTGTCTTTCTGCCAGCTCTGGATGCATACCCAGATGATGCGCGTAATTAATTGCGGACTGAATACAAATTCGGGTTCGACCGGCCGGAACAGTAACCGGGACATATCGATATATCTGTCCCTGGTTAATCAAACTGATGATCGCGTCAGAATCACTCTCGGCCATTATCGCTACTGTTACCATTAATGGATACTGGCTCTTGACCAGCTTCAGAAAAGACGGGTAATCGCCGTTTCCAGGCGGCACATTCACGATCACCACCTTAATCGGATGGCGTACAAAAACCCGGGCCGCATCTTCAATAGTCTGCGCGTAATGCACTTCGCAGGACTCTCTAAACAGGATTTTGATTACTTCGCTAATGGCGACGCGTTTATCCAGCACCAGCAACCCCGTTTTATCCACTGCTTCAATGCAGGTGGCCGCATCATAAGAGGGAGCATGATCTACCTTGAACAGGTTTTGCGAAATCTTCATCGCGTCGGCGACTACAGACCGTATTTCGTCCTGGCCCCAGGGTTTGGTGATATAACGATACACTTCACCCTCGTTAATCGCATCCTGGGTAGAGTCGGCATCGGAATAACCTGTGAGCAAAAGGCGCATGGTGTTCGGGGATATTTGCCTGGCCTGATGGAGTAAATCGACGCCGCGCATTTCCGGCATGCGTTGATCACTAATAATCGTATTTATTTTTTCGTTCTTGAGAAATTGCAGGGCCTCGAGGCAATTCGTCGTAGTATGCACCTGGTAACCAGACCGGAATATGGCTTTAAGCGAGCGCAACACCCGCGACTCATCATCGACAATAAGCAATGCCTCCCTGCTCATCCGGTATCTGCCCTGTCCTGCTGTAAATCATCCGCATCGATCGCCGGACTCCCGGCCACATCGGTACGCAAACTGATCATGAACCTGGTTCCAACACCCTCGCGTGTCTTAACCCTGATTTTTCCCTTATGCTCCTTGACGATAATGTTATAGCAAATCGACAGGCCAAGCCCGGTACCCTGACCCACTTCTTTGGTGGTATAAAAAGGGTCGAACATCTTTTTACCAACTGATTTCGGTATGCCGATACCATTGTCCCTGACACTAACGTGTACACGACCACCGTCATAACTCGTCTCAATAGACAGTTTGCCCTGGCTCTTGCCCGACATCGTAATCGCGTGGCAGGCGTTGGTTATCAAATTCAGTAACACCTGATTAATTTTCGACGGATTACATTTGATCAACGGAATTTCACCGAGTGACAGATCGACATCGATATTATCCTTGAGCAGATTCTTTGCCAGTTTGAGCGTGCGCTGGATATTATCGTTGAGATTTACCTCGGCAATTTCCGCCTGGTTGAGACGGCTGAAGTCTTTCAGGTTGCAGGTGATTTCCGAGATTTGATCGAGGCCATACAGGGTATCAACGGCCAACTCTTCACATTCTGCGATTAAACCTTCCTCATTCAACGCGTTGATGGCATGGTCGACTTCCCTAAAAAGAACCGTGACTACTTCTTTACTGGAGGACTCATCACTCCTCACTTTTTTCCATGAGTCGATAATATCATCCAGAAATCTCACCCTCGCGACGAAGTCCTTCAACACCATCACGTTGCTGTGCGCATAACCCAGTGGTGTATTAATTTCGTGCGCGATACCCGCGATCATTTGTCCGAGCGCCGCCATTTTTTCCGACTGCACCATTTTTGCCTGGGATTTTTTCAACTTTAACATGGCCTTTTCGAGGTCCATGGTGCGTTTCTGAACTCGTTCTTCCAAATCGACATTCATTTGCGAAAGCCGCTCGTTCACTTTGTTTAGCTCCTGGGTTTGCCGGGCCACACGAATCCGCAATAAGCGATTAACAAACATGAATGTGAGCGCCAACAGAATAACCAGCGCAAGGCCGACCACCAGGCCAATAATAGTATTCTTAGAGACACCGGTACCCGCGCTGAACTGTATCCAACGATCAAAAATTGAACGGTGTTCCTGCTCGGTAATCGATTGCACTGATTTTTGCAGGATGCCATGCAAAATTGGCCAGTCCTTGCGTGCCGCAAAAGCGAGATCGAAGAAATAACCAGTCTCACCACCGATACGTAAATTACCTAAACCATCTTCCTTGATTATTTGGGTAACCGTCGCCGGGTCGGCCACGACTGCATCGAGCAACCCGAACGAAAG
>Ga0164313_10006336_pt1 | contig 10439 bp, 11 predicted proteins | sample GuaBasSedimGuay4_FD_113735 | JGI IMG/M metagenome (GOLD analysis project Ga0164313, IMG submission 113735) | Subseafloor sediment microbial communities from Guaymas Basin, Gulf of California, Mexico - Guay4, Core 4569-4, 0-3 cm | ecosystem: Environmental > Aquatic > Marine > Hydrothermal vents...
ATGAAAATGACCATAGACAGTCAAGGAAATATTCAAAAGATTTCTTCAAAAATCAAAGCAAAAGATTTGTTTTCTATTAAATATACGGCAAAAGATATTGTGCAAGACAAAAAGGTAAAATAATGCTACTTCATCGTATAATCCCTACACGAAGGAATATGATGGGCTACCTTTCTGAAAAACGTTATATAAATGCACGTGATGGTCGCATCAAAACAAATGTTTTGTGGAATGATGCAGATAAATTGCCTCCAAGGCATAGAAGTTTTAAAAGCTTTAAAACTTCTCTTGGAGATGTAAATCATTATGAGATTCAAATCTCTGGTTATTTTGTGGTTATTGATGTGAAGTATGCGTTTAATCATTTTACTCACAACACCTATAATGACAGTCGAAGCCATATAAATGGTACACTGCTGGCTACATTACATGACCCCATTATGATGGTACGTGATAACTATGAAAAACAGCCTACAATTACATTCTATAAGACCTTTAAGACTGAAAAAGATTTGTATCATATCGTTATGTTCAAGGCATATAGAAAAGATAATGGAAAGTATTATTTTAAAACTATTTACAAGGTAGATGATAATTTACAAAAGATAAAGAAGATTATAAAGACTATAGATAGGAATATTATATATTTTAAGTACACAGAGGGCAACGGGAGCTAAGCCCAAATCCTTGACTGATTTCTCAGCAAGACCTCTCTGTTACTCTCATTATAGCATGATATTATTAATCGTTCATAAACTACGAACCAAGAACTAATCAATAGTAGCATAAGATTTTTTTAGTTAATAATCCGAGAAAGTCCCTCTTTCGCACCCATCTCTAAGGCTAGCTCTGCGGCAAAACTTTCTCTAGGGTTGATGCGTATGAGAGGGATGTTGAAGAGTTTAGCTATGTGTTGCGAGGTGTTTCTTATTGTGGATACGACTGTGCCAGCTCCGAGTTCTACTAAAGTCTTTGGCTCGTGCTATATTTGTTTACTGATTCATGAAACTATAGTATAGCACATAAAGCATTTAGAGTTTAAAAGTGCTATAATACGACAAATAAATATGGGACTCTCCTAATGGCAACAGACAAAGCATACAAAGTACTAGCACAGCAACAAGATATTTCTAACAAAAAAGCAAAAGACCTCATAGATAGAGGGCTTGTGTATGTAGAAGACAAAAAAGTGAAGATAGCCCGTGCGCAGTTGCACACAGAGACCATCTTTCGCATAGAGTACCCAGCAGATATAGAGATACTGTATCAAGATGATGACATACTTGCCATCAATAAGCCTGCCCAAATAGACTCTTATGACATACAAGACAGCATAGACGGAGCAGTACTTTTGCACAGACTTGACCGTGATACGTCAGGAGTGTTGCTTTTAGGTAAAAATGAAGACTTTGTAGAGCGTGCCATCAAAGAGTTTAAGGCACGTAGAGTTGAGAAGCATTATGTGGCTTGGATAGAAGGTGTTTTGTATGAAAAGGTAGAGATAAATGAGCCTATTTTTACAGTTAAAAAAGGTAAAGCATTTTCACTCATAGACCCTTTACGTGGCAAGCCTGCACATAGCATCGTTAAACCAGAAGAACTTCAAGGGAAAAAATCTAAGGTAAGCATAGAGATAACTACAGGTAGAACGCATCAGATACGTGTACACCTTGCACACATAGGGCATCCTGTAGTGGGGGACGAGCAGTATGGTAGTCGTACTCAAGCCAAGCGGGTATTGTTGCATTCTTCTAAGATGAAGATATTTGACTATGAGTTTAATGCACGTGAACCCAAAGAGATTGCTCAATATAAATAAAAAAAAGATAAGAGATAGCAGTAGCTTATGCTATACTTCTTTTAATGTATTACTAAGGAAAACATAAATGAAAAAATTTTTACTTTATCTCTTTTTGGGCTTGATTGTGCTTGCATCTATATTTGCTTATATCTTATATACTGAGGGTGCTTTTGGGGCAAAGGAGTCTTCTGAGCGTGCAGACCCAAAACCATTTGTGATGAAATGCGAATCAGGAAAATGTGCTGCTGGGAAATGTGCTGGAGACAAATAGTTCTTTGGCATTTATATTGTTTTACTTACTTGTTCTGCCCAGAAGGGTATGTTTTGCTGTTCTGTTTTAAGCGTAGTGCTTAGTCCATGTCCAGGGTAGATAGTATAGTCTGCTTTTATACGCATAGCTTTTTCCAAACTTTTTAGCATAGCTTCTGCCGAAGAAAATGGAAAGTCCCATCTGCCTATGCTTTGTTGAAATAAAAAATCTCCTGAAAACCAAACATCTTGTATTTCTATAATACTAGATCCTGGCGTATGTCCAGGAAAATGACGAAATTTTATCTGTATGTCTTCAAGTGTAATGATTTCATCTCCTGTGATTGCAAAATCTGCTGTGCTTGGTGGCACATTTTGCCCCAAAGGACATTTAGAAAGCATAAAGATGTCATCTTGAGGACAATAAATAGGAATTTTGAGTGCTTCTTTGAGTGCCTGATTTGACCATACATGGTCAAAGTGTCCATGAGTATTCAGTATGGCTACAGGGTTTGTGACATTGTCTAGTACCCACTTTGTTGCTCCCATGCCAGGATCAATGATAAGGTCTTTACCTTCTATACTTACGATGTAACAATTGGTTTGTGTGGCACCCATAGGTTGTATTTTGATTTCCATGTGATATAATTCTCCTATGAATATATATGAAACATTAGAACAAGCTATTCTTTCAGATAACATTTTGCTAAAAGAAACTTTGATTTCTCAATGTTTAGAGTATTGTAGGCAAAATGAGCTTAGTATTGAGGATGGGCATGTTCCTAAGGTTTTTTCTCATCCTTCTTATGCTTCATTTTGTACAATTGTATCTCCAAAGTATCTTCCCAAGCGCAAGGATTTTGACAGTAAAGAGGGTTTGGCAACACTTATCCACTCTATTGCTCACATAGAGTTTTCTGCTATTGATTTGGCTCTTGATGCTGTGTATCGTTATACTTGGATGCCTATGGAGTATAAAATAGACTGGCTTGAAGTTGCAGCAGATGAAGTACGACATTTTAAAATGTTAGATAAACAACTGAGCGAATTGGGGTTTGGCTATGGTAGTTTCTCTGTGCATTCTGGACTTTTTGATGCAGCCATTAATACAGCAGATAACTTATTGGATCGAATGGCAATAGTGCCTCGTTATTTTGAAGCCTCTGGATTAGATGTTGGCCCACAAATCATTAAAAAACTAGATAACAAACGTAAAATACCAATGGTAGCAAAACTCATAGAGGCATTAGAAACTATACATAAAGAAGAAATAGAGCATGTCTTCAAGGGAGATAAATGGTTTAAATATCTTTGCAAAAAAGAAGGCAAAGATGATTCTGTATATTTTGATATACTCAAGGCCTATGATTTACTAGATAAACATAGACCTCATGTGAATGTAGAGGCTAGAAAAGAAGCAGGATTCACTTGTGTAGAAATCAAAAAATTAGGTGGAAATGAATGTTCTTAAAAAGATTTTTTGAAACAATGTTTTTTGCACCAAAAGTGTATCATTACCCCTTTATATTAATACTCTTACCCTTGTCTTTGCTTTATGGAACTGCCATGTTTTTACGCCGTACATTAGTGAAGCCTAAAGACTTTGATGTTTGTATTATTTCTGTAGGAAATCTCATTGTAGGGGGGTCAGGCAAAACACCTTTTGTCATTTTTCTGGCCAGTAAGTTTGAGGGTGCTTTTGTCATCTCTAGAGGCTATGGACGAGAAAGTACAGGATTGATAGAAGTAAGTTGTGAAGGAGAAGTGCTTGTAGATGTAAGAAAAAGTGGAGATGAGGCTATGCTTATGGCAAAATCTTTAGCAAAGACTTCAGTTATTGTAAGTGAGGACAGGCATCAGGCTATTAATTTTGCTAAAAAACAAGGAGCAAAACTTATTATTTTGGATGATGGATTTAACCGTATAGATATTAATAAATATGAAATACTTTTAGAACCCGAAAAAATCAATAATTATTTAACATTTCCTGCAGGAGGGTTTAGGGAATTTTATTTTACTTCTAGGTATGCGGATATGTTTTTAAAAGAGGGTAGAGACTTTAAAAGGGAAGTCGAAATTATAAATGTGAGCAAGAAAATGTTGCTAGTAACTGCAATTTCAAACCCTCAAAGATTAGATAAATATTTACCTCAAGGTGTGCAGGGAAAATTATATTTAGAAGACCATGCGTATTTTGAGAAAAACAAGCTTCTAGCAGAGATGAAAAAACATAAAGCAACACATATTCTGTGCACATCCAAAGACAGGGTAAAGCTTGATAATTTTGCTATCCCACTTTCTGAAATGAAACTGAAACTCACAGTAAATGATGATATAATATTACAAATAGAAGCATACATCAAAGGACAATACAGTGCGAAATAATCGAGATAATATAGAAGTAGTTAAAACTTTATTAGAAGCATTGCCTTATATTAAGCGGTTTAGCAATGAAAAAATAGTAATTAAGTATGGAGGTTCTGCACAAACCTCAGACGTACTAAAAGAACAGTTTGCTCAAGATATTGTTTTGCTTCATTTAGTAGGTATGAAACCCATAGTAGTGCATGGTGGGGGTAAAAGTATTACCAAGCTTCTTTCTGATCTTGGTGTGACTAGCAAGTTTATAGATGGGCAACGTGTGACCACAAAAGAAGTTATGCGTATTGCAGAGATGGTACTCTCTGGACAAATCAATAAAGAAATAGTTTCTTTGTTGGACAATCATGGAAGTAAAGCTATTGGTATTTCAGGCAAAGATGGCGGCTTTTTAAAAGGATTACCCAAAGATTTTGAAAATTTTGGATACACAGGCATCATAGAGCATATTAATCCTGAAATAGTGAATAATATTATAGAAGATGGCGCAGTACCTGTCATCGCTCCTATTGCAGGAAGTAGTACTATTGGGCATCCTGGATTTAATATTAATGCTGATTTAGCCGCAGCCAAAATAGCCGTAGCAATGCAAGCACGTAAAATTCTTTTTCTTACGGATACATCTGGGGTTTTAGATAAAGAGATGAATCTTATCACGAATTTAAGTATAGAAAAAACAGAAGCACTTAAAACAGACGGTACGATACAAGGAGGCATGCTACCCAAAGTAGATGCCTGTATAGAAGCATTGCGTGGAGGCGTTAAAAAAGCCCATATTATCGATGGAAGAGTCGAGCATTCTCTTTTGTTAGAGATTTTGACAAGTTCTGGTATTGGAACTTGTATAGAGTTATAATACTTAGCTTCTTTTGCTATAATCACAATACTTAATAATAGGATAATAGATGCAATTTATAGAGACACGGGGAAATGATGGAAAAAAACCATTATCTGTGCCATTTTCAGAAGCAATACTTAGCCCAAGTGCAAGCTTTGGAGGTCTTTATGTGCCCTCAAGGCTTCCTGATATAAATCAAAGTTTTTTAGACAAACACCTTTCTAGTCATTATAAGACATTGGCTTTAGATTTTTTACAAAATTTTGGAATAGATATTGAAAAAGAGGTTCTGATAGAAGCATTGAAGCGCTATGATGCTTTTGATGACCCGTCTAATCCTGTGCCTCTTTCTCAGATAGAAGACGACTGTTTTGTTTCTGAGTTGTATCATGGACCCACTAGGGCATTTAAAGATATGGCATTGCAACCTTTTGGATATGTCTTGTCTAAATTAGCACAAAAAAGAAATGAACATTATCTTATTATGGCAGCTACATCTGGTGATACTGGCCCTGCAACCTTGGAAACATTTAAAAACCAAGACAATATGCAAGTGGCTTGTCTTTATCCTGATGGCGGCACATCAGATGTACAGAGATTACAAATGGTCACGGAAGATGCCCAAAATCTTAAAGTTATTGGTGTTGAAGGAAATTTTGATGATACACAAAATACACTCAAAGATTTATTGGCATCAGAAGATTTTAAAGCAGAATTGGCTACTAAAAATATTAAGCTATCAGCGGCAAACTCAGTAAATTTTGGTCGTATTATTTTTCAAATTATTTATCATATACATTCATACTTAGAGCTTATAAGAAAAGAAGCTATTAGCATGGGAGAGAAGATTTATCTAGTCGTCCCTTCTGGAAACTTTGGTAATGCTTTGGGAGCATATTATGCCAAAAAAGCTGGACTTCCTATAGAAAAAATTCTTATTTCATCTAATGCAAATAATATTTTAACAGATTGGATTAATGAAGGAAAATATGACCTGACAAATCGTGAAATAGTTCAAACAGAATCTCCTGCTATGGATATTTTGAAAAGTTCAAATGTGGAACGTATTATGTTTGATAAATTTGGTGCAAAACGTACAAAAGAATTAATGGACTCTTTGGCAGAGAAAAATAAATATGAGTTAAGTACTGAAGAATTAGCAGCTTTGGGTGAAGATTTTTCAGCTTCTTTTTCAGATGACAGTGCTTGTGAAATGGTAGTGGGCGCCTATGCGAAAAAAGGATACATTATGGATCCTCATACAGCAACATGTATCGCGGCATATAAAAATTTACGAGAAAAAGACTTAAAAACAGTCATATATTCTACAGCAGAATGGACCAAGTTTAGTCCAGCTGTTTCAAAAGCATTGGGTCAAACTGTGAAAGATGATATGGAAGCATTAGCTTGGGTAAGTGAAAAATATAAGGTATCTGTGTCTCCTATGATAAGAGGTTTGTTTGCTAAAAATATTAGACACTCTGTTGTGGTTAAAAAAGAAGCTATTAAAGCAGAAATGCTTCATTTTTTATGATGCGACATAAGCCCAATGCTTAGATTTTATTTTATTTTATTCTTATTTTTTTTGGAGACTGCTGTAGCCAAAAATCTTATTGATTGTAGAGCTCTTACTTCCGGTGCTACAGAATGTAATCCTTATGGAAATAAATTTATTTGGGCAAAAGGTGCTTCTAAAGAAGAAATTGCAAAAGCTAGACGATTTCGCAGTAAGACAAATATCATTTCCTCAAAACAATCTTTGCGTATTATATCCGTGGAAGATATGATAAAAAAATATAAACAAAGCAAAGTTACTTTCGAAGAGATACCAACAAACAAAAAAAGTATTATTTTTGAAAAGATACTTATAGAACCAGCTTTAACTTCTATAGAAGAAAAAGATATAAAAACAGCTTCCAAAGTAAATGAAATTATAGAAAAACAAATTAAAGTAGATATAAATTATGGCTACTACAAAGTTGTTTCTGGCGATTCTTTACATAAAATAGCTAAAAAGTTTTCATTTAAAACAAAAGTACTATTAGAGCTGAATGCAATAAAAAATAAATCTATGTTAAGTATTAATCAAAAAATAAAGCTTCCTTTGAGTCAAGAAATAATTGATGCTTGGGTATTGGCAACATACACTGTCAAGCAAGGAGATACCCTTATAGGTATTGCGAGTAAGTTTAATATTGAACCTAAACATTTGGTTCGCTTTAATCATATTACAAGTGCTATACAAATACATGCAGGAAAAGTACTGAAATTGCCATTGCCTTATGTCTTAGCAGAGCGTAAAGCCAAACAAAAAGCCGCAAAAAGAAAGAAGCAACGTTTAGCCGAAATAAAAAATAACAAATTTTCTATGATTGGAAATTTTGGCACAAGAAAACTTCGGGTAACAGCAACGGCATACAGTTCCCATGTAGGACAGACAGACAGTACACCCTTTTTAGCAGCATGGAATAACCGTTTGTACCCGGGCATTAAAAGTATTGCTGTTTCTAGGGATATGCTTAGTAAGTATGGCATGAGAAATGGAAGTAAAGTACGTATAGGTGGACTAAAGGGTTATTATAGAGTTTTGGATAAAATGAATAAACGATATAAAAAACGTATTGATATTTATATGGGTCTAGATCGTAATCGTGCTTTACGCTGGGGAAAAAGAAGTGTGATTATATATTGGTAAATAATTATAATGGAGATAAATAAATGAAAAAATTCTGCATAGTGCTCTTTGTTTTGCTAATAAATATTAGCTTTGGAAAAGAAGCAAGAGTACCTTTTGTGTGTACAACAGTATCAATTGAACCTTTGAAAATTATAGACAAACCTATAGATTTTACTTTTGAGCGTATTGCTATGACGAAGGCGTATATTAAATCACATTATGGAAAAGTGGTCAATAGTATAGAAATAGAGCCTAAAATTATTGTACTTCATTGGACTGCAGATATGAGTTTTGACAAGTCATATAAGAGGCTCAAGCCTCAAAAACTTTTTTCAGATAGAAAAGATATTATGAAGGCTTCAGCACTTAATGTATCTGCTCATTTTTTAGTAGATAGGGACGGTAGTATTTATAGGCTTATGCCAGAAACTTGGATGGCACGTCATGTTATAGGGTTAAATTATTCCAGTATTGGCATTGAAAATGTAGGAGGGAAAAATAATAAAATAGATGACCTTACTCCTGCACAACGTCAGGCAAATATTGATTTGGTGCTCTATCTTAAGGGCAAGTATTCTAGTATTGAGTATCTAATAGGACATTATGAATATAAGCAGATGCAAGGTACCAAGCTTTGGTTAGAGAAGGATGAAAATTATAGAACTAGAAAATCTGACCCAGGGGCTAAGTTTATGTCAGCGGTATATGATTCGCTAAAAAACCTAAAGCTCAAAAGAGCACCTAAGGTAAAATAATGAACTCAGCATTTACGCTATTAGATTGGACTGTTTTTATTACATATTTTTTAGTATTAGCCGTTACATCAGTACTATTATCTAAAATAAAAGTAAAAAGTACCCGTGATTATTTTTTGGGCGGCAACACGGTACCTATGTACGCAGTTGCCATTTCTGTGCTTGCTACATCACAATCTGCAGCTACTTTTTTGGGCGGGCCTGAGTATTCTTATACTAAAGACTTAACATTTATAGGATTTTATCTTTCTGCATTTTTGGCAGTTATTTTTGTATCCAAAGTACTCATACCAAAATTTTATGCTATTAATGCAGTGACTGTGTATGAACTTTTGGAACAACGCTATGGACAAAGTGCTAAAAAACAAGCAGGTATTATGTTTTTAATAGGGCGTCTTTTTGCTTCGGGAGCCAGATTGTATATAGGTGCCTTAGCAATCTCTATGATTCTTTTTTTGGATATTAGTCCATTTCATGTAGCAGTTTCTATTGCTATTTTAATGTTCGGGGCATTAGCTTATGCGTATTTCGGTGGTGTTAAATCAGTTATTTTTTCAGATATTATTCAAGCTTTTACTTATATTGGTGCAGGCTTGGCAGTACTTATATATCTTTATATGAGTATGGGTGCTGATTTTACTACAGTTATAAATACCTTAGAGACAGATAACAAGTTGAAACTTTTTGATTGGTCTATGTCTGGTGGCTTTAGTGTATGGGCTTTATTTGGGGGTTGGTTGCTTTTAAATATTGCGGCTTATGGTTTAGATCAAGACATGACTCAGCGTGCCTTGGCATGTAAAAATGCAAAATCTGCACAACATTCATTGATGATGAGCATTTATTTGACTATTCCTGTGGCTATACTTTTTTTGTTGATAGGGTTATTGCTATATCTTTTTTATCAACATCCAGAGCTTTCACATCTTAATGCAGAAGTAGTACAAAAGTTTGAAGGTGAGAAAATCACTATTTTCATGTATTATATTTTGCATGAAATGCCAGAAGGCATGAGAGGTTTAGTGACCGTAGGTGCTGTAGCTGCTGCTTTGTCTAGTTCTAATTCTGTTTTGGGAGCTATGTCATCAGTAGCAATAGAAGACATCTATAAGCCCTGGAAGAAAAAACGAAGCAATGTAGATGAAATGCATTTTGTGCAAGCAGGTAGAAAAGCAGTACTATTTTTTGCCTTAGCACTTTCATTGATGGCAATGCTTTCTTATTATTGGCAGCGCTATACAGAGCTTCCTTTGCTTAGTTTTGCCCTTGGGGTAATGGCTTTTGCCTATACGGGATTATTGGCAGTATTTGCTGCGGCTATCTTCACTACACGTGGAAACTCCTTTACTGTGCCCTTGGCACTTATAGCTGGCTTTTTGAGTGTTTTGATACTTCAGCCTTATGTCTTGGGTGGCATATTGGGGGATTTACTAGGATTTAAAATAGGTTTTTCTTGGCAAATTTTAATAGGTACTTTATTGGCTTTTGGGACAATGATGAGTGTAAAAAGTAAGCAATAAAGAAGAAAAATTTTAATCTAGAGATTTGGATATAATTTTATATCCTGTGATGATAAAGGAAAAGAGTCAGTGCCTATACAAGCAAATGAAAAAAGTATTACACAAAAACTAGATTTAGATGGCTACATCTCACAGTTTAAGAGCTTTTTAGCCAGAGATAAACCTGTGGCAATGATGGGAGACATTAATCAGCATTATCGTTATGTGCAAGCCTTGTCTA
>Ga0164313_10006337_pt1 | contig 10438 bp, 8 predicted proteins | sample GuaBasSedimGuay4_FD_113735 | JGI IMG/M metagenome (GOLD analysis project Ga0164313, IMG submission 113735) | Subseafloor sediment microbial communities from Guaymas Basin, Gulf of California, Mexico - Guay4, Core 4569-4, 0-3 cm | ecosystem: Environmental > Aquatic > Marine > Hydrothermal vents >...
GTTGTATCTACTAAACCCGCTTCTACAGTATCATTATACGATATATATTCGGAAGCTACAACTCTACCTAAAGAGTCTCCTTCTGAATCATGGTTCTTAAGTACTGGTTTATTAAAAGGTTCTGTGAAAGTGTGTGTTCCATCTTTCATTCCTGTTGGGGTATAGAACCATTTATTCTTATTTACAATACCTGAATGTGTTGCTTCAATTTTTGCAGTTAGTTTCTTAACACTCTTACTAGCTGTTGCTTTATCTAATAAAGATTGCGAAGCTTTACTTAATGCTAATTTTAACTTAAATTGATTTGTCTTCATATTTGTTATCCTAAGTCTATATTATTTACGTATATGCTTAATTTGTCAATAGTTTTCTTGATTTTGAACTCTATTTCACTGAAACTTTTACTATTATTTGAGAGATAATCAAATAAGTTTGATACTGCGGTATTTATTTCAGAATTAATATCTTTTGGTATAAAATCCTTTCCATCTATTAGGCCATGAGATGCCTTTAGCATGACATGATCTGATAGCTCTCTATTTATCTTTGTTAATACTAAGTTGATATCATTAACACTTGTTGCATATAGTGTTAGGCTTCTAGCTAATTGCTGAGAAGCAGAATGTTGGTTTTTAGGTGCAGTTTTAGCTTTTGCGCTATTACTGCCCCCTCCTGCTTTACTGTTTTTTGTTTTAGTATTGCCACCCTTAGTCTTTTTAGTGGTAGTGGATCCACCTGTCTTCTTGGCTGCTGGTTTTGTACCAGCACCTGCTGCAGGTTTAGGTGCTACCTTTGCTGCATGTGTAGCTAGTTCCATTGATTGTCTATTAGACTCTTCTGCTAATTTAACAGAATGCATCTCTGATAATTTAGGAGATGGTGGCAATCCTATCTCTTCTCTTAATTCATCTGTAGTCAATACACCTTGTGTAGCTTTATTAAGTGCATGGCTTTCTACTTTAATTTTCTCATCAGTGTCTACTGTGTTGAACTCTAGATAGACTCTGTCTTCTTCTTTTATTTGAAATGGAAATTTATATCTACCTGACTCTAATAGGAGTTCAGTAAACATTTCATCTGTTACCATGTTCTTCAGTATAACTTGGTATGTTACCACTGAGTCTTTTAGTGATGCTGATAAGACCTCACCTGTTGCGCGACCTGTGGTGTCTCCGTCTCCGAAATCTATAGCAGACATTCCTAAGCCAGCAAATACTCTTTTCTTGAAGTAGTCTAGGTATGATTCTACTCTTAGGGCTAGTGACTCTGCACCAATTGCATTTATGTCTATTCTTTCTGATGTTGCTATACCACCATTGTCATCTATGTTCTCTAATAATTGAGTGGCTACATCAACTTCTGATTGTCCATTTGGTAATGTCTTAGCAGGTGCTTTATCAGTTCCCACCTTCAGATGTATGATTGGAAACAATGATTTATATATTAACGTCTCTACTGATTCTTCTATTCTTCTAAGAGCCAATATATCTTCTTTGGTGGATTCCAATGGAGGTGTCCCCATGGTGAATCCACTTCTCCTATTGAATGGAGTATAGATTATATTATGTTCAGCAAATTCTCTGTACTTACCGTTCATCCCCATATATTGTCTGAACCTAGTTGCATCACCAGCATCATTTAGTCTCTTCTCTATAGTCTCTGGAGCAAGACAGTAGTATGCCGCAACTGGCTTTAACTTCTTCTTATTCTTATGCTTTCTTATTTCACCAGTAGAGGCTTGCTCTTTTCTTACTTTGACTATATATGGATTATGAAATGCAACTAGATTATATGCATACTCTCTCAGTATGTCATCGAATTTCTTATTTGAAACATATTCTATCTCTGCTAATCTCTTCTTAATATATTTCAGGTTCTCTTCATTTTTAGATCTTATCTCGTAACCATCTCTGAACATGAGAGTATTCTTTTTATTGAATGCTCTCATGACTAGTGACTCAGTATCTATAATTCTACCAGTTTCATATAGATCATATTCACCATTATCGAATGCTCTTTTGTGTCCACTCCATGGGATACTTCTTGTAGTGAAGAATGAAAATGTTGGATTTTTAGTATTATATATCTTTATAGATTTAGCCTGATCCGTAAAGGCATTCCTTTGTGGATCAGGGTTGTAATTAGTTTGGAAAAGTAAATCTGACATATTATTTATTATCCTCTAGTGCCATAAATTGTTCTTGTATATTCTCTATAGAGCCACATTTTAATTCTATTGTCTTTCCAAATGTAGATGGGGGGATAGAATTGGTAACTTCAATTCCTAATGAATAGTCATTTATACCTGGCACTGTATCAGCTGTCTTTAAGCCTTCGTTATTTTCAACTTCTTGTCTGGATTCTCTTCTTGGAGGACTATTCCTGACCTTTGTAGAAATAACATCTTTTATTATATCATCTAGTGATGTGTCTTGTCTTACTAGCGGGTCAAAAGGCAAGAACTGTATCCCTGTACTCTCATCAATTACATCTGTTATTTCACTAACCTTGATAGTTTCTATGTTTAATGAGCTTGGGCGGCCAGGACCTCTACCGAATAAAACATCATCTGGTATGGCAGTTGCCCTATCAATTATAGACTCCATGGTATACTCTTTGATTATCTCTGGTATATCACATGTATAGAAGTCTAGTCTAGTTTGATATTCAACATCCCTCTTGATTATTATTCCTATCTGTAGGCCGTCTTCATTTTCAACTATGGTAGTATCAACACCAAGAGCTTCCTGTATTACCTCTGCAATCTCTTCTGGTGTTAGTGGTTTTGGTCTATCTTTATCTTTATCATCATCTTTACCATTATCACCATTACTACCTGGGCTCTTTGTACCTGATGGTATACTGTATTCATCTTTGTCTTCTGGTTTACATAACTTATCAAAAGCATCATTTTGTGACTTTCTGTCTATCAAGGCCATGATGATATTGATTACTTGCATTAGTTCTATTATTGCTTCTATCTTGTCCATAATAGAGAACCCACTTCTTTCTGGTTCACATTCCAAGAATCCCAATAGAGCCATTAGATCTTCTATGGTATCATCTACTGATTCTGCTGCTGCACTTACTACATCACCTACTGATTCCAGAGTATCTTTAACTACTGCACCTGCAGTAGCATCCATAGATTCTACTATGCTCCTAACACCACTTATGGCTGATGGTATATCTCTAGCTTCACCATCTTTTCTAGATCCATATAGTAGTTCATATTCATTGTCTGATAGTCTCTTTTGTAATACTTCATCTGTTGGTATTCTGTTGGCTATATCTGCTAGGGTATCTAATAGGCAGTAGATAGGAGTTAGTGCATATCTAATCATTGATAAAGCAAACTGAAGCAATGCTGATATTATCATTTCTATGATACCCAAGATAAATGCTGTTAATGAAAACAGTGATATTACCAGGGGTCCTATTAATTTTAATATGGCTGCCAACAGTAAAGCTAATATAGCTACTAGATCAGGTATACATGTGTATGATAATAGGCTTGTGAGTGGACAATAGTTTGGAATTCTAAGATCGAATAGTCTTTTTATTTGTGCAATGAATCCTTCTATCCTTCTAAGGATACTATCAAATAATCTATCTAAGTCGAAGTCTGGAAAATCATCCCATCCACAATCAAAACATTCCTCGGCCCAGCTACGTTTATATTCCTTTATCTCATCACTAGAATTTCTTGCTTCTGGTTCCTGTTTAGTAGATTTGTCTTTCTCTGTTATAGGATTAGTATAAGTAAACGTTGAGGTAAATTCTGGTATATCTGGATCGGTATTATGATTTATATCAAAGTAATCAAGTGTATGTATTATTCTATCTTCAAATAATATTGTCTCAGTATATATAGCTATTGGTATTCTTGACATACACTGCGTCTTCTGCAAAGCTTCTGAGAAAGCTTTGACTATGACTTGTGCATGATACATCGACTCACTAATACCAACTCTTGGTTCTGATGCTGTTAATGTTTGTGCCATTATTGTATCTTCAATGCTAGTGAGAATGGACCATATGCTATTGGAATCTGGAGTCCTCTTCTGAAATTGGGTATAGCTACATTCACCGATGTGAATGATAAGTCTAAATACGTCATAACTGACATGAGTATTTTTATGTTTCCGATTACATTATCTATAGATCCGGTTTTGTTTACTGGTGGAAGAGATGGAGGAACTTGTGCATATATACCTGGTGGTGTTGGTGGTCCACTTGGCCCTTCTGGTGTAGGATGTATATGAGTTGCCATCTGTGTTGCATAAGTAGAGACTGCTGATTCTGATGCTGTTTGCCATGTGGTTACTAAGTTGTGAGCGATATTACAATCTGAAGTGGCACGAAAGTCTTCAGAGGCATATTGATATATTCTCATATATATTTCTGCTTCTACAGTCATCATAGCGAATGTCATGGAGTAATCTATGAATACAGTTGATAGACCCATCAGACAAACTCTTTCTCTAGAACCACACCTGCTTCTGCTTGACCAGCCATCCTTATTATTCTTAAACAGTCTAGATACATATCAAAGGTTATGTAGCCTTTTCTTGGATCACTGTCTTCCATTTCACCAAAGACTTGAGTTATAGATCGCTGGATAGCAGGACTATCATTTGGATCAACCTCAACTCTCACATCGTGAACTTGTTCACCAACTAGTTCTTTAACTTCATTGAGACCATGTAAAGCATCTAGAGATCTTTTTTTATGCGTGTTCATATCACTCATAGTCGATTCTCAAGTCTACGTTAACTACCTCATTTACTTTTGATATGTTCTCTATTAGTATCCATACAGACATGAATTCTCCCATTGGTGGGTTCTCTATTTTATAGCTATTATAAGATGGTAATATGCCGAAAGCATTTACTGGTGGTTCATCTTCACTAATTATTAACTTAATAGAATATGTTGTAGAATTGTAGTCATCTGATAATATTGTCAGCTTAACCCATGCAATCATATCAACAGGTGAAGTTACTAAGTAGAATTTTCTTATGGCTGAGCCTTCAGGTTCGACTGTTAAAAATAAATCTGGTAATTTATCTATCTCTATTAGAGTTTCTGTTTCTGGATCAAAATAGCATAAACCTACAGCTTGATCCACTGTGTCTTCATCTATGGTTGCTGTTTCTGGTGATTGTGTAATGGTAGCCATTAAAATTCAGATCTCCTACTTTTGTCATTTCTTGTGTGTGCTAACACATTGGTATTTCTAGTTATACCCAGTAATCCATGGGTATTATTTTTATCGAAAGTTGCTCTATTATAACGGTTTATTTTACTGTTGAACAGCCTTGTTGGGCTTTTTCTATTCATGGTTGTTGCAAATAATCCTGGTCCAATTGATTCATTTACTGATTCTGACTCTCCCATTTCCCCTCTGGATACAAGCTTGACAAGTGTATCTGTTACTGCGTGGTTTAAGAATGTTGAATTTTCCATACTCCAACCTAATAGGCCAACCATAAAAGCATCTAGATCATGGTCTCCAGTTTTGGTGTCTTCACATCCATAAACTGGTTTTCCAGTTGGTGTTTTTCTTAATATAACATATGCATTCATTTGAGCTAATAGTTCTCTATCATACTCTACATCAAATTTTAATGAGTCTCGTTCTAATAGGCGAACTGTGTTCTCAACAAGATATGTTTTCATATCTTTCTTGATTGGTTCTCCACCTTCTGCTGGTATAACTTCTACCTTTGAGGAGAAGTTAATACCAACTATTTCCGACAACTTCAGGTCAGGATGACTTACTGGTAATACACCTCTCTTATCTATTGCATACTGTTTTATGAATTGTATATTCGATACACCATAACCTTCATCTAGGTATACATATTCAAAGTTGTATTTTCTATTAAACTCTATTATTTCTTGTACTGCTGCTACTTGTGTCCAACCTTCTTTTGAGACTCTTCTTTTTTCTGCTACAATGAATTGTTTTGTTATTTTATCAAATGCTATTGCTAATAACCTTGTTCCATTCTTGTCGTCATTCCAGTCTCCACCAAGGAACACTATGTATCTATCCCTGTTTAATAAAACATCCTTTCTATCTATACCTTTTAATAAGTTCTTTTCTATGAAGAAATCTTGAAATACTGATGCTTCACCTTCACCGAACTCAGCCATTACTTCTTGTACATAGCCTATATCTGTAAACTGTCCTTTAAATTCTCTATCTAGCTTATCATTATAGTGTGGCAATACAAATGATGGAAAGTGAAATGATCTATAATCTTGTAGTTCTTCTAGTCTGTATAGTTGTGATTTACCATTTGGTGTTGATGCTACCCATAGTTCTACGTTTGGATTATCTGCTAGGATGGCAAGGATTGAATTAAAATCTGCTTCTGACATGTAGTCAACTTCGTCTAAAACAATAATATCTGCTGCCTGTCCACGGACTGAACCAGCGCCGGAAGCACCAGTTGTGAATGCTCTTATCCTTGAGTGATTCTTGAACTTCATAAAATAAGTAGGTGACTTGATAAACTTCTCGATTATGGAGTCGTAATCTCCATAATCTGGATTGAGTGCCCAAACGAATTCAAGTATGAGATTCATCAATTCTTCTGCCTGAACCTCGTATGGGGTTACTACTAGAATCTTACATTCAGTCATCATTGCTCTATGTAGCATCTTTAGTGCCATAGCGTATGATTTCCCAGCACGTCTACCACATCTAAGTGTTAGACGCTTGCTGGTACATCTAGTAAACATCTCCTGATACCAGCGTTCAGTAAACTTTTTCTTATGTATATTCTTATTAGCCCAGGCATATGGATTAGCAAGTTGTTCAGCTGTATCCATGTCCTCATCTGAGAATAGGTGTTTTAGTTTTTCATCAACTAGCATATCTGCAGATGCTAGACCTTTACAATCTATTTCCTGTTTTCCATATCGATTTATCTGTGCCTGGATACATTCTTCACACATTGAATTAATATCATTACTATAATTTTTAGCCTCAAGATAATCCTTCCAATATATTTTTGATAGTGGAGTATTTCCAAATGATTTTTTTATCTCTTTTGTATTCTCTATATCGTTAGACATTAGATGATACCTGCCATTATCATGGCTTCATTTCCGAGTAATTGACCTCTATCGTTTAAACCACTTTTTGCTATCTTACTAAGAGTCCTCTGTCTGTGTGTTAGTGTGCCCTGTGTGTCTTCTACGTCGGTATGGAATGTTGCAAATTTCATGCCTCCAGCCACTTGATTTATGAGATTATTTGAGTCTCCCATTGTTTTCATTCCTTCACCGATAGCTAAACCTGCAGCTGCAAATGCTAAACCACTGGCAACCCCAGTTACGCCTCCTGCGCCTAGTAACCATCTATGTCTGGTCATGGCACTGGACCCCTTAAATCTACCACCAGTTGCCATTCTTGCTCCCTTGCGCGCCATGGCAATCGGCATACCTGCCATCTTGCCACCAAGCAGACCTAGGTTCTTTCCCATTCCCCAACCAACAAATGCCATAGCACCTGGGATCATGTAGTCTGCAGCATAGTCTACTATCCCTCCACCTTCCATAATGGTCATGGCTCCACCTACTGCACCAGCTGCTGGAATTGCAAATGAATTTATACCTGCTATGCCTCCAGCTTTAGCAACATTCTTTTGGTGTCTAGTTAGGAATCCTAATGCATTTAAAGCATTCTCTCTTTTTGCACCACTACCACCAACAATAGACATTGCACTTTTCTTGGCGTATGTCCATGTATTTATCTTCATCTTCTTTTGTGGTTTGCCTGGATTTTTATCATTCCATATTCTGGCATCAGAATCATGCTTAGCCATTTTCCCCCACACTTCTTCATCAAATAGTTTACTTTTAGCACTAAACATATTTAATCCGTAATTGTGTTTCTTAAAAAATCCTGGTTGATCTGCCATAATTAATACCTACTGTGTCCTGTTATGTTTTCCCATGCATATAGTCCCGTACCATGGTGTACGACTGGTTGTGAATACATCTCAAATGTCCTATCATTACTTCTGGCATAGGCCATCTCTTTTTGTTGTTGTTCATACTTATTGCCACCACTATTACCAGATGCAGCAATAACTGCTGTTGCGCCTACTCCAAGAGCTATTAGCTTCTTGTGTTTTATATTCTTTAACATACCTGCATAATCCGTTCTAGAGCGTACTCCTTCTCCAGTCTTAGCCGCATGAATAGATTTATTTTTATATATATCTTCTTGTTCTTTTATCTTTGCTATTTGCTCATCTAGTGATAGATCATCTATACTTGCTGAAAACTTCTCCATATCTATTCCAGATTCTTCTACGCCACTATTCATGAATCTTTCTACAACGAAATTCCTTGCTTCTCTTGGATCAGATGTTGGTTTTACATGTTCGATATTCTGATAATCTAAACCAGTATTTCTATACTTTACTCCGTTTACTATCTCATCATATGAAATTATACCCAGAGGGTCTATCCTCTTAGTAGTAGTATCTCTTTTTATCTCTTCTAACGTGCTTCTCATAGAGGACATAAATGATGATGCAGAATTATAAGGTTGTGCAGATCTTATCTTTGTGAAAACACTCTTGGTCTTATCTGATATCTTTCCTGATTCTAATTCTTCATATATACCTGATAATCGTTTCAGTATCTGCCTTTGGTCTTCTGCATCTTCAGAAGCCCAGTGTAACTCGCCACCTTTTCCTGAGAATAAAGACTGCTTTAAGAAATCAACGCTTCTGCCGCTCATAACACTCTTGTCAGATAATAGGTTTCGTTCTGCTGCTAGACCATATACTGCAGTTGAAACATCCATCAATTCCATAACAATTGCACCACTTCTATTCTTTCTGGATATCTCAGTTACATATTCTGCCATTATATTATTATATACAGAATTTATATTTTTTAAAGCTTCTTTCCTTTCTCCTGAGTCTGTCATCCCACGCATCAAGGCCTGCTGCCTTGCTGCTTCGTGTCTGGCTTGAGTTACCTTTGGTGGTGTTCTAAGCAGCTTACCTTTATTATTCTCTTTTATATATTCGAACTTGTCTTCTAGATCAGCTATACCACTTGTATTATTTATAACATTAGCTATTCTTCTATCTTCAAAGTGTACATTTTGAATCAACACAATGGAGTCTTTATCTAATGCTTCTATTATAGAAGTTGCAGTGTGTAGTACATCTTTAGTTTTTCCTTCTGATACTGCCTTTAAGTACGGATCATGGTAGCCTTCTATATTGAATATATTAGTCTTCTTAAATCTTTCAATCTCTTCATCTGGCATTGTTATGAAGTGTTCTTGTTTGCCACCTTTGCCTGCTGTACCCATTGACCATATTGGATCTTTCTTTTCATCTAAGCCTAGTGTCTCTATGTCAAATGATACTATATTATTTTCTGCTTTAGAGAATAAGTTGCCTATCTTCTGTCTTGGTTTCTGAGCATACCTAATTGGTTCATTTGGATTTACATTCGCAGCTGTACCCTGTCTCTTCTGTGCATTTTCATGTAGTGTAGATAATCTATCTGTTTCTGTTTTCTCAGCAGTTACGCCAGTTCCACCTTCTACTCCTGCCTTATTAAGTTGATCTGCTATGGAGTCTGGGGTTTTGCCTTCTCCGCTTACTATCTTTTCTTTTTGTGTAGCATTCGTGTTATATCTTGGTTCTTTATAGTTCTCAAAATCTTTAGGATTTGGGTCGGATGCTGGACTAGACTTGGTAGTTGTATTTGTTCTTCCTGCATTTCTTTTTGCTGCCCTTCTGTATAATTCATTTATTTGTACTCTTTGCTCATATGGCTTCCAGTTTCTTAAAGAGTTTCTGTTTACTATATTCTCATTATTAAGTATGAAGTTTTTTGCATTAGCCTTTGCTAATAACTTATCTTTTGATGTTTTCGCTTCCCTATTCATTCTTGAATAGAATTCATGATATGCATTACCAAATGCATATCTCATCGCTGGACTTCGTGGTTCTGTATACTTCTTCTTTGCCATTAGAACAGCCTTTTCTCTTCTTTCATTAATAAGTCTTTAAGCTTTACATAGTCTTTATTGGTATGGAATATGTCTTCTTCTGTTATGAATTCGTATGTAGCATCTAAGTGATACATCTTTATATACTTTTTTGCTGCTTTTGCTTTGGCTTCTACTACGGGGTCAGTAGTCATGCACTTAGGTTTAATCTCTATTATTTTCATAGACCCATCTCCATACAGTACTATTATATCAGGAATGTATCTATGTATCCTGTTGTCTTTAGGACTGCGGTATAAGATATCAAAAGGTTCTACGATATATGATTCTACATTGTCATCATTCTCTAACATGAAGAAGTAGGCAAATTCATATGTTGATCTAAATGTATATTCTTTATTATTCTTAGTAGACCAGAAGAGTCCTGAGACATAAGAA
>Ga0164313_10006338_pt1 | contig 10437 bp, 18 predicted proteins | sample GuaBasSedimGuay4_FD_113735 | JGI IMG/M metagenome (GOLD analysis project Ga0164313, IMG submission 113735) | Subseafloor sediment microbial communities from Guaymas Basin, Gulf of California, Mexico - Guay4, Core 4569-4, 0-3 cm | ecosystem: Environmental > Aquatic > Marine > Hydrothermal vents...
ATTTAACTATTAAAGGTATTAATTGGTTAAACATGATATAAGTCTTATCAGCACAAGTTACACTTATCCTCTTTTCTTTATCATTATGTTCTTCTTTAAATTCTACAATGTAATATGTACCAAGCAAATAATCTGAACTTGGTTCATCTATCTTTTCATTGTTCCAAGCATCTGCATTTATATCATCACCATCTTCTGTATATTTAGCATACACTTTAATCTGGTCTTGTTCTTTAAACTTAATTTCACCATTCTCAACAAACTTTTGATTTTTATTATTTACTGTAAATTTTAATAAATTATTCTTAACATCAATACCTTTACTAACATTAAATACAACAGAATCAGTTATGTTTATTGGATTACTGTATGATGCAGAACCTTGAACGGTGCTATCTCTATCTTGAACTCTATACCATAAGATTTTAGTTAATAATATTGCCATGTTTAACTTGCTGTATGTTTTTTAGTGATGTGTCCAACCAATCTAAAATTAACAAATTTACGATTAGTTGCTGATTGTTCTATGCTTATTGATTTAAAATACATACAAAAATGTTTAACTGTTGAACCACCAGTTACACCAAATTCTGTTCTTTCTGTTGCAGTAAAAGTAGCACCATCTGAATTTGCTATCTGATATATCAATTGTCCTTGTGTATCTTCATTACTTGAAGTTGATGAATCATAAAATATTGCTTTCCAACCTCTTGTCTTAACTAATTCATTTAAAACACCAACATATGTACGTTCAGTTGTATCTGTCATGTCAAGTTTACCTGAAATCATTAAACCTGCATTATCAAAACCAATCATGTCAACATCAACATCATCATATGTTCCTAATACTGGTTTAACATTTAAATTAGCCAATCTTGTAAAGTTAATCTTAACTCCTTTAAGAGTTATCTTACTGCCTGAATTTGCCCTATTAGCTGTAGATAACCTTGTACCAGAATTATCTGTCTTTAAGTACCCTGTGTCCGTAATTGAAATTTGTGCCAAATTGTATCACCTTTTATCTATCCACCTGCTGGTGCGAATGAATATTCTTCAGTAGCTTTTTCTAATTTATATGGATTTGAATAAAAATCTCCAAATCTTTCAAGCACATCTCCAACAGTTTCAAATGATTCAATCATCCTTTCCTGTGCTTCTATATTTTCTATAATCTTATTTGTTTCTTCTTGTTTTAATCTATTTAAATTCTCAGTTGCATTAATCATTCCACCTGCCCTTGTTCCAGACATAGATTCATAATAACTAAATTCAAATCCTGTACCAAATTGTTTAAATTTATCACTAAAATCAGGTACTTTGATTATTTTATCAACACCTAAATCTTCACGTATTCCTTTAACTTTCCTTGCTAAATCATCAAAACCAAATTTTTCCAATGCTCTCTGTGTATCACCTAACATACTTCTTAAAGCTAATTTCATTGGTGCTAAGGTAATCTGTGCTAATATTGAACCAAGAACATGAGCAAGTTCTACAAATACAGCAGTAATTGTTCCAACAATAGTGCCTAATGATTCACCTAATCCAAGTGGGTCTTTAGCAAATCTGATTGCTAAAACAACAGCACCAATCCCACCAGCTACACTCCAACCTAATGTTGTACCAATTATTGCTAATGATATAAATGTTTCTATCATATCCCCAACAGTTGTTTCATCATCAGTTACAGCTTTTGCTATTGTAATCCCAACAGTAATTATTCCAATAGCTTCTTTTAAACCAATAAAATCATTTGTAGCATCTTTAAGCCATGTATCTAAATCATCGAACATAGTACCAAACTTTTCTGATAAAGCTTTCACACCTAAATAAATCTGTCCACTTGTTGCCATACCAGCACCAAGTGCAAATAATAATGCACTAACTTTTCCTATCCCAACAACTAATTCATCATTATTTTGTACCCATTCAGCAACTTTTTCAACTGTAGTGATAAGGTTATCAATCATTTCAATAAATGCTGGGTTGCTCAAAGCATTTATAATTGTAAATTTAAGAAATTCCCAACTTGCTGTTAACCTTGAAGTAGCTTGTCCAAACGCAGTTGTATTTTTTTTTGCTAATTCAGAAGTATTTAATAATGACCTGAATATGCCACCAAATGTTCTCATAATGGCTTGACCAAAGAACATAATTGACATAGCACCCATATCAAAACCTTTAAAGTTAGTGTTAAGTTCCTTTAAATCATTTTGTACAGTATCTAAATTCTTATCTATTACTTGTAATGCTTTTGTTGCTTTATCAATTACTTCAAATACAATCATGAAATAGTGTTGTGCTAGTGCCATTCTTTATCTAAACCTCTTTGGAATATTTGTATTAGTTCCAACACTCCCACTATTCATCTTAAATTCAGGGTCTTTTTTTATTTCTTCTTTAATCATCAAATATCTGAAATAAGGATAGTTTTCATCAATATTTATTTTAAGGATTTTCCCTATCATATACATATTTGATAATTCAATATCAAGTATATCTTCGGCAGTTTGTTCTTTGAACGTTTTGGCAAGTTGTTGCCGAAGTTTATCTATATCCCTCAACTTGCCAGTTGCTTTTTTCTTGATAATTTCTCTACTTCTTTCTTAGCTTTCTCAAGTTCTTCTCTTGTAGTTAAACCAAATGCTATTGATAACTCGTTTGCTAAATCCTTAACATTTTTCCATAGATACATCCTCAAACCTTCTTCAAATTTAGGTTCAGCTACTTCTTCTTTTGGTGTACCTGCTTTAATAAGTTTAATTGTAAACTCAACAATTGGTTCTAAATCTTGTGTTTCTTTTATGCTTTTAGCCAATCTTATAAATTCTGCATAATCTTTAGGACTTGCCCAAAGTTCATTTACTACTCCACCTAATTCTATCTCAGCTTTTCCACTTATATATTTATCATATCTTGACAATTTCATTCACCTTTTTCATCTTTTTTTCCACCACCCATAAACATAGGTTCTGGTTCTGTATCTTCATTATTTTCTTCTTTTTTTGGAATACCTGCATCAATAAGTTTCTGTTCAATCATAGTTTCAAACATTCTTGCCTTTTCATGGTCTGAAAATGCTTTTTCCCATCTGCAATCTTTATGTCTTAACACACAATGCCTATTCCATTCCAAAAATAATGGTATTGGAAATCCTTTCATAGGAACTCTTACTGTACCGTCTTTATCTTCCCAAAGACCTAATTGTTCATTATATTCTCCTTCTTTTTCTGCCATCATTTATCTCCTCTTTGTTCAATCAAAAATTAAAAAAAAAATAAATTAATATGTTTAACTTGCATCAACCCATTCATAGAAATCAGCAATAACACATACTGCTTCAAACATGACTTCAACATGAGTACCTGCTGATTGAGTTATATCACTTATCTTTGTAATCATAGCATTGTTTAATGCTAATTGAATTACTTTTGAATCTCCTGCATCAGTAAACTCTATACCGATTGCTTTATCTGTTAAACTACCAAACTGGTATCTTGTTCCTGTACCAACTGTTGTTCCACTTGCACCAGATAATACACCCAATATAGATTTGTCTGTATCTACTGGTGAAAAGTTTAATTTCCCAGAAATTTTAACAAAATTATGTGTTTTCTTTTCAAGACTTTGATTTGGTAGACTATTGGCATCTTGTCCTAAGAAACCAACTAATTCAACAGGTCTATCTACTGCTGAGATTGTTACATCTTTAAACCATGCTGTAACTCCACCAGTAACATCATCTGTAATTTGTGAATAAACACTACTTGATGTTGTTGGACTGGTTATTGCTTCACCTATTTTTAAAGTGGTTAACTTTGCGTCATATAAAATTGAACTTACTGTCATTTTATTTTTTCACCTTTGTTTATTTTATTTTATGTTCACACAAATCATATAACCAGTCTCTCAACTCTTATAATGTAAACCTACTGCTTTTTTTAATACTCTTTCTACATTCTTTTTTATTGTTTTATTTGCTCTTATCCAAACAAAACGCACATATGCTTGTTTTGATTTTCCTAATTTAACATTAGAATCTTCTCCACCAACAAGCATACTATATTTATTCTTCAAACCTTTTTGTTCTGCCCATCTTTTCGCCTTTGGATTATCTTTAAATTTTACATAATGAGGTGCAACACCTTCTTCAAGCATTTTAGCAACTTCATTAGTTGTATTTGGACTTCCTGTTATGGCTTTATTTTCTATAAAAACTTTGCCTTTCAAACCACTTTTATATACTATTGAATCAACAGCATTAGCCATGTCTCCTTCAAACCCTCTCTTACCACCAACTCTAAACAATTTTCGTGTATATTCTTCAATATCCTTAACATATTTATTTAATATTTCGTGTCTGGCAAGATTTAAATTATCTTCAAGATGTTCTGCTATTTTGTTTAATGTTTTACCTTTACCTTTTACACCAATAACTGTAACATTACTTCGCATTATAACATCCTCATTTTCAATGTCATGCTTGAAGTATGTAATTTATTTCCACCAATGTTTAATGTTGCTATATCTGTTTCATCAATAGGTGTATCTGTTATAAAACTTAATTTATATCCTTGTAACACAGCATATCCAGATATGAACAGTTCTCTAACTACATCAACTGCTTTATCTATTTTTTCTTTCCTTGCACTTGCCTTTGCATAAAAGTCCAGTTCAATAGATATCTCATATAATCTGTTGCTTAACCTGAAAGCATCTGAACTAACAGTTACTTTTGCAGGATTTAATACTATACAAGGAAATGTTGGTTTAGCTTCTGGAAAACTTGATACTACTGTCCATCCACTTGGTTTATATGCGTTAAGATAAGTATATAAATTCTTAAACGTATTTTCTTTTATTGTTGCACTTGTTACATCTGCCATTTTAATCTTAAATTTGTACTACGACAAAAAATATCCATTACAGGTATTTTATATTTGTTTCTTTAAAGTAACTACTTTAAAAGCACTATCATTCTGAATATGTCCTCTATCTTGGATACTTAATAAATCCCAAGATAAACCTTTCCATGTTACTTTATATTCAGTACCACTTGTTAATGACACTTCTTCTTTAATTATCACTCTTGATGTACCTTCTTCAGCATCACCAAACTTTTGATAAACCCATTGTCTTGAAATTAAAGTTGAAGGTATTGCTTTTGTTGTTATTGCATTTGCTGTTGATTCTGATTCACTACCTGCATAACCACCATATGTTGATGATTTGCTTATTGGTGTAAAGGTAATATCACTTCCAAAATCATCAATTATATTGTTTACTTGTTCCTTAAAGTTTGAAATTATGCTCATGTTTATTCATTCCACATATCCAAAGCAACTTTTAATGTACCATGATTGCCAAAGATTCTATTAATATCTTTTAAATATGCATTCTTTTGACTTATAATATCATTGTAATTGCTCATTATAGAGATTTCTCCTATAGTCATTCCCATTGGAGATTTATTTTTAAATTCTTTAACTTTCATGTCAAGTATTCTTTCAACAACCATTAATGTTGCTACCTTTTGAATAGTCTTTGGTACTGATGACATGCCCCAAGTATAAGTGATTTTAATATTCTTATGTCCGTAAGGTATTGAATAATTGTTACTATGTATTCTTATCCTGCTTTGGTCTTCATACACTAAAAAATCATTAGCTTCACCTTCAGTTAATGTTACCCATGACGGAGATTCGCCTAATCCATTCTCGTTATATGCCAATGAAGTTACAGATAACAATGGTCTGTTCTTAACAACAAAATAATTCTGGTTATCTGTATAATCATGATACTCGTCTGTTGTTGTATTTGTTGTAAAACTTGTACCTGTTATCAAATCAATCTCTGCTTCAACTTCTTCTATCCAGTTAGATATTGTTTCTGAATTTGGTATTGAATTAGCATCATATTGCTCTCCTATTTCCTGTTCAATTAGTTTTTCATTTGTATATGTCATTTTTAATCATAACCTGTTTTAAATCTTTCGTGAAATTCACGATTTCTAACCATGCCTTGTTTTATCCCCATAACTCTTGCTACTGCAAGTTCGTCAGGGTTATAGTTACCCCAGTTAGAAAGGTAGTCATCCTTATTTCTTTCCCTTATTTTTCTTTTTTCTTTTACCAACATTCTTTACTACCTTAACAATATCTTGGAAATCTACATCACCATCTCCATCAACATCACCAATTAATTCCTCTTTTTCCTCTTTGTTTTCTTCTTCGTCATCTAAATACCCCAATTTTTCAGCTTCTAATTGCTGTTCTATACCTTCATCATCATCTGACACTTCATCTATTACTGGTTCTTTAACTTGTTTAGGTCTGCCACCATTAACTGAAACATCAAAATAATCACTATATATAGACATAATTTTTTCATATTCTATTTTACTAACTTCAACAACTTTGTTTTTTGGAAAATGTTTTCCTATTATAACAAGACCGTTATTTTCTCCAATGTATTTAACTCGCATCATTTTTTAACTCACCTTTTTTTGTTCTATAAACCAAATATTCTTCCATACCAACTGAACCACCATAATGCCTTATGACACATCCTGTGTCTATCCATGCTTTATATCCGAACTCTTCTGCTTTATTTAAAAACAGTATATCTTCACCAACATTATGAATGTTTCCTTCAGTAAATGGATATTTATATTTCTTGAATACGTCTAATAACACTTTTGATTTCATTAAAAAGAAACCAAAACCACAAGCATCAATCTCTATTAACTTATTCTCTGGAATTTCTAATAAATTATGATATTTACCATCTTTATCACTTTTAACCATAGCTATTGGTTTAATATCATTTGACCGTCTGCTAAAATATAATGCACTTACCATATCAAGATTATATCTTGTAATGTCATTCTTTAAAGTTTCAAATAAACTTATATCAAATATATGGTCGCTATCACACCACAAAACATAATCATATTTTACTTTTGATAAATAACCATTAATTGCATCATTTATTAACTTGTTTCTTGCTTCGCCAATCAATGTATTTTCTACAATGTGCATATCAACATGATACTTCTTTTTCATTTCCCAAATCATCTTCAGGAAACTTGAAAAGGTTTCTGTTGGTAGCCATTTATAAGTTGGCATCAATATTAAAATACTTTCTTTTGATATTGATTTTGTTAAATTGTTTTTTGGTTTATACCTACCTATCATTTTTAAATCACCTGTTCAACAAATCAAAAATATATAAAAAAAATAAAAAAAATAATTATGTTATTTAGCCACCAACTGCTCTTACGTCATGGATAGCTTCTGCATTCAGAACAGAGACACCATAAACTTCCCAATAATGGAAGGTAACTGCTCTATTTCTGTTTACTTCTCTTTCCCACTCAAGTTTTGGAGACATTTTTGGTGCGAAGACAAATGCCCTTTCACCTAATGCTATGTTCTTGTATGTGGTTTGTGAGTTTTCAGATGCTGTTGGCACATGAAGACTTGATAATATTTTAACACCAAGATATTTACCAATTTCCCCATTTAATGTAGCTTCTCTACCACCATACTGACTTGCATCAATAAATGCTGATAACTTCATTAATGATTTTTCACAGTTTGGGTGAATAATCAAATATTTAACAGGGAAGTTTAATAATCTACCTGCTGTAATTGCATCTGCAATTAAGTCTGTATCAAATGTGTTACCTGCTGTGATTGTTGTTGAAACAACACCTGCTGGGTATATTGTTGCTGTAGCACCTGCTACTAATGCAGTCATAATTACACTATCTCTTGAGTAAGCTAAAGCTTTACCTGCTGAATAAACCATATCCTGCATTGTTGAATCGAATGCTTCCATAAGTTCCTTCATAGAAACCATCTTAGCATCCCCATATTCTGTAAATGTTACTGTTACTTGGTCATAACTTAATGCTGAAACTGGTGTTACAGTTCCATCTGTTAATGCTGAGACAGTATATGCGTTTCCTTTTGGAATATTAATTTGTCTACCTGCTTTATTTAAAGCCCTTGTATCTGTAACTCCAAGAGGTCTTAATTTTTCCTCTTCATATACTTGTTTTTCAATTAGATTTGAAAACAAAATAGGAGATACATATGCGTGGCTTGTTGCACTTGATAAAAATGCGTTACTATCTATTGTTGCCATTTATATTTCACCTTTATAATTTTAGTTTATTTCCTCAACACTAACGATTCACCATATCTAAGAAATCTTTTTCTATAAGCTTTTTAACTTCAGGGTTATTGTTCCAGTCATCAATACTCTTTATTTTGTCAATGATTTCTTTTGGGTCTTTGTCTTTAAAAGGATTTTGTTGTGTATTAGCTATTCCTTTACTTTGTGGTTCATATTGTGCCCATGTTTTATCTAATTTTTCAGTAAAAGCATCAAACTTTTTACTTAACTGTGAAACAATATCTTCATATTCCACTTTCTGTTGTTCCTTTTCCTTGATTGATTTATTGTATTTTTCATTAAGTTGTTTTAGTTCTTCTGCATATTTATCTTCTTTTTCTTTTAATTCCTTATCATATTTTTCTGTTATGGTTTTAACTAAAACTTCTTGTTGTTCTTTGTCTAATTTACTAATCTCTTTTTCAATCTCTGTTACAGTCTCATTTTGAATAGTCTCTTCCTTAACTTGTTTATCATCTGATACTTCTTTTTCTTCATTCATCTTTTTTCAACTCCTCTAATTCTTTATTTAAATGTTCTAACCTTGCCTTTGCATCAATCTGCTGAACTTGTATATTTAATTTTTCTGATTCCATAGCAAGTCTGATACTTTCACTTAAATGTGTTTCCCATTCAGGTAAATTTTCATAAGCAAACTTTGGTTCAAGAGATAATGGTGCTTTCATTTTAAGCTTCATTTCCCTATCAATCTGTTCTAATTGTTTTTTATTGAAATCTATAACTTGTTTAAGATTCTTAATCTTTTCAATTAAAATCTTTTTATGCAATTCATGTTCAAACTTTTCTTTTTCTATTGTTTTCAATGCTTTATCTTCCATATCTTTTCACCTTTCTTACTTTTTATTATCAGATGTCTTTTATTTATAAAGCTTTTGCTTTTGCTTTACGATTGACTGGTTGATTTGTCAAACCAAAATCCAAACCTTTTCCATCTGTCAATACATTTACATATTTATCTCCAATCTTTTTAATCTCTTGTGCTATTTCTGGTACTGCTAACCTTACTGAAAAAGCAAGTTCATTACCAGTATCACTTATTAGTGATAATATGTCTTTACTGTATTTATTGTCTTTATTAAGTTTAACTTTACCCCATAATCCTTTATCATCAATCTTGCTTTCTATTAATTCCAATACACCTAATGTTTTCTCATCATGGAAATAAGTTCCGTAATGCAAATCATTTTGTATTTTCTTAGCAAAATCAAAAGTTATCATCTCATTATCATCATCAGGGTCAAAAGTTAAAATATATCCTTCAAAAAATTTATTACCATCAAGTGATTTCTCATGTATAGTGTTATTAACTGGATATGACTTTTGTTTAGTATCTTCTTTAGCTACCCATCTACCATTAACTTGTTTATATCTCTTTTTAACAACAGACCAAGCAATCTTTGCTCTCTTTGCATCACTATATCCTTTACCTTTTAAACCTTTCATTGTCCTTTCAAATAATGCTCTTGCCTTACTTGGTAATTTTTGTATTGATTTTATTGGCATAGTTTATTTCACCTTTAATTTTTATTGGTATGTTCATACCAACTTGCTCTGAACTGTATTATGTTATTATCTTCACCAGATGTTATTGTTCTTAAATATGTAGTATTTTGTTTTAATATGATTTCATTCTCTCTTGAACTTTCCCCACCAACCATGGCTTTGAAACCAGTTGAACCCCATTTAGCACTAGATACTTGTGTACCAACAGTATCTGCATCAGTTACCCCTGAAGTTATTGTTAATCCACTTGTGTTTGAACTATTCCTATTATTGTTGATTGGTGTAACAGAACTTCCACCAGTCATGCCACCACTTGCATTTTCATGAAGTGTTGTTTCACATATTCCTGAACTAACTATTGACCAAGAAAAATGTGCCCACTTTGTAGTATCTGGTGTTACAAGTTTAATTCTAAATACATCATCAGTATTAAGTTCAACATATCCTTCTATGTAATAATGATTTCCAGCATGAGTTTCATGGTGAGGATAATCTATTGTTTCTAAACTATTAGTAACTGAATCAACTGCAATCTCAGAACCATCACTTGTCCTTAATTGAGTATATAAAGCATTATTTTTAACGTATGCAACTTCTTCTGGATGTTCACCTTGTATCAAGCCCATTATTCTTCTTCCTCACCAATAGATTCATTATCATTAATACCAACATCTCTCCTCATAACAACATAAAAACCTACATCCTTGATTGGTTTGCTCTCTATATAAACAC
>Ga0164313_10006339_pt1 | contig 10436 bp, 6 predicted proteins | sample GuaBasSedimGuay4_FD_113735 | JGI IMG/M metagenome (GOLD analysis project Ga0164313, IMG submission 113735) | Subseafloor sediment microbial communities from Guaymas Basin, Gulf of California, Mexico - Guay4, Core 4569-4, 0-3 cm | ecosystem: Environmental > Aquatic > Marine > Hydrothermal vents >...
GTATACGGCTTTGTCACCATGCCCCTCAGCAACGGATTCAGCCGCTGGCGGGAACGATTAGCAGATAGTTTTGCACTTCAGTTAACTGGAAAAGGGGAGGCTTATGCCTCTGCCTTAACTCGTCTCAGTAATCAGAATTTAGCCGAGGTGGACCCAGTTCCCTGGGTAGAATTTTTACTTCATTCCCATCCTGCTCTAAATAAACGGATTCGGAACGCCCAGGGTTTTATCTCACCAACTCCAGTTGATTAATCCTGCAAAAGTATTTTATTGTTTATTTGTTTTTGTTGAGGTGTGATTAATGTTTATTCAACATTTGAATTGCGGCACTCTCAAAGCTCCCTTTATCCATATTGATGCCATCGTCTATTGTTTACTAGTCGAGACCAGCAGCGGACTGATCTTAGTGGATTCTGGATTTGGATCCCTGGATTATTCTGTTCCTTCCTTGAAAATGCGCTTTTTCCTGCACTATATGGGTGTTCCACGCAATCCTGATGAGACGGCGTTATTCCAGATAAAATCCCTGGGATACGACCTGAAAGAAGTCAAGCATATTATTCAAACCCATCTTCATATTGATCATGCTGGCGGTTTAAGAGATTTCCCATGGGCAGAGATTCATCTTTTGAAAACTGAGTATCTGGCAGCCAAAAAACCCAAAGGATTAATGGAGTTTGCCTACGATCAAACCCATTGGGCTCACAGTCCAAATTGGGTTCTCCATGAAAAACCAATTATTGATTGGTTTGGATTTGAGGCCATTCCGGTTCTCACAACGCCAGAAGCAGATTTCTTGCTCATTCCTCTTCCAGGACATACTCGTGGTCACTGCGGAGTGGCTATCGGCAAACCCGGAAAATGGCTGCTTCATTGTGGGGATGCCGCTTCGCCCTTCCATCGTGACACTGATCTTCACTCGCGAGGAGAATTTGCCCACAAATTGGATTTTATTTCTGCAGGATTTACAGATCGTGTTATTGGACCTCATGTTCCAAAAATCCGCCGTTTGCTTAAGGATCACAGCGATGAAGTGCAGGCAATCAGCTCTCACGATATATTCAGTTATCAGAATATAAACGCAGACAAGCCCGGATTCTCCAGTATCGCACCCTGAGCCAATTTTTCTTGTAGGCTGTATGAAGATCTGGGAGTTTTAGCGCATGTGTATAAAAAAACCGGGGCCTCAGAAAATTCACTCCTGATACCCCGGTCTGCAATTATTCTTACACAGCACAGATCCTATCTGGGCTGTATTGTTAACTTGCTATCCTACCGCGATGGGTTCTTCTTCTTCGTCTGGATGGAAAGAGCTCCCATAAAGTGCTGGGTCCCCTTTTACCAGGATGATTTCACCCTCTTCCTCATCTTCTATTACGCTGGTATCAACCAGAACAATATCCCCTGCGGTAAATTTGCCTGACAAGACTGCATCTGAGAGTGGATTTTCAATCTTTTCCTGGATTACCCGGCGCAGTGGTCGGGCTCCCATTTCAGGGTTGTACCCTAACGTTACCAGCAAATCCACACCTTCCTGGGTGATTTCCAGCTGCAAGCTTCTTTCTGTTAATCTCTCTCTCAATTTGTCCAATTCCAGATCAACAATATTCCGAATATTATTCTTGCTCAGGGCATGAAATACTACCACTGAATCAACCCGGTTGATAAACTCCGGACGGAAGGTATTCTTCAAGGATTTAAGCAGTTTTCTGCGCATGTCATCATAATCCCGCTTGCGGGTGCTTTCCTCGTCCTGGGTCAGGTTAAACCCAATTGAGGCATTGTTCTGGATCAGTTCCGCCCCGATGTTGGAGGTCATGATTATCATTGCATTTCGGAAATCAATCTTTCTTCCCCTGGCATCCGTGATATGACCTTCCTCCATGATTTGCAGCAGCATATTGTGGGCTTCCTGGTGCGCTTTTTCAATTTCATCAAACACCACAATAGAGTACGGTTTCCTGCGAATAGCTTCGGTCAATTGACCAGCGTCATCATACCCGATATAACCAGGAGGTGCGCCAACCAACCTGCTGACACTGTGTTTTTCCATAAATTCTGACATATCCAGGTGGATTAAGGAGTCCTCGCTGCCAAAAATAAATTTTGCCAGCGCCTTGGTAAGTTCTGTCTTTCCCACACCCGTTGGGCCAAGGAAAATAAACGATCCTACTGGTCGTTTTGGGTCCTTTAATCCCGCTCGAGAGCGGCGCACAGCTTTGGCAATCTTTTCGATAGCCTCATCCTGTCCAATAATATGTTTATGAAGTTCTTCCTCCATTTGCAGAAGGCGGTCAGATTCTTCCTCTGCCAGCTCCATCACCGGGATACCGGTCCACATGGATAGGATTTCGGCAATATCCTGAATCGATACTGTCGGGCTGCTGTCACGATCCCAAGCAGCTTTTAACTCCTCTAATTTTTCTTCCAATGATTTTTCCAGAATTTCAAGTTCACTAATCTGACTTTCCTCTGCATCTGCAGTCTTCATTTCCCTGCGAACAGATCGAAGGCTCCGAACAACTTCCTTGGCATCATCACCTATGGGGTTTTTATACATCCGAACCCGAGAGGAAGCTTCATCAATCAAGTCAATTGCTTTGTCGGGTAAGAAGCGGTCTGATACGTAGCGGGCAGATAAATTTGTTGCCGCTTCAAGCGCTTCATCAGAAATCTTCAGTTGATGGTGTTCTTCATAAGCAGGTCGTATACCTTTCAGAATTTCAATGGTTTCTTCCTGGGATGGTTCATCCACGGTTATGGGTTGAAATCGCCTTTCCAGGGCTGCATCACTTTCAATATGCTTGCGGTATTCGTCCAGCGTTGTGGCGCCCACTACCTGCAGCTCTCCTCGAGAAAGAGCAGGTTTTAAGATATTGGCGGCGTCCATAGCTGAGCCGGCGGATCCTGCTCCGACCAACATGTGAACCTCATCGATAAACAAGATCGCATCAGATTGTTTTAATTCTGAAATTACCCGCTTTAATCGTTCTTCAAATTGACCGCGGTACATTGTGCCAGCTACAACCGATCCAAGATCCAGCTGCAGTACTCTTTTTCCAAGTAATGGAGCCGGTACTTCGCCATCCGCAATTCGCTGGGTTAAACCTTCCACAATAGCAGTTTTGCCAACCCCGGGTTCTCCAATTAGAGCAGGGTTGTTTTTTGTGCGCCTGGCAAGTATTTGGACTACCCGTTCAATTTCTGTTTCCCGGCCTATGACCGGATCCAATTTACCATCCTCGGCCAGATCTGTAAGATTCACAGCTAACTGATCAACCATGGGCGTTGTGCTTTTTGCTTTAGCCCGTTTGGGTTTTCCAAGTTGTCTGCGTTCGCGATGGGTTTTATTTTTGTCTTTGCTTTCTTCCATCACACGAAGCGTTTGTTGACGGATCTGGTCAGCGGTTAATCCAAGCTGCATTAACACATCATTGGCTACACCTTTTCCATAGGTAACCAATCCCAACAGGATATGTTCCACGCCAATATAATGATGGCTTAAATTCCGCGCCTCTTCTACTGCTTATCCCTATCCTCGTTAAGTACCCCGGGAAAGGGCCAGTGCATCTCCACTATACTCGCCAAAACCTGTAATTCTTTCTGTGGTGGCCAGAACACTGTCGATGTCCAGTCCTAAATCTCTCAATACCTGACCAGCAATTCCTCCCTGGTCAAGCAGTAATCCCAATAAAAGATGCTCAGTCCCAATCTGGGCGTGTTTCATCCGTTCAGCTTCTTTATGCGCTAAACTTAATACCCGCCGAGCTCTTTGGGTAAATCTCTCCATGCTAGCCAAAAGACTACCTCCCGCAATTATCCAGGGAATCCCCGGATATTACATTATCTGAATAATCAAAGCACTCCCCACTTGTTTTTAGTGTAGACATTCTACCAAATTCCATTATAAAAACACTACTAATGCCCTAAGTTAATGTAATTTTTATATACTTTCCCCCTAAATAAAAAAAGCGCATCCAGTTAGATGCGCTTTTTATCAGATTTTATTCCTCGTCAGGAGGAGGCGATTCTTCTTCTGCTTCTGCTTCGGCTTCTTCCGCTTCAGGTTCTTCCGCTTCCGCTTCTTCCGCTTCGGCTTCTTCTGCTTCGGCTTCTTCCACTTCGGCTTCTTCCACTTCGGCTTCTTCCACTTCGGCTTCTTCTGCTTCGGCTTCTTCTGCTTCGGCTTCTTCTGCTTCGACTTCTTCCACTTCAGTTTCTTCCACTTCAGTTTCTTCCACTTCAGTTTCTTCCACTTCAGTTTCTTCCACTTCAGCTTCTTCCGCTTCAGCTTCTTCCGCTTCGGCTTCTTCTGCTTCGGCTTCTTCTGCTTCGGCTTCTTCTGCTTCGGCTTCTTCCACTTCGGCTTCTTCTGCTTCGGCTTCTTCAGTTCCAGATAGAATTTCTTCCAAAGAACCTTCGCCGTTCAGCTCTCCCTGGATCTGTTCAAGGTCAATAGCGGCATATTCATCAGAGTCAACTTTTTCCAGACTCAAGCCGATCCTGTGGCGTTCCATATCCAAGCTGATAACTCGCAAGGCCAAGGTCTCTCCAACACTCACAACTTCAGAAGGATGGCCAACGCGATCCATGCTTAATTCAGAGATGTGGATTAAACCTTCCAGATCTGTGTTCTCAATCCTGGCAAATGCACCAAAGTCAGTCAGATTGGTGATGGTGCCCTGGATTAATTGACCTTCCTGGATTTCTTCTGCTTTCTCAATCCAAGGATTATCCTGCAACCTTCTCATGGATAAACCAATCCGGCGTTTTTCTTCATCGATACTGATGACTTCCACTTCGAGCTCCTGGCCAACTTTAACCAGGTCGCTAGGATGGTCAACATGATCCCAGGACAGTTCTGAAAGATGAACCAGTCCATCTACACCCTGAATATTGACAAAAGCGCCAAAGTCAGCCAGGCTGCTAACGTAGCCTGTAACATGATCGCCTACTGCCAGATTATCCAGAAGTTGGTCTTTGATGGCTTCCCGGGTTTCACCGATGGCATCCCGTTCGGAAAGGATTAGGCGCTGGCGGGATCGATCAACCTCAATAACTTTGAGGGTAATTTCTTTCCCGATGGCTTCGCTCCAGCGATCTTCCGGTGAACCACTCTCACCCTCCCGGAATACACTTACCAGCGATCCGGGCACAAACCCGCGAAGCTGGCCAACCGGTACCAATAAACCACCTTTGTTATATCCTTCAACAAAAGTAGTAATCACGTCACCGGATTCAAGGCTCAGCTCCACCTTCTCCCAATCCTGTTCTTCCTGGGCCCGGGTGAAAGAAAGTACCACATGACCATTCATATCCTCTGGTTCAAGGACATAAACGAGGATCTCTTCTCCCACCTGGAAAGTTTCCAGGGACCTGGGATTGATTTGTTCCAGTTCTCTACCGGCAATCAATCCGTCGGCTTTCGATTGAACATCAATCAGGATTTCGTTTGAGGTAATGGCGGTAATTACGCCTTTGCGGATATCTCCCTTTTCAGGGATGTTGCCCAAGCCCAGACCTTCTTGGGCTAAAAGGGTTTCCATATCCATTAATTCTGCGGGGGCTGAATTAGCGCTCATTTCATCTCCCCCTTGATTGGACTTCATTTCTTCCATAACTTAGGCACGCTCCATATTAGAATGGTGACCATTATACAGTGCAAATATAAACTTGGCAACCTTTGTGGTAAGATAAACGCTGTCAAAAAACATCCCTAATATTTATGATGTAATTGACATTTATCGAGATAAAGTAGCTTTTTTCCGTACAAGGATAATCATGACAGCAATTTACCCATTTACAGCAGTTGTTGGCCAGGAGCGAATGAAACGAGCCCTGGTTTTAAATGCTGTTAACACCCGGATCGGTGGTGTCCTTATTCGCGGAGAACGCGGCACGGCCAAATCAACAGCTGCCCGCGCATTGGCCGCCTTATTACCCACGGTGGAAACTTTTTCAGATTGCCGTTTTGGCTGCGACCCTAACCGATCATCCACCTGGTGCACAGAATGCCGGGAAAAATCCAATAATAACGACCAGCGCAAGATTGAAATGCTGCCAACCCCATTTGTAAATTTACCCGTCTCTGCGACAGAGGATCGGGTAGTAGGTACGCTGGACATTGAAAAAGCGATCCAGAAAGGTGAACGCCATTTTGAGCCGGGTGTCCTGGCTGATGCCAATCGGGGACTCCTCTATATCGATGAAGTAAACCTGCTGGATGATCATGTTGTGGATTTGCTTCTTGATTCAGCCGCTATGGGAATGAATATAGTTGAACGGGAGGGAATTTCCTTCAGCCACCCAGCCCGGTTTATCCTGGTTGGTACCATGAATCCAGAAGAAGGCGATCTCCGTCCACAGCTTCTGGATCGTTTTGCTCTCTCTGTGGAAATCCGCGGCATTCGGGATATCCATGAACGAGTACAGATTATGGAAAATCACCTGGCTTACGAAGAAGATCCAGTTTCTTTCCGGGAGAAATGGCTGTCCAAAGAAGAGGAATTGTCCCGGCAAATTAGCGATGCCAGAAAAATATTGCCCGAAGTTCAGTATTCCTCAAAAAACATGGTCGATATAGCTAATTTGAGCACCTCTCTTCAAGTTGATGGCCATCGATCTGACCTGGTTATCTTAAAAACAGCCAGGGCTCATGCCGCCTTTGAAGGCAGAAAAGCCATCACGGGCAGGGATATTGCCCTTGCAGCAGAACTCGCTTATCCCCACCGCATCAAAAGGGGACCTTTCCAGGAATCAGAAGTCTCAGCAGAAGAACTGGCTGAAAAAATAGAAGAATTAGCTGGCGGTTCAGCGGAAGGAGAAGGGGAAGTAGAAGACGGGGCTGAGCAGTCTGGTGGCGAAATGGGCGAGGAAGGGGATAAAAAAAAACTCTAGTAAGTACAGTTACTGATACCCCTCAACTCGAAGTTCCTGCCGATACTGGCACCGGAGAAGTCTTCGAAGGCAGCAGCGCTTCCTGGTGGGAAGGTGGTAATCCAGTAAAAATCGGTGACACCATCGATCCTGATAAAATTGATGCACCCTTAGACCGTAAACACCGCCGCTCAAGCGGACGCAGATCCCAAACCAGAACAGAAACCAGCCGAGGAAGATATATCCAGGCCAGACCAGCCAATGGTGAGCTGTCTGATATTGCCTTTGACGCAACTATCCGCGCTGCAGCGCCATTTCAGAAAGAACGCCAATCCCCTGACAGCCAGGTTGCTTTTTCGATCCGAAAACAAGACCTGCAGCGGAAAATCCGTGTTAAACAAACAGCCAATCTAATTCTTTTTGTTGTTGATGCTTCCTGGTCCATGGCGGTTGCGGAAAGAATGAGCGCAGCCAAAGGCGCTGTGCTTTCGCTGCTGACCGATGCATATCAGCGCAGAGACCGGGTTGGAATGATCGTTTTCCAAAAGGATCGCGCTCAGGTTGTTTTACCACCGACAAATTCAGTGGAACTCGCCCGCCGCAGTCTGGCGGACATCCCGATCGGCGGGAAAACACCCCTTTCTGCAGGGTTGAATTTGGCATACGAAGTGATCAAACGAGAAGAACTTGCTCATCCCAATATGCAAACCTTGATGATCTTACTCACAGATGGCGTTGGCAACGTATCCATATCCCGAATGCCTCCCCAGGAAGAAGCTTATAAAATAGCCGAAAAATTCGCCGGGGACGAGATACCCAGCGTAGTTATCAATATGGAGCACAAGGAATTTGATAAAGGCCTGGCAAATGAAGTAGCTGAACACCTCAATGCCTCCTATTACAGTCTATCTGATTTACAAGCAGATAGACTCCTTCAAGCCGTTAAAGATGAAATTGGCTTATAACATAACAGCATCGGGTAGATAATAGGAGAGCTAGCACTTTCTGTTATCATTGGGTACATGATTCCAATTTCGTTATCCATGGAAGGTTTTTTATCATATAAAGAGCGGGTGGAGATCAATTTCACCGGCTTTGATTTAGCCTGTATCACAGGGGAAAACGGGGCAGGAAAATCCTCCATTCTGGATGGGATCACCGGGGCATTATTTGGAAGAGCCAGAAAACACGATGAGTCTGTCATAAACCTGGAATCAGAAATTGCTGAAGTTAATTTTATCTTCAATTATGAAGGTAATCAATTTAAAATTATTCGCACCAATCCCAGGGGGAAATCCAAACAAGTTGAGTTGTATATCCTCGAGGAAGGCAAAAAAGACCCTTCTTCCTGGAAACCGCTCACTGAACGAACTATCAGGGAAACCGACCAAACGATTATCGAGATTTTGCGCCTTGATTACGAATCTTTCGTTAACGCATCCTTCCTGCTTCAGGGAGAGGCAGATCAATTTACACAGCAGAACCCATCCGCCCGAAAAAGAATTCTCTCTCAAATCCTGGGATTGGAAATATGGGAAACACATCGAAAGTCAGCCAATAAAAAACGCAGGCTATCTGAGGGAGAGCTTCACCAGCTGGATGGACGCATCACAGAAATCATCACTGAGCTGGCAGAGGAAGAAGAACGAAAAAAACAGCTACTAAGCCTGGAAGAGAATTTGGTACAGGCCCAGAATGACCGCAAAGCTGTTGAAAATCAACTCGCTGACTTACAAACCCTTTTGGCTTCATTTGATGAACAAAAAAAGATGGTCGATACTGCAACCAGTCAAGTAAATGGAAAAGAAAATAAATTAATCCAGGCCAAAGATAAACTAAAATTACGAGAAGAAGAACAATCAGGTTATCAGGAAATATTGGCGCAGGCAGAGAAAATCCATAAAACATTTCAGGAATGGGAAACCGCCCAGAAATCTCTAGCGGATTGGGAAAAGATCGCCGAGAAATTCCGGGAAAGTGAGATAAAGAGGCAGGAACCGCTTCTACGGATAGCTGCCGAGAAAGCGCGGCTGCTGCAAGAGCAAAGCTCTCTGGAAATTATCCATCAGGAATTAATATTAAACCAGAAGGAGCTTCCCCTGCTCAGGAAGCAAATGGCTCAGCGAAACGAAGGAGTAAAAGCAGCAGAAACTGCAATTGAAAATCGAGACCAGCAGAAAAAAACCCTGGAAACTGCCCGCCAGGAACAAGCAGATGCAAAGGCTGAAAATCCGCGGTTGTTTAAAGAAATGAAAGACCTTGAAAAAAGAATAGCTGAACTGGACAACACCGAGGGCGCATTGTGTTCCTTGTGTGGACAGGAACTCCCCCTTAAAGATAGGAAATCCTTGATTCAAAGCCTCAAAGAACAAGGAAAAGATTTTGGGGATCGCTACCGGAAAAATCAAATCACTTTAAAGAAAGCAGATGCAGTTGTTAAAGATTTACAACTTCAGATTACTGAACTAAGTCTTGCTGAAAACACACTTCGTGTTCTTCAGCAAGAAATTGATCAAATTGAAAACAAAATTTCATCTCTGGGGGATCAAGAAAACAGCTGGAAAGAAACTCATCAACATACCCTCGAAGCGATTCATGAAACACTGGAGAGTGAAGTTTATGCGGAAGAGGCCCGCCAAGAGCTCTCTATACTTAACAACGATCTCAAAGGTATCGGATACGATGCCGAAGAACATGATCGAGTCCGGGAATTAAGCAGCCAGGGTTTAGTTATTCAGGAGCAAAAAGCTGACCTCGATAAAGCTGAAGCCGCATTAAAACCGCTCAACAGGGAAATACAAGAACTCATTGCCGAGATCAAACTCGATCAGAAAGACCTGAAAAAACAGAAAAATGATTTAGATCAGGCAAAAATAACACTGGAAGAAAACCGAGAAAATGCTCCAGATACCCGTTCAACAGAGGCAAAGGTACTTGAACGCAAGGAAAAAGAAAAAGTCCTTCAACGGGATGTAGGCGCTGCCCAGCAAAAAGTCGCTGTTCTTGAAACCCAAAAAACCCGTCAATTGGATTTTGAAAATCAACGCCAAGAACTCTCCCACAAGGTCAAACAGTATCAACAGCTGGAATCTGCTTTTGGCAAGGATGGCGTTCCTGCTTTGCTCATCGAACAGGCGCTGCCCAATATTGAAGCCAAAGCCAATCAGATCCTTGAGAAACTAAGCGGCGGCAGTATGTCCATTCGTTTTCTTACACAGCGGGAATATAAAGATTCAAATCGCGAGGACCTGAAAGAAACCCTTGATATCCAGATTAGAGATCAGGCTGGTTTTCGGGATTATGAACTTTATTCCGGTGGAGAATCCTTTCGGATAAATTTCGCCATTCGATTGGCTTTGTCCCATGTCCTGGCTCAACGTGCAGGCGCGAGATTACAAACGCTGGTTGTGGATGAGGGTTTCGGCAGCCAGGACGCTATTGGCAGACAGAGGTTGATTGAAGCTATTAATCTCGTTCAGGGTGATTTCGAAAAGATCCTGGTTATCACCCATATAGAACAAATTAAGGATGCCTTTGCAACTCAACTTTTGGTTGAAAAA
>Ga0164313_10006340_pt1 | contig 10436 bp, 14 predicted proteins | sample GuaBasSedimGuay4_FD_113735 | JGI IMG/M metagenome (GOLD analysis project Ga0164313, IMG submission 113735) | Subseafloor sediment microbial communities from Guaymas Basin, Gulf of California, Mexico - Guay4, Core 4569-4, 0-3 cm | ecosystem: Environmental > Aquatic > Marine > Hydrothermal vents...
AAAACATTGGCATGATGAGAAGAAGGATAAAAAAAGAGATAATCATTTAAAGAGCTTAGGCTATAATGTTATCAGATTTGGAGAAGATAAAATAAGAAAAGATTTTAAATCAGTTTGCAGAGAGATTGATAGAGTTATGATGAATCATAATGGAGAATATGAATATAATGAATTTGAAGTAATTAATTTTAAACATTATGAGAGCACGTCTAGCGGTTTATATGATTTTGAAGTCAAGGATGATAATTCATTTATATCTAAAGGTTTGGTCTCTCATAATTGTACTGGCCCCTATGAGATGCCTGAAGGTTTTGAGTTCGGTGAGCATGGAGAAATAAGAGCTATCAAGTCAGGTAGAAAAAAGAAACATATGGAATTAGATGATAAGGCAGAAAGATTTGCAGAGGCTAGACAAGATTTGATAGAAGATATAGATGATTTTATAAAGGATACTATAGTCAGGGATGATGACGGTAAGATAATTAGAAGGGTTAGAGTTCCTAAAAACAGAATGATGCCTTATCTCAAAAAGAGATATAAAGATAATTTTTCGGAAGATGTTATCAGTGATCTAATAGAAGAGAGAAGAGGTCTTGGCAAGTCACTTAAGAAAAGTTTCCAAGCTGTAAGTAAAGTTACCAAGACTCCTTATATTAATGATATGGATTTAAAAGATCATATGAAGACTATAAATAATGAAAGCCTTTGTAATAGATGCGGAAGATGTTGTATGATGGCTGTCAAGTATGAAGGAATAACATATGTCATCACTGCATTGCCTTGTAAGTATTTACAAGAGATAGACAAAAATAAATATATGTGCACCGTATATGATGATAGACTTAAAAAAGAAGTTGCAGGAGATTGGTGTAGTAAGGGAATAAAAAATATTCAAAAAGGACATTATCCAGAAAAGGGTTGTCCTTACACTAAAGATATAAAAAACTACAAGGGCAGAATAGTTGCTAACAAAGAAATTGAGAGAGCCATATTACATGAGCTTGCTTATGAAGAGAAGCCAGAGTTTATAGATCAAACTCTTTGGGATGAGGTAACGAATGAATTTAAAGAATAAGACTCCAACTTTTTCAGGGTATAAGCTTCATAAGAGATATACTTTTCAGGGGCTTGATATTTCTATAGAGAACAGAAAAGGTTCATATAGACATTGGAAGGATAGATATGGGGAATCAGGAAAAACAAAAATGCATTATGATTATGGATATATTAAGCGTACTCTTGGGCGCGATGGTGATCATGTGGATTGTTATGTCGGACCTTATAAAAAGAGTAGCAGAGTATTTATTATTCATCAGGTTGTACCGACGACTAAAAAGAATGATGAGGACAAAGTTATGCTTGGGTTCTACACTAAAGCACAAGCTAAAAAAGCTTATCTCAAACATATTCCTGCAAAGTGGTTTGGCTCAATGGATAGACTTTCTATGGCAGAGTTTAAAGAAAAAGTTCTAGGAAAACATGTTAAATATATAAAATCATTTACCGTTAAAGACTTAGAGAGGGGTAGGGAAATGGATAAAGCAATAAACGATTTATTAGAAGAAAATGAAAAGCTCTATAAAGCTAGAGTTGACGTTGAGAAAACAAAAGGACTCGGAGGGGCAGCGCAAGCAACTAAGAAAAGAGCTATGAGAAAAGAAAGAAAGGTTTCAGCCGGGGGCTGGATGTCGGCACCAAAAGGAAAAGGTTATAGAAGAAAACTCCCTTCTGGTAAATGGGAATATTCAGACACTATGCCTACAGATAAACTTGGAGCAGAAGGTAAAGCTGAATTTCATACTAAGGTAGAAGAGCACAGGGCTAAAAAAAGGGGCAAGGGTATAGAAGTAATTGAGGATAAAATTAAAAAAATTAAACATGAATTAGGAAAAAGAGGAATGAGTTTTGGTGATGTTGCTAAGACTGCATACAAAGAGGGCAAACAAGCTGGTGCAAGTCCTGAAAGTTATGCAGAGGAAAAAGCAGTGACAGGATTCGCTGGGGCTTTTAAAAATAAGAAAAAAGATGAAACCAAAGAGGGAGCAAAGTAGTATGACAAAATGCCCTAACTGTAAGAATTTAATGGTTAAAGAGAAGGATGGAGTATTAAGAGTTAGGACAAAGGTTCTTCTTTGGAAGTCGAATACATGCTATGCTGTATGTAAAAAATGTAATCATGAGATACTATTAAAAAACTTGTCAGTATCGGCATTTTATATATCAGATGACAAGCTAAAAAAATAGTTGACATTACACCATATTGAGGGTAATATTTAATAAAGGTGTGTTTTTATATTGTTCAACGAAAGACCTAGTTAAGAAGGGGCGTTGATAACGCTCTTTTTTTATGGAGATTTTATGAGTGGTCTTTGGATAAATGAGAACAGGTTCCGTTATGATATGGAAGAAAACATATCATTAATCAAATCCGATCAGGGTGATGATCTTTTTAATTCAAGAAAACATGGTGGTTACTTTTCAACCTCAGAAAAAGATAGACAGGGTGAAGAGATAATTCAAAAAGGTTTAGTTGTTAAGCCTTTCGCCGATTATGGATTTTATAATGATAATCATTCTCCAGACACCGATGCTCTTATCGGTTTTCCTGAGATAGTTGAGTTTCGCAAAGGCGGATGGTATAATGAAGGTTATGTTATCAAAGGAACTCAAAGAGCTGATAAAATTTGGGAACTTGCTAAAGCATTGAATGACATTCCAGACGAAAGACGTAGGATGGGATACTCTGTAGAGGGTAGTGTTTTAGAAAGAAAAAACGGAAGTCAAATAGTTAAAGCAAGAGTTGATCTTGTGGCTATTACTAATAGAAATGTTAATCCTAAGTCAACATGGAATATTCTTAAAAAATCTTTTTGTAGTTGCGAAGGAACTTATGTTTGCCCTGGCTGTAGAGATATCATGCAGAAAAGCGGTGTAAATCTTGACAGTGAAGAGCAAATAAAAAACTTTAATAACTCAGATGGAAAAGCAAAAGAAACGGATGCATCTCAGTATTACCAGAAGTTTGATAATATGATGTTTGACTTTACAAGATATGTAGAGCTTAGAAAAGCTCGCCATGCCTTAACAAAGCCAGAGATTGAAGAGCTATTATACTTATCGAATAAAGTATTTAAAGCTCTATCAACGGGTTCAGGAGCGGGTGTTCTCACTCCAGCGAATCCTATAATTCCAGAAGATTTGGAAAAAGATGAGAAAAAGAAAAAGAAAAAGAATAAGGGACTAAAAATTGTAACTTATGGGGATGATGTTTTGAAGTCTTTTAACGATGTCATAGAACGTGTACAGACTTTAAGACCACATCTAAGTAAACCATTTATTGCTAAAGTTGTACGTTTTGTTATCGACAACAAAATTAAATCTTAGTTATAAGTAAACGAGGAGGAATCAGTATGAGTGAGAAAAAGAAAAATGAATTGGTTGTTACAGAGGACGATATGGTTAAAGCTTTTGACGAAATTGAAAAACTTGCTAAAAGCCAAAAAGACACTCCTGAAAAAGAACCAAAAGAAGAAAAAGAAGCTCTTGAAAAAGCTGAAAAAGAAAAAGCTGAAAAAGAAGCTCTTGCTAAAGCAGAAAAAGCAGAAAAAGAAGCTCTTGAAAAAGCTGAAAAAGAAAAAGCAGAAAAAGAAAAATTGGCAAAATCTGAAAATGCTGTGGAAGATAATTCCGAAGAGGAAACTACTGAGGATGATTCCAATAGTGACAGTGAAGATACTGTGGAAGAAGATGAAGCCGAAAATACTGAGGAAGATGGTGAAGACTTTGCTTCCGAAGCTAATGAGGATGAAGTTATTCAAAAATCCGTTGAAGTTTCCGACTTTCTTGAAAGCCTTGTTAACCAAATCGGTGAAAGCATCGACCCATTAACAAAAGCTCTTATCAAGAGCCATGGTAAAACTGAAAAGCGTTATGAAGATATCGCAACAATGGTTGGGAATCTTAGTACAGTAGTTAAAGGACTTGCTCAAGAGCTTGGAGCTATTAAAAACTCTCCAGTGCGTTTGAATAAATCTCAAACTACAGATGCTAAACCTTTAGAAAAGACTTTTGAACCTGATGCTACAGGCGAAAAAATTAATAAAGCTGCAATGGGTGATTTTACACCTGCAAAAATAGCAGATGGTATGTTTGAACTTATGAAAAAAGGCGAATGTGATCCTTTAGAGATTACTCGTTTTGAAACTGACGGAACAATCCGTCCTGAATTATTAGAAAAAATTAAAAAAGGGTTTTAATTTTTTAACACCTAACCAAACCAGGAGGAAAATATGTATACAGGTGATCGTATGATTTCAGTAAAAGATTATGAAGGGTTTGGAGAAGGATTTGGAGTTGCATCTCAAACAGATGTTGACAATCTTAACAAAGCTTTAGAAGCTGGTTATCAAATCTCAAACCAAACAGGTGGTAGTGCTCTTAGACCTGAGAGTTTAGAAAACACTCTCAAGGTTGTTACAATTCAAAATGAGCATATTAAATTTTGGAGATCAATTCCTAAGTCTCCAGCTTATTCAACTGTAGAAGAATATAACCGTAGAGTTAGATACGGTGGACGCGGTGGTGCATTTATCACTGAAGGTGCTTTACCAAGAAGTGAAGACGGTGAATATGCAAGAAAAACAGCTCTTGTAAAGTTCTTAGGAACTACAAGAGAAATCACTCATCCAATGCAATTAGTTAGATCAGCTCATGGCAACGTAGTTGCTCTTGAAACTCAAGCTGGTGCTCTTTGGATTCTTGAGAGATTAGAAGAAAGTCTTTTCTTTGCAAATAGTGAACACATTGCTGAGGAATTTGATGGTCTTGATAAATTAATCATAGATGGTCTTGCAGATAGTACTGCCGAAGGTAGATCAACATTAAGAGGCGGATCAACAGGTGATGCATCTATAATTGATATGCGTGGTGGATCAATGACTGAAGGCGCTTTTGAAGAAGCTGCCGAAGTAATCCAGAAAAATGCTGGTATGCCAACTGATTTCTGGTCAGGTACAAGAGTTGTAAGTGATTTCGTTAAGACTTTCTATCCTAAAGAAAGATATTCAATGCCAGCTCCTAGAGACGGCGTTGTTGGTATCGGAATCAATAAAGTTATCACAAGTGTTGCTCCTATTAATTTGAACCCAGATATTTTCTTGGCTCCAATTAAAAGTGCTCCTGCTGCTGCTGATAATGCAAGCTCTCCAACTAAACCTACATCTGTGACTGTAACAGTTCAGGCTGTTTCAACTTCTCGTGGTTTTGAAGTTGCTGAATATGGTACTTATTACTACACTGTATGCGCTCTTTCAAAGAGTGGTGAGTCTGTAGTTGAAGCGGGTAACGTGGCTGCGGTTGTTGCGGCTGCTGGATCTTCAGAAGTTAAACTTTCTATCGTAGTTGGTGCAGTATCAGGTAATGATGCTACATCCGCTTATAGAATTTATAGAAGCAAACTCGGTGGTGCTGCGGCAGATATGCAGTTTATCCGTCAGGTTGCTGTAACTACTCCTGGACCAACAGTGGTTCTTGATGGCAATGAAGACCTTCCAGGTACTTCAAGAGCATACATGATCCAACAAAATGCTATGAACTTGAATTTCCGTCAGTTAGCTCCAATGTTAAAAATGCCTCTTGCTAGGATCGCAAGTGCAGACCGTTGGATGCAATTACTGTATGGTGTGCCAATTCTTTATACACCAAGAAAAAATGTAATCTTTAAAAATATTGGCGATGCGTAAGCCAATAAAAAATAATTAAGTTGTCTGAATTTTGAAGTAGCGTGCAAGGGGGAGTAGTAAAGTTAAGCTACTCTCCCTTTTTTATAAGTTTTTTGGAGGTAAGAAATGAAAGTATTTAAAGAAAATGTAAATGGTAAATTTAATGTAGAGGGTGCTAACATAGAATTTAAAGATGGGTATTGTGAATGTTCCGAGGAACAAGCAAATGCCTTGTGTAGTGTCGCTTTTGGTGCTAAAATAGTAGATAAAGATGGTAAGGTTATTGAACCAGTAAAAGACGAACCTAAAGATGAGCCTAAAGACGAGCCTAAAGAAGATGAAAAAGACAAGGAAGAAGAAATTCTTGATCCAGGTTCTATAAAAACTTCTAAAGCAAAAGGCAAAGGAAAAGGCAAAGGAAAAAAGAAGTAAATTAGATAAGAAGGTTTACAGAAGTAAGAGTTAATTAGGGAGGTTAGAAATGCCACGATATTCTATTAACGACATTTGGCAATTAATATTTAATACATATTCAAAATCTTTAAGAATGATAGAGCTAGGTGTTTCTCTTGTAATAAGAGGAGAAGAGACTGCAACCACACCTACGGTTATAGATGTGAGTGCGATTAGTGCCAATAAAGATTTATTTTCTAGTAGGAATTATAGATTGATCAGTAATGTAGACGCTTGGGTAAAGTTCGCTGTAACAGGGACTCCAGTTGCGATTGCAGATATAGATATTTATATTCCTGCGGATAAAGAGTTCAAGTTTAATAGCAAAGATTTTACAAAAATAGCGGCAATTGCTGGGGGTGCAGGGAAATTACAGTATGTCGAAATAAATTAATTGTTCGATGAAACGAGGTAGGAATGTCAGTTGCCAATGTTTTAACCCTTCCTCGGGCAAGAAAGCTATTTGTATTAAAAAAGCTATTTAGGCAGGGGCAGGTACTTATAGGGACCAAGAATGGGATTAATAAAGTTTTTACCACACCTGATGATTTTCTTCATGGAGATGCTGATGGTGATGGTATTGAAATACAAGTTCTTAGAAATGGAAAGAGGGAACTGATAGGTTTATATAATGATTTTGTAGTAGGAGAAAGTGGTGGCGCAGGTACAGGGTATGATATGATTACATTTAGAAAAGCTCCTAGAAAAAATGAAACGCTTTTAGTAGATTATATCAAAGACGGTAGTTGCTAAAGTAGTAGTTCAAACTCTGAAAGGGAGGAACAATGAGTGATTATGTTGATAACTTAGTGAATAAATTAATGCCTGACCAGCAGATTGCTCCTATGATCCAGTTGGATGATAAAGTCGCAGAAGCCAGAATGGTTCATGCGGAACAACTAGGTCTTAGGCTAACAGCATTCACAGCGACAGGTAGTGTATTAGCGGCAGACAGTGATAATCTTGTAGATAGTACTAATCCATTTTCAATTGCAGATATCGGAAGATATATTGTAATTGCAACTGGTGGGGCTAACGATGGAACTTATCTTATCACGGAGTATGTTGGAGCGGGAAATGTAAATTGTACTACACCAGCGGGAGCTGATCCTGGCTTTACTGATCAAGCAACTTTTAACTGGGAACTTTATGAAGAACCTTCACTTGATAGTTCTTTGGCATATATGATAACTCAGATTAATGCCATTGTTAAATCATCAAGTAATTGGTTCCAAGATATGCCTAGAGCATTTGATCCAAATGACACAGATGCAGGTAGTGTTAAAAATGAAAAAATGGATTTAGATACTCTTGCGGCTGATTGGTATGGATCAAAAACAAAGATCATGGATATTAGAACAGACTCATTTGCAGTAGTCAATACTGATATAGGTGAATTATATACTACTTCACTTACTTATGCAGATGCGGCAGATAGAAGAGGTCTTGTAATACAAGCATCTACTGGTGCTTATTGGGATGAGGTAGCTTTAGCATCTATAGTAATTGGTAAGCATAAAGTTATGCTTATTGATGTATTAACAGATGCCGAATTTCAAGATGCAAGCGGTAATTTAATTTATGGTGTTTTACAAGATGGTGCTGACCATTCTGGAGCGGGTGAAGGTACAGATGTATTTATCAAGTTTGTATATGATAATGCAGGAACACCTACAAATTATACTTGGACTGCAACTGATCCTGCAAATGTTATAGCTTATATGCCTCAAAGAAAAAGAAGATCAGAGCTATTAGAGTATGATGATAGAAGACAATTTGTTTCTAGTGTTGTTGGCGATGCCGAATTGGCAGAGGATATTGCAGAAATTAGAGATGCGTTAGGCATCGGTGATGGCGATGAATCTGGAGATTGGGATTTAACTAACACTGGTAACTATTTCCCATTTAGTGATCTAGCCGCAGATGAAACAATGGAAGACATTGTTAATGTGCTTAACCAAGAAATTGGTAGCAGAGATTATACGGCTGAAAATTATGTAAATGATGGTGAAACTATCACAGCGTCTATAGACGCTCTTGACCAAGCACTTGCAAATTTAACAGGTGTTAAGTCTAAGATCATCGAAAGAGTTTCGGCTGCTATTCCTAAAGGAACAGCACATACAATACCATTTGCATCAGGTTCAGATGTAGGTATCACTACATATAAACTTGATACTGGTTATAGAGCTTTATACATGAATGTATATGTAGCTGGTAAGAAACTTATTCCTGATAGCGCGGCAGCAACAACTGATGGTGAGTATGATGAAACATCAAATACTCAAGTAACATTTAGATTTGGCGTAGGTGTCGGACAAATAATTGAGTATGATATTGTTGACGATGCTTAATAAATAATTAAAGGGTGGGGGTAATTAAGCCCCCAAGCCCATCATGGGGGAAGTATGATAGAAGCGAGCAAGATGTTAGATGGAAACTTATTAAAAGTTTTAGCAGATGCTAAAAAAGTTGGAGCAGTTGACGACTCAGGAGCAATGTTAATTACAGATTTTTTAAAAAACATTGAAGGTGAAATTAAAAGAAAAAGAGATCAAGCTACCGAGATAATAGGAGAGATAAGAGCATTAAGTAAATTATCTCAAGTATGGGGTGGGGTTCTTAGATCACACACTAGAAATGAAATTGCAGCTCAAGAAAATAGAGTACAAGCCGAAGAGAGAAGAGAAACAAAAATAGAAACAAAAAAAGAAGTGAAGATAAAGAAAAAAGGTAAATCTAAAACTAAGAAAAAATAGGAGGATGTTATGTATTTTACGTTAGACGAACAAAGACACATTGAAACTGGAACTGGTAAATTGGGTCTTGGTGAAAAATTAGAAGCTGTTATTACAGCACTACTTAATCATGCTGCAAAAGTTGATGCCGATGCTGGTGATACTGGTGGCGATGCTGATTATGAAGCTACATTAAAAGCTGAATTAGGTATTGAGTAAGATAAGTAATGGCTTCCGCGAGTAGATTGGTTGAGCTTAGTAAAGAAATTATTGAAACTATAGAGGTCTTTGATCTTTGTGGCGTTAATAAAGTTACTGGTTTAACTCAAGCTGGTGGAGACTTTACAAATATCTTGTGGTTAAAGAACGGAGCACTTGAGACTAAGACTGTAGCAATAACAGAGGTTACAGGTGCTCCGGGCAACTACAATGTGAAAGTCACTCCTAGCGGGAATATTGGAGATGTATTTTATTTAACTTATTTCATTCCATCAGTTGAGGAGTGGCATAGTTATATATTTTATACAACTGAGGTCAGTACAGACCTTAGTGCTATTCTGGCTGAATTGTACAAGATGCAAAGCAAGAATGGCGGGGGCTATGATAGAACCACTGATAGCTTAGAAGCTATTAGAGACTTGCTAGACCAAATTAAGTTGACATTAGATGCCGACTTAGGGTTGAAAGTAGACGCAAGTCATAAATTAGAAATGTTATCAGATGAGGACTTATTGAAAATGGAAGTTACAGGTTGTGAGGAAGTTATTAAGTTAACAGTCATAGAGGAAGAAGATTAATGGCACAAACCTTGAAACTTATATTAATAGATGAGGATGAGATACAGGATTTGTTAGTAGGAGTAACGGATGAAAATGGTGATCAAAATTATGAGCACCAGTTATTGAATTTAGTATTGGAGGCGTCATGAGTACATGTCCAGATAGTTGTTCGGTTTTTGAATTTCACCCAGGGGAAGATAGAGGACCAGTAATTTTTCAAATAGTGAATACTTGCGGTGACCCAGACAGTTTGGTTGCAAACTCAACGGTCGATTTAATTTTTCCTACAGAGAGCGGAACGCTAGAGAAAGCAGCATCCATTATAAGTAATGATCTTGCTAAAGTATCAGTATTCTTGACTGCGGCAGAGACTACTACAATGGTTTCAGGAAATATTATAGCAAAGATTACAGATGTGGATGCGGGTAATAAGATTAGATATGCAAGATTAGTTGGTGGTGCTAAAAGAGTTGAATTAGTAGGAGTGTAAAGGAGCTTATATGGCTGATCCTATTTTTGATGACAATGGAATATTGACAACTAGAATAACTAAAGAGGGTAGCAATGCCCCTAGTATGTGTCATTTAGTAAAAGATTATTTGTTTGGTGTAGACTTGACGGATGATGATGGAGTTCCCTATCCTGACTCAATGTTTGAAACTGCTATAGGTCTTGCGATTGATAGAATGCAAACAGAGCTTAATATGAGCATACACCCTATCAAAGTAGAGCAAGAGTTACATGAT
>Ga0164313_10006341_pt1 | contig 10435 bp, 10 predicted proteins | sample GuaBasSedimGuay4_FD_113735 | JGI IMG/M metagenome (GOLD analysis project Ga0164313, IMG submission 113735) | Subseafloor sediment microbial communities from Guaymas Basin, Gulf of California, Mexico - Guay4, Core 4569-4, 0-3 cm | ecosystem: Environmental > Aquatic > Marine > Hydrothermal vents...
CCATCGTGAAATCATCAGTCTGTTCAGCTGAAATTGACGTCATTCCCAATTCACCTGTTCCGTTGGCAATTATCAGATCGACCTGAAAATCAGGACCGGGTAATTGTTCATCATTGGGGCCGATAACATCAAAATCGGTCATCGGCGGCGTACGGGGATCTAATAATCTGAAGTTATACATATAGCGGCTTTCGGAATTTCCTTTTCTGGTACCGGGAACAAAGCCATAGATAGCATTGTCCATTAGTGCGCCGAGGGCGATATACCCAAACTGCGGAATCGGCTCCAGATCGACGATTGGTCCGCCCGAATATGTAAAGGCGCCTTCAACAACTATTCCTGACTCGACGGTTTCAACTAGCCAGAAAATATACCCGTCCTCTGTACCGATATACAAGCGCGGTAAACCATCGCCGAATTCGGAGCCGGGAAGTTCGGTGGCGCAGGTCGCATCACCATACATATCAGGTGTAATAAGCAGGCTGATTGTTTCCCAATCGCCGGCCATTATCGGCGTTCCGTCAGGATCGTGAGCCAGCGGAAAATGATATATGGTGTAATCGGTCATGACTATAAACGGGCTTTGCTGAGTGCCGCGCGCAAGCCCCGGCCCAAAATGTTTTGACCAGAGAATCGCGGCCGGATAATTATCATCAGGCGGCGGTTTAAATCTTAATCGCTCACCCATCTGCGCGCCGTTTAAGCTGTTGAGAGTCATAATTGAGATATAAAATTCCTCCGCCGCCGGATCGAGCGAAAGATGAAACGGGCTGGGTGCGATACCGCGGGTTTCATCGATGGTAACAGCGGTCAGATCGATATCGAGAAACTGTTCGACTGCCCTCAAAGTCGAAAATGGAAACAAAAAAGTTAACAATAAAACCGGTATCATCAAACGGATGGACAATTCCTTACGCATTTTTGCCTCCTGAGTTATATGTAATCAAAATCTCAGAAGTATTGATATGGTACTAATAAAATATAGTGAAAAATCTCTGTTTTGCAACCATTTATTTCTTTACAAATTGTCTTAAAATGATGACTTTTGACTTAAGTCAAATTATGGACAGGGTATATTTCATTAATATACAATCAGCATTAATCTAACATAAACCTTGGAGGGTTCTATGAGAATCACCTCTTTTCTGATTACTCTGACAATACTGATTTTACCGATGATGCTTATGGCCGAGGTGTGCATCCAGTGCCACACGGAAATTACACCGGGCATTGTCAGCGACTGGCAGTTAAGCAAGCATAGCGACAATGATATTTCGTGCGCCGATTGCCACGGTGATGGTCACAAAACAGCCGATGATGTCGCCGGTGTGAATATTCCGACACCGAACACCTGTAATGAATGTCATGAGACGCAGGTTGAGCAGTTTTCAAAAGGCAAGCATGCGGCCGCATGGGCGGCGCTTAAAGCGATGCCGACGACCCATGCGTTGCCGATGGCTCTGGTTGACGGTATGAAAGGCTGCGGCGGTTGCCATAAGATAGGATTGAAAAGCGATGATGAAATTAAGGCGTTAAAGGCCGAGGGTGCCGGGTTTGGTATGGCCTCATGCGATGCCTGCCATACTCGTCATACTTTTTCGGTCAAGGAAGCTCAGCAACCCCAGGCTTGCCAAACTTGCCATATGGGCTTCGACCACCCGCAGTGGGAGATGTATTCCTCCTCAAAACATGGGGTGCGCGCCCTCCTGAAACAGAACGGAACGCTCCCCGAATCGACCCCGGCGCCAACCTGTCAAACCTGTCATATGCAGGATGGCAACCATGAGGTCAGAACCGCCTGGGGATTTCTGGCGGTGCGCCTGCCGTTACCTGAAGATGAGCAGTGGAAGGCCGACCAGGTTACGATTCTTCAAGCACTCGGGGTTCTGGATCCAGAGGGGAATCCCACCGGACGTCTTGATGTCATTAAAGCGGCCGATGTGGCCAGGCTTGATCAGGAATCTTTTGACAGGGAACGGACCAAGATGCTGAATACTTGCAGCCAGTGCCACTCCGATAATTTTGCCAAAGCCGAAATGGCCAAAGGTGATGATATGATCAGGGAGTTGGATCATCTGCTGGCCCAGGCTGTCAGGATCATTGCCGGACTCTACGCCGATGGATTGCTGGAACAGCCGGAAGGTTACTCATACCCGTTCCCGGACCTGCTTACTTTTCATGATGCCCCGACACGAATCGAGCAGATTCTGTTTGAGATGCATTTGAAGCATCGGATGCGCGGCTTCCAGGGTGTTTTCCACGCCAATCCGGATTATGCCCTCTGGTATGGATGGAGTGAAATGATTCGCGATTTAGCCGAGATTCGGGAAATGGCCGAAGAGCTCAGAGCAAAAAATTAATCAAAATTGACGCAATGAATAAATCTCGGCGGAAAAATATCTTCGCCGAGATTCATTCTGAGACTTTCTTCGGATAAACCGGGAGCCTCTCAAATTTTGCCCAGATCGATCGGTCCCATTAGTTTTGTAAACTGTTCCAGAAGGGTCCGATTGAAAGCACCCATGTCCAGATACATCTCCTTGAGAGCCGGGAAGGAATTGACCGCCTGCCGGTAAACCCGCTCGGTCGTCATGGCATCAAAAACATCGGCAATAGCCACAATTTTGCCGAAGGGATGAATTTCATCAGCCATTAATCCATACGGATAACCGGTGCCGTTTTCTCTTTCATGATGCTGTAAAATAGGATAATATGAGTCTTCTGAAATTAGATCGGTTTTTTTCAAGATTTCATAGCCCCATTTTGGATGTTTTTTTATGAAACCCATTTCCATTGGTGTCAGTGGTCCCGGTTTGTTGAGAATCGCCTCGGAGACTTTTGTTTTACCGACATCATGCAACAGAGCACCGGTGCCGATCTTATCAAGTTCCAGTTGATCGTTAATTCCTGAAAAACGGGCCAGCCCGACGGCCAGCGTACAGACATTTATCGAGTGCGTGTAAGTATGATAGTCAAACGACATCATTTGTACCAGATAATGAAAGGTATTCGTACCTTTAAGAATGAACGAAACCGTATTTTCGACCATCTCCTGACTGCGTTTGATATTTTCCTTTAATGTGGGATTGTCCAAGATATCTTTAACCATTAGCTTGGCGCTGTCGTAAATTATGCCGGCTTTGGTTTTTTCGGGAATGGTATGGTCATTTATAATTTGATGAATATTTTTTTCAATGTACTGCTGATACTTCTGCTGATTTTCAGAGGAAATATAGAGTTTGTCAACATTGTTTTCGATCAAACCTTTTCGATTTTTTTCGGTAAAAGGCAGGTTTGTCCCGCGATATAAGACAAAATTGTTTGCCTTTCTTATAAAAAGGTCAAAATCGAGAATACTGTCAATACGCAATGAATCCAAATATATTGCCTGGTAACGGCCGGTTTCTACTTTAGGTGCTGTGTTGGTTGTCATATTTATATTAGGTTCCATGCATTGTAACCGTCAAAGGCATCTTCCCGCACGATGACAGTTGCTGTTTATTCCACTTTTTCCAGCGGTTTGGTTTTTTCAAAAAGGAGTTTTATTATATCGTCATGATGAGGAAACTTAGCCAAAAACTCAAATCCTGTTTGATAATATTTACCGTCGATAGTTTCTTGACTCCAGAGGCTTCGGGCGTCGACGATCAATTGGTCGCTTCCCTTTACTTCTTTTGGCAAATCGATTCTCAGCTTAAAAATAACACCTTTTTCCAGTGCTTCCTCACTTTGAAGCCTCATCCCGCCGGAATTAAGGTCAACTAATTGACCGATAGATTGGTTGATATTCAGGTCAATAACATCAAACTCTTCGGTTTCAGATGGTTTTCTGCTTTCATAATAGTCGGCTGTTTTCCATCTTTCTGATTGCCTTTTTTCATCCATCAGTAACTCCTTCTAAAAAAATATGACATAATCAAAAATCCAATTTTGATACGGTGAAGTATATTCCTAACTCAAAGATGAAAGCCCCTGGCTATAAAAAAGATTTTCGACAAAATACTACATTTTCTTAACTTTCCAAAAATTTAATTTATAATGAGATATAGGATAAGTTTAGTTCTGTATGATGCGTATCATTGTGTAATAGAGGCGGTTAGCCGTATTTATGGGAGGGTATAGATAAAATAGCTCTGTACTGAAATTGGACAACTTGATATAGGATCAAAGACAGGGTAATGCTAAAAATTCCAGACCAAGCCGAGATAAGGTGTCCCGGGAAAGACAGCATCTTCATCCAGAATATTAAAAAAGGCAAAATCAGCGGAGACTTTCTCACCCAAAAATCTTATGCCGTAGGATATGAGGGCGTCATTGACCCCCGGAATTATCCAATTTTCACTGACGAATGACATCCTTCTGGCAAATCTCAATTCTCCGCCCAGGATAACGGCCGGTTTGTCACCCAGTTTACCTTCAGCATATCCATAGCCTAACCCCACGGTAAGACTATTGTCATCGGAGCCAACCGTTCCGACGACATTTATTAATCCGACCGTTACCGGATCATCAACCGGGATCTTAATAAACATACCACTGATCGCCAGATCAACCGGCCCATCACTGTTTAAACCTACCTTTGGCGTCAGAATCAATAATTGCTTGTTAAAATCTACTCCGGGAAATATAGTTATTCCAGCACCAATAGTTACATTATCAGTAATTGCATAAGCGGCTCCGGGGAAAAATATCCAAGTATCATAGAAGTATCCCTCCCCCTTATTAAGCATTCGTCCGGTAGGGGCAATATATAATCTGGTTCGATTGGGATTGGGGAACCAGTACTTGCCTTCTCTAAAGGAAGTATCATCAACCTCTTTGATTTGAACAATTTTGCTTATGGCGATAGTTATCTCGCCCAGATCAGATTGGAACTTAATTTCATCATCCCCAATGTCCGTGATTCGACCAACCAGCGATGAACCATCATCAAGTGTGATTATCTGTATTTTGCCCGACTTCGGAATTACCAGATCGTTTTTGGTGACACCACCGATAGCTGTTATTGAAAAAATAGCTACAATTAAGATGACAAGACCAAAACGTTTTAATAGATAACTAAACATAATCCGATCCGTATAACTATTCTGTTTGGGAAACCGTAATATTTTTCATCATTTATAAATGGCGGCAAATACTGTTTCACCGTCAAATAGTATTATAAGGAATAACTTGAAACGTTAATAGTAAATAAAATTTCAAAAAATGAGTGGCAAATGTTATTTACGTTCATCGGAGAATATTGATTCTTCGGCGAATTTCTGAATCCGGTCTATAATTTCGAAGGAAACCGATTGAAATTTATATCCGGTTTCACAAAAACCGGTGTTTTCGTCCTGATTACACCAAATACTGGTGGCGTCGATTACTATATGTTTCCGGTCATCGACTTTAAAAGGAAAGATAATTCTGAATTTGAAATTTTTGCCCGGCTGAACAGGTTTGTTGCCGGCAATCATCATCCCTTCGGAAGTTATATTATCGAGATGTCCGGCCAGATCGCCGGTGGCTTCATCAAAAACATTGACATATTCCGACGTATATCTTCTTTTTAATTTTCTTCGCTCAACCATAACCGTGTTTTGCTAATTCCATATATATCAAAAGAATAGCTTTTTTTCTATCTTCGGCAATAATACTCCAACCTTGATAGACTTAATTTCGGCAATTTGTTTAATGAAACCAAAGGTATTGATCAATAAGCCTGTTTTCTCCCCTCATCTGTTTGGCTCAAATCCAGTTTTTGAGTCTCTTTCTCTTAACTGATTAGAAAATATATTTTATTAAACTGTTAGTCAACAAAGTTTTCCGAAAATTTTGACCGTTTTGGATTTGCTTCAATCGAATCTGGCGGATAATTGTAATATACTATCTTTAATAATCAAGATTAAATTCTGTAAATTATTAAGAGTGCAACATAATTTCAAACTCACCGCCTATTTGGCATAAGGAGAGGTTTATAGAATGCCAATAGCAACCAGAGGAATTATTAAAAGCGAGATGCTGCTTTCGCAGGCGAATCCGAAATCTTTGGCCGGCAAAATAGTCTTGTTTCCTTTATCCAGAATTATTATTGCTGTGCTGTTTCTTGCGCCTGTTGCGCTCATACATTTACTCTTCGAGACAGAAGTTTTGCCGGTAACTCCGGAGCAGTATAAAGCAATTGTTGCTGGTATTGAGGCGTCGGTTACCGCCGTTTTGTTGTGTTTGATAATTGCCGTTATTATTCTGAATAAAGTAGTAGAAAGGAAGCAGATTATTGCCCCGATATGGCAAAGAAAGGGGCTGTCCCGGCAATCCGATTTGCCCCAAACCGCATAATTTATAATGACTTAGCCCCAACAATAATTGCCGAGACTTTTCTTGATATACGGCGTACTTGTCTTCACCCCATACTTTGTTTTTCGGATGATCAATTTTGACCCGGATCGGATCAGTTTCCGTGCTAATATGGATTCGACCGTTAAATAGTGCAAATAAAGTGCGAAAATATAAATGTATATCTTAAGGATTTAAGGCAATGTTAGTAAGTTGGGAACTAACTTCGAGGAGATAAACATGCGCGGCTGTTCAAAAATATGGAAATTTATCGAATTTGGCCTTCTATTATTTTTGCTATTGATCACTGTCTCTCCATCAAATCTACCGGCCCAGGATGTTGCCGTTGGGCAGGCTGTTGCGACAGTTATGGCATCCTTGACAGTCTCTGCAATTCAGGATTTGGATTTTGGAAACATATTGCAGGGAGTAACCGAGACCGTTACCAGAACCGATGCGGCCAGGGCCGGAATATTTCAAATAACCGGCGAAAGCGCCTCCAACAGTGAAGTATCAATGTATTTTCAATTGCCCAACTATCTGTGGAACAGTACTCCGGGCAGTCAGGATCGGCTGGTTATTTATTTTCAAAATACGGATTGCACTATTGATACAACTAACGGAACACCTTTGGCGCCGGGCGGGGGGGCTTTGGTTGGTGAAAACCCCCATAATTTACCTGATACCGGAATCGGTGGCGCCGATGGAGTCATTCGGATTTATCTGGGCGGATCGGTCTATCCGGCCGTTGATCAAAGGGCCGGAGCTTATTCGGCCGATATAGTTCTAACCGCGGCCTATACCGGGGACTGATATAAAGATCGTATGCTTAACCGATGATGATGATAACGATGACCAACAGAGACCGGAGTCAATAAATGCATAATTACAACAGAGCAACTCTGCCAAAATTAACCATACTGGTAATTACCACTATTTTTATTTTTTCTGTTTCCAGCGCCCAGGATGTTACCACCGGGCAGGCGGTGGCCAATGTTCTGGCCATTCTGGCTGTAACATCGGTGCAGGATCTTGACTTTGGAAATATCCTTCAGGGGGTAACGGCCACGGTAGCTCGGACCGATGCCACCAATGCCGGGATATTTCAGATATCCGGCGAAGGTACTAACAATAGTGAAGTATCGATGTATCTGCAGCTTCCTGACTATCTCTGGAACAGCACCCCGGGTAGTCAGGATCGATTAACCATATATTTCAAAGATACTGATTGTACTATTGATACAACCAGCGGCACTCCCGACACAACCGGAGCGGGGGCTCTGGTCGGGGAGGATCCCCACAATCTTCCCGATACCGGGATCGGCGGCAATGATAATGTTATCAGATTATATTTCGGCGGAGCCGTGTATCCGGCTGTTGATCAAAGAGCCGGCGCTTATTCGGCTGATATTATTCTAACCGCGGCTTATACGGGGGATTAGGAGGTTGCGCCACAGGCGTTGGCCGTCGTCCTGTCTCGTCATTACTGCTGATAACTATAAACTTTTGACACAATTTCATCGATACCTTCCCGGTTATAAAATGTCCGGTCAGTATATACGGTTCTCTGACCGGCGCAGGCAAAGATTAAAATAGACGTTTGTCCTGTATGAGGAGAAAAGATAAAACGTTGGTCGATGCCATACAAATTGTCTGGGAATATTCAACTCAATGGAAAAAACAAATGGAAACGAAAACTAGAGTAATGTCCGAACTATAAATATATAAGACCGTCACCGGCGATTACATCTAATCCGGGATAATGATTCTTTCAAAACAGCGTCTATTGTTATCTGTTCAACCCTCAAACAGATAGCTTTTCAGTGAATGTTCAATAGCGTTCATATCATCCCTCGGGATATCTTCCAGTTTGAAACCGGATGTATAATAGTCATAAAAATCGCCCCTGGCATCGCGACGACTCCAGATATTACGAGCCTTGACAGTAATCTGTTTTTCGCCTTCAATGGCATCCGGCAAAGACAGGGCAAAGCGCGTAAGACTGTTGCGTTCATACGGTTCCGTACCGGATAGTTTTATTCCGTCGGGAGATATATCAATTATGCCCCCAGCCAGGTTTTGCGTTTTCTGATCAACCAGTTTGAGATAATAAATCGGCCGCATCCTTTTACGGTTTCTTTTTTCTGACATATTTATACTCCCTGTATTCAGTATTTTTTCCCTTAACGACAATAACCCTATATCAAATTTTATTTTCGGCGGGCGAGATGTCGATCCCGCGAATATTCGGCGTAATTTTTGAAAAGCAAATTTGAGCTTAAAATATTCGCGTTAAAAATTTGAGTCCTCTTCAATTTTAAATATACGAAATTTTAATTAAAAAATCAACCCTTAATTCAAAAGATCTTCACACAAAAGAATTTACAGAATATTTACTTTGTTTTCATAAAAAAGTAAAAATAAAAGGTTTTATTTTTAAATAAATAATGTATATTACCTGCAGTAACATTATCGGCAAATATTTTTGCCAATCCAGACATCTTGTTTATCATAAGAGCTATTTTAAAAAACATCGTGACGTACATCCGTGCTGAGATAACAGGCAAGGAGGTATATTATGAAAACATTTGTCCTGATGACAAAATTGGCCAGTGGTGATTGTCAGCCGGTTGAGTACAGTGCAAAACAAAAAGCGCGGGCTCGAAGCTCCCAGGCCTGGCTGGATGAGATTAAGGAAAAATGTCCGGATGTTAAATTCAGGGCTCATTACGCCCTGATGGGCTATTGGGATTCGATGCATATCTATGAAGTGCCTGACGAAGAAACGGCCGCTATCGTTTCGCTGATAACCAGGAATTATGTGGCCCAGGTCGACAGCTGGCTGGCGTTACCGTATGAGAAGGTGATGAAACTATCTGACAAATTTACTTCACCTGACAGCTTCTTATTACTTTAATTGATTGATGTTTCAATCGTGAGTCGTTTTTTTTGCCGTATCTGTTATTCGCAATTTTCTGTTTACCAATACCTTATATAATTAAAGTATTGGCGTTCCAGTCAAGTATCTATTTTGCATTAGATCTATATCAGCAGGACCGAAATATTCTTCTACCGGAGAAATAATAAAAAATAATTATTTGTTCCAATACTTTCCCCAAAAAAGTGAAAACATTTTTGACTGCTTACGTCTAATAAATATATATTTCTTTGAGTAATTGATTATAATTATATATATAAAATCTTTTACGAAAATGGAGGATAAGAATGAGAGAGATGTCTCGCAGAAAATTTCTGAAAACCGGAGCCAAAGGTGCCGCCCTGGTGTCAATACCGATTTTCTTCAGGGCAAACCCGGTCGCGGCGTTTTTGTCGCCATCTGGAGGAGAGTTAACATTGAACGACTATTACAATTTTTTCAAAGTCGATGAATCAATAATCAATAAAATTATGTCAATCGCCCTGGAACGAGGCGGTGACTATTGCGATCTCTTTTTCCAGCATCGCATATCAAATACAATAAATCTCGAAGACAATCTGGTCAATCGGGCCAACACCAATGTTGATCTGGGTGTCGGTATCCGGGTTATCAGGGGCGATCAGACCGGTTATTCCTATACCGAGGATTTATCTGTGAAATCGATGAGCCTGGCGGCCAAAACGGCGGCCAATATCGCCAGCGGCACCAGGAAAGTGTCGCCGGTCGAGCTGAAACTTCATGATACGCCCGACTATTATCTTATCGATTCACCCTGGGAAGAGATTAACGCCGATAAAAAAGTGCCGCTTTTGCAGAAAGTCAATGACCGAATGATGGCGCTGGACAGGCGTGTTACAAAAGTCCAGGTATTTTTCAGCGATGATAACACTCACATAATGGTGGCCACTTCGAATGGCCGGATAGTTTTTGATTATCAACCGATGACCAGGATGTTTGCCTTCTGTGCCGCGGAGCAGGATGGCCGGCGGGAAGAGAACTTTTACCGCCTTGGCGGACGGTATGGTATCGATCATTATACCGACGACAACCTGGACCGGCTGGCCGAAACGGCGGTTGACCGGACGGTCGCGCTTTTTGACGCCATTAAGCCCGAGGGGGGTGAGATGGAGGTGGTCCTGTCCGCCGGCGAAGCCGGTATTATCCTGCATGAGGCGATCG
>Ga0164313_10006342_pt1 | contig 10434 bp, 12 predicted proteins | sample GuaBasSedimGuay4_FD_113735 | JGI IMG/M metagenome (GOLD analysis project Ga0164313, IMG submission 113735) | Subseafloor sediment microbial communities from Guaymas Basin, Gulf of California, Mexico - Guay4, Core 4569-4, 0-3 cm | ecosystem: Environmental > Aquatic > Marine > Hydrothermal vents...
ATCAAGTCCGGTAGCTCCGGCAATATAGTTATACATATCGGTGGTGATTTCAAGGCCGGCATTGCGTGCTGAGTCAATTTTGGCAATTGCCCCTTCCAGTTTGTACCAATTGGATTTGCCAGCTGCTTTTAAGTGATAGATCTCCGCTGGTATATTTGCTTCCTTAGCAATTCTGATTAATTCATTAATAGATTCAAACCAATTATCCCCCTCACTACGCAAATGTGAGATATACAAGCCATCATATTCTGCAGCTACTTTGCAGAGGGCTATGAGCTCTTCAGTACCGGCGAAGAAATCCGGTGCGTAGATAAGTGAAGAGCCAATTCCCAATGCCCCTTCTTCCATGGCAGTTGCAGCTAGGGCTTTCATCCTTTCCAGCTCGTCGGCAGTTGGTACTTTGTCTTCAAAGCCAAGTTCATGAATACGCAGTGTCCCGGCCCCAACAAAAGAAGCCACATTCGTCGAAATACCTTTATCTTCAAGGTATTGTAAGTATTCACCCAGGGTCGTCCACTCAATATTATATTTAAAGTCCCCTTGATAATCAACAAATCCCTTCTTCATTTCCTCATTCAAAGGCCCCATCGAAGTGCCTTCACCCATTACTTCCAGGGTAACCCCCTGGCGGATGTCACTTTGTGATCGGCCATCGGCAATTAAACTTTCTGTGGCCCAACTTAACATGTTTATAAAACCGGGTGAGACTGCCATTCCCTTAGCATCAAAATCTTCAATGGCAGTTTTTTCAGTTAGGTCACCAATAAAAGCTATCGTATCTGAATTAATGGCAATATCTGTTGCGACAGGAGTAGCACCACTGCCATCATAGACAAGGCCATTGCGGATGATGATACCATAATCTGGACTGCTGCAACTTAGTAGAAATTCAAACGCTAAAGAGGCTAGAATAAAGGGAGCTTTCATAATTATGTAAGGTTTAATATATGTACCAAGTTAACTAAATACCATTAACTACTTCTTATACCCAGGTCCTTTTACAAACCTGCCGGCGTTAGCTCCGGTGTGCACATTATTATTTAGTACTCTTATCCCATTAACCCAAACATCACTAACGCCGGTGGCATATTGATGGGGCTTCTCGAAAGTGGCATGGTCCGTTACCGTTGCAGGATCAAATACAACCACATCGGCATAGTACCCTGGGGCCAGCAAGCCGCGCTTTTTTAGTTTCAGATTAGTAGCCGGTAGATGTGATAACTTCCTGATGGCTTCTTCAAGAGGTATAACATTCTCATCTCGAGAATATTTGCCTATAACTCTGGCGAACGATCCATAGGCTCTTGGGTGAGTGCTTTGCTTAAGAAAAACACCTTCGTTGGTATAAGAACCGGCATCTGAGCAGAAACTTACCCATGGTAAGGCCAATTTCTTCTTTACATTGCTTTCTGACATAGAAAAATATACAACCTGAATCCGACTATCGTCTTCTTCGATCATATCAACAACTGCTTGCTGTGGACTAATACCTCTATCTCTGGCGATATCACCGACGCTTCTGCCAATATGCTTACTTAAATCAGGGTTTCTGAAGCCAACAAATACCGTGCTATCTGGTGAGCAGGTAAAATGAACCTCGTCAATAGCGTTTTGCCTTAACTCAGGATCTTGAAAACGAATCATAGTGGAGTCATGTCCACCATTTCTTGCCCACTGGGGTAAAATAACATTTAGCCCGGTTGAGCTGGCAGGGTAGGTGTATATATCGGCAGTAATATGCAGACCTTCTTCCTGGGCTGCTTCAACCAAAGCAATAGCCGAATCAAGCTTCCACCAATTTACTGTCTCCGCAGCTTTAAGATGATATATTTCTGACCATAAGTCGGCATCACGGGCAATGGTGATTAATTCTTCTACAGATTCTATAAGCAGCCCTTCTTCACTGCGAATATGAGATATATACATGCCATTATACTCAGCCACTACTTTAGCAAGCTCTGTAAGCTCTTCGGTATCGGAATAAATGCTTGGTACATACTGTAATGAAGAGGAAAGACCAACTGCTCCTTCTTCCATTGCCTGTCTAACCAATGCCTTCATCTGATCTAGCTCGTCTGGTGTAGGTTTACGACTATCAAGCCCAAGTACATTTTCTCTTATTGTAGCATTGCCAACAAAAGAAGCAATGTTAGTTGAAACACCTTTCTTTTCCAGCATCTGCAGATATTCTCCTAAGGTTGTCCAATTAACATCATACTTAATATTATTTTGATGCTCGAGCATTTCAGCTTTTAATTCATCGTTTAAGGGCCCCATTGAGCTCCCTTCACCCATTACTTCCAGTGTTACACCCTGACGAATATCGCCCTGGGATCTGCCATCTTCAATCAGGCTCACATTGGCCCAGCTAAGCATATTTATAAAGCCGGGAGAAACAGCTTTCCCTTGAGCATCGAAATCTTCTTTGGCCGTTTTATCCGTAAGATCTCCAATAAAAGCGATTGTGTCGTTTTTAATAGCAATGTCGGCTAGAATAGGAGCTGACCCACTTCCATCATAAATTTTTCCATTACGGATTATGGTATCGTAATCGGGGCTGCTGCAGCTTATAAAAAATATAGCAATAACTAGTGAAAGCAGAATAGATTTTATCATGATTTGGTATTAATAAGTTTATGCTTCTAAAAGTAGAAGAATAATTGAGCTTTGGCAAAAGGAATGTTATGAGAGGTATTTAACTAGTTATTGAAATAGAATAAGCCAATAACTATTGAAAAGGATTTGAAAGCTCAGGATTTGTCAGATAACTTGGATCAGAAAACGTCTTTATAAAGGCAACCAGAGCAGCTTTTTCTTCTGTACTTAGCTGTACCCCGCCACGGCTTAGATTTTTCATTAGCGGATCGACAGTTGATGATTTTTCTAGACCGGTACTGTAAAACTCTACAACATCTTCGAGGGTGGCATATCGGCCATCATGCATATAAGGTGCGGTGTATTCAATGTTTCGGAGGGTGGCTGACTTGAATCTTCCATAATCAAGGCTATCACCGGTAATGGCAAAATAGCCGGGATCGGGACTAACATCTAAAGCATTATTATGCATAAGGTTATCTGTCATAAACATGGTAGCATGACAATGGAAACAGTCCCCGCGCTCAGTATAGTAAAGTTCGTAGCCCAGAAATTCCTGGTTTGTAAGTTCTACCTCACCACGCACGAATTTATCAAATTTGGAATCACCGGAGTTAAGAATACGGAAGAATTGAGATAGTGCTTTTACAATCTCATCGGTGGTGATCTCATCAACACCAAAGGCTTCCTTGAACAAGTTTTTATATTCTTCATCACTATTAAAAACATCGACATTAGTCTCGAAAAAGTGCTCAACTTCAAAACGCATTATGTCTTCCATCGAACCACTTATTTTTCCATCCCATAAGTAAGTTCTACTCCAACCTAGATTAACATGTGGTAAAACGTCCGGTCCATTAGTAAACGATTTGCTTTGCAGATGGCAGGTGGCACATGCACGCGCACCATTTTTATCTAATTTTTTGTCGTAATATAGTTTTCTGCCTAGTTCAACTCCTTCCTGAGTCATTGGATTGTCCTCCGGGATGGTCATTTCCGGAAACCCCTGTGGGATTTTTAGATCATAGGGTGTAGGAACGAATGCCGGTGATTCATTCTTATCATTACATCCGGCCAGGAATATAATGCCAAGGAAAAATAATATATTTCCTACTCTCATTCTAAACTTTCTATTACCTCGAAACTATATACATCTATACCATTGTCATGCACAACTTGTTGAGCTTCCGAATTCCCCATTATTCCGGGGCCAAAATAATCAAAATCCCAATCGGTTGGGTTTGTGAACCAATTTAGCATTTCCATTTTAAGATTAATGACTTTATTGCTGCCATTAATGGTGAAAGGTTGATTTAAGAGGTTGACATGAATGGCATAATCAACGCCTTCAAATGCTCCGGAATGAAAATTAAAGAAGCTTTCTGTCTGTTGTGTTTTATATTCACCTTCAATTTTTGCGTAGTGGTAGCCACCTCCCATGGGAACCGGCCATTCCATTAATCGGTCTAAATCCAGACCTAAACTGCCGGTAATATTTTCTTCCGGGATTAAGCCATGAACAAAAGAAATGCCGGTATAATCTCCGACAGGTATTTTCTCAGAAAATGTATAAATAAGGGTTTCCGGTGTCCTGATATCGACAAAATGGATATCGGGGATTTCAACAACTGAATTATCGGCTTTGTACAGCTTCACTTGCGAGATGAAATACTTAATCGTTTTAATACTGAATTGCTGATCCAGGGCATTTTTATATATTATTTGATCCAATTGTACAGGCGTACCATCCACAAATTGGCTAAAGCTGATCTTAAGATCAACATTATCTGGGATGGCTTCATCATTAGGACTACAAGAGATAATAGCTAGTCCAATTATTAAGGTAAAAAATCTTATCCCTTTCATAACATTTTAATTTAGTTCAAATATCTACTTAAACGTAGAAAAGGTCAATGATGTTGATCACAATAGAGAATTTATTCAATTTCTATGTTATATTTTGTCAGCAACCCTCTTGTTCCAGCCAAGGAAAATTTAGCATTGTCAATCGTATTCTTTTCCGGATCGATAGAATAGTTATAAGCTGTACGGAAATCTGTTTTGATTAGTATGGTATTCTCAAAGGTTGCCTGAGCTAAATTGCACTCCTCAAAAATCCCATTACTCAAATCAGTTTCAACAAAATCGACTTCTTCCAGACTGCAATTTTTAAAGTTAATGCCTTTGAGCTTTAGTTTATAGAAAGAGGCAAGATTGAGGTTGCAATTACTGAAATCAAGTGATAATAGAAAAGGATTACAGTTGTTAAATTGCAAGCCAAGTAATTTGCAGTTGTTGAATTTCACATCCTTAAAGCTTGTTAAAAATAATTTTACCATGCTTAAGTTGCAATTAATAAATTCACATTCAACAAAAGTAGATCCCGAAAGGTTGGCCTCGGCTAATTCACAATTAACAAAAGAGCAGTTGTCGTATTCTCCTTTTTGGAGTCCACCGGAACTAACCGAGAGGGTCTTAAATTCTTTTTCTGAAAAATAAACACTCATAGTATTTTAATGTTGGTGTAAAGATACCTTCTATATTCATTTAAAGCTGTATACTGACATTATTTAAGAATTTACTTAAATAATTAGATGATTATGGAACTATTTTCTTACACTTGCGTTGTTATTTAAGAATTTGCTTAAACATAAAAAATTATGAGTAATAATAGTTGTATCAGGGTATTAGCAGATGTTAATCAGATAAACGCCTGTAAAAAAGATATGGAAAGGGTAGCACTCGAAATTGAAAAAGTATCTAAGGTATTAAACCTGGCAGGGAATGAGGTACGATTAAGCATTCTCTTTTTAATTTATAACGAAGGGGAGATGTGTCCTTGTGATTTAAGTGACGTTCTTGATATGTCGGTGCCGGCTATATCGCAGCACTTACGTAAGATGAAAGATGGTGGTCTGATAAAAGACAATAAAATTGGACAGACTATTTTTTACCGGCTGGTTGCCGAGAATGTTGATATTCTGGTTCCGATGCTAAAAAATATGCAGACCATAAATAAGTTAATTAAAGAAGAAGTGTAAAATTTTAAATCAATAAAGGAATGAGTAACGAGAAATCAAATAACAAATCTGTAGGTGCCGGCCTTTTATTGGCGGTAACTGCTTCCTTATGTTGTATTACACCTGTACTGGCCCTTATATCGGGCGCCAGTGGTATTGCCGCCAACTTTTCATGGTTGGAACCATTCAGGCCTTATTTAATAGGTATTACGGTATTGGTGCTAGGCTTTGCCTGGTATCAGAAATTAAAACCTAAGAAAGCGGAAATAGATTGTGAATGTGATGAAGATGAAAAGGAGCCTTTTATGCAGTCTAAACTTTTCTTAGGCATAGTTACCGTATTTGCGGTGGTTATGCTGGCCTTCCCACATTACTCTTATATCTTTTACCCAGATATAGATAAAGATAATACAGCCGTAAGTCAATCGACTGTACATGAGGTTAGTCTGGCGATAGAGGGGATGACTTGTACCAGTTGTGAAGAACATATAGACCATGCGGCTATGGAAGTTCCGGGTGTATTAACTGCTCAATCGGATTTTAATACCGGTGAAACCATAATTAAATATGATGAATCGACATCGAGCAGGCAAGAAGTGATCGATGCTATTAATGCGACAGGTTACAGGGTATTGTCTGTTATAGAAAAGGAAGGTGAACAAAAACCGTCATTGTCCATTAATACAGTGAATTTGCAGGAGCTTAACCTACCGGTAGCCGGCATGACCTGTACTGGTTGTGAAGAACATATTAACTATGAAGTGAATAAACTGGCTGGTGTTTCTGAAACAGAAGCTTCTTATAAAAAAGGGCAAGCTGTGGTAAAATATGATCCGACGAAAACCTCCAAAGAAGAAATCATTAAAGCCATCAATGATACTGGCTATAAAGTGAAAGAATTAAACCAAACTACAGCAGGGAATTAAGAATAGAAATATGATTAAGACGATAACATTACCCATAAAAGGCATGTCTTGCTCGAGCTGCTCAAGATCGGTAGAAAAGCAAGTTGAGAATCTGAGTGGTCTGGTTGAAAAAAATGTTGATCATGATGCAGATTTAGGTGAGTTTATGATTGATGACAATAAACTGTCAGTTAATGCCCTAATATCAGCCATCAACCAGGGGCATTACAAGGTAGATTTACCAGAAGATGAAAACATGGCGTCGGTTGAGAAAGAAGTACCACCATGCCCTGCATGTAATAGATCAGGTGCTGATGTGCCCAACACCGTTTTGCGCTCCAACATTAAGGCCGAAACCTTTAAGCAAACCAATTTAGACGATGAGTTTCACATCTGTATGACACCCAGTTGTGAAATTGCCTATTACACCACGGGAGATCAACTAATTAATAAGCGTGAATTAAAGCGCGAATTATATTTTAAGGAAGGTAGTGAGCGACAAGTAATTTGCTACTGCAATAATGTAGATAAGGAGCAGATAAAGGATACTGTTAATAACCATCAGCTAACTGATTGGGATGAAACAATGGCCTATTATAGCAATAAGGTGCAAGAGAAATGTGAGATACTTAATCCTACCGGCTTATGTTGTCGTGATCTTTTCGGTGAGGTAGTTAGTGAGATCAAAGAATAGGATCCGCTAGTTGAATGTTGAATTTCTTCATTTAAATATTTTTGAATTATTCTATTATTCAATTGAATAATAGAATAAGCAGATTCTCAGACATTACATGCATAAATTTCCCTTTTATTGAAAACTATTTGGCTGAATCCACTAACCACTATCAAACATGACTATAGAAAATTACGATATTATTGTAATAGGTACCGGTACTTGTAAAATATTAGGCGCCCATTTAATTGGCCCCGGTGCTGAGGAGCAAATTAATCTATTTGCTATGACTATGGGACAACGCATGACCGCCAACCAGCTAAAAGCGGTTATTTTTGCTTATCCGAGCTATGCTTCAGATATTGGCTTTATGGTATAACCAGTGTATAGAAAAGATGAACTTAAAATTAAACCCGGCTACTAAAAAAGCTTTTTTAGACATTGATTCTTCACATGGATTTACCGATGTAGTCAACCTATTTAAAAAGTTTAAGGAAAGTTCTGGCCCAATATCTATGAAGGATTTTGCCAAACTATTGGGTAGAGAAGAGGATGAGGTGATAAAATTGGCGCAAACAAAAGGAGAATTGAACACTGAAGGACAATTGGTTGGACTACTTGGGCTCTCAATAGTGCCAACGAATAATGAGTTAATCATGGCAGGTCAGAGTTTTTACACCTGGTGTGCCGCCGACTCCTTAATTTTTCCGGCTATTCTGCAGGAGAGTGCGGTGATCCATTCCAATGATCCCGTAAATGGTGAAATCATTAAAATCAAGGTTGATGGTGATAGATTATTAGACATTTCCCCTGAGGCTGCGATGATCTCCTGGGTTGATGATATTGATGAAGAGGATATCCGTTGCAGTATGTGTAACAGGGTGCATTTTTTTGCATCCTCGACAACTGCAACCAGTTGGCATGAGAATAATCAGGATGCCCGCATCTTGCCCGTAGTAGATTATTACACTTTAGGTGTATGAGTAAATAATTGATATTGTGTGTCTTATAACTTGTATGTGATATAAGTCACGATTTTTAGACTTTGATATATGTATTCTTGTTTTCTTGTAAATAAAATAAAACTATGAAATCAAATTTAGGCAATACAGAAAGAATGGTGCGAATTAGCATCGCAGCAATATTCGCTATTCTTTATTTTACCGGTACAGTAACCGGAACCTGGGGCATTGTACTGCTGGTTATTGGAGGAATGATGTTATTGACCGGGCTGGTTAGCGTTTGCCCTATGGCCATGGCAGGATTTTGCCCTAGTGATATGGTGAAGAAAATGGTGGGCAAAAAAGAAGCGTAACTTTTTTTTATTTTGCCAGTTTTAAGATTCTGAAGGCTCCTCTGGCCACCAGGAAGAAGACCATGGCGCCAATGGCTAGATCCGGAATTTTCGAATTGGTGTAAAATACAATCACTCCGGCCAGGATTACTCCGAGGTTGGCAACAATATCGTTGGAGGTAAAGATCATACTGGCTTTCATATGTACCTCATCCGTTTTAGCCCGTTGCAAGATTAATAAAGATGCCAAATTCCCTGCCAGGGCAATTAGCGAGATAACAATCATGGTTTGAAAAACCGGTAAATCTCCGGCACCTAAAAACCTTCTAATTACTTCAACAAAACCAAGAACAGCCAGAGAAAGTTGGAAATAGCCACTAATTTTAGCAATACTCTTTTTCCGTGCAAGGTGGCTGCCAACTGCATAAAGGCTTAAGCCATAAACCAGTGAATCGGCCAGCATGTCTATCGAGTCAGCTACCAGTCCCATAGAATTAGAGATAAATCCGGTAGTGATCTCTACCACAAACATCGCAAAGTTAATAATCAGGATAATCCAAAGGGCTTTACGTTGTATACCCTGATCTGCCGTTCCTGTCCACTCAAACTCGGTAGTTTGTAGTCGGGTAGAATCAAAACTCAAATCATCAATTGATGACTCGATAGGCTCACTATCACCCTCATGAACAACCTCAAGCATTCTATTAGGAATATCAAATTTCAATTCCTTTATTTGGGATACGCCATCCAACTTCATCCGTATCATCTGCTCCTCTGAGGGGCAGTCCATTTTAGTGATTTTGAAAGTAGATTTTTTCAAGGGATAATTAAGGACTAATTTCTGGCATAGGTTTCCACATGCCATGGGAAACTCAAATCATGTGCTACCCTTTGGTAACCTTTTGAGGCAAAGATTTCCCTTATTTCTTTTACTGAATGAACATAAGGCCGATAAGGATTTTTCTTGATCATAAAGTAGAGGTCGCCTATTTTACGTAATGCCTGAGAAATAATGCCATCCATTGGGTAACTAAGTGAAACAATTTCTTTCGACTTCTCGCAAGTTGCAGATAGTATTTCTTTAAAATTAGGATAGCAGCATACCACTTTGTCCATGGTTATTATATGCGGGTCCTCAACATTTTGATATAGATCGGTGCAATCACCCATAAGAAAACTCGTTTTATCTTGCCAGCCATTATCATGGGCATGGGTTTCTGCTTTTTTTAAATAGCCTGAGGAGGCATCAATATCGGTAGTCTGTCCACCGCCTTGTTGCAGAAACCACCATTGCAGAGCACCTATACCACCACCAATGTCAACCAAAGATTTACCGGTAACATTTTGCGCTGCTAATTGTTGAATAATTTTAGCGGTAGCCTTTACTGGTCCTTTCTTTAGATATTTTCGATACTCTTTGGCAGCAGTCTTTTTATTAAAAAACAAATCTGCACCACAACAGTGTTCTTGAATGGTCGTCATTATTTAAGTTTTATTTAAAATAAATCCTTCGAATTTAAGAATTTATTTATAACATGAACCCGATTAAGACTATTAGCTTCTTTTTATAATTGAATATTGACCTAAAGGGTCATATGAATGATCATTTTAATCATCATGCTCCAACAGGCCTTTAACCAATTCTGAAGAAAGCATATAGGCACCATTGAATACTATTTCAGCATTTTCAGGTAATGCTTTGGCAAAGGTTACCTCTACAAAACCAGCATCTCGTATGCCAATGGTTACATCTAGCACCTCAAAGGTTAGGTGATCATCACCGTCATCTTCATTTCCAACAGCAATAAAAATGAACGAACGATCACCTTCCGTAACTATGGCCTCTTCAGGTAAAACATTCATCATTCTTTCATTTTCGATAATTCTGCCTTCAACATATAATCCGGGCAGTAAATCAGTAGTTACCTTGCTATCAATGTTGGCATG
>Ga0164313_10006343_pt1 | contig 10433 bp, 11 predicted proteins | sample GuaBasSedimGuay4_FD_113735 | JGI IMG/M metagenome (GOLD analysis project Ga0164313, IMG submission 113735) | Subseafloor sediment microbial communities from Guaymas Basin, Gulf of California, Mexico - Guay4, Core 4569-4, 0-3 cm | ecosystem: Environmental > Aquatic > Marine > Hydrothermal vents...
CGTACCACCACCCAGGTCGTACACGGCGAGCTTCTGGTCGCCGCGTTTCTTGTCCATACCGTAGGCCAGTGCCGCGGCCGTCGGCTCGTTAATGATGCGTTTGACTTCCAGACCGGCGATGCGCCCGGCATCCTTGGTCGCCTGGCGCTGTGAGTCATTGAAATAGGCCGGCACGGTAATGACGGCTTCAGTGACCGGCTCGCCAAGGTAATCCTCTGCCGTGCTTTTCATCTTTTGCAGGATGCGGGCAGATACTTCCGGTGGTGCCATGCGCTTGCCCTGTGCCTCGACCCAGGCATCGCCGTTGTCTGCTTTCACAATGGAATAAGGCACCAGGTCGATGTCACGCTGTACTACATCTTCATCAAAGCGACGTCCGATCAGGCGCTTCACCGCGTACACGGTATTGGTGGGGTTGGTGACGGCCTGGCGCTTGGCTGCCTGGCCCACCAGCACCTCGTCACCATCGGTAAAACCAACGACGGACGGTGTGGTACGGTCGCCTTCGCTGTTCTCAATCACCCGGGCCTCACCACCTTCCATCACCGCTACACAGGAGTTGGTGGTACCCAGGTCAATTCCGATAATTTTGCCCATTTTCTCTAATCTCCAAGTAAATATCTGATATGTATAAGTATAAGTCTAAGGTTCTATAACCCCTGAGTTGGGGGCGGTAATCCGAAAATTCAAGTCTGGCCCGGTATTTAGTTCCCATCGCACGGGCGTAGTGCGGATGAAGCGCAGCACAATCCGGGCTACAGGGTCATTAAGGTACTTTCGAGACAATCACCATGGCCGGGCGAATCAGTCGCCCATTCAGCAGATAGCCTTTCTGCACCACGGTCACCACGGTATTTGGCGCCACGTCGTCGCGTTCCTGTATGGACATGGCCTGGTGAAAATCGGGATCGAAAGCCTCGTTCTCCGGGTTCACCTCGGTAATGGCAGATTTTTCCATCGCGGCCATGAGCATCTGCAGGGTCAGTTCCAGGCCCTCCTTGAGCTTCTCCGGGTCTGCGTTTTCGGTCTCAAATGCTGCCAACCCCATTTCCAGGCTGTCCTTTACCGGCAGCAGTTCATTGGCAAAACGCTCCAGTGCAAACTTGTGGGCATTGGCGAGATCACGCTCCGTGCGCTTGCGCAGGTTATCCATCTCAGCCTGTATGCGCACCACCTGGTCCCAGTGTTCGTCCGCCTTGCCGCGTGCATCTTCCAGCAGGGCGGTCAATTCAACATGATCCGGTTGCTCGTCACCAATCACCTCGGCAGCAAGCTCATCACCCTCCTCGCTGGGATCTTCCATCCTGTTTTCTTTCTCCGACATACTGTTACTCCATGGTCCTGAAATTTATCTGAAATTTACCTGGGATTTACTGGAACAGCCAGGACAAACCCGCCCCGCATGTTCATAGCTACTTGACGATATGGGGCTTACTCTTTCTGATTCAAGGCGGCGCCCAGTAAACGGGCGGTGGCATCCACAATCGGGATCACCCGATCATAGGCCATGCGCGTTGGCCCGATCACCCCCAACACTCCCAGCACCTGGCCATCAACAGAGTACGGTGCAGTCACCATGCTGCATTCATCCAGCATCTGGTAACCGGATTCATCGCCTATAAAGATCTGGATACCCTCACTGTGAATACATTGATCCAGCAGGTGCAGCATATCGCGCTTGGTATTGAATGCATCGAACAGCTTGCGTAACTTGTCGAGGTCACACAGCTCCTGAAAGTCCATCAGGTTGGTTTGCCCGGCCATGACGTAGTCTTCACTCTGATTTTTCTCCAGCACCTGGTCGGCCATGTGCATGGCGGTGACCATCATGCTGTTCATGTTGGTGCGGGTTTCCTGCATCTCGTGTAACAGCGCCGCACGCGCCTGGGCAAGGTCCTTGCCTGCAAACATTTCGTTCAAGTAGTTGGATGCCTGCTGCAGCTCGGCAGGACTGTGTTCTTTCTCGGTGGTGAGAATGCGGTTTTGTACCTCGTCCTCACCGGTCACCAGAATCGCCAGCACCTGTGTTCCCGACAGGCGCAGGAACTCAACCCGTTTAAACAGCGCATGCTCCTGCCGGGGCAAGGTCACCACGCCGGTCATGCGGGTAATACCGGACAGCAGCCCGGAGGCTGACTCCACCAGGTCTTTCGGTGTCTGCTCCAGCGACAGCTCCAGGCGCATGCTATGGATTGCCCGGCTATCCAGTGGCTGCACCTTCAACAGGGTATCCACAAAAAAACGATAACCCTGTACCGTGGGCACCCGACCGGCCGAGGTATGCGGGGAACAGACAAAACCCAGCGCCTCAAGGTCAGACATGACATTGCGTACCGTGGCCGGACTCAGGTCCAGCCCCGCTTCACGCGCCAGGGTACGGGAGCCAACCGGCTGGCCATCACGCACGTAACGGTCGATCAAAGCCCGCAGCATCAGCTGGGCGCGTTCAGAAAGATCGGAACTGTCTTTGCTCATGTGTCAGGTCAGATGGTTGGCGATAGATGCTCTACCCACATGATAATGTATTTGGCACTCCGCGGGATAGAGTGCCAGTCAGCAGCGTGCAAATAGTTGGCGCTCTCAGGGAGTCGTGTTAGTTTCATGCTCAACACACGGAATAACTTATGAAACCTCATTTCAAGCGCATTGGACTGCTCGGCAAGTCAGAAGACAAGAATGTGTCAATGACCCTGCGCGCCCTGACTGCCTACCTGGAGCAGCAGAAAACCAGGATCCTCCTCGATCAAAGCATTGCCGACATTTTCCCGGAACCGCCACATGCCGTGGTTGACAGGGAAACCCTCGCTAACAGCTGCGACCTGGCCATCGTGGTGGGTGGTGACGGCACCCTGCTGAATGCCGCACGCAGCCTCGCCGAGTCCGGCATTGCGGTGCTCGGCGTTAACCTTGGACGACTCGGCTTCCTGGTCGATGTCTCCCCGGAAGACATGACCTGGCAGCTGGAAAAAATTCTTGCCGGCGAATTTATGGAGGAACATCGCACCCTGTTGCATGCAACGGTTACCCGCAATGATGACGTCTTAAGTGAAACAGCCGCGCTGAATGACGTGGTCGTGCATAAAAAAGACGTCGCGCGCATGATTGAACTGGACACCTGGATTGATGATTACTTCGTCAACACCAACCGTTCCGACGGACTGATTATTTCCACGCCCACCGGCTCCACGGCCTACGCACTCTCCGGCGGCGGTCCGATCCTGCACCCGAAACTGGATGCCATCACACTGGTGCCCATTTGCCCGCACACACTCAGCAACCGTCCGCTCGTGGTACATGATGAATCGGTGATAAAAATCATCATTCACAAGGGCACCCTGGAGGCAACGGTTTCCTGTGATGGCCAGATCAGCCATACACTGGAAGCCGGCGATCACATCACCATACGTAAACACGACCACCCGCTACGGCTGCTGCACCCGCAGGGACATGACTATTTCGCCATCCTCCGAAAGAAGCTGCGCTGGAGTGAACAGCCCTGATGAAGCAACTGTCACGTTTACACTATCTGACACCAATGGCCTGCCCGTGCTGACGCATATACATGTCCGCAACCTGGCCATCGTTGACGAAATCGACGTGGAGTTGACCGCCGGCATGACCGCGCTTACCGGGGAGACCGGTGCCGGCAAATCAATCCTGGTCGATGCACTCGGGCTGGTACTGGGCGACCGCGCCGACAGCTCGTTTATACGACATGGCTGTGATCGCGCGGAAATCTCGGCTGGCTTTGAGTTGCAGGGCAACAGTACCGCCAGTGACTGGCTCTGCCGGCAGGACATGGATCTGGACGGCGAATGCCAGTTACGGCGCATCATCAGCCGCGAAGGTCGTTCTCGCGGCTACATCAATGGCCAGGTCGCACCGATGCAATCATTGCGTGAACTTGGCGAGTTGCTGGTCGACATCCACGGGCAACATGAACACCAGTCGTTACTGCGCAGTACCGTACAACGGGATTTGCTCGACAGCTTTGGCAGCCATCAGGCCCTGCTCGCCGAGACGATCGCAAGCTGTGGTGCCTGGAAAGCCTGCCGGCAGGAACTGGAATCTGTTCTCGGTGATGATGCAGACCGCGATGCACGACTGGATCTGCTGCGTTACCAGTTACAGGAACTGGAAGCACTGGAACTGAACAGCGAAGACATCAGCAACATCGATGCCGAGCATGCACGCCAGGCCAATGCCGGGCGTCTCATGGAGGCCTGCCAGCAGGCCCTTAACCGGCTGGACGCAGATGAGGGTAGCACCGCCTACACCCTGATCAGCCAGGCACTCGAACAACTGAATACACTCATCGATGTGGACCAGCGACTGGAAAACACCACGCGCCTGCTGGAAGAAACCTCGGTACTACTACAGGAAGGCATCAACTCGCTGCGGCATTACTCCGCCGGCCTTGAGATTGATCCGGAACGACTGCAATGGCTGGAGCAGCGCACCGGCCTGCTGCATGACCTGGCACGCAAGCACCGCTGTTCGCCCGGGGATTTGCCCGCTACCGAGGAAAATATTCGCAACGAACTAAAGCTGATTGAAAATGCCGACCAGCACCGTGAAGATCTGCAGGAACAACTCACCGCTCTTGAGCAGGGCTATCTGAAAATTGCAGGCCGGCTAACGACCAAACGCAAGCAGGCAGCAACCGCCTTCAGCAAGGAAATCACTACCTCCATGCAAACACTGGGCATGCAGGGTGGCATCTTTGAGGTCAGCATCACACCCCGCAGGGACAATGCCTTTACAAACCACGGGCTGGACGATATCGAGTTCATGGTCAGCGCCAATCCCGGCCAACCGGTACAGGCATTGAGCAAGGTTGCCTCCGGCGGCGAACTGTCCCGCATCAGCCTTTCCATACAGGTGATCTCTGCGGACAATGCAATTATTCCGACCCTGATCTTTGATGAAGTCGACAGCGGCATCGGTGGCGGTGTTGCTGAAATCGTCGGACAGAAACTGCGTGCACTGGGCACCGACCGGCAGGTGTTATGTGTTACCCACCTGCCACAGGTCGCCGCACTTGCGGATCAGCAAATGCAGGTCACCAAGCTGTCCGGCGAGGACAGTACCCGTACACGCATTCGTGCGCTGAATGATGATGAACGCGTTGAAGAACTGGCGCGCATGCTGGGCGGCGTAAAGATCACCAAACAAACCCGGGAGCATGCACGGGAAATGATGCAGCAGTCTGGCAAAAATCAGACCACCGCACGTAAAAAGAAAAAGACCAGGAAGGCTGGTTAGGCTGCTTGTCAGATTACGCTGCGCTAATCCGACCTACAGAATACGGAATACCAGTGCTGGTCTCACCCGCAGGTCGGATTAGCGCAGCGTAATCCGACAGAATCACTGGCACTTCGAACAAACCCCATACATGTACAAACAGTGATCTGTCATTTCATAACCCAGTTTTTTGGCGATATCCTTCTGCCGCTGTTCTATCGTCTCATCGACAAACTCGTCGACCTTGCCACACTTGACGCACAGAATGTGGTCGTGGTGATGGCCCTCATTCAGCTCAAACACCGAATGGCCACCCTCAAAGTGATGACGCGTGACCAGACCGGCCGACTCGAACTGCGTTAAAACGCGGTAAACGGTCGCCAGACCGATGTCCTCACCCATATCCAACAGGGCCTTGTAAACATCCTCTGCACTTTGGTGACGACTGCTGCCACCTTCCATGATGTCGAGGATCTTCACCCTGGGCAAGGTGACCTTCAGCCCTGCTTTGCGTATCTCACTTGATTCCAAGAGGTCATCTCCTTACTGTGATGCCATTCATGCAGACATGGGTTATTATGCTGCCGTCAATTTTCAGAGAACACATTCGACCTGCAGATGCAAAAGCTTCTCATTATTATCGGTGTTATTGCAAGTCTGTCGATCACCGGCTGCGCTAACTACCACCTGGTGCATAAAATCGACATCCAGCAGGGCAATGTCATCACTCAGGATGAGGTTAATCTACTGGAGCCTGGCATGTCCCGACGCCAAGTCCGGTTCATCATGGGCTCCCCGATGATTGCCGACGTGTTTCATCAGGACCGCTGGGACTATGTCTATGTCCTGTGGCCGGGCTATGGTGAACCCACGGGAATGCGCATTAGCCTGTATTTCGACGACGACTTACTGACAAGAACCTCCGGCACCATCCACCCGGACGAAGCCGGCAGTGACGCACCCTCAAAACCCAAGCAGGTAGCACTGGTGGTACCACCTGAGGAACGCATACCACCGGGCATACTTAACAAGATGTGGCACTGGATAACATTCCGGAAAGTAAATGAAACAAGCTATGCACCTGAAGACACGCAATAACAAATAATCAGTCCCCGTAGCCCGGATCAGGCTCAGTGGCACTTACTTAAGCGTATTCTGTTATTTTTTCGGCATCGTTGGGTTACGCTGCGCTAACCCAACCTACGAAACACTGATACCTGATTTGCCCTGTAGGTCGGATTAGCGCAGCGTAATCCGACAAATCATGTTGAGTAAGTGCCACCGGAGTTAGGCTGCGCTCTACCCAGGCTACAAATATCCGGCAGTCAGTTGTTACCAGCGCCCTTCTTCATCGCCTTGCCTTCGGCCGCACGCTGCCTTCTGACCTGTTTCGGGTCCGCGATCAGCGGCCGGTATATCTCGACCCGGTCACCGGCACGCAACGCATCGCCGAGTTTACCCAGCTTTCCGAACACCCCCACCTTGTTTTTAGTGAGATCAATGTCAGGAAACTGTTCGAGGATCCCGGAGTCCCGGATTGCGTCTTCCAGGGTTGCATCAGTCATAACGTCCACTACCAGAATTACCTGCCGGTCTGGCAAGGCATAGGCAACCTCGACCGGCATCCTGTCAACGCTGTCCATAGACCTCGGCCGCGCGCTTCTGAAAAGCATCCACCATGGAATTTGCTATCTGGCTGAATACTGGCCCAACCACCATACCGACCATTTTGCTGGAAAAATCATACTCAAGAGACAATGAAATCTTGCAACCCTGCTCACCCAGCGCTTCAAATTGCCAGCGACCCTGCAACTGGCTGAACGGTCCGTCTACCAGCTCCATACTGACCTCGGCATCCGGCTGGTGCCGATTGCGGGTGGTGAAAGACTTGCTCACGCTGGCTACTGCAAAATCGATTCTCGCTACCATCTCGTCACCCTCGTGTGACAGCACTTCCGTACCGCCACACCAGGGCATGAACAGCGGGTAGGCACCCACATCGGTAACCAGCACAAACATTTCATGCGGCGTGTAAGGCACCAGTGCCGAACGATTAATTGAATCCAAAACAGTTACCCACCCCTGGTTAACACGATCAGAAAATCCCGATCGCTTTCAGAAATACGATAATGACGGCAACCGGTGTAATGTAACGCACCAGGAACCGCCACAGCGGGTAGAAGAAACGGTCACCCATGCCCAGCTCATCAATCGACGAAGCACGCGACATTTTCCATGCTGCAAAAATGGCGATCAACAAACCACCGAGAGGCAGCATGATATTGGCTGTCAGGTAGTCCAGCAAGTCGAACACGGTACTGTCCCTGAATGCCTCAAAACCGGACAGCGGCTTGAAGTCTGACCACAGGTTGAAAGAGAAAACGGTCAGCAGGCCAAACAGCCAGGTGACAGCACCGGCAGCTACCGATGCACTCACGCGTGTCATGCCCTTGTTCTCGACCAGCCACGCAACGGCCGGCTCAATCAACGAGATGGCAGAGCTCCAGGCGGCAAACACCAGCAACACAAAGAACAGCATGCCAAAGAAGGCACCGTAATCCATGTGCCCAAACGCAATCGGCAGTGTCTGAAAAATCAGGCCCGGGCCTGCGCCCGGCTCCAGCCCGTTGGCAAACACGATAGGGAAAATTGCCATGCCTGCCAGCAGTGCCACCAGCGTATCCATCACCGACACGGCAATCGAGACTTTCGCTATCGAGATTCCTGCCGGCAGATAGGAACCGTACACCATGATGGCACCCATACCGAGACTCAACGTGAAGAACGCATGCCCCATGGCGATCAGCACACCGTTGGCCGTCAGCTTGCTGAAGTCCGGCTGGAACAGGAACTCGAGGCCCTGCTGAAAGGAACCGCTGTTCCAGGCAAACCCCACCAGCACAAACAACAGTACGAACAGGGCCGGCATCAGAAACTTCACCGCCCTTTCCAGACCGCCACGTACCCCACGCGCCACTACCACCATGGTCATGGTGATAAAAATCGTGTGCCAGGCAAGCAGACGCTCCGGGTCACTGACCAGGGTGGTAAAAATACTTTGCACGCCATCCGCCGTGAGCCCGGTAAACATACCGCTGCCGGTGCGAAATACGTAGGCAAGCGCCCAGCCGGCGATAACACTGTAATAGGAAAGGATCAGGAATCCTGCGAGCACCCCGGCCCAGCCAAGCAATACCCAGATGCGACCGGCATGCTCATCGGCTGCCAGCGCACGCATGGTATTGATTGGACTCTGGCGGCCACGCCGCCCTATCAAGACTTCGGCCATCATGATGGGGATACCAATAACAGCAATGCAAACGAGGTATACCAGCACAAATGCCCCACCGCCATTCTCGCCAGCTATGTAGGGGAATTTCCAGATATTTCCCAATCCAACCGCCGAACCGGTCGCCGCGAGAATAAACGCCAACCGGCTGGACCACTGGCCGTGAATCGATTTTCGTGGACTATCCATACTGTATCCCCGGTTAAGAGCACGGGCATTGTCCGCGAAATAACGCGCCATCACAACTAACCAGAGCAACCGACAGCCGGGGTAGAGGTTGATATACTGCACCGATGGGAAAAAAGAAATCCAGCTCAAAGAGCAACTCCAACACCATCGCGCTGAACAAAAAAGCCCGTCATGACTACTTCCTCGAAGAACGCTTCGAAGCCGGACTTGCGTTGCAGGGCTGGGAAGTCAAGAGCCTGCGCGAAGGCCGTGTGCAGCTGACCGAAAGCTATGTCATCTTGCAAAACGGCGAAGCCTGGCTGTTCGGCTTTCATATCGCCCCGCTGCTCAGTGCGTCGACACACATCACACCGGACCCGACACGGAGCCGCAAACTGCTGCTGCACCGCAAGGAACTCGACAAGCTGATCGGCGCCGTGGAGCGCAAGGGCTACACGATTGTCGCAACTGCGCTCTACTGGAAACACGGGCGCGCCAAGCTGGAAATAGCCCTCGCGCGCGGCAAGCACAGTCACGACAAACGGGCAACCCAGAAGGATCAGGAATGGACGCGCAGCAAACAACGCCTGCTGCGCGGTCGCTAATCAACAGCAGAACAACACACCAGGCAGAGACCAGGATCATGAAAAGACAAAACCTGTTTACACTGGCAGCAACAGTGCTGTTCTCACTGTCACTTGCAACAACTGCAACAGCCGATGACAAGTTCAGTGATGTAGAAATCAGGGTCATACCCGTCAGTAAAGGCATCTTCATGCTAACCGGACAAGGTGGCAATATCGGGGTATCAGCTGGTAACGATGGCGTTTTCCTGATTGATGACCAGTTCGCCCCCCTGACGGAAAAAATAACAGCGGCGATTGCCACACTCTCGGATCAACCGGTACGTTTTCTGCTCAATACCCATTGGCACCCGGACCATACCGGCGGCAACATCAACATGGGCAAGGCCGGCACCGTGATCGTCGCCCATGACAATGTACGCAAACGCCTTGCAGTTGATAATTTTATCGAAATGTTTGGTATGGAAGCACCAGCCATGAACAGTGCCGGATTACCAGTCATCACCTTTGACAGTGCCATGACTTTTCATTTCAATGATAACGAAATTCATATCAGCCATATTGGCAACGCACATACTGACGGTGACTCAATCGTCCATTTCAGGGATGCCAACGTGATCCACACGGGTGACATCTATTTCGCCGGCATGTATCCCTTCATAGACACACAATCAGGCGGCTCTACCGAGGGAACTATCAAGGCACTTGAGAAAATACTGGCGCTGTCCGACAACCAAACAATCATTATGCCCGGCCATGGCCCGGTCAGTGACAAAAAAAGTCTGGCGGCCTATACCGGCATGCTCAAAAAAATAAGCAGTCGTATACGCAAGCTGATTGATGAACAGGCAACACTGGAGGAGGTACTCGCAACCGCGCCCACAAAAGACTTTGACGCTCAATACGGGAACGGCTTTATCAAGAATACCGTCTTCGTGGAAATGCTCTACACGGATATGACGACTGATTAACCCGGCAGACAGACACCTCAAGCGCCGGTCATGTAATCAGTTCACCTTTGCCTCGCTCACTGCTTCTGGGCCTGGTTCTACGTTGCGTTCGTTAAGATCGTGCAAACGCGCAATCAGCTTGTCCAGGCCACCGTTACGCACCTCGCGGTTGAAGCTTGAGCGGTGCGTGGCAACAAG
>Ga0164313_10006344_pt1 | contig 10433 bp, 12 predicted proteins | sample GuaBasSedimGuay4_FD_113735 | JGI IMG/M metagenome (GOLD analysis project Ga0164313, IMG submission 113735) | Subseafloor sediment microbial communities from Guaymas Basin, Gulf of California, Mexico - Guay4, Core 4569-4, 0-3 cm | ecosystem: Environmental > Aquatic > Marine > Hydrothermal vents...
ACGCAGCGTCTGCAACTCTTCGACACGTTGCGCAATCTCGCTGAACACGGGTTGATCGTGTTGTTCGTCTCGCACAAACTCGAAGAAGTCGAGGATCTCTGTGACTCGGTCACCGTTATCAGACAGGGCAAGGTCGTGTTCGGGGCCAAGATGCCCGTCGCCGCTGAGACCCTGGTCGAGAAGATGTTCGGAAAGGTGTTCGTGGTTCAGGACCACGAGGAGATCCCAACAGGAGCGCCGATGCTCTGGCTCGCCGACGTCGAACTCGACGAGGGCACAACCCACATCGAAGGCCTGAACCTCCAGGTTGCAGCGGGAGAAGTCGTCGGCCTCGCCGGTCTTGAGGGCAGTGGCCAGAGGGTGTTGCTGCGTGCTTGCGCTGGCCTGCTCCAGCCGTCCTCTGGCCTGCTCGAATTGGACGGCATCGATCTGACCAAGGCGTCGTACCGTGCTCACCTCGCCGCCGGTGTCCACTATCTGCCTGCCGGGCGTCTCGAGGAGGGGCTCGTCGAGGGTATCTCTATCACCGAACACCTCGTGCTCGCTTCTGAAGACACGAGCTTCTTCGTCGACTGGAAAGCGGCCAGGAAGTCGGCCGAGAAGGAGATCGACGACTACTCGATCAAAGGCGGGCCATCGTCGAGTGCCGAGGAGCTTTCCGGCGGCAATCAGCAGCGCCTGCTACTTGCCATGATCCCTGACGAGGTGAAGTTGCTGCTGCTCGAGCATCCGACACGGGGTCTTGATGTCGAGTCGGCTGCGTACGTCTGGACGAGGCTGCTCGCCAGGAGATCTCAGGGGACAGCGATCGTTTCTGCATCTGCCGACCTTGATGAACTGCTGCGATACAGCGACAGGATCATCGTGTTCTTCGGTGGCAAGGTGTTCGCCGTCAGGGATGCTGCGGAGACTGATGGAGAAGAACTCGGGTATCTGATCGGTGGGAAGGAAAGGGTATGACACAGTCTCTCAAAGTCACGTCAACCCTTGTCGCGGTAGGCGCAGCCCTGGCGGTCGGCATCCTCCTGCTCCTTGCGGTCGGTGCACCTCCTCTCGAAGCACTCTGGCTGCTGGTCGTGGGCTCTGTTGGTTCAGCGTCGAAGCTGGCCATCACGCTGCTTGCGTGGTCACCGCTCATCCTTGCGGCCGCGGGGCTTGTGGTCACCTTCGCTGCAGGGCTCTGGAACATCGGTGTCGAAGGTCAGCTCATCATGGGCGCCATCGCAGCGTCGTGGGTAGCCCGATCTGTTTCGGGGCCTGTCTGGGTCGTGGTTCCCCTCACGATCATCGCTGGTGCCCTTGGTGGTGGTGCGTGGGCGCTGTTGGCTGGTGTGCTCAAAACCCACGGGCACGTCCACGAGATCTTCGGTGGCCTTGGCCTTGACTTCGTTGCGGCTGGGTTGGCGACCTACCTTGTTATCGGGCCGTGGAAGCGGGCAGGCGTTGCCTCGACGAGCGGCACGGACATCTTCCGTGAGGAGGCGTGGATGCCAACATTCGAGGCGTTTGGCGTCTCGTGGCCTGTGATACCTGTCGCTCTTGGCATTGCCAGCGTCGTGTTCGTGTGGTTGCTGTTGCGCGGGACTCTTTTCGGTCTCAAGCTCAAGGCGGTGGGGAGCAACACATACAGTTCGTACATCAGAGGTATCCCGACGAATAGATATCTGCTCGGAGCGTTCGCCATCGGCGGTGCACTCGCTGGGGTTGCCGGATCGGTGCAGGCCACAGCGTTCCATCACAAACTCGTGCCAGCGATATCCGGGGGTTACGGCTTCCTTGCGATCCTTGTTGTCCTCCTTGCCGGGTTCAGCGCCGTGGCCATTGCACCGATCGCCTTCTTCTTCGTGGCGATATCGGTTGGAAGCACACAATTGGACCTCAGGCTCGGCGTCGACTCAGCGTTCGGTGGGGTGCTCCAGGGCGTCATCGTCCTGTTCGTCCTGCTCGCCGGCGGGTGGGCTGCCAAGCACGCCAGCAACACACTGACTCCTCGAAAGGAGCCGTAGCGGTGGAATCCACCTTCAACTCCATCATCGCGGCAGCGGCTCCTTTGATCATCGCATCGATGGGCGAGACGATCACCGAGAAGTCCGGTGTCATCAACCTGTCACTCGAGGGCAGCCTCAGGTTGTCCGCGATGACCGCCTTCGCTGTGGCGTTCTGGGTGGGGCATGCCCTTGCGGGGTTCGCCGTGGCAGCTCTCGTGGGTGCAGCGATAGCTGCGATCATCGCCTATTCAAGTATCGGCCTCAAGTTGAATCAGATCGCTGTTGGGTTCGTCCTCACGCTGCTTGCGATCGACCTCGCTTCGTTCCTCGGCGACTCGTTCGTTGGTGAGCGTGGCCCGAGGGTTCCACCGCTGCCAATCCCCTTCCTATCGGACATCCCTTTCTTCGGCAAGGTCCTCTTCGACCAGAATCTTGTCGTGTACTTCAGTTTCTTCACGATCGCGGCGACATGGTTCTGGTTCTACCGCACCCGCCCGGGGCTGAACCTCCAGGGGATCGGCGAACGTCCAGCGGCAGCGTTCGCCCGTGGGATAAACGTCAACAAGTTGCGCTTCTGGTACACCGTGCTCGGTGGCGCGATGGTCGGCATCGCAGGAGCCTCGTATTCGCTGGATGTCAAGCTGGGCTGGCGGGAGACCCTGACGCTCAACCTCGGATGGATCGCTCTTGCCATGGTGATCTTCGGTGGCTGGCATCCACTGCGTGTTGCGCTCGGTGCCTACATGTTCGGTGCCCTCCAGGTCCTTGCGTTCCAACTCCAGGACGTGTTCCCCGGCGTGTCCCAGGTACTTCCCGTGGCACCGTTCCCGTTGATGATCCTTGCGCTCGTGTTCGTCTACTCAGATTGGTTCTCGAAACTTGGAGATAAGTTCCCTCGAATGCGGAACCTACTCGGCTCCGAGGCACCGGCAGGTCTTGGCCAGGTCTTCGAGAGGGAGTAGGGGTGCAGAATTCTCCCTCAGCTTGCTGGGCGAGATGCCGAGGTACGAGGAAGAGAGGGCTCCTGGCAGTGTCACGCAGTCTCGATCGTGTCCAATTCCCGTAGGAACGGGGCTTTCTCCTCGTCGCTCAGGAAAGATGCTTCTATCGAGTTCCTGGCCAGTTGGACGAGTTCCGTTCGTGTGAGGTCGAGGCCGGTTGCGACGGCGAGGTAGTTGTCGAGGATGTAGCCGCCGAAGTAGGCAGGGTCGTCTGAGTTCACCGTCACCATGACGCCGAGGTCGAGAAGGCGTTTGAGGTTGTGGTCCTCGATTGTGTCGAACACCTTGAGTTTCACATTCGACAAGGGACACATCGTTAGGGGGATCTGCTCCCGTACGAGTCGGTCAACAACGTCAGGGTCTTCCTCGCTGCGAACGCCGTGGTCTACGCGCTCGATTTCGAGAGCGTCGAGGGCGCTGGTGATGTATTCCGGCGGTCCTTCCTCCCCCGCGTGGGCAACAGTGTGCAGGCCAGCCTCGCCAGCCAGACGGTATGCATCCGTGAACCACTCGGGTGGGTTTCCCACCTCTGAGGAATCGAGTCCAACGCCGAGGAGTTGATCGACGAACGGTTCAGCCTGGTACAGGGTGCCCACAGCATCTTCGGGTGGGAGGTGACGCAGGAAGCTCAGGATGAGTGCAGCCGAGATTCCCCACTTTTGCTGTGCGTCATCGATGGCGCGGGTGAATCCTCCCATGAACACGTCGAAGCCGATGCCTCTGGCTGTGTGTGTCTGTGGGTCGAAGAAGATCTCTGCCCTAACCACACCGTCCTCGTGTGCACGCCCGAGATAGGCGAGCATGAGGTCGTAGAAGTCCTGCTCGGCAACGAGGACCGCAGCCCCCTGGTAGTAGATGTCGAGGAACGACTGGAGGCTGGTGAAGCTGTACGCCTCACGGATCTCTTCAACAGAGTCGTATGGGATCTCGATGTTGTTGCGCCGCGCAAGGTCGAACATCATCTCAGGCTCGAGTGTCCCCTCAATGTGGACATGAAGCTCAGCCTTGGGCAGCCGGCGTACGAAGTCAACAAGTTCCATCCAAACAGATTAGCCGTCAGCCGTCAGCTCTCTCCCCCGGTCTCCGGGGGAGATGGGCCGAGGAACGAGGGCCAGAGGGGGCTTCGATCCCGACCTCAAGTACCAAATACCAGGTACCTCCTCGCTACCGTATCGGGACACGACCGAGAGACACAGTGACCCATTCCCCGCAGACCCAGGCCCTGATCGACTACCTCGTCGCACACTCGATCCGCACCGATGGTCCGTTCCTGCTGCGCTCTGGTGAGAGGTCCGACTGGTACATGGATGCACGCCAGACGACGTATTCAGGGATTGGCGCCAGACTCGTTGGCGCTGCTGTTCTCGAGCACGTGCCTGAAGGCATCGATGCTGTCGGTGGCATGACGATGGGTGCAGACCCGATCGCGGTGGCGACAGCGATCGCGGCAGCCGATGATGGCCGCGATATCGCGGCGTTCTCCATCCGCAAGGAGGAGAAGGAGCACGGGACAGAGGGCAGGCTTGTCGGTCCGGTCGGGCCCGGAGCGAAGGTCGTTGTGCTCGAAGACACGACCACCACCGGAGGTGCCCTCGGCGAGGCCGTTGATGTGCTCCAGGATTCCTTCGTGCTCACCGTTCTCGTGATAGCTCTCGTTGACCGCTCAAATGGTGCCACAGCACACGCAATGGAGCGTCGCGGCATCGACTACATCGCTCTCACCACACCAGCCGACTTCGGCATAGAGACCTGATGCGCGCGTACCGATCACCGTTCCGGCTCTTCGTATTCGGGATCGTCGGGATGTTCTTGATGATCGCGGCCGTCGACGTGATGTTCACGCACTGGGTGTCCACGCCTCCCGAGGAGAATGAGGGTGTGCTCACGACCCGTGGCCAGGCTCAGCAGCGGGGCGACATCATCTGGGGTGCAGCAATGCTTGGGGCTGGCACGCTGCTGTTCGCGGGCACCGTGATAGAACTCGGCCGACGCAAGCCACTTGTGGAGATCCGCGAGGATGGCCTCTTCCTTGCGGTCAGCACGACGTCTGATGAGGTCGTCGTCCCCTGGGGCCAGGTTGATTCTGTCCGCAATGGTGTGACCATCGATGCAAACGATGGCGGTGAACGTACCGAGTTGATCGTTGTGGTCAACTCCCGCGAAGGCCTCCCCGATGAACTCGTTGGGGCAGAGTGGGAGGGCCCGAAGCTTCGGGTCGACACCCATGACTGGTCGGAGCCAACGGATGACGTAGCGAAAGCTGCCAGCGGCGCCCTTGACCATTTCAACCGGGTACGCGAGATCGAAGCGATGGGACAACCCGAGCTCACCTGGGAGACGACGGTTGGCGCCCCATCGGGCTCAGAGGCCGAGGAATCAACTTCTACTGGACCTGAAGCAAAGGATGGAACGACATGATCATTGGATCCCATGTGAGCCCGAAAGATCCGTTGGGTGAGGCCGCAGAGCGGAATGCTGATGCGGTGCAGATCTTCATGTCGAACCCCCAGCAGTGGAAGCCCCCGATCCCCCGGGATGACTGCGAAGAGTTGATCGCCTCCGATATCGACTTCTACGTCCACGCCCCATACCTGATCAACCTCGCCTCTGCGAACAACCGTGTCCGGATCCCTTCACGCAAGATGCTCGCCCAGACCGTTGAGGCTGCAGCGACGATTGGAGCCAAGGGCGTAGTCGTTCACGGCGGCAGCGTCGGTGCAGACGAGGATGTCGAAGTTGGGTTCGAACGGTGGCGCAAAGCCCTGGATTCCTTCGAAGCGGCGGTTCCCGTTCTCGTGGAAAACACGGCAGGCAAGGGCAACACGGTCATGCAGGATCTCAACAACTATGGACCGCTGTGGGAGGCGATCGGCGACTACAACGTGGGCGTGTGCCTCGACACATGCCACACGTGGGCTGCAGGTGCTGACCTCGAAACCGCCGTCGACGTGATCACAGGATTGACGGGCCAGGACATCGCCCTGGTCCACGGCAATGACTCCAGAGACGAGTTCGACTCCCACAGAGATCGCCACGCCAACTTCGGAGAAGGCCTGATCCCCCCAGACCTCCTCCTGTCGGTCATCCGCTCCGCAAACGCCCCCATCATCGTCGAAACCCCAAACAACACCGAAGGCCAAAAAGCAGACATCGCCTACCTAAGAGCCAATCTCTAGGACTTCGGCGCCGACCAGGTGCGTATACGCACCCACCGTACGCCGAAGCTCTGAAGGCCGGGGGTTGCGGCGAGTCGCACCACCGGGAGTCTCCCGAGGTCGTCGACCGCTGCGCGGGACCGACCGGTGCTGAGTGCTCCCACGATCCACCGTTTCCGGAGGACTGAGACCGTCACTGGATCCATCAGGTCTGGTGCCGCTATGTCCCCTCCCTTGAGAAGAGTGGAGCGGGCGACCGACCCGTCGATACCGTCGTCGCCGAGAGCATTTGCCACGACGGAAGCATCGACCACGGTCAATGCGAAGATCGATCCTCTGCCAGGTCGAGAGCAGCCTGTTCGAGTCCCACGCGACCGCCGCTGCGACCGTCGATGCGGTCGAGGACCTCGTCCATCGTTGGGCGTTCGGCGAGGCGGCGGAGTTCGATGATGAGGTACTGCTGGAGTGACCGTCCGTCACCCTCTGCACGCTCCTGCAGTTTCGAGTGGACGTCGGAGGGGGTATCCCTGATCAATATGTTCGACATGCTTTCGTTATGCAAGCATCGTGGCGAATGGCAAGACCCTTGGTTCAGGCGTGGTTGGTGTGCCACCAGGTCGAGAACGCAAGCGGGCTGTCGATGGGGGTGGCCCTGGAAGACGTGCGTGCCGGGAACCAGGCGAGTTCGCGGCCGGTGCCATCGGGAGTGACCGCGGAACGGGCATGGACACCGCGCAGGTTCTGGTCCTTGATTCTGGCGCCAATGGGTTGGCAGATGGTGTGGGAGATCGTGACGCCGTCTTTATCCACGGGATAGGTCTCGGGGAGTCCGAGAGTTTCAAGGCCGACGTCGGTGACCGCATCGGCAACGACCTGACGAGAAGGCAGCGTCGCGGTGACAAGCACATAGGGCGGGTCGAGGTCCTCGGGGCGAACGGGAGAGCCTTCGAGCATGCGACGGATCTGTGCCCTGGCGGTGTCGACATCCTCATTGAGGTAGAGCGTTGGGAAGGAGCTCGGGGGATTCCATCGTCCACCGAACCGCTGGGCGAACCCAGGGTCGAGAGGATTGTCCCACTTCTCGTCTGCGACGCGATACCAGCGTTTAGCGTTGGGAAGCCGCCTGGGAACGGGTGTGATCACGGCTGGACGCGGCGCAGGTCGAACATCTGCTCAACAGCCTCGGCCACCTTCCGGGTCTCGCCGTCGCTTGCGAGGTCGAGGAGGGACCTGTCGTCCAACACCGGAGCGTTTCTGCGTACGACCGCAGGGATCCTCTCCCTCTTCACGTATCGATCAAGGAGATCTGTTGCCGCCGCCAGATCCGCCACAGTGTCAACACGACCCGCCGGTATTCCGACCTTGAACCATTTGGAGAACGCCTGCCTTGACACACCGAAGACACTCGCCGCTGCGGAGTTCGACAACCCCCAGAGTTCGGTGAACCTCTCGAGGGGATCTGTGCGAACGGCCCTGTCGAGTTCATCGACGAATCGACGAGTCCACTCTGGGTCGGCGGCGGCAGCGATCGTCGCGGCAGCGGCCCGCGGTGTCATGGTATTCAGGGCCTGTGTCATGATGCAACCATACGTCAACTGCAACCATATGTCAATGCTCGATAGCGCCATCGCCCCGTTGCGGGTCGGGTAGTGTGGAGACATGCCTGAGGATCTCCCCCATTCGCCATATCCGTTCACCTTCCTTGCCTGTACGTACAACCTCTGGGGAGCGGAACGATGGGAGGAGCGTCGTGCTCCGATCCAACGCTTCCTTGAGGTGAACCGGCCGGACATCCTGTGTCTCCAGGAACTGACGCCCGGCGCATGTGAGCTGATCGACTCCACCCTGACGACGCATCGCCGGGTTGAGGACCCGTTCCCTGGATGGACGCAAGAGGGCAACATTTACTGGAACACCGAGGTCTTTGACCTTGTCGAGTACGGAGCTGAGGACGTCGGGATCCTGGAGGAGGCGAGGAGGCTGTTCTGGGTCCGCCTTGTCGCGAGGTCGGGAGCAACGGTCGTGGTATCGACCGCTCACTTCAGTTGGCTCTGGGACGTCGGGGCATCCGGAGAGTGGGTCACCGTGCGTGTTGCCCAGGCGCAGGCGGCTGTGGCAGCACTTGACGACGTCGTCCAACCCGATGAGCCCGTGTTGTTCATGGGAGACTTCAACAGCTATCTCTACCCGATCAACGTGATGCGCGATGGCGGCTTCGAAGACTCGTTCCAGCCGCTAGGGAGAGCGCCCGCCATCACGCATCCCGCATTTCCTACGGCCGAACCGCCGAGCCTTCTTGACTGGATGATGCACCGCGGCCGTATCCGGCCGACTCTCACGAGTGTCGTCGATTTCTACGTCGACGGGGTCCCGCCGTCGGACCACAAGCCGATCTTGACCACGTACTCGCTCATATAGCCAACCCCGCATCGGTCACGGTCCATGTCGTGTCGGTCGTTCTATCGGCAAGGCTGTCATCGTGGGTGATCAGTAGGAGTGCACCCTGGTAGGTCACAAGCGCTGATTCGAGTCGCTCGATCGATGGCAGGTCCAGGTGATTGGTCGGCTCGTCGAGGACGAGAAGCCACTTCGGTGTGCCAAGACCGAGCGCAAGGGCGATCTTGCGTGCTTCGCCTGGCGATGGCTGGTGGGACTGGAGAAGCGCACCGGGGTCTGCCCCGAGCCGAGCCACCAATGTCATCACTCGACCCTTGTCGTCGGGTGGGAGAGCGTTCACCTCTTCGAGCCATCCAGTGGCCTCTGCGGCTGTTGTCTCCTGGGCGAGGTACAGGATCCTGTCTGTGGGGATCCCCGCTTCGTTGACGAGGTGACGCAGGAGGGACGTCTTGCCCGCACCGTTGCGCCCTGCGATGCGGATGCGATCTGTGCGCCGCACCGCAACGTTGACGTCGAACAGTTCCCTGTCCCCTGCCATGACCGGGCCCGAATACCGGATGAGGAACTCCTTGTTCGACGGTTCGAAATTGAACGTGACCTTCCCGCCCAGGTCCTTGTTGACAGACGCACCCTCGAGGTTGTCGTCGAGCTTCTGTAGCGAGTTCGTCATCGTCGAAACTGTCTGGGCGCCCGTCTTCTGGCCGCGCTCGTGTTTGTATGAGGCGGCTGATCCCCGGGTATCGAGATCGTGCTTGCCAGCGGCGCGTCGTTCCCTCATCCGCTTGGCATCCTGCTGTGCGGTCTTGCGGTGCTGTTCGTCGAGACGCCGTGCGAGTTTCTTGCGGTCAGCCTTCATCCGTGTGAGTGCCTCTGCCTGTTCCGCCGCCTCGGCGACCCACGCGTCACGGGCAGCGTCGTAGGAGCCGTTCCAGAGTTGCACGCGGCCTGGTTGAAGTCGGATCGTCTTCGACGTGAGTTCGTTGAGAAGGTCCCTGTCATGGGATACCACAACCCCGCAACCCCGGAAGTCCCCAAGAGCGCTCACGAGCAGGTCGCGCACCACAGCATCGAGGTGATTGGTTGGCTCATCGAGGAGAAGCACATCTGGGCGCGCTACCAGGGCTGCACCGATCTGCCACCGTTTTCGCTCACCCGGGGACAGTGTTATCCACCGTTCGAGATCCTGGGGATCAAGGTTGAGCCTGGCACGCATGCGCACGGCATCACCCTCCCAATCCCAGCCGAAACCCTGGATCTCGGTGGTGAGCGTGTCGACGCGTTGCTCACACAGGACAGGGGGAAGGCTGGCGGGTTCAATAGTCACCCTGCCGGTGTCTGGTGGGTGCTCGCCTGTGATGAGTGACAGAAGCGTCGACTTTCCTGCACCGTTGGCGCCAACAAGTCCTGCCCAACCAGGGCCGAGATCGAAGGTGGCGTCCGTGATGACAGGGACCGCAGATGAATAGGAAAACGAGACGTGAGAAAGGTGAACAGCAGACATGAGAGCTCCCAAAAGTAGGGCGGGTGTGAACCCGGAGGTGATTGATTCCTCAGTTCTTCTCTGTCATGACTTCCCGTTCAGCGATAGCCACAGCATACCGGGCGCGCAACAGGGCTTTGGCGTCAATGAGGCGCATCTGCGCACCTGGTCGACGCCAAAGCCCTGAAGGTCAGTTCGTGAGGAAGTTGGCGAGATCCTCGATGGTGTTGTCGTTACCTGCGATGAAGGCTTCGACGTTGTCGTGTGCGACGCTGTCGTGGTACTGCACCGAAGGTGACTTCATGAAGTACGACGACGGTGCGAGCAACGGCCCTGACATGCCACGGTCCATGGCGATCTTCGCGCAACGGACTGCGTCGATGATGACGCCAGCCGAGTTCGGGGAATCCCA
>Ga0164313_10006345_pt1 | contig 10433 bp, 12 predicted proteins | sample GuaBasSedimGuay4_FD_113735 | JGI IMG/M metagenome (GOLD analysis project Ga0164313, IMG submission 113735) | Subseafloor sediment microbial communities from Guaymas Basin, Gulf of California, Mexico - Guay4, Core 4569-4, 0-3 cm | ecosystem: Environmental > Aquatic > Marine > Hydrothermal vents...
GAGGTACAAATAGACCAGTCCACGTTTACGCCACCAGCCAGCATTTACACAGGCATCCCATGGTTTGCAAGGACCACATCTGGTGGCCAATACTGGGAAGGTGAACTTGATTCCTTATTATTCTTGGATAAGACAATCACAGATCCTGTTGAAGTGGCAGAGATCGCTTCACTGGACAGAACGTACCCAACATTGGCTGGGAACATCGTGTTCAATCTGCCGTTGATGGGTGATTTCAACGTTGACTGCGAAACAGTAGTTGCCGTTTGTCACAAGGAGATTCAGGGCGACCTATACGGCGCGGAGCAGCCGTTTAGCAACGACCCACAGTTTATTGACGGTGGGGCGGGGCATAACCCAACGTGCTACTTTGAGTCATCTAAGGGCGCGGACATGATCGGTCCGAAGGTTTCTTATCTTGCAGATAAAATGCCAGGTAAGCAGCTTAGGAACGTCCACTTTAAGGATTTGAGACTGACTGGGTTCGCTAGACAGGCTCCAGATATGAAGTGGTGCGTTATCGATTCTTCCCGTAACGTGCTGGTTAAGTCTGCTGTTGATGCGTTGTATGTTAAAGACTGTAGTGTAATTAATTGCGAAATCTCAGAGTGTGGTGGCGATGGTGTGCTGTATGACGTCAGTGAAAACTGCAAGGTCACTGATTGTGCCATATATAACATAGGTGGTACTGGAGTTCTTGCTGACTCTGTGAGATATGTCATAGCAGACCGCCCATGGGGCAACCACGACGTAAGTCGTAATGAAATTCATGATATCGGTTCAATAGTTGTTGACACTAATGCCATTGCTTCTTGGCATTTACCTAGTTACACGATGAACTACAATAGGATTTGGAACATACCCAAAGTCGGGATTAAGCCGTTCCAAGAATTAAACTCTGTTGATTTTGAGCTGGGTGTCATTGAGATAGCATATAACACGGTTCGTAATGTCTGCACTGATGTGCCAGATGCTGGTGGGATCCATACTGCCGGGTATGTTCCGTTGGGGCACATCCACCATAACCACATCAAAGATGTTTTGCTGACTTACCAGCTTACCGATTATAGAAGAGACGACCAAGAAGGCGAAGACTTGTATACCGCCATCAAAGGGATGTATTTTGATCTTGGATCTAGCGGTTGGCGATGCGACTTCAATAAGATCTATCGTTGTGACGCTGGTCCGATGTATATGCTGCGGTGCGGGCCAGAACTCATAATAGAAAACAACATCTGCGTTGATGCGCCTAATAGCAATTACGGCTCTTTCGTCAACACTATGACCAACTCAAAGTTTGGTGGTGACGGCACAGTAAATCAGTACCCAAAGGGCAATACTGTGCAGAAGAATGTTTTCTACACAGCCACTGGCAACACACCGATCAAATACAGGTTTTTGAATGAGGCATTTGATGACGGTGACGCTCCTTTCAACGATCCCGGTATGATTCCTCGACCGTTTGATGACCAAGACCTGAATTGCTACTGGCCAGACGTTTTTTGGCACACTTATGAAAGATATACCATTGATAATGAGTGGGCACTTGCAGAATTGCAGTCTAGGTATTTGAGCGACGTTGATTCGATATCGGAAGATCCGCAATTCGTTGATTATGATAATGATGATTTTACAGTACAGAACGCCAACGTACTTGCGCTTGGCTTTGTCAATTTTGAGGTTCCAGCCTTTTAAGGGTGTGGTGTAACATGACGATCATGCATTGTTCGCTGAAGGATGGTTCTACGCTGGGCATGACCCGCGATGAGAACTTTGGGCCGGATAAGGTAAGTGAGGAGATGCTGCGTAGCTACTACCACATCGAGGTAGCAGAGACGTTGGAGAGTTTGATGTATCTTGTCCAGCCTGTCATGGATGATGGGGACATAGTTCACAAGGCGTTGGGCTATATCGATCTTAATGACCCGGCTGTCTTTCCACCTTCAGAAGAGACAAAGCTTGAAGAGTACGATGCTGCCATGGAAGAATACGAAGAGGCGGTAGAAGCTCAAACGGAAGCGTTGGAAGAGTACAACGAAGCTTATGCCGAGTGGGTTGATGAAGGCTCTGTGCCACCCGCGCCAACGCCGCCGGAAACGATTCCTGTACCACCGAGACCCACGCTGGATATTCTTGCAGTACCACTGTCTTCGATTCTATTAAGGGCCTAACCCATGGCATTTACAAAAAGTACAGTCGGTAACGCATCAAGTGGCGCGCAATTCGCAGCAGACGTTAATGCATTGCAGCTGTGGGAAGATGCTGTAGATAGTATCGGTGGTGAGCAGGAAGCTCTGATTATCACAGATATTCAGACCAGTTGTAGTCTGTACTCTTGGCCGATCGATGGGAACACGATCAAGATCCATGGGGATACTAAAGGCGCAGATGCGAGGAAAATAATAGCCGCTGGTAATGCGTTCTCATTGTACATGAACATAGATGGCGACTCTACCAGTACTGCGGAGTTTGAAGATTTGAAGCTGGTAGGTCCGCTATCGGAAACGGGCTACAGGATACAGCTCAGACGCGGCTTTGGATCGTTTGCTTGTCGTAGGCTAGAGTTCCAAGATAGCCCTGTGCAAGATATTCACGTTAGAGCGATAGCTGCGGATGCACCAGGACTAACTCACGCGGATATTGAGGACTGCATTTCTGTCAGGTCTAAGGGGATGTTAGGCGTTTTAGTAGGCCAGACGTTTGCTTTCAACGTTAAAAACTGCTTGGTAGCGAAAAGCGCATCTTACGGAATCAGCATGAACAATTCTGCTTTGCTGACGCTTAACATGTCTAATACTTTACTATTAGATAACGCCTTCCAGGATATCTATACTGGGTATGCTGACACGATTTACAACGTGCAAAACTGCGTGTCTAGTGATGACACTTTAACGGCAACGAATGTTGGTGGGGTCGGATGTGCGATCAACAAGACAGCGTACACCGATTACTTTACTGACTGGGACAATGACGACCTCACTCTGAAAGCTGATGACTTTACTTTGTGGGGGATCGATTCTCTCATTGCTGACATTACGAAGCGTGACTACAACGGGCACTACCGTACCGAGGGCAACTGGAACGGCGCGGGCACTGGTGGCAGTGACATCGGACCTTACGACTACGTTACATGGCTAGAAACGACAGTTGGTAGCGGTGGTAGTTTCGCTACGCTGACCGCGTGGAAAGACGCTATCAAAGTCGCTGGCGTGGGTGGTAACTTCAAGGCGTTGGTAATTAGTGACATTGACGACACTGCTTACTTTGATGGCTTCACTGACGGTAAGGCTTTCAATCTGAAGATTGAAGGCGATGCCGTTGGAAGTACAAAGCGGATTCTAAAATCGATCGATGCTAGTAATCCTATCGATATCGAAGACTCCGATATTAAGTTGCTTGAAGTCAATAACCTATCGATAGACGCAAATAACCTATCAACTAACGCTCTCAGAACAGCAAACGGCCCTTCCACCCTAAAGATGGATAATTGCAGGCTGTATGATGCACTCGGTGACGGTCTGGCGATAACGGCGTTTGGTTCTGGTACGTTTGAGTTAGAAATAAGCAATACTCAGTTCCTGAACAATGCAATAAACGGTGTCAGACTTGGGTATGTAGCGCAGCAAACCTCGAACACGTTCAGGCACTGCCTGTTCGATAAAAATGATAGTAATGGCATATCGTACTCTTTCAATGTGAACATGAGTGTCCATATGTATGGATGCATAAGCGTTGGGAATGTGGTCAATGATTATCTGGATGCGTCGAGTACTTCAGTCCATTTGCATGAGTGCGTTTCTTCTGACGACACTGCAACGGTGGGCCATGTTGTTTCGAATAACTGTGTAGGGCTGCAATCAGATTACAATGCTTATTTCGCTGACTACGATGGTTACGATTACCAGCTATTGGCCCCCGATAATACTCTGTGGGGCATAAACGGACAGCAGCCATTTTCTCCACCACGAGACTTTAGCAGCAGGGTTAGAGGATCGTATGACGTTGGTCCCTACGAGTACACTACTGCCCAGGTTGGTTTGGTCGGGTGGTACAAGATGGACGAACAGACTGGTGTGGTTGCTGAGGATGAGACGGGCAGTCGCGATGCTACGATGCAGGGAGGTATGACGGCAGCGGCAAGCACTGTTCAGGGCAGAATTGGAGAAGCTCTCTTCTTCAATGGCAGTACTGAATACATGACTGCGGATTCTGTGGGTGCCACAGTAGACCAATCCATCGCTGCTTGGGTTAAGCTCGCGGAAGACAAAGTCTGTTGGCTGGTTAAGTGGGGTAAAACCGGCATTAAGATGCACACCGGTGGTACGGTTCAAGTGTGGACAGACACGTCAGGCTCTGCGGTCTCGTTCTACAACGTGCCTATTCCGATAGACGAATGGTTCCACATAATAGCTGTCTACAACGATGTTGACTGCTACCTGTATGTGAACGGCATAATCTACCAGTCAAAAACCATTACAGCGGTAAACACCGCTGAGGCGAGTGTCCTAATAGGTCTCGAAGGCGCGGACTATCTTCACGGTGCCTTGGATGACCTGCGAATCTACGAGTACGCATTAGGTGCTTCTCAAGCTTACTTGCTCTATTCGTACACAGTGTCTGGCGTCCTAGCCTATTGGAGACTGGACGAGGTTTCTGGCAAGACAGCCACAGATGACACAGGGGCCTACGACGCTACACTGATGAGTGCGGACAACCTATTCGATTTTGCTAGCGATGGGGTAGTCCCCGGCAGAGTTGGCAATGCGTTGAAGTTCGACGGTGTGCAGGACTACGTTAAAGGCCCAACGCTGCCTATGGGTCTTGAAGACAGGTCAGTATCTGCGTGGGTAAGGACAACAGAGAAGGGTATTCTCGTAGGTATTGCAGGGCCTCATGCAGCTGATAGCACAAGAGGCAGGCATGGGCTGTACTTCAGCTCGTCATCTGATAGTTTCAAAGCTGAGTTCACGGACGACAGCGGTCAGGCGCTTGTTGTTGAAGGCTCTAACGACGTAAAAGACGGGAACTGGCATCACGGTGTGGTTGTCTATCAGAGAGATGGGTTGTGCAACCTCTACATAGACGGAGAACTAGCTGATTCGCTAGACATGAGCGTTAACGCTGGTGTGAACTATGACTCAGCAGGTTTGACATTCGACTTAGGTAATTACCCAACCGAATCAGGAGGTATCTTCACCCCGGCTAACTTCTTCGGTGGTGACATCGATGAGGTCAGGGTGTTCAGCAAGGCTATCACGCACGATGAAGTCAAGGTACTTTATCAGCTATCTATCCACTATAAGTTTGATGAAGAAGCAGGCCAGATCGCTGTAGACTCAGGTCATTCCGGTGATAACGGTATCTTGCGAAACTTCAACTTCAAAGACAACGGAGTCGAAGGCGTTGTAGGCAGGGCACTGTCTTTTGATGGATTGACAAACTTCGATGTCCGCACATCGGGACCTATCAATCAGGATGCAACATCTGTTGCTATGTGGGTGAAGCCTGTAGATGACTTCACGCAGCAGTACATCAGCGATTTTGGTACGGACGTGTTCGGGATAGTGAAGGGGTTCCAGCCAGGGTACTACAACATTTACGGTGGCGGGTATCCGACGGGCAATCCAAATGCGATGGATACTGCCATCCCTATTAAGGGTGGTGGAGGTGCTTGGGACCATATCGTGTTCACTTTCGACGGTACGCTAGTCAAAGGATATTTGAACGCCAGATTAGTGTTCTCTGTCACAAATACTTCGGCAGATCTTGCACCCGCAGGACAATTAGTAATAGGGGCAAGAGGCAACACAGCTGATCCATTCGAAGGTGTTATTGATGAATACCGAGTGTACAACCGGGCGTTGACTGTAGAGGAAATCGAGGGGATAGTTGGTCCGAGTATTTCTGCACTCGAGTTCCATTACAAGCTTGACGAGAATTCAGGGGATGACGCTGCTGATTCATCAGGCAATAGCTATCTCGGTGTGGGGTATCTGCAAACAGGTGCAACATGGGTTGATGGCCAGCTTGGTGGTGCTTGGCTTGGGCTTGATAATAACTCGCAGTTCCGACCTCAAGGGTTCAACGGTGTTGGCAGGGCTTACCCAAGGACAATCGCTACGTGGTTGAAGAGAAACGCAGACGCATCAGGAAATAACGGCGTGTTCAGTGAAGGAATTTCAGGCACTAAAACGCGGTTCAGGATATACACCTTGGACGACGGGCGAGTAATTGCTACAGAAGATTCGATATGGCCCACCGCCCCTGCTGGGTCAATAACCATTGGTGAGTGGCACCACGTAGCCGTGACTTACGACGGATCAGAAATCATAGTCTACGTTGACGGCGTTCCGCTTGGGAGTGGTACTTCGGTCATGGATACTGACACGTCCACGCCGATGAGGGCCTGTTCCGGCGACGGGTTCAGCAACGGTAGAACAACGTTCGATGATTTCAGGTATTACAGCAGAGCTTTGAGCGCAGAAGAAATACTGAGTCTGTTGGACCCGTACGCTTCATCGGTAAGACGAAACAGGCTATGGCTAGGACTAGGACTAGGAGTATAAAATGGTAAAAGCAACTCGTTATGACCAAGTAGAACTCATACCTTACTAAGGAAATACAATGGCTCTAAGTGTAAAACCTGCTTTACGATTGTTACCCATCACTGCCGGGGCTGGCCTGCTGGAACCTCGTCCGAGGGCATTGTATGTGTCGGCTGACGGTACGATTACCATCGCTACCGACGACAATACAGCTACTGCTGACATCCCGGTATTCGCTGGCTCCACATTACCTTTATCGCCTGCGCGACTGACCGCCGGGACGGGGATCTACGGATACTATGACTGATTTTCCTAGTGCCCATATTGCCTCAATCGTAAGCACAACTGAGGTGACGCTGGATGTTGGCCCAGATACCGATGATGAGTACAACGAGAAGTACTTGTACTCTGCCGATATCTACGGGTTCATTTCCTATGTTCGCATCACTGATTACCAGCAGGCCACCAAGACGTGCATCCTGGCCGATCCTATTGGCTTGAGAGCGGCTATCGGTGACCCGGTCAACATCGTTGGCATGGCTGATGTGAATGTTGTCAGGTGGAACGGCACGGTGGTTGATCAGCTTGCTAAGGTGACCGACATAGTCACAGGAGGAGCTATCGCAACTAGCGGCGGTCGAGCAGAGGTGAATAATGAGGTGGTCCACGGCACGCCTCTCAAGGGCTCAGGGACTAAAACCGATCCTTGGGGGCCAGCATGACCGCGTATTCATGGGCTGATGGCTCTTGGGCAGATGGGTGCTGGGCTGAGGGCTCCTGGGGTGGCGACAGAGACGACGTTGACCCGCCGACCGATATCCACGAGTCTTTGAAGGCATCGCCTGTTATTCGCTCACTGGCAGCCTGTGACGCGGTGTCCCATGCCATTGCTTGCCGGGGCTCTTCCCATCAGACTGCATCACCAGCCACCCACAACCTAGCTGCGGATCGAGTAACATAATGTACGAATTCTCCCCGATATCGTCTGCCGTCCCCGGTGGTGAGCGGAATGTGTCTTTCGATCTGTCTCATGCTCTGGGTGACGACGAGATCTTGACTGCTGCGGTTGTTACCAGTTCTGACCCGTCTATCATTGCTGTATCGGACGATGGCATCTCTGACGACAACCAGGGAGCGGCTTGGCACATCCATGCTGTATCCGAGATTGAGGAGCAGTACGTCTACCTAGATGTGACGTTCGTTGGGGACGAAGGGTCTGCGGATACCTACCGCATCCGCATTCTGGTTGTCGATCAAATCGACGGCTCTGAATGCTGCTAGAAATATTCTCTCAATAGGTATTCGCTCACAGGTATTCTCTCTCGCGGTATCCCACTAGGCCCCTAAGGGCCGGTGGGGCGCGCGTCCACGCCGATCCCCGCGAGCGGACCCCCCAGCAGAGGGCCCCCCACCTACAGAGGGGGGACCCCCTACAGAGGGGGTATACAGATGTTCACCCCCCTACAGAGGGGTAACCCCCAGCAGAGGGGGTGAACATCTGTTCACTATGTGGGTAACCGTTCGGTTATGTGGTTATCAACATTTCTGTGGTTATCCGCATGCCTGTGGTTATCCACATTTCTGTAGTGGCAACCCGCAATCGAAAATAATTTATTGCGGGGGCTTGTCAATTAACCGATAGCGGTTAATATGGAAGCTCAGAGTCGAGTTTACCACCAACCAAAGGAAAAAACATGTTTAGCCGAATCAGCGCCGAGAAAACCGCAGCAACTAGGGCAAATATAATGGGCAACAAATACGCTGTCGTTCGAACTTCGATTTCGACAGCCATGGGAGAATCAGTACGATATCGCAGCATGCTGTTAACTAAGTTTTATGATGCCAATTTTTTCGGCTACGATAGCGCTGTTGTGGTATCGATAGCCGAATCGGATGGCACCGTTTGGGCGTACACCCCCGGAATAGATCAGAATAGTTGCCAACCAATCACACTATAACCAAAGGGAGTGAAACAATGAGAATTACGGAAATTACAAAAGAGCTTGAGTCGCGCGGACATAAGGTAGGATGGCCCGTTACGGGGCAAATGTTGATGGATGGCGCGGCCCTGGATGTTAGCCGCATACTTATCGAGGCCGATAACGTAGATGAAGCTGCTGATTATATTGAGCAGATTGCATATCTAAAATCGTAGTCCAACCAACCAACCGAAGGGAATGAAACAATGATTACAACCAAAAAAAAGCATAATCCGTTTACTGTTGCATCTAAACTAGTGAAAAAGTCTATCGCAATATCGTTTGGGCGATCGGCAAACGATTTTTGTGCGAAATCTTGCCGAGTATATGGCGCATGTTACGCTACCCGAATTGAACGAATGTACACTGACCTTGAAAAGAAAATGCTAAATCATTACATGCATGGCCCGGTTTGGGTATTGAACAAAGCGCTAGCACAGTTGCCGAATCGGTTTATTCCATGGGCGCGATTATCAGTTGATGGCGCCCTGCCAGCAAAGTCTGATATGGAACCGAAACGATGGAAGGTTTACGTACGAAAATTGCGAGAATTGGTAGCGAAATGTTCTGCGCGCGGAGCGAAGTGGCACATCCCGGTTGAGACAATGGGAAAAGCGCGGACATATCGCAAGGAGCTGCGCGGACTGGGAGTTGTAGTGCGCCGGAGCAGTCAAGCGCGGACTGTAAAAAAACTTCTGTCAGAAAACGATACCCGGTCATGGATAGCCGCAACCGAAATTCATAAGGGTTGTGTGAACAACTCAGAAAAGGCGCGAAACGTAGAATTGGCCCAATCGGTTGCAACCGAAGCCAGAAAACACAATATCAGCGCGGTTGTCTGCCCGGCCATAACTAGTGATTCGCAATGCGGAAAATGCACCGCATGTTCAAACGAATCAGTACAACTAGTTGTATATCCATTCCATCCATAGGGGGCAACATGAGCTATTTATTGGTACTGGCGATCGTGTTTTCACCAGAGAGAAATATTGTCAACGAAATATGCAAGTATTACGAGTCGAGAGATCCGGTTTATGTCGTGGCGAAAATGAAAATCGAGCATTTATACTTTGCTCAATCGGTTGGCATCCGGCAGTATTGGGAACCGGCCAAATCCGATCGCCATCTTGTCGGAATGTTGGTGGCCAATGCATGCCCGGAGCATTGGCCATACGATCGACGATTACAATGGGCGCTTTGGTACTATCGAAAACTGAATTTTATAAAGGGAGCGAAATGATGAATAATAGTAAATGGTTTGTTAGACGAGAATCAGACGATAGGATTTTGTGCACTGATGGATTGTGGCGATTGAACTGTGGATATATCGAAAGCATAAAATTCTATTCTACGGTCGGCAGGGCGATAGCGTACGGATTAGGAAAATCAGAAGGCACAGCGTACGCAGTGCTGTCAGGGGATAGAGTCGATTGTTGCGGAAATATCACTATCGAAAATTGAATTTTATAAAGGGAGCGAAACAATGAAAATAACTAAAAAGGAAATGGAAGCTACGGATATGGTTCAAAAATCATTGGATGTAATCCCGGATAGTGTGGATTGGTTTTGGATGCTCGGAGCGCTGATAGATTGGGTAGCAGCAACCGAGGGGATCGATAGGGACCGTCTAGCCGAATGCTATCATTCCGAATGGTGCTGATAATCTGATTCTTCCAACAAGCCCCCTAGGCTACCCTAGGGGGCTTTTTCTATGCGCTGTGCCCATGGTGTCCAGCTCGAGGCCCATGGTGTCCAGCTCCAGGCTCGAGGCCCATGGTGTCCAGCTCGAGGCCCATGGTGTCCAGCTCCAGGCTCGAGGCCCATGGTGTCCAGCTCCAGGCTCCAGGCCCATGGTGTCCAGGCCCAGGGTGACCAGCTCGAGGGCCAGGGTCGGCAGCCCCAGGCTCCA
>Ga0164313_10006346_pt1 | contig 10432 bp, 8 predicted proteins | sample GuaBasSedimGuay4_FD_113735 | JGI IMG/M metagenome (GOLD analysis project Ga0164313, IMG submission 113735) | Subseafloor sediment microbial communities from Guaymas Basin, Gulf of California, Mexico - Guay4, Core 4569-4, 0-3 cm | ecosystem: Environmental > Aquatic > Marine > Hydrothermal vents >...
GGAAGACGACGACGACGGGGAGGGCGCGCAAAAGGTACGGCACCGACGCAGCACCCGCCCTGCGCCCAACCAGGCTCCTCCGGGCGACGCAGAGAGCGTGGCCGACTCCCTGAGCACCGCGTTCGACCAGAAGGCTCAGGAGGCTGACAGCCTGCGCAAGCTCGTCCAGGGGCAGTTGACAGATATCGACCCGACCAAGGAAGAGTGGAAGGCCATGGCCGCGATGCTCGAGATCCCGGCGGTGAAGCTCAGTCAGCTGCAGCTCGGACAACTGCAACGCCTGCAGAAGGCCCTGGAGACCGGCGAGATCGCCCGGTCGCTCACTGACCCGACCGCGGAGACCGCGGAGACAGCAGACCCGTTCGAGGGAAAGCCCACCGATGACCCCGAGAAGGAGGTGATGTCGTGAATTTCAACAGAGTGATCCTCGGCGGGAATCTGACCCGCGACCCCGAGTTGCGCTACACGCAGTCCAACATGGCCGTCTGCAAGGTCGGGCTGGCCGTGAACCGCAAGACGAAGGACGGCGACTCAGGTGAGTGGAAGGAGAAGACCACCTTCGTGGACATCACGATCTTCGGCAAGCGCGCCGAGGCCTTCGAGAAGTACCACAAGAAGGGCCAGCAGGCCTTCTTCGAGGGCACGCTGCGCCTCGACCAGTGGGAGGACAAGAACGGCGGCGGCAAGCGCAGCAAGCTCTACGTCGTCGCGGACAACTGGGAGTTCGTCGGCGGCGGCGAGAAGAAGGACCAGTACGACGACGGCCCGAAGGGGCAGGGCGGCGGATACCGCATCGATCCCGACAAACCCGCCCCGGCATCCACGTATGCCGAGGACGACGACACCCCATTCTGATGCTCTCCGTCCTGAGCTTCGGCGGCGGCGTCAACTCGACCGCGCTCCTGTGCGGCCTGCTTGAGCGCCACGAGCGGCCCGACGCCATCCTGTTTGCCGACACGGGCGGCGAGAAGCCCGAAACGTACCAGCACGTCAAGGACATGGAATCCTGGCTGTTCAGCCGCGGGTTCGCGCAGACCAAGGGGCTGTGCATCACGACGGTGAAGTACGACACCGGCCCGAACGAGTCACTCGAAGCTGAGTCGCTCGCAAACAAAACGCTGCCGTCCCTCGCCTTCGGGTTCAAGGGCTGCAGCGTCAAGTGGAAGCGCCAACCGATGGACCGGTGGATCAAGAAGTGGTGGTGCGCCCAGGCTGCGTGGGACAACCACATCCCGGTCTACCGGCTCATCGGCATCGACGCGGGAGAGGCCCACCGGGGGAAGATCCCCGACGACAAGCGGTTCCGGTACAAGTTCCCGCTGATCGAGTGGGACTGGGGCCGCGAGGAATGCATCGAGGCCATCGAGCGAGCGGGCGCCCCGATGCCCGCAAAGAGCGCCTGCTGGTACTGCCCCGCGTCCCGCAAGGCTGAAGTCCTGAAGCTCGCCGCCGAGCACCCGGAGCTTCACGAGCGCGCTGTCGCCATGGAGCGCAATGCGCAGGAGAACCTCGGGACCGTGAAGGGGCTCGGGCGTCACTGGTCTTGGGAGAATCTCGTCAAGGCGGACAGGGCACAGCTGCGCCTCTTCTCGGAAGCCCCCGAAGAAGCCTGCATGTGCTACGACGGAGACTGAGGGCGCGCCCCTCAGGTCAGAGAGAGCCGGGGGCGGCAGCGGTCACTCGCTGTCGCCCCCTTTGCGTCCGAGCTTCCACATGCCCGCGAGGCCCGCGAGAGCCGCACCCAAACCGTAGAGCGCGTGGTCAGTGTCGCCCCCTGTCCCGGAGCCAGTATCCGGCGGGGCGCCCGGCGCGACAGTCAAGACGCTCGGGGTATGGTGCGGGTCGCGCTCGCGGATCAGCAGCTCGCCGGATTTCGACACGTCGAGCTCGGCCAGGTTCGCCATCGCGCGGCCAGTCTGGCCGACCGACCACCCGACCGTGAGCATGGCGCCGTAGGAGTCCGTGTCGTACTCCTGCCTGGCGCTTGCGATTGCCCCCTCGCTGGCCCAGGGCGACACCTCGAGATAGTCGGGCCCGCGGCACCCCGCGAGCAGGAGCAGGCTCAGGGCGAGCCTCACGTGGTCTTCTCTCCGAGCCTCTTGCGCCTCGCATCGCGCTCTCGGTTGGTCATCGTCTTCGCGCCGAAGGCCGTCGCCCCCGCCATCGCGAGGTAGATCGCGAGGTCGATGGGGGTGGTTGGCAGCTCCATCGGCCTGGACTCGATCTCGTCCGCAGTCGCGCGGATCGAAGTCTGCACCTCGAGCCGCGTCATCGATCCAGCCTGATATGCGTCCAGGTCGTCGGCCACATTCCGCAGATCCTGCGGGGTCACGCATGCGGCAGCGAGCAGCGCCGCCACCATCAGAAGCAGTCTCATCAGTGTTCCTCCAGCCGCCCAAGCCGGGCGTTCATGTCCGATATCCGCTCTGCCAGGTACTTCACATCGGCACTCGTGGCGAGCGAATCCATTCTGTCCATGATCATAACCACCTCCTGGCGGCTCACCCCGCCGCTGTGCGGGTGCAGCGAGTGGGCCGCGATCTCCCTGTCGATCACCGCGCCGACCCGGTTCAGTATCGCCGGAACGACCAGCACCGAGTGCAGCGTTGCCGCCCCGGCCATGCAGGCAAGCAGCGAGGCGACGAAAGCCGCGAGCTGCTTCGTACTCATTGCATCCGTGCTCACTCCAACCCTTCGCAGATAGCCTCGAACTCGGTCTGGCACCGAGCGCCGAACTCCATGAAGGTCTCCCCGGCCAGCTTGCAGCAGGGGTACTCCACCTCGGTTCCGTTCGAAAGCGTCTTGCGGAGCGTCAAGCATGGTGTCTGCGGGTTCATGGCGACCTCCAGGGGTCCGTTTGTTGTCAGCGCGATCTCGCGCGGGAGAAGCTCCGTTCGGATCGCCGAAAGGGAGCCACGGATGCCGCTGGTCTGGTGGATCGAGATACCGAACCCCAGGGCCAGGGCGAACGCAACGAGTAGGGCCCACCACATTTGGGTAAACCTACCGATGTTGGGACAGGCAAGCTGGTTACATTCCCGTAACCGCTCACCGGGGGCCCCTGTACTTCTCGTCGAGAAGCTCCTGGAGCCACTCAAGCCGGCGGGCGTTCTGCTTCCAGGTGATCTTGCCCTCCTTCGCCATCGTGTCGAGCGACTTCCCGGCGCTGAACTCCCAGGGAAGCTCCTCGCCCTCCAGGAGGCGCGCCACACGCTCCTTGCCGAGCACCGCGCGGTTGAGCCCCTTGCTGATCACGGCGTCGGGAGTCTGCAGCGCACGCGCACCGCGGACAGCGCCCATCACGTCGGCGAACCCCGCGTCTCGGTTGCGCATGGCCCGGCCAAAGGCCTTGGCGAGGTCTTCACGGGTGACCGGGTTCGGGTCGCGCATGACCTCATTGATGATGCCGCTCGCGTTGGAGATCGTCCGCTTGTAGGTGCCGCCGAGCCACTTCAGCTGTTCCTCCACCTCGATGGTCTCGATCCGCTGGCCCAGGGTGTTGGCGACGATCTCGGTCTCAAGATCGTAGGTGCGGCCCCAGTATTCCACGTACCCGTCGCGCGCCTTCTGGATGCGCTCGACGCTGCGGAAGATGCCAGGGCGCAGCTCCTTCCAGAGGTGCTCCGCGCTCTGCTTGGTGACCTCCCAGTTCGAGTCGCCCTCGCGCCAGATTTGCGACCCACGCGCGGTGCGCCCGCGCTTGACGTCCATCAGCGCAGCGAACATCATCTCTTCGGACACGAACGGCTCGGCAAGCCTGGCGCCAGCAGACCGTAAGGCCTCGAGGGGGGGCTTGCGGAAGAACTCGAAGAGCGGCCCGGTGACGAAGTCGAACGGGTCCATGTACGAGATGTCGATGAAGCGCAGCTTCCCATTCTCGTCTGTCGGCAGCCAGACGAACTGGTTGCCCTGGCTCCATGGGGCGACAAAGAAGCGCGCGTTCTTGTCGTCGTCGTCAGTCATCCCGAACATCATTCGGGACATGTACGCGAGAACCGCGCCGCCCATCATCCCGCCGACCTGCATCGCGAGGCGCTGTGATCCGATCCCGCGCGTCCTCGGGTCCGCGAGCTCGTTCTTGATCAGGATCGCGTTGTTGATCCGTTGCCGCACGATCTCGGACTGGAACGAGATGAACGATGCCATGGCCGGAAACCGACGCCATTTCTTGATCGCCTCGGGAATCTTGTCGTAGGTCGGGTAGCCCGCGTTGCGCACGATGTCGGCGGCGTACCGCTTGAGCTTCTGTTCCGACCAGTCGGGGCGGGCCTTGCGATACTTCGCGATCTCGTTCAGCCAGCCGTACATCTTGAAGACGTCGTCCGAGGAGCGGTACAGCTTGAGCAGCAGGCGGAACGGCAGCTTGGTGATCTTCGACGCGCTGGACTCGAGCCACTCGGTGGGCCCGCCACGCTTGTGGACGTCCGCGAGCGTGTCGCGCAGCTCCCCCGCCGCAACACTCTGATCCATCAGGCCGTACTCGTAGCCCTCGCGAATGAACTCGTTCACGGCTTCGCTGTTCGAGCCGCCCTTGAAGATGTCCGCATACGCAGCGCGCATCGCTGGCCAGGCCTGGTGAAGCCGCCAGTGCCAGTTCGCAAACGCGAGGATGACGTTACTCCCGAGGTTGCGTATCTGGGTGGCGGGGGACCAGACCGTCTTGCCGATCTTGACCGCCGAGTTGATCACCATGTATCCGCGGAATGCGGCGTTCAGGCTCGAGGGTTGGTGCATCTCCTCGAAGGCCTCGGCGATCTCCTTCGTGGTGAACATCGCGTTTTCGCGAGGGTTCCCATGCTCGTCCTCACCCTGCGAACCCAGCGGGTACAGGATCTGGGACGCATCGGCGTCGATCTCGTGGACGAAGTCACCGTTCTCGTTCGACGTCGGCGCATCGAAGAAGTGAACGCCGCGCGCCTCCTCGCGGAAGTTCTCGATGAACTTGTGCCCGGCCAGGAGCGTGGCAATCTTCGAGACCGAGCGCAGATACTTCACGCGCGGGTCGGTGTACTCGCCAAGGAGTGAGCGGTACAGGTCGGTCAGCGGGCGCCGCTGGCGCAGCACGGACGTGTCGCGCGGGCCCACCTGGGCCGGGAAGGTCGGGTCGTACCCGAGCATCGAGAACGCAGCTGAAGAGTCCCCCTTGAGGATGCGCTGCACGTACCCGGCGACCGCCTCCTCCGTCCAGTCCTTGTGCGCCGAGCGGACGAGGGCCTTGAACTTGTTCAGCACCTCCGGCCTGTCGCGCTCGAGATTCTTCGCCCACTGCTCGGGGATGTCAAACCGCTGGTAGGAGCGGTGCAGGTACATGCCCTTGTTTTTCTTGACCGTCGCCGCGAGCTCGCCCTCGACAACGCCCCAGTCGATCAGCATCTGCGACAGGGTGTCGATGTGGTCGCGCCAGTTCAGCGCAGACTCTTTCACGAACGGCGGCAGCTCCGGCTCGAACTTGCCCTCAAGCGCGTTGTTGTACCGCGCGTAGTCGGCGTGCGCCTCGAACTTCGCGTAGCTCCCGTACTCCTTGCGGATCACGCGGTTGAACTTCCGCATGAGCTGCCGCGAACGCGCGTCGTGGTCCTGGATGAACCCGCGACGCTGGTCGTCCAGGGTCACGCCGATCTTCGGCATCTTCCCGTGGAACACGCGGCGCAGGTAGCCGAGGGCGCCCTTGCTCTCCTTGTACGGCGCGATGGGCTCGGAAACGATGGCGCGCTCGATGACCGAGAAGCGGCCAGTGATCTCGATGTCGGCGGCGTCGAACAGGACGTAGTTGTAGGTCTTGCCTGGGCCGCGCCCGCGACTCGTCCCGTCCAGGTACTTGATCCCGCGAATGCCAGCAGCCAAGAGGCTGAGAGATGTCGCCTTGTCGCCACCCCTGAAGTCGCGCGACGCCCCACCAGCCCGGGTGGACAGCTCTCTGTAGATGGAGTCGCCAGTTCGGCTTCCGCCGAACGCGCGGCGATCATTCAGGTACTCGAGGGTCTCGGGCTCACTCAGGTATCCGAGGGTGCCCTCGCGCCACTCGGCCCTGCCCTCCGGCGTATCTTCAACGCCGAACTCCTCCGAGTAGTTGTCCCAGTACCAAGTCCCGTCAGGGTCGATGGACGCAGCAATGCTGGCAAGCTCATCGGTGGTCTTCGACTCCAAGTCCACCAGCGCATCGGACGGCAGGCTCGCGATAGCCCCCTGCACGTGCTCGCTCTGCTCGGAGAGCGGCTTGTCCCACAGTAGGTATTCGGACTCGTCCGGCTTGACGAGAACCTCGTAGCCGTGACCGCTGGATGACTTCAGACCATCCTTGATCATAGCCCCCAGCGCAGTAGCGGCGTCGCGCAACACCCCGGCAGAATCGTCCGGGTCGTCGTTGCTGTACCTGTCACCGTCCTCGTCAGACGCCTCCGCTTCGGCGTCCATAGCCTGGTCTTCCAGGTGGGCGAGGGCTCTGGGCCAGTCAAGCTCCGACTCAAAAGCCCACGCGATGCGCTCTGCGCTTTCTTCGCCAGCGATGCGAGCAAGCTTGTCGAACATGACGGACCCGTCATCGCCATCGGCGCGAGCTGTCGTCCCGTCCGGGAATGTGACCGTGGCCTCAAGGTCACCGGCCATCTCCTTGTAGTGCTGCGCGACCCCTTGCCTGCTCGCGATGTAGACGCCCCACCCGAAGGCCTGGAACCCCTCGCCGCTGCCCATCTTCTCGGTGTCGAACTTCTCGAACTCGTGGGGAGACCCGTGGAAGCCCGTTACCGAGAAGCGGATGTCCGGGTTCTTCGCGTCGAACGTGCCGCGGTTGCCGGTGGCTGACTTCACCTGGGTGGGGGAGAAGACGACCCACTCGCCGACATCTTCGAACAGCACGCCGTCGTGCCCCTCGCTCTTCGCCTGCTGTACAGCTTCAGAGATGCTCCAGAGCCCGAACCCCTGCGATTCACGGTTGAGCACCTTGGGGTTCTGCGCGCTCAGATATGCCGGCATCGCGTTCGACCCCTTGCGCCCTTCGCCAGCGTAGTAGTCGGCGTCACCCGGGGACGTGCTGAAGAAGAGAGCACCGGGCGGGCCAGCCTCGCCGTACCCAAACTGCGACTCGGCGCTATGGTCGAACACGGAGAAGTCCTGGTCTGTCCCGTGGTAGACAACCAACGGCTTCCCGTCGGCGTCCACCACCTTGGAGCCTGCAAACCACCTGCGGAATGCAGGCGACTTGCGGGCTGGAGCTACCGAGAACTTCGGTCCCGAGGAGCTGCTCGCATCCCCGACACCCACAAGTCCTGCGCGGTCTCGCCCTGCGCGTTGGCCGCTGCGATCTGCTTCTCCAGGTCCCGCACCATCGGGTGCTTCGGATCCCGCTTCCGCAGGTCCACCAACTGCGCCTTCAAGCTCTCCAGATGGGTCACCATGGTACTCCTTTCCGTTGTTCTCTACCTGTAGATCAAAGTCCCGCGCGTGCGCAGACTGCACCAGTGTATCCTCACCAATGGTGACGCGCAAGCCCTGCAGGCGGACCAGGGCGTCCTTCCGGTTCTCGCCCTCGGTCCGCTCCTTGACCCACAGGACCCGCATTCCAATGAACTGCTCGGGGGCGCCCAGCCTCTCAGCCTCGCTTCCAGGCCGATCCAGGCGGGGGTCGCGCATGAGGTGGGCACCAGCGAACCCGGCGTCGCTCGCCAGATCCACCAGCCTGGAGGCCTCGTCGGTCCCGATGGGCTGGGCAAAGCGCACCTCGAGCCCAGGGGCGGCGCTCGAGACGTCCTCGTCGTTACGCATCGCTCGAGCCACGAAGAACGAGTCCTGGCTCGTCGCCACCGCGATCTTGCGCAACTCGCTCGTCCAAGCAGTCGGATCCCAGTCCCGCGCAGCGGTGAGCTCCATGTCGAACGACAGTTCCCGACCCCACTGGAACATCCCGACCGTCGTCGGGGCCCGGTAGGCGTAGACCGACCCGTCGCCTCGCAGCAAGTCCAGCGTCCGCGAGATGATCCCGGCCCGAGCAGGCGTGTGCGGCGCGGGCTCGCGCTCCGTGGACACCCCGGCGATCCAGCGATCCGATAGGAGCTTGTCGAGCTGCTGCTCGAACGAGCCGCCCTCGCCGTCCTTTGTCGTCCAGCCACTGGAGGTCCAACGCTGCTTCTCGAGGAACCAGACCAGGGCTTGGAGGTCGGATGCGTCCATTCCCAGTTCGGCCGCGGCAAGCTCCATCGCCTCCTGCGCGAAGCCGAACTCGCCCGTGACGAACTGTGCCGACTGTCCAGGCTTGTTGCTGTCGTTCCAGTTTCCACGGACACCCTTCTCGACCGGGGGCGGCACCCTACGCAGGCCCGACACCCGCTGCAGGAACCTCGCCGCCCAGACGTCAATCGTCGCGTCCACGCTCCAGCCTGAGAGATTCCACGAGAAGTTCTTCGCCTTGGGCGCGGCTCCCGCCTCTGCAATCCGCCAGCGGCCCACGAGCATCGCGTCCATGGCGTGCTGCGTGTTGATGCCGAACAGCTTCATGTTGACCTGGCGGACAACGGGGCCCGTGTAGTTCAGGTAGCTGCCGCCCGCCTCGCGGTGATCGCGCCACGCATCGAGCGCCACGTCGAAGTCGCCGCGCATGAACGACTGCAGGGCCTGGGTGGCGAACTTGAAGTTGGTTGCGACCGGGGTGTTCGGGCTCAGGGCCCCCAGCAGATCGACGAGGATCTCGGCGCTCGAGCCAAACTCGTCGTACAGCCGCGAGACCACGTTCGAGTACCAGCTGCGCTGGCGCAACATCACGAGCGCGTCGTTGTCGCCCTCGCGCGCGAGATCCACGACGCCGCGCACCGCCTTCGTGACTCGCCCCGCCAGCCGCTTCACTCGCTGGTTCCGAGTGCGCGCCGTGCCCTTGCCGGTCGCCGGGTCGTAGCTGTACGAGTAGCCGACCTCCACCCACTGGATGACCTTGGCCGGCGTCGGGACCGCAGGCTTCCCGTCCTCCCCCTTCTTGAGCTTGGCCGGGTCCACGAACCCCTTCAGGGCCATGGGCAGCCAGCCCGCCGAGGCCGGGTGATCCGCCTTCGTCTCGCGCACGTAGGCCGTGAGATCCCTCAGGGAAATCCCTGGGTAGGCCTTCGAGGCGGCGAGCAGCATGGCCCGCTCCTTCGGGGCGATCTTGACCCCCTTGGGGGCGATGGTCTTCCGGGCCTTCCGCCGGGTCTGCATCGTGTGCCCAGCCGCCTCGATCTTGGCCTCGAGGTCCGCATCGATCAGTACCTCAGGCTCCCCGCCACGCCCCAGAACCTCCGCGCGCCGCTCGGCGACAGCCCGGTTCGGGTGGACCGAGATCGTCTCGCCCTCGGACTCCACAGCCCAGCGGTCTCCAGATCGGACGACGCCCACCCTCCTGCGCGCAGGGCGGCCCTTGACCGAGGTCCGCGGCTCGGTGGGCGTGTCAGCCGCGGGGCCAGCAGGGGCCCTCTCAGCGCGTCGAGCGGTCCGAGCCCGACCCGACGCGGCGTAGAGCTCGGAGAACACCTTCGATGCGGCCACCCCCTCGGGGGTGATCTGGATGGTCTCCGGGGCCCCGCCGGCGCGCAACTCGCGCCGCAGGCGCCTGATGGCTCGCTCCTGAACCGTCGTAAGGGCCACCCCAAGCCTCTTCGCGAGCTTCACCAGGGAGTCGAGAATCTTCGCGAAGAGGGTCGGGTCCTTCTTCATCGCCGCTTCGAGCGAGGGGTGGCTCTCGGGCTTCATCCAGTGCCGGACGATGTACGCGAGGTGCTGGGCGTGAGTCGCCGCCATCTCCTCCATGTTCTCGTCGGCGCTGATCTCCGCGAAGGCCTTCTCGGCCTCGGCAGCCGTCGAGCCGCTGTCGATCTTCGCCGCGATCCAGTCGAGCTTGCGCTCCTTCACCGCGTGGAGCGCGCCCTCCGGGTCCGCCTCGGTGGCCCTCAGGACGTAGGGGGCCCAGGCTTCGTACCCCAACTCGCGCGCGGTGTCGTGCCCGACCAGCTCGTGGACCGACACCACGAACGGGTCCTTGGCATTGACGTCGTAGGCGTAGTGCCCCGGGCGCATGGACAGTCCGTTGAACCCGAGAGGCTTACCAGACGGGTCCTCGACGGGCTCAGGCTCGGCCTCGGTGAACGCGGCGAACTCTTCGACGTCCGGGTCGATTCGACCCTCCGCGCGCCTGACGGGGACCCCAGACGCCCTGCGAAGCTCGGCTACTTCTGGGCTCGGAGCTTCGCTTCCAGCCGCTTGATCTTGCGCTGCAGCTTCGCCACGAGCGCCTTCTCCTCTTCCCGCCGCTTCCGCGTCTCGCTCCGATGGCACTCCTTGCAGTCCCTGTGGAGCTTCGACCGGCGCGGGCTCTTCCGGCACAGGCTGCACAACGGGTCCAGTGGGGTCCTCCTGCTTGTCTTGCTGCTGCTCATGAGCCCCATTCTCCCCACTGGTGCCCTTCGCGTCAACC
>Ga0164313_10006347_pt1 | contig 10432 bp, 10 predicted proteins | sample GuaBasSedimGuay4_FD_113735 | JGI IMG/M metagenome (GOLD analysis project Ga0164313, IMG submission 113735) | Subseafloor sediment microbial communities from Guaymas Basin, Gulf of California, Mexico - Guay4, Core 4569-4, 0-3 cm | ecosystem: Environmental > Aquatic > Marine > Hydrothermal vents...
AAGTCCTTAACCGATCCAGGGTCGGTAGAAATAATAAGCAATGTTTTACCCGAGTCCATACCACCCAGGGCTTTCTTGGCCCTTAGTATAGGCAGGGGACAGTTGAGGCCAGAAGCGTCTAGTTCATGATCGTATTCAGCCATGATTAAATCCTCTTTGATATTCGTTAAGTTACCTGACATTACTGGTCTGTGCGTTGTCGAACAGGAACATCAATCCCTGATTTCACCGGGGTTTATGCTTCAGGCCAGCACGGCTCTACATGCCGAATTTTCAAATATTATGCGATAGATTGCAGTACCGCACGGCCTGCACGAAAAGTCTGTCTTTATAAGTCACAGCCGTGGAAAAGGCAAGGATATTTCGAAAGCCGGTTTTTAAGCTTCGTGCAATATGCGGGTTAATATCAGGCGATCGTATCGAGCGGTGTTGGGTCTAGTTGCATGCCGCCCGAGGCCCATTGGACAATTCCGCCCCGCAGATTAATAACGTTGTTGATACCCTGTTTGTTGAGAAAGCGGCAGGCCTGCGCAGATCGACTACCGGTACGACAATAAATTACAATTTGATTCTGCGACAGCGTGAAATAGTCGATGTTTGAAGGTATCAAGTGCATCGGAAGGGTTTTTGCATTCGGAATAACCCCGCGCTCGATTTCTGCCGGGGTGCGGATATCGATGAGTTCCAGACGATCGTTTTCTCGGATCAGATTAACGAGTTCGTGGGGTTTAATTTCTTTTAGTCGGGACATATATAACAATTGTGGGTCATAATTAACGAACCATCCAATTATTTTAGGCAATTTTAAGTAATAGTTAACAGAAATATAGAGTTTTTACGACTTTAATTCCACTAGCAAGAAAAATGTATCGATAATGAACAGGACAGCACGGAGTATAAAATTCGCTGTAATCGGTTTGCAGTGGCTAGTTTTGGCTGTTTGCGTCCAGCCGTTAGCGCTGGCCGATGGTGGTCTGCCCCTGTTAGGGGAAAATGCTGCGGTAAACATCGAACAGGAAAGAAGACTGGGCTATGGCTTCTACCGGCAATTGCTCGCACGTGGGATAATCGAAACCAATCCGGTGCTAAACAATTACCTCAACGAACTGGGCGCCAGGTTACTGACGAATATCGATCACCGCGTCAGGAACTACCATTTTTTTATCGTGAAAGATTTCAGGATTAATGCTTTCGCGGTACCCGGTGGTTACATCGGCGTGAATATCGGCTTAATTTTAGGCGCAAAAAACCAGAATCAACTGGCATCGGTAATGGCGCATGAAATAGCCCACGTACGTCTCATGCATAGTATGCAGGCAATGGAAAGAGTGAGTGGTGGAAAATTATCGGCTCTCTCGATGTTGGCAGGGATACTGCTCAGTGGCATAGATCCCGAGCTTGGCGCAGCGGTGATGTATGGTGGTTTGGCCGGCAGTCAGCAGGCTACGATCAATTTTACCCGTGACAATGAATACGAAGCCGACCGACTTGGTATTGATCTGCTACAGGGTGGTAATTTTGATCCCCAGGGGATGGTCGATTTTTTTCGTATTATGGACCGTGCCTCGGGTAGCTCTGAATTCCAAAATATAGAGTACTTGCGTACCCATCCTGTCAATAGTAACCGGATTTCTGAAGCTGAAAACAGGATCAGGCAAACGACGGTAATTCAGGGTGGGCCTGACTACTATCAAATGTTCAAGGATTACCTGCAATTTGTTAGCCTGAATCGAATGGAAGTTACCGGTAGCGATTTTCGGAGGGCCCTGGCACAGATTAAAGCTGGTAAATTTGGGCTCGCAAATCGGGCCCTGGGAAGACTGTATAAACAGGATACCGATAATATATGGTATGGGTATGCATATGGTGAGAGTTTCGAGTACCTGAATCGACCTGAAGAAGCGGAACGTGTGTACAGAAATCTTCTGAAGATTTATCCGGACCAGCTCTCCCTGTCACTCCGCCTGATTAAGCTACTGATATCCTCGCAGGAGTTCGAGTCCGCATTAATAATTGCACGGCGCCTCGAAAAACGATTTCCTTATGAAAGAAGCATCTATAAAAACCTGGCTAAAATATATGATCATCTTGAGCAGCCGGTTCTTAAAATGATGGCCGAAGCTGATTACCAGCTAATTACCGGAAATATTGAGCATGCTATCAATCTATACGGGACGATTATTGGAATGACTGAATCGGACGATACCACCAGGGCCAGGGCGCAGGCCAGGTTGGAACTGCTCAAAGGGTAATTTTTGATCAGAGGCTCCTTAAACATTCAATCGACAGACTGTCGACTTTCAGGCTGTATTTTCAACCTGGTTGTTGATAATATCCGCGACCAATTTCGATCAGGTCATTTCGATTTCAAGAGGTACTATTTGAACATTAACTTCCAGGCGCTGGGATGTCGGCTCAACGAGGCAGAGCTGGAAACATGGGCAAGTGAATTTCTGCAGCAGGGCCATCAGATAACAGCCGATAGTGGAGAGGCCGATATCATCGTGTTTAACTCCTGTGCGGTTACCGGCGAGGCGGACAGAAAATCGAGGCAGCAAATTAATCGCCTGCAGCGAAGTAATCCTGGTGCCGGACTGGTGGTTACCGGTTGTCATGCGAGCCTGAACCATGAGCTCGTAAAAAACTATTTAGGCGTTGACCTGGTTGTCGATAATGAAGCGAAGGAGACCCTGGTCAGGCAGGCATTAAACCTGTTTGGAACGGCTAAATCGGCAACCGAAACAGTAACCGAAAATGGGCTTTTCCTGCGTGGCAGGCACAGGGCATTTATAAAAGTACAGGATGGCTGTCGCTATCGTTGTACCTATTGCGTTGTCACCATAGCACGCGGCGCCGAACGTAGCCGAAGCATTAAAGATATAGTAGACGAAATCAATCGGCTAAATGCACAGGGCGTGCAGGAGGTTGCGGTAACCGGTGTCCATGTCGGTGGTTACGGCAGCGATACCGGATCGAATCTATACGAGCTGCTCAGTGAAATTCTCGATCGGACCGAAATTCCAAGGATCAGGCTGGCATCGGTTGAACCCTGGGATCTGCCGCATAATTTTTTCCGCCTGTTTCAGGATTCAAGATTAATGCCGCATATGCACCTGCCGATTCAAAGTGGTAGCGATACCGTATTAAAACGTATGGCGCGGCGCTGCAAAACGGAGGAGTTTTCCCGTATCGTAGACAAGGCTCGTGAATCGGTATCTCGCTTTAATATCACAACGGACGTGATTGTCGGATTTCCCGGAGAAACTGAAGAAGAATGGCGCCAGACCGTGGATTATATCGAACGCACCGGTTTTGGGCATATGCATATCTTCAGCTATTCCAGGCGAGAGGGAACCAGGGCCGCGAGTTTGCCCGGTCAGGTCGAAAAATCGATTAAAAAGGAACGCAGCCAACAAATGCACCGGCTAGCGGCAAAACTAAAGACGATTGAGCTGCAAAAACATGTCGGCAATAGCTGTGCGGTATTGTGGGAGCAAAAAACTAACCAGGGCAGCGGATTGTGGACAGGTTACACACCGCAATACCACAAGATCGTATCCGATGATTCCAAAATTCGTGCGGCGAAGATTACCGAAGTTAGCGTAGACCAGGTGTCGGCAGATGGACTCCGGCTGGTCAACAGGGCCCGGCAACGAGAAGCCCAACAGAATTTTCTGTAAATATACCGGGTTGATAGTGAGGTTGCCCGTGAAAATGGATTGGATAAATATATGCAGGATTTAAGTCTGTGAAGTTGTCTGGCAACTATTTAACCAGAGGTCGAGTTTTGCGATGACGTCATCAGTGCTAATTCTCTCCATAGTTCCCCTGTCCCTTACTCGTGTTCCCCATTCAACTTTCCCTGGCGTTTCCCCATATTTATCCGCAAGGGCATCAGGATATTTATTCACGACTAAATCGCTGCTGAGATAAGGCCGTGCCCGGTCCGGGTTAGTGCAGGCATACAGGCCAATCACCGGCGTACCAACGGCGGTACCTAAATGAGCCGGTCCGGAATCTGGGGCGATAATGACATCTGCCTGGCTTAAAATCGCTAGCAGTTGTTTTATGCTGGTATGACCGATCAAGTTGAGTGGTGTTGAATCACACAGGACGTTAATTTTTTCACCATACTCTTTTTCTATTGCCGATGGTCCTCCACACAGAACGACCTGCATGTTATGTACCTGGGTGGCGTAGTCGGCCACGGCGGCGTAACCTTTGGCGCTCCAATTACGATAGCTCATGCTTGAGCAGGGGCTGATGATCAAAACTTTTTGGTCTTTAGCCAATGTTTTTTCAGCGAATTGTCGTGCCTCTACAGGAATCGGGATGTTCCATTCTAAATGGTGTTCTTCGATACCCAGGGCTTCCGAAAAACCGAAAAAGCTATCGATCACGTGTTGTTTCTGTTTAGCAGCAATTTTGTGATTGGTGAACAGCCATTGCATATCTTTGGCCCGCTCACGGTCAAAACCAAGACGAATTTTAGTGGGAATTAAAAGGCTCGCAATGCTGGCGCGGATTGACATTTGCATGTGTAGCAGGGCGTCGAAATGGCGGCCACGCATTAGCTGTTTTAGTTTTTTATAGGCTATCAGCCCCTCTTTTTTATCGAACACGATAAACTCGATATCTGCGATGTCGCAGACTAGTTGATATTCCAGTTTACCGATGATCCAGGTGATCCTGGTTTCAGGCCAGGTTTTTTGAATGGTGCGAACAATCGGCAGGGTATGGCAAATGTCACCTAGCGCCGAGAGGCGTAACAGGCAGATATTTTTAGGCGCGACAGAGAATGGAAGCACCTGGGCGTCCGCCTGCTTCAAGACTTCTGAGTGTAATCTTGGTATGACTTCTCTTCAACCAACTCCGAGCCTACTTTAATGTTGATGGTGCGCTTTACGTTGGCGCGTTGATCGTTGATGACGTAGACGGCGCGGGCAAGCTCAATGAACTTCTGGTCAAACGAAGCCTGGGACTCCTGGATACGGATGTCGTCTTCAATTTCCCACAACTGCTCGTTGATGCTTTTCAGCTTCGCAATTTCAGTACTGATTTCCTGTTGTGAAAATGGTGAGGCCTGCCAGGTGTTGCGCAGGGTCTCCAGCTCTTTATGGATATTTGTCAGCTTGGCTTCATCCTTGATACGTTCGGATTTGATCTCGAGAATGGTGATTTTGTCGAGGAACTCTCCAACAGAAATTTCGGCTGACAGATTCATGGGGTAAACAATCCTGTACTGGTATTAATTCTGGAAATCATGGGTGATAATGGGGCGCTATGTTACTGGAAGGTGTAGAAAAAGGCTATATTCCAGCTAATCAAGAGTAGAGTTGGGGCGGGTAGGTTTTGGCACAGGACCTCGTGTTGGTATCCGCGTTATTTGAAATTAAAGAGCGAGGAGTTTTAGTGGTGAATAACGCAGCTGCTTACGAGCCGCTCCCTGAAACGCAGTTGGCCGATATCCAGACAATTTTGATACTCTGCTGGGGTTTACTTGGCGATGTGTTTGTTCGCGTACCGGTAATTGAGGCGGTACGTAAACGCTTTCCTGAGGCAAAGATTGTTGTAGTTCTCGATCCAGCTTCTGCACCGGTATTACAAAATCATCCGGCATGCAATGAACTGGTTTTGTTCAGCCGTAAAAAAAAGCCGAGGCTGATTTATCTAATAAATACCTTACGCCATTTGATTGTGTTGCGTAAGCAGAGATTTGATCTCTGTATTAATCTCTATTGTGGCGGAGCCAGTGCCCATTTTTCCCAGATTATTAATGCCAGGTACCGACTGAGTTTTGATCATACCCCAGAGTTGTTGAGGGCTAATAATCTGCTGGCACACTATCCCTCGTTTGGTGCTAACTGGAGCAAGGCCCTGGGCAGTATGTTGCGCCCACTGGGCATTGCTGACCAGGCAATCCGCAAGGGCACGACCTTCTACTGTTCGGATGAGGCCATCCGCTATGCGAAATCGTTACTGCAGACCGGTAATCGTTATATCGCCTTCAACCTGGGAGCAGGGGCAGATGAAAAGCGTTGGCCGGTTTCCCGGTTTGTCGAGTTGGCGCAGGTGATTAGCGAAAAATATAGTTATACGCCGCTGGTATTCACCAATCCAGGTATGGAGTATCTGGCCCAGGAGTTTGCTGAGCAATATCAGGGTGACCATGCCCTGCTGGTTCTCCCTTTGATCCCGTTTGAACAGGTAGGGGCGGTGATGCGCCTGTGTGATTATGTAGTGACGGGGGATACCTCCATCATGCATATGGCCTTTGGTTTGAAACGGCCAACCCTGGTGATGTTTACCCACACCCGCCCCGAGATTGTGGCACCTGAAGACAGTCCATATAAGTCCTGTTTTCGGGGCGATCCAAATAATATCGACCCCTATGGTTTGCCCTACGGGACGGTTGATATACCTGTTGCTGAAGCTATGAGACAATTCGATCTGTTAGTGGCGACAAGCTCAAGTGTTCAAAAAGCCCAATAAGTTAAGAGCTCGATATGAAAGATTTTATTAAAAGCGTTCGTTATAGCCTGTTTTCACCGATGCCCGAGAGTCGGAAAAGTGAACATCGGATAAAGGATAAAATTCGCAAAATTCGTTATATGCTGTTTGGTCATCTGCCCATTTTAGGGCGCCGTCGTCGCGCCGGTGAGACCGTGAAGGCCAAAGGGCGGCGCATAAAAGAGGGCTTTTTTGATAAATATTGCCAGGGACAGGGGCTGGATATCGGTTACGGTGGCGACCTGGTAGTGAAAGCTGCGCGCGGTTGGGACTTTGAGCACGGCGATGCCCACTACTTGAATGGGCTGGATGATGAGAGTTTCGATTTCGTCTATAGCAGCCATTTGTTAGAACATTTGCCCGACTGTGAACAGGCATTAAAGAACTGGTGGCGGGTGCTGAAACCGGGTGGTTACTTGATCCTTTATCTGCCCCATCGTGACCTGTATGAAAGGAAAATGAAGCTGCCCTCCCGTTATAATGATGATCATGCTCATTTCTTTCTTCCGGAAGAAGAAGATCTGCCCGATACAAAGGGGATTGTCCCTCTAGTGGGGCGGGCACTTAGCGATCACGATATAGTCTATTGCAAGGTTTGTGATCAGGGCTACAAGAATCCAGGTGTTGACCTGCCAAGCGAAGGCGAATACTCCATTGAGATAGTGGTTAAAAAAATATCCGTGTAGTGGATACAGGGCTAAAATAGAGGGTGCATGGCGATGCCCCAAACATTAAAAAAATTGAAACGTGAGATAGCACCTGGCTTCTCCCATGTACCTGCGTTTTGCGAAAAACTTGAGTGTCTAAACAATTCTAGAGTTGAAATGGTTTTTGAGTTATGTCGAATGTGATATCTGAAAGCAAAGCTATACCAAAACTGGCGCAACTGAAAGAGTGGAGCGTCTACGGTCTGGTATTCCTGTTTCCTATCGCTGGCATCGGTGTTCGGCACTGGTTCAGCACTATTTTTACGCTATTGGTTCTGATCTCACTCTGGGATTTGGTCAGGTATTGGGGCAAACGTCCCCCTTTGCAAAAACAGGAGAAGGTCTGGTTGTGGCTGTGCGCGGCATTCTTCCTGTCATTCGTGGTATCGGCCCTGATCAATGGCTGGGGGCATGTTCAGAGTCGATCGCTAGGGGTGGATATCCGCTATTTACTGGTGGTGCCGCTGTACCTGATGTTACGCCAGTATGTTTATGCCTGGCGTTTCTTGTTAGTGGGGCTGTTTTTTACCGCGCCCTATTTGGCGGGGCTCGCCTATTATGATGTGTATGAGTTAGGCAGGGATAGAGCTCAAGGTGAATATAGTCCAAATATAATGGGGCCCCTGGCAGCTCTTACCGCATTTTGGTTGTTGTCTAGTTGGGACTCGTTGGGAAAGATTCGTTGGGTTTTGCCTCTGTTCGTGATCTCTGCTTTGTGGGCGACGGCAATGACCGGTTCGCGAGGAGCTTTTGCTGGTGTGATTGCTATGGGGCTTGTTTGGGGATGGCTACATCTAAAGCAGAGCTGGCGTTGGGGTGGAGTGGTCTGTGTGTTGCTGATACCTGTCGGGATATACCATGCGAGCGATTCTGTGGCGTTTCGAATAGATACGAGTGTCGCTGAAGCAACGACCTATTTTCAAAAATTAGAAGAGGGCGAGCATTATGCGGGTAGTGGTACTGCAGTTCGGTTTGAAATGTGGCGCGGCGGTTGGCTGGTATTTCAGGATGCGCCTGTTCTTGGAGTAGGTCGGGGCAACTATACCAGGGCCGTGCAGCAGTATGTTGAACAGGGCAGACTTCCACCTGAAGTGGCGCAGCATGGCCACGCTCACAACGCCTATGTTGATATGCTTATAGCCGGAGGGGTGGTGGGGCTTGTTGTATTTCTTGGTGTACTGTTTTACCCGCTTTATTATATGCTTAAGAGTTATCGGCTGTCCCCTGAATCGGCAATATTCGGAATATTGCACGTTACCGGGTTTGCAGTCTTTTCCCTAACCGACGCCTCGACCTTTATCAAAGGAAACTTTGTTTCGATATTTCTATTCGGCATGACGATCTTTTTTTCCTGGCATGTACGGCGGGTCAATGAGAGGAGTAGCTAAGCTAAGTACCTCAACTGTCGGCCGTGCTGAGGTATTTTTACTAGCACTGCTATCGGCGCACTCTACCTTTGTTAAATATGCGGATCTCTGGATTCGCCATCAACCAGAATCAGACCAGTAAAAATTTCTCACTGATCTGTTTGGCTACTTCTATCGCGTCGATGCTCGACATATCCTCCGCTTCAGCTTCCTCCGGGGGTGAAAACGCCAGGCGTCGCTCTGCCTGATTGATGGTTTGCCAGCGCAAGGCGGTAGCCGAGCGGCGCCGGGGATAGAACGCGGCGGTGTTGCAGTTGAGTGCACCGGCGATGTGCAAAGGCCCGGTGGAACCACTGATGAACAGGTCTGCAATAGCGATGTGCTGACTAAATAATACCAGTCCTTCCTCCGAGCGGTAGACAGTATGTGGTGTGTTGTCGAGTAAGCTGCCAAGTTGCTCGGCATAGTCAAACTCTCCCGGGCCGGCGCTAACAACAATATGATGGCCGCCGTCGGAGGTAAGTGACTTTCCAATTTCGGCGTACTGTTGCAGGCTGAGGTTATTGGCTGAACCGCCGCTGCCTGGGTGAATAAACAGTAAACGCCTGCTGATATCTATATCGTGTTTACGGCAGAAGTCTTGTTTAACGCTTGTCAGTGTTCCCTGCTCAAAGCTCAGGAAAGGGGCGCCTGGTGCAGGTGCCGCTTCGACTCCCTGGTCGGAGAGATAATGCAGTGCCAGGTCCTGGTTGTACGCCCACTCTGGTTTTTGCGAGCGTGAACGGCGTTGTGTCAGGCGTTTGTTATAGAATAACTGCGCAATTTTGGTGGCCGGAGCAAGGCGATACGGAATCCCTGCGAGCATCAGTGTGAGGCCGATGCGGTTCGTGGAAAACAGGGTGATGGAAGCATCGTAGCCCTGTGTTTTTATGTTACGGGCGAGGGCTATCTTGCTTGCCCTGCTGCCGTTATCGCCAGGGTCGAGGATGACGTTGTCGATATTGGGGCAGAGCTGCGCCATGTCAGCGGTATAGGAAGCTACCAGGGCGTGAATTTCGCAGCATGGCATGGCCTGTTTAAGTGTGGCAAAGGCAGGCCAGGTGAGCATGAAGTCGCCTAGTTTATCGTTACGTACCACAAGGATTTTTTTGGAGGCTTTATTCATCTGTCGGCGCATTATACGCTCCCGTTACGGATGTGTATTTAAGCTTATAGGCTTTAAACGCACACGCGGTAATATCACCCCGAAGGATAACGGGCGACCGATATTTTTGTTAGTGAAGGTATAATCGGTGATCTTTAGCCAAAACAAATCCTTGATTACCGGTAAATTTTTGACTAAAGAAACTTTCCCCAGTAGCATTGCAGGCTTGTTGCAAAAGCTGTCTTAGAGAATATAAATGAACAACGTTAAGATTAAAAACTTCAATATCGGCAAGGGTGAAAAACTCTGCCTCATCGCGGGTCCCTGCCTGTTAGAAAACCAGGATTTGGGCATGCGCGTTGCCGAACACATGGTCAAACTATCTGAAAAACTGGGTTTTAATTATGTTTTCAAGTCCTCTTACGAAAAAGATAACCGTGGGGCGGCCGGCAACGACCGCGGTATGGGTATTGACGAGGGCCTAAAAGCCCATCAGGCTATCGGTAAAGAATTCAATATTCCACTGTTAAGCGATGTGCACCGTGAAAGCGATTGTGCCGTTGCCGCTGAAGTTCTGGATGTTTTGCAGATTCCCGCTTACTTGTGCCAACAAACTTCTCTACTCCTCGCTGCTGGCGAAACTGGAAAAGTCGTCAACGTGAAAAAAGGGCAGTTTCTGGCACCCGAAGATATGGCCTCGGCAA
>Ga0164313_10006348_pt1 | contig 10431 bp, 7 predicted proteins | sample GuaBasSedimGuay4_FD_113735 | JGI IMG/M metagenome (GOLD analysis project Ga0164313, IMG submission 113735) | Subseafloor sediment microbial communities from Guaymas Basin, Gulf of California, Mexico - Guay4, Core 4569-4, 0-3 cm | ecosystem: Environmental > Aquatic > Marine > Hydrothermal vents >...
ACACGAGAACGGGAACGAAAACGGGAACGGGAACGGGAACGGGAACGGGAACGGGAACGGGAACGGGAACGGGAACGGGAACGGGAACGGGAACGGGAAGGGCGCAGCACTACCGGCGCCGCTACGGTCGACCTGTCGGCTCTGCACGCCTCCGGCGCGCTCCCGCCTCGGGCCGCCTACGCGGCGCCTTCTTGTTGAGCCCCTCCCCCGCTCACATTCACCAATAATTTCGCAACGAGATCCCCCCTTGGTAGCGTCCCCCAATGCGCCCGGCCGCCCCCTCCCTCGCCCTCCTGGCGACCCTCTGCGCCTTGGCCTCCCCGGCCCCGGCCCGGGCCTGGACCGAGGCGAACGTCGAGGCCGTCACCGCCCACGTCGACGTCGATGAAAACGGCAGTGCCCTCGTCGGCCTCGTCCTCACGGTGCACATCCACGGCGGCTGGCTCGAGGGCCTCGACCTCGAAGGCCTCGACCCGGATATCGCCCTCATCGCGGACAAACCCCCTTCCGCCGTCTCGGTCGACGACCCGAATCAAAAGTGGAGTCTCACAGCGAGGCCCCGGGACGACGGCGGGCTCCGGCTCTCCTTTCCTCGCCGCGCGTCGCCGCGCAGGGGACGCATCCGCATCAGCCTCGCCTATACGACGAACCTCAGCGGCCGAGGCGCCCAGCCGATCGAAGACGAGCGTGTGCGCATTTCGTGGAGCCTCCCCGGGTGGCGCTCGGGCCTCGAAAGCGTCGTCGTCGCGCTCACGACGCCCGCCGGCGCATCCGCCGGCCCCGAGATGAGCGAAGGCGCCAACGCCGCCGACGAGATCACCGAGCACGACGGGGGCGCCGTGACGACCCACGTCTTTCGCCGGCTGCACTTGCCACGCACGATCCCCTGGACCGTATCGGTAGAGCTGCCCGCCGAGGTGATGGCGCCCGCCCTCCGGGGCCCTCAGATGATTCGCCCGGACCGGGCGGCCGGTCTCGGCGACGGTGAACCCGGGAGCCCGGTGATCCCCTTCATCTTCCTCGCCCTCCCCCTCCTCGCGGCTCTCGGCAGCCGACTCTCCTTCGATGCCGCGGCGCGCCGCAGGGGTCTCGTCCCCCGCCCGGTGATTCCCGGCCCGGGGTGGCTCGCGGTCCCGGCGATGCTCGGCCTCGGCGCCCTAGCCCACCGCGCCGCCATCGACCAACCCGCCGTCACCCTGGCGCTCCTCGCCGCCGGTACGGCGCTGAGCCTCCAGCGCACGCCGGTCCGATTGCAAGGCCCCGTCGCCTCTGCCCTCGGGCCAGTAGCCCCGGACCACGTGCGCGCAGCCCGACGCGCGGGACGTTGGGCCCACGTGCTCGGCTCGCCCCTCCTCGACATCACGACGTTCGGGGGCGCGGCGCTCTTCTTTGCCCTCGCCGCAGCGGCGGTGACCTTCGGCGAAGGAGCCCAGGGCCTCCCGCCGGCGACCGTCGGTATGCTCTTCCTGATACTCCTCCCGTTCGCCCTCGCCACCCGCTGGCACTTGCCCAAGACCGACGGGGCCAAACTCCTCGAGCTCCGGGCCCTCGCTTGCTCTCTCGGCGACATCGGCCCGGCCGCGCTCTCTCTTTCGTGGGCACCCGACGGCGCCCGGCTATGCATCGCCCCGAGCTGTCCCCCCGAGGGGCTGCTCCGGTACGAACTCGTCATGGTCGACTCGCCCACTCTCGGCGGATTCGAGAGCGTCCTCGGTCTGCTCATCGTCACCGAGGACGGATCCGAGGCCGAGGGGCGCGCCTCGCGCCTCGATCTCGGGGAAGCCCGTGACGATGGCCAAGGTCGACGAACTCGTCTCGTGCACCTGGCGCACCTGGGACCCGAGGTCACGGCGCCGCTCCGGCGACTCAACTGCGCGATCAACAGCGAGCGCGCGGTCGCCGCCCCCGCCGCAGACGAGTCACTCTCTGTCGCCGCGTGAGGCCGGCAGTCGGCTGAGCAGCCGGGTGAGCATGCCGACCTTCTCGGGGTCCGTCTGCTCTTCCATCGCGAGCTCGACGGCGGTTCTTGCTTCGGACCCGAAGGCATGCACGATGAGATCCGCCGCGGGCTCAGCGACGGTCGGACTCTGGGCCATGCGCAGGAGGTCCGGAAGCATGCGCCGGTCGCCTCGGGCCGAATGATCGATGGCCACGACGCGCTCATAGCGGTCCACCGCGTCGCGGAAGTAGGCGATGTCGACGAAGTGGTGGGCTAGGATGAGCGACGCGCGAGCATCTCCTGGCATGGTGCGCTGGAGCCGCCCGACATTTCGGCGGTCCCGGGCGCTCAGGCCCTGGCCCTGACGCACCCGTCGATGGAAGCGGCGGAGCCCCTCGGGCAGGGGCTGGTCAAAGGGGTCTCGGGCGAGAGGCCAAGCATCCGCATCATCGACGAGGGCCTCCGGGTCGTCGTCTAGCCCGTCATCTTCGAAATCGTCCTCGATGTCATCGCCGGCGTTCGCCGCGGGGTCCAGGCTCGGCGCCGGGTCGGGATCTGCCCCGGGGTTCCGGGGGTCCTCGAGCATCGGTAGCGCCGGGTCGATGACGGCCTCGTCCTCGGCGGTCTCGCCAGCGCCGTCGTCTGGAGAGCCGAAGAGCAAGACCGCAGCGAAGCCGAGGAGAATGACCCCGAGGCCCACGGCCGCGATGGGAAGCACGCGCTCGAGGGAAAGCCCGGCCCGCAAAGGCCCTTCGCCGGAGCCGTCCGCGGCCATGGTGACCTGCTCGTCTCGCGGAGACGAAGGACGAGAAACCTCCCGCGAGGACCGATCCGCGTCGAAGGTCGCCGGGGTCTCCGGCAATGCGTCGAGGGCCGCGAGCATCTCGGCCGCATCGGCGAAGCGGTCGCTGCGCTCCTTTTGCATCGCGGTGTTGAGCAAGGCGTTGAGCTCGGGGCTGAGGCTCAGCCCGGGGCGCCACTCCTCCGGGTCGGGCATCGGCGTGAGCAAATGCGCGCGCAGCATCTCGGCCCGAGCGGAGGCCTCGAAGGGATAGCGCCCGGTGAGAATCTCGAAGAGCACGACCCCGGCCGAGTACACGTCCGCTCGCACATCGACGCTCGCGCCGGTCGCCTGCTCCGGAGGCATGTACGCCGGGGTGCCGAGGATGGTCCCGCTCTTGGTCAGCGTGGGTTCCCCGACGCCGTCTCCGGTGGTGAAGATCTTGGCGAGGCCGAAGTCGAGGATCTTCACATGGTTCGGTGCGTCGGGGAGCGCTTGGAGAAATACGTTCGCGGCTTTCAAGTCCCGGTGGACGATGCCTTTGTCGTGAGCGAAGGCGAGGCCCCGGAGAATCTGCCGCTGGATCTCAATCGCGTCTTCGATCGGCGGCGGACCGTCGTCGTCGATCAGGTCGGCGAGAGTGCGACCTTCGAGGAGCTCCATCACCAGGTACGGTGTGCCGTCGGAGATGCCGTAGTCGTTCACGGAAACCACGTTGGGGTGGCTCAGGGCAGAGAGGGCCTGCCCCTCCCTCTCGAAGCGCCGGCGCAGTTCATCGATGTTGCCCAGGCGTTCGTGGAGGACCTTGACGGCCACCGGCCGCTGGAGCTTGAGGTGTTCGGCCCGGTAGACGACGCCCACGCCTCCGGTGCCGAGCACGTCCTCGATGCGATATCGCCCGTCGAGGACCGTACCAATGAATTCGTTGGCGTCCCAAGTCGGCGACTCGGCGGCCCCCGCGGTGGAGCTGCGCGGCATGGCTCGCATGATAGCAAAATGCGGGCAAAGAGCAGACGCCTGTCGATCTGGCGCGAGAACTTCGCGATCAGCGGGGATTTTCGTCCGCGAGCACCGATCGAAGCAGGTCCGGCCGGTCGCTCATGACCGCATCGACCCCCAGACCGAACAGGCGGCGCATCTCTGCCCGGTCGTCGATGGTCCAGACGTGAACCTGGATACCGTGGCGCCGGGCGGCGGCGACGAAACGGCGGTCGACGACCGTGAGGGGGCCCTGGTGCGGTGGAACCTGGAGCGCTTCGAAGTCGTAGCTGCGCACCCGGTCGAGGCCAACGCGGCTCGCGAGCCAGAAATCCAAGACCCCCCGGACGCCGGGGCTCGTGGGCACCCGGCCCCGGGCAAGGGCACGAAAGGCTCGTCCGTGCCCGTCATCCGCGCACCCGACCAGCACGCGATCGTGGATTTGCCGTTCTTCGATGAACCGCCAGAGCGGGCGCGCCATCTCGTGCTTCATCTCGAGGTTGAAGAAGGTGTCCGGGAAGCGCGCGAGGGCTTCGTCGAGGGTGGGTACCTCGACGCCCCGACCGCGGTGCGGATGGCCGCCGCCGAGGGATACGAATCGATGACCCGCGTCGAGGCCTTTGACCTCGGCGAGGGTCATCTCGCGGATCGCCCCCGCGCCGTCCGTCGTGCGCCCGACGTCGGGGTCGTGGAAGATGACGAAGACGCCGTCCCGGGTGAGGTGGAGATCGGTCTCGATGTGATCGAAGCCGAGGAGCACCGCGGCCTCGAAGGCCAGGAGAGTATTCTCCGGATGAAGCGCAGACCCACCGCGGTGAGCGAAACCAAAAGGCCGCACGACGTCGAGGTAGGGATAACGCCCCCGGGCCTCAGCGCGCATCAGCGAATCCTCACCGGCAGTTGATGTCGGACGTTTCGAACACCGCCGCGTCCATTTCGGGAAACCCCGAGGGGTCCGTCGCGTCCCGGTGAGCATAGGGCAGGCGCACGGTGACGACGCTCTGGCCACATACGTCGGCGTCGATGTTCGCAGCGGGGCTCGTGCCCATGTAGGTCACCGACTCGCTCTCCCCGGGGCTGAGGGTGCCGTCGAAGGCGGGGGGCCGGTCGAGGTTCACCGGGTGCCCGAGGTCCGCCGTGAGAATCTCGACCCGCGTCGCTTCGAAGGTGCGCGCCCCCTGGGCGTGGTCCCCGACCCGAAAGTCGACTTCGACCATGACCGACGCCGCGGCGTCCGCACCGGTGCCGGCGATCGTGACCGTCGCGCTCGAAATCTCGGCGGCGACGCCGAGCTCCGTGTCGATGCTGCAACCGGCGACGAGCGCCAACGAAAAGAAGACGAGTGCGAGCGCGAGCGCCCGCTTCACGCCTTCATCGCCGCCACGCGGCTCTCGAGGTGCGGCAAGATCCGATCGATGGTCTTGGTCTCGCGGTACACGTCGTCGTCATCGAGCTCGAAGTCGGTGACGGCTTCCTGAACAGCGCCGTAGAGCCAATACCCGCCGTCTCCCTCGATGCTGTCCTTGGGCTCGTGGCCCTGGTGGTTCAGCTTCGAGCAGCCATCGACCGCATGGTCGAGGACCGTGAGCAGCTCGCCGAGATACTCCCGGATGACCGCGAGTTGGTCGTCGAGGGTCTCGAAGAGCTCGGGCTGGTCCTCGCGCTGCTTGCCCATCGCAATCGGGTTGGTCTTCTCGACCCGCTCGAGAGCGAGGCGCATCACCAGCACGTCATCGACGTGGGCGAGTATGCCGCGTTGCCCAGGAATCGCGTTGTGCCCCGAGATGATGTGGATGAGCGCCCCCGCTAGGAGCACCCGTCCCTCTTCATCGATCTCGGGATCCTCCACGATCCGGAAAACTGCCTTCATGTCCTGCGGTAGCGAGATAATTCCCTCGCTCACCACTTCTCGAAACCTATCCTTAGCCATCGCCTCGTCTTCGTCTGGGGTGGTTTACGGGAGTGTAACCTATTGGGGAATCAGTTCGCGTCCGGCGGGACAGGCGACTTCGACGCCCGTCGGGCCGCCCTCGGACTCGATGATCTTGAACTCGACGCGACGGTTCTGCTCCCAGGCCGTCGCGTTGCTGCGGGGGTTGACCGGGCAACGCTCACCGTAGCCGCCGGAGCGCATGCGCTCGCGGCTAACGCCACGCTGGACGAGGGCCTCGACCACCGACGCCGCGCGGTCGCGGGTCAGTCGAATGTTGTACTCGTCGCTCGACCGCTCATCGGCGTGACCCTGAATCTCGATTAGGGTGATCTGTGGGTTGCCGTTGAGAGTGGCCCCGACCGCATCGATGATGGGGAAGGAGCGCTGCTGGATGACCGCGCTGTCGGTCTCGAACATGATCTTTTCGAGGATGACGATCTGGTTTTCTTCGATGACGACCGAACCACGGTCCGGGCAGCCGTCTTCGTCCTCGAAGCCGTTGTAGGTCTCGGGGTCGTTCGGGCACGAGTCGTCGACGTCGAGGATGCGGTCCTGGTCGTTGTCTGGGTCCGGGCAGCCGTCCTCGTCCTCGAAGTTGTCGCGGTCTTCGGCCTCGTTCGGGCAGAGGTCGTCGACGTCGAGGATGCCGTCCTGGTCGTTGTCCGGGTCCGGGCAGCCGTCCTCGTCCTGGAAGCCGTCACGGTCTTCGGGGTCGTCGGGGCACTGGTCGACCTCGTCGAGGATGCCGTCGCCGTCGCGGTCGCCTTCGCTGCCCTCGGGGCAGCCGTCTTCGTCGGCGTCGCCGTCGCGGTCCTCGGGGACCAGGGGGCACTCGTCGTCGACGTCGAGGATGCCGTCGCGGTCGTTGTCCGGGTCGGGACAGCCGTCTTCGTCGGCGAAGTTGTCGAAGTCTTCGGGCTCATCCGGGCACTGGTCGAAGTCGTCCTTCAGGCCATCGCCATCGCGGTCGCCGATCGAAGGCTCGAAGATGAAGCCGAGCATCGCTCGGACGTCGGCGGTCTGGAAGCCGCCGGAGTCGGTGGCGATGTTCGGGATGCCGACACCGCCGCCGAGGACCAGGTAGCTGTTGCGCTCGACGAAGATCTTGAGGCCGAGGAGGGCTTCGAGGTTGAAGCCCTCAGCGTGGAAAGCATTGAGGGACTGAGTGCCGTAGATGTCGAGGGCGATCTCGACGGCGCTCGCGACGCGGAAGCCGGCGCCGAAGCCGAAGGTGAGCAGGTGGCCGTACTCGGTGTCCACGCCGGGCTGCGCCGGGTCCATCATGGCGCCGAGAGCGTTCATGCCGCCCATCCCGTCGCCCGTCGGAACCGTGCGGCCGCCGACCGGGACGGTCGCGGCGTCGGTGAAGTTGAGGCGAAGACCGAGGTTGAGGGCGAGGCGGATGGCCCGCACCGGACGCATCTCGGCGGCGAGGATCGGCCAGATGGCGAAGCCGTCTCCAGCGAACTCCGAGGGGCTCCCCGACGGCAGCTCGAGGAGCAGCAAACCGCCGAGACCGATCGGGTCACGCTCGACGCGGGTGAAGCGGAACTTACCGTGGAGGGTGATGTCCCCGAGGCCCTGGTAGGTCATGCCGCCGTCATCGGCGGTGTTGAAGCCGGTGCCTCCCGGGATCGACTGGTTCGGCCCGCTGATGACCTGAACGGGCAGTTGCATGCCGACCACAGCGAAGTTGGCCAAGCCCAGGTTGAACTGGAGCGTGCCGGTGAAGAACGAATCGACGACGTGGGTGGTGCGCTCTTCGCTACCGATGGGCACGGACTCGTCGTTGACGAACCCGTCGACCGGCAAGATTCCGAAACCGGCGTCGAGGACTAGGCCGAAGCTGAAGTCGAGGTGGCCGAGGATGTCCGTACCGTTGGTACTCAGGATCCCCTTGCTGTCGACGGCCGGGCGGAAGAGATGGAGGTCCATGCCTCGATCCCCATTGAGGCGGGCGCTCGTGGCCTGAGCCTGTACCGCACCTGGCGACATCGCCAACCAGCCGATGGTCACGGCAAGGGCGCCCAGGGCGCCAAACCGACGGAACATTCTTCGTCTCCTCATGGAAAATTCAGCGTTTCCGCTGCTCGCGAGTTACCACGGACCCGGATTCATGGTCAACGTTGAGGCTCGGTCGATGCACGGGCCCAGACACGAAGTGCCCCCCGATGGAGACTGCCCGGGAGCCGCCCTCAAGGACACTGGCGCTCGAGGTATTGCCCGTAGATGCGGGCCTCGCGGCTGGAAGGATGACGGTTCACGAGGTCCCGGGTCAGCGAGCACGCTCGCCCGCGCTGCTGGGTTTCCCGGTACGCGTTGATAACGGCGCCGTATTCGCGGGGCGACCGCGGATTGCGCAGATTGCGCAGGATGCATCCGTTGTAGTTGTTATCCGACGCACAATCGAGGAGTGGATTGCCCAGGCTCATGCCCGCCGCCATCGTGACCACCATCGCTGGAGTCATCGTCATCACGGGGCTCATCATGCCGCGGGGGCGGTTCCGGTCACGGGGGCGATCCCGCGGGGTTTGTACGGCCACCACCGGGGGCGCCGCTCCTGCGGCGGCCGCCTGAGCCATGATCTGTTGGGCGGCCTCGCGGTGCTCAGGGGCCATGCCCTCGGTATTGTCCACGAGCGAAGCGAGGTTGGTGGCGCCGTTTGCATCGCCGGCGGTCAGCGCCGCCCGGGCCTCAGGCAGTTTCTGTCGGGCGAAGGCGTCATTGGCCCGGGCCACCTCCGGCTCGCTCCGGAAGGGGCTGTCGGTCGCGAGGCCACCGAACTGCATGGCGGCTTCGTCGATGTTGTTTTCGTTGAGAGCCGTGCGACCCAGGTCGAAGATGTCGGACTCGTCCTTCAACCTCTGGGCATCCTCCTGGCAGCTGGCCGCCGCGGGATCGCTGGGACTGGCTTCGACGGCCGCCCCCGCATGGGCGAGGGCGCCATCGGCGTCACGACGCTCGATGGCCGAGCGGCACTCGGCGACGCTGCGCTCGATGTCGGCACCCGCCGCGGGCTCGATGCCGTCGCCAGAGATGGTGGTGATTTGGGTCGTCGTATCTTCGTCGCCGCCGCTGAGGGCAACGACCCCTGCGACCACGACCGCGAGGACGATGATGCCAACGGCAGCGAGGATCGGTGTCTTGGAAACCGGCGCGGGGAGATCGAGCGACTCCATCTGAACCGTCGCGTCGTGATCGAAGACGTAGGTCTCGCCTTCTCCGACGTAACGGAAGCTGACCTGCCCAAGTTCGACGACGTCACCGGGGGAGAGCGGAGCCTCTTCGATGTCCTGGCCATTGAGGCGCAGGCCGTTCGCGCTGCCGAGGTCGACGAGGCGGAAAGAATTTCCCTCGCGAACGATCTCGGCGTGCTCGCGTGAAATGGAACGGTGGTTCACCCAGATGGGCAGATCTTCGGCGCGCCCGATACGCTGACGCTCACGCGAGAGGGCGAACTCGGCGCCCGGCGCCGGAGGCGTCAACATCACGAGGCGCGCCGGGGGGCGCGGCTCATCGGGGGCAGCGATCATCGCCGTCGCGGCTTCCGGAGCAGCGGCGTCCGTCGGCACCGACGCCGTCGGGGCCTCCGCGATGGCGTCGGACTGGAGGGCGAGTTGATAGTCGCCGATGCCGAGCTGGTCGCCGGCCTTGAGGTTGACCCGGCCGTCGATCTTGCGGCCGTTGACCTTGACGCCGTTGTACGAGTTCAGGTCCTCGACGACGAAGGCACCGTTGGCCTTGAGCAGCTTGGCGTGCTTGCGCGAGACGTTCCGCTCGGTGAGGCGGATGGTATTCCCCTCTTTCCGTCCGATGGAGACTTCTTCGCGGACGAGCGGCACGACCGTGGTCTTGCCCTCATCATCCGATATGACGAGCTTAAACATCCCGTCTATGTACCCAATCTCGCACGGTTTTACGGTCGCCGTCGCAGGATGTTATCGACCCCCCGACTGGTGTCAACGCCCACGTGGGCCTCATCCTACACGATCACTCATGGTCCATGCATAGACCCTTCTGATCGACGAAGCCTTTGGCCGCCTCGAAACCCCTACACCTTCGTGCCACTCTGCCTGCTGTGGCCCCCCCCGACGCCGCCTCGAAAAGCCCATCGTGGGCCGTCATTTTTCTGCTTCTGGCCGCCCTCGGTGCCTGCGGCGACGATCCTGCCCCCCTTCCGCCGGTCCTCGACAGCGGAATCTTCAACCCCGACGCCGCTACGGACAGCGGCGGCGGCGGGACACCCCGCCCCGATGGGGGAGCCCGTCTCCCGCCAGCAGATATCGAGGTCACCCTGCCCTACGAGGGGGCGGAAGCCGAGGTGTCCCTCACCGTCACGGCGGACGCTGCGAAGGTCGATATCCACCTCTCGGTGGATACGACGGGGAGCTTTTCGCAGGAGATCGACCGGATCCAGAGCGAGCTCCTCGAGCGGGTGCTACCGCCAATTCGGGACCGGGTGGGCGACGTCGGCATCGGCGTGAGTCGCTTCGAGGACTTCCCCGTGCTTCCTTATGGGAGCCCAACCGATGCCCCCTTCACCCTGCTCTCGGGTATCACCACTTCCGAATCCCGGGTCGGCGCAGCGATTGCCCGCCTCGACGACCCCCTCGGCTTCGGCGGCGACGGCCCCGAGGCGAGCGCCGAAGCCCTCTATCAAATCGCGACCGGCGAGGGCTTCACCGCCAACGGGACCCGCTACGTCGAAGCCTACTCCGGGCGCAGCGCCCCGGGGGGCGGAGACCTCGGAGGGGTCGGCTTCCGGGACGACTCGCTCCGGGCCATCGTCCACATCACCGA
>Ga0164313_10006349_pt1 | contig 10429 bp, 5 predicted proteins | sample GuaBasSedimGuay4_FD_113735 | JGI IMG/M metagenome (GOLD analysis project Ga0164313, IMG submission 113735) | Subseafloor sediment microbial communities from Guaymas Basin, Gulf of California, Mexico - Guay4, Core 4569-4, 0-3 cm | ecosystem: Environmental > Aquatic > Marine > Hydrothermal vents >...
TGGTTGCCGTGGGAGCCGTGGCAAGACGAGCAGGTGGCCGTCACAATCAGCCCGCCATCCGTGAGCCCCTTGCCGTGGATGCTCTCGAGATACAGCGCCACGGCTTCGGAGGCCGCGTCCCCGTTTCGCTCGGCGTACTGCTTGGCGGCCGGCCGGTCCGCCGCGTGGCACTCGCTGCACAGCGCGGTGACGTTGGTCGGAAACGTGGCCGAGGCCGGATCGCTGCTGGCGCGCACGGCGTGCGTGGAGTGGCAGTCCACGCAGGAGGGCGCGTCCAGATCCCCCTGCGCCGCCAGGGTGCCGTGCAGGCCGCCCTGGTAGCGGTCGCTCACCTCGGCATGGCACACGCTGCAATCGACCGCGCTCGTGGCCGTCTCGCAGGGCCGCTCCAGCGAGGGCTGCACGTCCGAGTGACACTTGGCGCAGGCGATCTCGGCGTGGACCGACGCCCCGAAGTCGTGTGGGTCGATGTACAGCGAGAGCTCCTGCCCGTCACGCTGCATCGCGAGCGTCTGCGACGTGTGGCAGGTCTGGCAGTTCTCGCTGGCCGCGCCCGTGGGCGAGAAGCTCTTGCGCTCGGTGTGGGGCTGGTGGCAGTCCACACAAGAGGGGATCTTGCCCGGCTCCTCGGCCCACAAGCGCCCTTCGATGACCTTCTTGTGCACGCGCTCGATCTGGCCGTGGCAGCTGGTGCAGACGCCGGTGATGTTGTCGGGGTGGATCGACGAGCGCGGGTCATCGAGGGGCAGGATCTCGTGGGACGTGTGGCACGAGGTGCAGACGGCCGTCACCGACAGTCCGCGCTGGTAGAGCCCCTCCCCGTGCACGGTGAGCGAGTAGTTCTCGATGGCCTCGAGCGGATCGGGGTCTACGAAGCGCTCGATCTCCGCGCCCTCGCGATGGCACTGCCCACAGGTGGCCGGGATGTTCAGCACGGCCGTGGGCGAGTCGAAGTCGCTGGCCTGCAGCACCTCATGGGTGCCGTGGCAATCGGCGCAGCGCGGCGCCAGCGCGTCTCCGGCGGCCAGGGCCTGACCATGGGCGCTGGCCGCGTGCAGCTCGGCCTCGGGCTCGTGGCACTCGCCACAGTTCACCCGCGCCAGATCCAGCGGATGCGGGGGCACCCCCTCCGAAGGGTCCGGCTGCTCGGGCAGCTTCAGATCCGCCACGTCGATGTGGCAATCCACGCAGGCCAGCAGCAGGTGCTGGGAGGCGTCCAGCATGGCCTGGTCCACGAAGCCCGACAGCTCGCGGCCGTCGCGGTGCACCACGATCTGTCCGCTGGCGTGGCAGGCGAGGCAGCCCACCTGAGCCGGGAGCCCGCCCGCGTTCGCCACCTGGTCAGGCGCCGCCTGCGCTGTCGCCAGTCGCACCAAGACAGCCAGCGCCAGCGGCAGCAACACGCGCGATCGTCTCCTCATGCTCACGCTCACTCTCCGCGACTGGCCGCCAACTGTACGCCATGCCGGGCTGCTATGCTCCAGGTCGCCTGAGCCGTCACCGGGACGCGCCGCAACACCGCGCGCCGCCGGACGGGCCGTCGTACCCTGGCCAGCGTGCACGCACCCCAACGGGCGCCGCACTTCAGGCCGCCGAAGGAGAGCGCACATGTCGTCCAAGTTCATCGTCCTGCTGGTGGCCGTGGCCGGCTTCGGCCTGGGAGCCGGCGTGTTGAGCGAGCCATCCACGGCGCTAGGTGGTGACGCAGCCGATCCCACCTACGGCGCCAGCTACGTGGGCTCCGAGAACTGCAAGAAGTGTCACTTCCAGCAGCACCGCAGCTGGATCAGCCACCGCCACAGCGAGGCCTGGACCGACCTGCCCGAGCAGTACCGTGACCCTGCCGAGGTGGACGACCACGGTCGCTCATGCGTGAGCTGCCACGTCACGGGCTGGGGCGAATGGAAGCGCGGCGGCTTCGTCGACGCGGACAACTCGGCGCACCTGCTCGGCGTGCAGTGCGAGGCCTGCCATGGCCCCGGCAGCCGGCACGCGGCCCTGGGCCAGCGTATGATCGATGCCAAGAAGAAGCGCTTCGACCCCGGCGAGGCCAGCTTCACCATCAAGACGCCCACGAGCTGCTCCGGCTGCCACAACCCGCACGTGAACCACGCCGAGTTCGTCGACGGCTGAGTCACAGGGCGAGCGGCGCGGGTGCAAGGCGCAAGCCCGGCACACAACACCCGTACCGCGCTCAGCGGTGGCAGGACACGCAGCTGCTGCCGTCGTCAACGTGCGGCAGGGGCACGCCCGCGCCGTGGCACTGCCTGCAGTTCCATCCCAGGCTGTGATCGTCCGGAACGGGCGTCGCCATCTGGTGGCTGGGCGTGGACTTGTGGCACACGAAACAGGTCTGGGTCTGCAGCGGGATGTGGCAGGAGATGCAGTGCGTGCTGCGCTTGCCGCCGAAGCTGCCGCGGTGGCTCAGCGGCGTGATCTCGTTGTGGCAGGCGATGCACGAGTCGGGTCGGTGGCAGGCGTCGCAACGCTCGCGGTCCATGGCCGCCACCATGCCGTGCGTGCGCATGCGAAACGTGTTGTTGTGGCTTCTCGGCGGCTCCTCCATGTGACACCCGGTGCAGGTCGCGGGTTGGTGACACAGGGCGCAGTTGTCTGCCGTGAGCTGGCTGCCCATGCGCACCACCTGCCCGTGGAAGCGTTCCCATGAGCGGGCATGGGCCTGGGGCGCCACGTCGATGTCGACCTGCTTGTGGCAGCTCGCGCAGTCGTTCGGCGCCACCTGCTCGGCCTGGTGGCAGGCCACGCAGTCGCTCATGGCCTGCACCGGCGCCGAGCGATCGATCGTGTCGGCGTGCTGCAGGTCGCCATGGCATGTCGCGCAAGCGAGCCCGGCCGCGGCGTGGGTCGCGTGCCCGAAGATCACGTCGTCGCTGGCCTTGTCGCGCGTGGGCATGCGCTCCAGCACAGCCACGGCGCGCTCACGCCGGGGCACGCCGGGCTCGTCCTCCTGGTGGCACTGCAGGCAGCTCTCGACCTGCGCGGGCACAGGCTCCTCAGCCACGCCGTGGCAGTCGACGCAGCGCAGCCCCGTGTCGATGTGCAGGCGGTGGCTGAAGCCGGCCTCGCCCGGCCAGAGCGAGTTGTAGAGCACGCACCCCGTGGCCGTGATCAACGCCAGCAGCCCCAGCACGGCGTGGACGCCTCGCAGGCCCTTCGTCTTGCCGGTCAGAAGCGCCATGTCATCTTTGCCGTGAACGTCGTGTAGTGATCCAGGTCCGCCGCCTCGTAGTCAAGGCCGGCCGAGACGGTGCGCGAGGAGTCGATGCGGTAGCGTACCCGCGCGTAGTGGGTGCGGACGCGCTCCGTCTCGCGATCGAGCAGATAGTCGTTCTTGAACAGGTCGAACATCGAGCCCACCGAGACGCGCAGGCCGTCTTCCAACCGCGCGGTCACGTCCAGCCCCCAGCTCGAGGTCTCGTTGTCGTCGCTGTCCCAGCGCTCGCCGGTGAGCCCCACGGAGACGCCCTCCAGGGCCACGTCGTGCACGGTGCCGGTCATGTGCACACGGTCGAAATCGCGGTTGAACTCGCCCTCGTCCGTCGAGTCGTCCAGCTCGCGCGTGTCCAGGCCGCCATCCAGCGTGAAGCGACCGTCAAAGCCCTTGGACATCAGCAGCCGCTTCTGAGTGAACGGCTCGAAGGCCTGCAGCGTCGCCGAGTAGGGGTCGAACTCGTTCACGAGGTCGGTCTGAGTGTTCATCTGCTCGCGCCAGGAAGCCTGAATCAATAGCTCCTGATCCGGGTCGTTCCAGGTGGCCCCCAGCTCGCCGTCGCGGGTCTCGGAGTCGAGCCACGACCAGCGCGTGCGCAGCTGCAGCGGCGAACGCGTGATCTGGTTCACGTCCAGGCCGAAGAGATCGTTGCGGCGGGTCTCGTGCCCGATGTCATCCACCAGCGACATCCAGTCCACGCGCACGCGCCCACCCTGCCACGGCCGCGCCTCGAGCCAGGTGCCCATGACCCGGTCGCCCCGCTGCGAGGACTCGTACTCGTGGCTCGGCATGCCGCCGTAGATACCGAGCTTGGAGCCCAGCACGTCATCCGGCCCGGTCTCCATCAGCACGCCGTCCAGGTTGACCTGCGCAGGCGTGCGACTCAGCCACTGCCGCCCCACCCGGATGACCTGCATGCCCTGGGACCCATGCACGTCGACGTAGCCCTCGAACAGCTGCAGGTCGAGGCGGCCGCCGCGCGTGTCCTGAAGGCTGCCGAAGGAGCTGCGCGAGGAGTTGCCGCCGTTCAGATCCTGAGCGGCGCGCCCCATGACGTAGCCCGTGACCGAGTGACGGTTGGCGTCGCCCACGTCCGCCGAGACCACCGCGAACAAATCGTCGTCGTGCTCGTCATCGTTGCGGCGATGGCGGTAGCGCAGGGAGAGCGTGGTGCGGACCAGCGGCAGCGGCTCAGGCTCATCAGCGGGGAGAGCCGCGAACGAGCTGCTCATGAGCCCGAAACCGGAGGCCGCGGGACGGGCGACCGGCTCAGCCGCCGACGCCGCGGCCCACGCCGCCGGGACGGACGCCGCGTCGCCTGCCGCGTCGCCTGCCGCGTCGCCTGCCGCGTCGCCTGCCGCTCCGTCCGCCGCTCCGCCTGCCGTTCCGCCTGCCGTTCCGCCTGCCGTTCCGCCTGCCGTTCCGCCTGCCGTTCCGTCCGCCGCTCCGTCCGCCGCTCCGTCCGCCGCTCCGTCCGCCGACTCGTCACTCACACGCTCGACCAGCGCGGGCGCCGCGCTCGAGGTCACGATCGGCGAGATGCAACCCGGCGCCAGGCCCAACGAGGCCCACGCGAGCAGGCCGCCCAACGCCGAACACCGGGCTCGGACGCCCAGACTGCCAGCGGCGCTCAGACGCTGCGCGCTCATCAGCCCACCGGGATCCGCTGGTCCATGGACGCGCGCACGCGACGGGAGAGCTCGGCCAGACCGAACGGCTTGGCCACGATGTCCACCTCGTCGGGGTCGGCCCCGCGCTGCGCCAGGGCGTCCGCCGACCAGCCCGAGATGAACAACACCGGCGTGCCCGGCCTGCTGCCTTGCAGCGCGTCCGCCAGGGCCGGCCCGGACAGACCCGGCATGACGATGTCGCTCAGCAGCAGGTCGATGGGACCGTCGTGGGCCGTCGCCAGACCCAGCGCCTCAGCGCCATCCGCGGCCAGCAAGAGCTGGTAGCCCTGATCCTCCAGAAGGCGCTTCACCAGGCGCCGCACGGCGGCGTCATCTTCGGCCACCAGGATCGTCTCGGTACCCCCGCGCGGCCGGCGACGCGTGGCGCCCCCGGCCTCCGGGAGGGGGTCCCCGCGGCGCGGCAGGTAGATGGTGAACTCGGCGCCCTGATCCGGAGCAGAGCGCACCAGCACCTCGCCCTCGCTCTCCTTGACCACCCCGAACACCGTGGCCAGGCCCAGGCCGGTGCCGCGCCCAAGCTCCTTGGTGGTGAAGAACGGGTCGAAGATCGAGGCCTGCACCTCGTCGTCCATACCCACGCCGTCGTCGGCGACGCTGAACGTGACGTAGCGCCCGGCGTCGAGCAGGGCGGGAAGGTGCTGCTCACCCGAGAGCTCGACCTCAGCCGTGGTCAGCCGGATGGTGCCGCCGCCGGGCAGGGCGTCGGCGGCGTTGACCACCAGGTTCATGACCACCTGCTCCATGCGCGCTGCGTCCACGCACACACTGCCCAGACACGGGTGCAGCGACAGGGTCAGCTCGTGCTCTTCGTTGAGCAGCCGCTGCAGCATGGGCGCGAGCCCGGACACGAGCGCGTTGAGATCGATCTCCTCGGGCGACAGCTCCTGCTGGCGACTGAACACCAGCAGCTGCCGCGTGAGCCCGACCGCGCGCTCGGAGGCACGCAGGATCTGACCGGCGTCGCGCCAGGTCTGCGATCCGGACTCGGCCTCGCGCTGCAGTTCCTCGGCGTAGCCCATGATGCCCGTGAGCAGGTTGTTGAAGTCGTGCGCCACGCCGCCGGCGAGCTGGCCCACCGCCTCCATCTTCTGCGCCTGACGCAGCTCAGCCTCCAATGCGAGGCGCTCGCGCTCGGCCTCGCGACGCCGCGACAGGTCGCGCACGGTGAGCGTGACCAGGCGCCCCTCGGCGGCCACGGTCAAGCTGGCCCGCACATCCACGGGGAAGGCGCCGCCGTCCGAGCGCCGGGCATCCGGCAACGCATCCAAGGACCAGGTGCTGCTGTCCTCGCCGCCAAGCAGCAGCTCCTCAACCGAGGCGAATGCGGGGCCCAAGGAGGAGAGCGGCTGCCCCCGCATCCTCTCCGCCGGGCGCTCGAACATGCACGCCGCCGAGCGATTGGCCGACTCGATCAGCGCCTGGCCGTCGACGGTGATGACGCCGTCCGCGACCGTGTCCAGCACCGCGCGCGTGCGCTGCTGGTTCTCTGAGAGCCGCGCCACCATGGAGTCGAGGGCCTCGGCGATGGTGGCGAACTCCTCGGGGCCATCCACCGGGAAGCGGTGCGACAGGTCGCCGCTGCTCACGCGTGCGCTGGCCTCCACCAGCGACGACACCGAGCGACGCACCAAGCGCGCCACCAGCAGCACCGGCAAGAGCGTGAGCAGCACGGCCAGAGCCAAGAAGGCTGACCAGAGCAGCTCGAAGACGGCGTGCACACCAGCCAGCACGGCGTCGTGAGACACCTCGTGCACCAAGCACCAGCCGCTGCGCGACGAGCGCTCTACGAACAACGTGCGCTGGCCGTCGCTGACCCGCGCCGAGAGCTGCCCTGGCGGCGGCGCCACCGCCGCCAGGGCCTGCAGCAGCAGCGGGTCGCCGACGTCCTGCGCCGTGACCCGGCCGCCGCCGTCGATCTGCACCCCATAGCGATCCGACAGCAGCAGGCTGCCGTCCTGCCCCAGCAGATGGCTGCTGGTGCCGTCCGAGAGCAGCCGCGAGGTCAGCCCGGCGGCCAGCGAGGTCAGCGGCAAATCGTGCCCCAGCGCGCCGGCCCAGCGCCCATCGCGGTGAAACGGAGCCACCACGCTGATCATCCAGGTGGCCGAGGTCTGATCGAAGATCGGGTCGGTCCAGCGCGGTCCCCCGTCGGCGTTGCGCTCAGGCAGCGTGAGCTGCACCCACTCGGTGTGGCTGTAGTCGAGATCGGGCAGCGCGTCGAAGACGAACTCGGGATGGCTCGGCCAGAGCAGCGCGATCCCACCGCCGGCCGGCAGCACCCAGAGGTTGTCCCAGCCTCCGCTCGAGCCCACGCCGTAGGCATCCAGCAGACCCTTGGCGCTCAACAGCACGGCACGATCGACGGGCCCCAGCGTGCTCCGCGCGGAGACGAACGTGCCCGCCTCCAGCGTGCCGTCGAAGAGCTCGCGCCGGCTGCGCCAAGTGCCGTCGTCCCGAGCCTCCAACAGCTCGTTGAAGAGCTGGTCGGGCCCTTCCCCTCCATCGAGCCGGAGCTGGCTCAGGTCCCGGTCCAACAGCTTGGCCACGCGCGTCGCGGAGGCCTCGGCCGCCTCGAGCCGGTCATCCAGCGCCTCGGCGAGCTCGGCATGCTCCCGCGACAGCCGCGACAGCGCGTCCTCCCGGTGGACTCGCTCAAACGAGCGATGGGCCAGCCACAGACTCGGCGCCGCCACCACGACGAACACCGCCAACGTCGTCCAGAGGACGCTCGTTGAGAGTCGTCGTGTACGCCGTCGACTGGGCGCTGCGGCAGGGGTCATGGCCCGTCCGGAAGGAGAAGTCCGACGGCGCGCATGGTAGCAGCCGGCGGGCCGCCTTCGCTGGCTGCTGCCCGCACTCCCCACCGGCGCGGCCCCAATCCTGAGTGACGACGCTACACTCCCGCCCATGCCGACCGAGCCACTGCCCACACCCACCGGGACACTCTCCGAGCTGCTGCGCACGCTTGCCGCCGAACGCCCTCAGGCCGAGGCGCTGGCCTATCCCGGCTTCGCGTTCGGCGGCCGCGAGCTGCGACTCTCATTTGCCCAACTCGACGCGCGGGTGGACGCCCTCGCTCGCGGACTCATGGCCTGGGGCGTGCAAGCGCGAGACGCGGTGGCCCTTTGGTCCGTCAACGTCCCCGATTGGATCCCCCTGGAGTACGCCCTGGCTCGAGTGGGCGCGGTGCTGGTGACGGTGAACACGGCGCTCAGCGCCGACGAGGTGGCCTACGTCCTGCGCCAGAGTGGCGCGCGCTGGGTCCTGCACCCCACACGCAATGGGAGCAACGAGTGCAGCTCCACCCTCGATGAGCTGCTGAGCCGCCCCGACGTGCCCCTGCCCAGGCTGGCCGGCCGCGCGTGGCTGCCCGCCGCCCCCCACGAGCGCCCCCCCGAGGGCGTGCTGACCACGGGCGTCGAGGCCGCCGCAGGCACGAGCCCAGCCCGCCCCCGAGGCCGCCTGCCGTCGCTGGAGGAGCTGGTGGACCGTGGCGGGCAGATCAGCGCCCAACTGCTCGCCTCGCGCGAGGCCGGCTGCCTCCCGGGCGACGTGGTCAACGTGCAGTACACCTCCGGCACCACGGGCCTGCCCAAGGGCGTCATGCTCAGCCACGTCAACCTGCTGAGCACCGCGGTGGCCCTGGGGCATCAACTCACGCTGCGGCCAGACGACCGCACGGTGCTGATGGTGCCTCTGTTCCACTGTTTTGGGTGCGTGGTGGCGGTGCTGGCGAGCCACGTGCGACGCGCTGCCATCTGCGCCATCCAGGCTTTTGAGCCTGCCGACGCCCTGCGCCTGATCGAAGACGAGCGCTGCACGGTGCTGTTCGGCGTGCCCACCATGTTCGCGGCCATGCTGGCGGATCCGGCGCTGAAGCAGCGCAACACGCGCACGCTGCGCACGGGCTTCGCCGCCGGCGCGCCCTGCCCCGAAGCGCTCATGCACGACATCATCACGCAGCTGCACTGCGCCGGCATGTCCGTGGCCTACGGGCTGACCGAGGCCGCGCCCGGCGTGTCAGGCAGCCGTCCGGACGACAGCGTGGAGGTGCGCTGCCAGACCATCGGCAAGCCCCTGCGCGGCGTGGACGTGCGCCTGGTGGACCTCGACACGCACAAAGACGTGCCCGAGGGTCAGACCGGCGAGCTGTGGGCGCGCGGACCCAACGTCATGCTGGGCTACCACGACGACGCGAGAGCCACCGCCAGCGCCATCGTCGAGGGCGGCTGGCTGCGCACCGGCGACCTGGCCCGCCGCCGTGAGGACCGCAACCTGGTCATCGTGGGCCGCGCCAAGGAGATCATCATCCGCGGCGGCGAGAACATCGCCCCAGCCGAGGTCGAGAGCGCCCTGCGCTCCCACCCCGACATCCTGGACGCCGCCGTGGTGGGCGTGCCCCACGAGCGCTACGGCGAGGAGGTGGCCTGCGCTGTGGTGCTGCGACAGGGCGCCACGCTCAACCCGGCCGCCTACGAGGCCCACCTGACCGGCCACCTGGCCCCGTTCAAGCAGCCGGCGCACTGGCGCGCCGTGGAGCGCTTCCCGCTCACCGGATCGGGCAAGGTGCAGCGCTACAAGCTGGCGCAGCAGATGGCGGCGCAGCTGGGGCGAGCGGACCAGGACCAGGGCGACGACGCCTGACCGCACGCCCGCCTCAGGCCGTCACCACGTAGTCGCGCAGCTCGGCCAGGCCGTCCTCGCGCAGGGCCTGGCGGATGTGCGCCCGTGCGCCGGCACCCGCCACGGACACCACGACCTTGCGGGGCAGCACGTTCTTGAGGTCGCCGGGCGGGATCACGAGGGCGCCGTCGATCAGCTGCCCCATGCGCCCGGGGTGCAACTCGACGATGTGGCTGGGGCGCAGGCCGTGCTCCAGCAGGGCGCGTCGCAGGGCCTTGCCCGTGTCGCCCAGGCCCCACAGCACGTACTCGTCGTGGTCCTTCAGGAACGTTTGGGCCAGGGCAGCAGCCTTGCAGCTCGTGAACGCGTCGAGGGCGTAGCGCTCGTGGGTGCGCGACAGGCGCTGGGGATCGTCGCGCCAGGCCAGCAGTCGCCGCGGCACCACGCCCAGCCGGCTGCCCGACGCGTGCAGCCGCAGCAGCAGGTCGTAGTCCTCGGGCCAGCCGCGGTCGCGATAAGGATGACGCCGCAGCACGTCGGTGCGCAGCATGAGCGTGGGGTGCGCCAGCGGACACTCGATAAAGGCCTCGCGCTGCACGTCGGCCGCGCTGGTGACGGCGTTGAGCCACGACTCGTAGCGCACCATGCCGTCGGTCAGGCCCATGCGCGGGAACAGGCGCACGTGGCAGCCCACCCCTGCCAGACCCGGGTCGCCCTCCAGCGCCGCCAGCTGCGCCGCGAGGCGCTCGCGGCGCATGAGGTCGTCGGCGTCCATGCGCGCCACGTAGCGTCCGGCGCACTCGCTCAGGCCGAGGCTGAGCGCGTCGACCACACCGCGATGGGACGCGCTCAGCAGCCGGAAGCGCGGGTCGCTGCGCGCAAA
>Ga0164313_10006350_pt1 | contig 10429 bp, 2 predicted proteins | sample GuaBasSedimGuay4_FD_113735 | JGI IMG/M metagenome (GOLD analysis project Ga0164313, IMG submission 113735) | Subseafloor sediment microbial communities from Guaymas Basin, Gulf of California, Mexico - Guay4, Core 4569-4, 0-3 cm | ecosystem: Environmental > Aquatic > Marine > Hydrothermal vents >...
CACTTCCTCGGGTGCCTTCGCCATCTCTTCGGTGAGCTCCAGAATCCGCTTCACCCCATCGCGCGCGTCGATCACGGCGTTCTCGACCTGCGCCAGAGTTCCCCGGGCACGTGTCACGTTTGGGGTCGCTTCCTCGAGTGCCGCCGTCGCGGCCGTAATCGATGTCTCGATGACCGTGAGGTTATTGCGAATCCAGCCCACCGGATTCCGAAGCTCATCGGCAAGCCCAGTCGCCACCACACTCAGCGAGTAGGCGCGTTCGGTCTCGAGCAGACGCTGCTCGAGCTGCTTGACCCGGCTGTTGAGATTGTAGAGGTCGATCGCATCGCGAAGCTCGGCGCGCAACACCTCAGGCTCCCACGGCTTGCGCATGTAGCGCCGAACGTGCCCGCGATTGATCGCATCCTCGGCGGCCTGCAAGTCGGAGTAGGCGGTGATGAGCAATCGAATCGCGTCCGGATACTCAGTCTCAACCTTCTCAAGAAGCTCGATCCCGGTCATCCCCGGCATCCGCTGGTCGGTGAGCACGACCCCAATTTCGTGCTCCTCCATCAATTGCAACCCGGCCTCGGCGCTCGACGCCGTCAAAACCGGAAAGTCATCACCGCAAACCGCTTCAAAAACAACGAGGTTCGGCTCCTCGTCATCAACGAATAATACGTGCGCTGTCATGCCGCTTGCTCCATCGCGGGTATCTCCATCACGAAGCGGGCCCCCCCACCGGGCCTAGGCTCATATCTTAGCTCACCGCCACACTCCTGCGCGATTCTTCGACTCAGATGAAGCCCCAGCCCCGTCCCCTCGCCTTCCACTCTGGTTGTAAAGAAGGGGTCGAAGATCCGGTGGACCATGTCGGCAGGAACGCCGGGGCCATCATCCGACACGGTGACGGAGACCTGTTTGTCCACCTGCCGAAGCTCGATCCAGATGTTCTCGGCACCCGAGCGAACCGAGTTGTCGACCAGGTTGAGCAGCACTTGGTTGAACGCCCGTGCAGGTGCGAACACGTCTCCGGTTACCTCATAGTCTTCGTGCACAGCCACGTGCTTCATCTTGTGCTCGAGCAAGTGCAGAGTGGACTCGACCGCCTTGCGGACATTACACGGCGCGAGGTCGCTTCCATCCGCTGGGCGGGCGTGGGCGTCCAGCGCAGAGACGATGCCGTCAATCCGTTCAAGTGCGTCGATCATGAGCCCGATCAGCCGCTCGTTCGACACGCGCGTGGATCCGCCCTCCGCTAACACCTTCGCTGCGTTGACTGCAGCGTTGAGCGGGTTCTTTACCTCGTGTGCGAGGCCCGCGGCGAACGTTCCTGCGGATGCAAGGCGCGCCTGGTCGGCAAGCTGCAGGCTGAGGCCGCGCATCTTCAAGTGGGCACGAATTCGGGCTTGCAAGACTTTCGTGTGGAAGGGTTTCGAAACGAAGTCGTCTGCGCCAGCCTCGTAACCCTCGAGCGCCGCCTCGTTTTCACCACGCGCTGTCAGAAGAATCACGGGGATGTTCTCCAGGGAAGGATCTTCCTTGATGGCGCGGCAGAGATCGAGACCGCTAGTGCCCGGCATCATCACGTCGGTGAGCACCAAGTCGGGGCGGTGCTGCTTCAGGAGCTCTAGCGCTTCGGCGCCGTCACCCGCGGCGTCGACATCGTAGCTCTGCTTCAGGACGCCCACGATGAAGCCACGAAGGTCTTCCTCGTCCTCCGCTACCAGGATTCGAGGAACCCGCCCGCGGTCCAGCAGAACGCGTTCGGGCGGACGCTGGCTCTGCCGCAACTCGACCGTAGCCTCTTCCATCGGGCGCGTATGCACCCCGGTCATGCGGTCCTCGACACGGCGTCCAGGATGATGATCCGTCTGGAGTGCTCGCCGCTCCACGATCTCGGTGTGAAAGTGATCCTTGCCACTCTTCAAGAAGAGTGTGAACGTCGAGCCTTCGCCCACCTTGCTGTCCACCGTCAGAGAGCCGCCATGAAGCTGCGCGAGCTCACGAGCCAGCGCGAGTCCGATGCCTACGCCGCCTTGCTGGCGTCGCTCGGAGGTCTCGGTTTGATGGAAGCGTTCGAAGATGCGCTGCTGCTCTTCACGTGCGATGCCCGGGCCGGTATCGGTCACTTCGATGGACGTCCCGGCGGGGTTGTGGAACACGCAGACTTCAATTCGACCCCCAGATGGCGTGAATTTCATGGCGTTTCCAATGAGATTCGTGAGGATAATCTCGATGCGGTGCGGATCCCCGTAGCGCTCCGCAGGGGCGCAGCTTGCATCAAAAGTAAGATCGATGTGCTTGGCCCGCGCTGCTGGCGTAGCATTCTCGGCCACCCGCCGGGCCAGCTCGCAAGGGTCGAACCGCATCACCCGGAGGCGAAGGCCACCGGCCTCCAGCCGAGCCAAGTCCAGCAGGTCATCGATCATCCGCAGCAGCCGTGTGGCGTTTCGCCGCACGACCTTCAGCGCATCACGCTCCGCACTCGGCCGCAGCTTCTCGAGAAGCTCATCCACGGGCGACAAAATTAGCGTGAGCGGCGTACGAAGCTCGTGACTGATATTGGCGAAGAACTCGGACTTGAGCCGATCGACTTCCTGGAGTTGCTCAAAGGCTTGTTGCAAGCTGGCCTTCGTTGTCTGAAGCTCCAGGCGCGCGTAGAACTCACTCTTCTCAAGCAACAACCGGTGTCTTTGGAACCCGACCAAGATGAAAATCGTGCCAAGGAGGACGGCTTGATACAGAACTGTGATCTTCACATCGCCGACGGGAATTTGTCCTAGCGCCATCGGAAGTGAGAACAGTGCGTACACCGAGAGTCCGAAGGCGGCGGCGCGAGTCGGAGTCCACGAAATGAAGAAGTTCACACCGATGAGCACGAACAGGAGCGTCAGCGCGTACGGCGAATCGTAGGAGCCGTGTAGCCAGGTCAGAATACAATTGAAAAGACAGACGAATAGGAAGAGACCAAAGACCAGATCGTCGATCGTCCGAGTTGCCCATAGTGGTTTCCGTCGGAGAGTTATCCAAGAACTAGCCAGCACCGCGATCCAAAAGAAACGCAGAACCTGCATGACGCCGAAGTACGGGCGCAGAATCACCCACTCCATCGGAGTGAATGCCACTATTGTGGCGGACGTTACGAGTATGCCGGCCGATAGACCTTGTACGTTTCGTTTCCGCCGCTCGGCGTGGAAAAGCTCGAGCGTCTCCGACTGGTCCTCGAGAGGCCCCACCGTCCCGGTGCCATTATTCGGTTCTAAGCCCCCCACGCTCCCCTAAGTGTAACAAAGGGGATATGACGGGACCAAAGAGCTGAATTCAGGCGCTCTCCTGGGCGATGTTAGTGATTGGTGGACTGCTGACGAGCTCCAACAGGCGCCGCGAAGCGTGAGGGGCCCAAGACACGATCTCTAGGGGTTCGCCAGTGGCGGAGACGAGAGCGGCGCGATGCTCGCCCACCGCGAGCTTCTCTCGAGATCCGGTTGAGTCCACCCTGTGGAAGTCGAACCACAGGTCCACCCCACCGTCGTAGACCGCGCTCAATTGCATGACTGCCTCGATCTGGTCGAAGGGCATCGCCTCGCGCAGATGCCGGGTTCCAAAGGAGAGGCACTCTAACTGTGCCTTACTTTGCCGGCCATTGAAATACTCGGGCGCAAGCGTATGGAAAAACTCGTCGCGCAGTCTACCCTGCCAGGCGCTGTAGTTTCCGAAGTACAGATTGCCGACTAAGTTGGAGTCTTGGAGGGACGTCGGGAACACTCGCCGCGCCAGAGTCGGACGCTCCGCATCGTCGCGAGCGCTCCAGAGCGCCTCGCCCAATTGAAGTCCCGAAAACCCTTGCGGCAAAGACTCGGGAAGGGTTTCCCATTCTCTGCTCGGGTTCATTCCGACCAAGAAGCGATAGAACTCTTCAGGCCACGGGGCCGTCTTGACCTCGTTGGGTCCACGGATTTCGACGGATGAGGTGCGCATCCTGCTAAAGGCCACCCTTTCAACCTCGCCGGAGGGAAACGGGAGGCGGCGCCAGTCGCAGACAACCGTGTACTCGGTTTCACTGCATTCCTCCATCCAGAAATGGCCTTCAATCACATCGCTTTGGCCGGCTCTACCGAACAGCGTCGTCTCAAAGGAGTTTGTCACACCCCCGTGCACGTCCGAGCCGAACAGTTCGAAGAGCCTCTTGTGGAACCCAGTTTGCTCAATGCCGCTCAACTCGCGTGCCTTGCCCATCCATTCTGCGAAATTCGAAAAGTAGGCTGTGCGGAATGGGTTGGCAGAACCTCGGAACGTAAGAGGAAAACGGAGCACAAACACTACCTGCCCGCGTGGTCCGGCTCCCGGTGCCGCGTAGAAGCATGAGCTCGAACTCCACTCCGTCGCGTCGATGGCCTGAGCCGGACTAGAGTGCCCCGCTGACAAAACCTCTGCCGTTGGCCAATCATTCCGGCGCTCCAGAACCTTCGCACGGTAGTCCGTTAGCTCCTCAATGACTGACCCCGATAGATCTGACGACAATACGTTTCCGACGTACGCGTCAGGAGTCCTGCTGGTAATCGTCGAGTGGTTGTGGCGAATTCGCGCGGCGGTCTCGCCAGCATCTGAAATCTGCCACCTACCAATGCGCACAGGAAGACACTGATCTGGCGTTGCGCAGAGTTGGAGGCTCTGCAAGAGAGCGTCGCGACAAAACGGATCACCCAAAACGTATCCCGTGCTCTCGCGCTCATCGCTGTCGAAACGGCAAACTTCGCTATCGAGTTGGTGCACTTTCGAAATCCGCTGAAATCGCGCGCCTTGGAACAGGATAGGGCCATACAGGTCTCGGTGAGGTTCGAGAGAGGGAGCAGTTGCCCCGCCTGGCATCTCGACGGGTTGCTCGCGTCGTGCGGCCTGCACACCGAGCGAAAACGTTCCCGCGAAATGGTCGACAGAGAATCCGCTTTGCTCGCACCGAATCCCGGTCTTGACGGTAACGGCTCCTGAATCGTTCTCGAGTACCCGGGCGTAGACTTCGATTTCGAGTCCGCGGTCTGGATGGACCGGCAATGGACGGGACAAGTCCAGGTCGCTGATGGTTACACTCTTGAACTCGGGCCTTCCGAGGGCGTACGAGACCGTTTGCGCCATGGCTTCCAACCCGAAGACGGTGGGAAACAGATAGACGTCCTTGTACTCGTGGTCCGCAAGGTATGCGTCGCGCTCCAACGTAAGATGTGTCCGCGCGACGACCTCGACCCCTGGCTGGAAGAACCGAATGTTCTCCAAGAATCGATGGCCCCGTGGCAACCCCGGAAACCCCGGGCGCCAAGTATCGATTCCACCAAGGCGGCCGGTGACGATGATCTGACGGTCACCCGCGTCCTGCTTGAACAAGCTGAGAAACCTGCGAACGCCTTCCTCGAGAGGAATCGAGTCAGTGCCGAGGCTCGACAGGCCTTCGATGCTTCCCAGATTCGCCCCCATCCCCACTTCGTCCCAAATGCTGAATGCCATCGAGACGGCGTCGGTGTCGGGGTTGGAGGTTGCGAACACGCCCAGCGAGCGATCGAGCGCTTGGTTCGCGAAAGCGTACCAAGCGTTGTTGGGCATACCCGTCACGCCGATGACCGACGTGAAGGCGCAAAAAATCGCTGGCGGATCGTCCTTCAAGGCTTCGAACAGGTTGAGTGCGCCGATGAGCTTGGGGCTGATCTCGTCACGTGCCTCTTCCGCCGTAACTTTGTGAGCACGTTGCGGCCGGTTTACCGCCGCGCCGTGAATCACCGCGCTCACGCGACCGGTCCGGCGCCTTGCTGCGCTCACCAGGCGTGCGACTTCGTCGGAGTCCGTTAGGTTACACTGATAGTACTCTGCGCTGAGGCCTTCGCTTGCGAAGCGCTCCAGTGTCTTCGCGATCTCGGCGCTATTCGGAGACTCGGGAGCGTCAGTCGGCGAGGGTGAGCTGCCCGCCAGCACCATGTGGGCACCGGTCTCCCGCGCAAGCGCGAGTGAGCACTCCGCCGTGATTCCCCGCGCGCCACCGGTGACGAGCACCACATCGCTGGCATCGAGCTGCCGTGCCCGCGGCGTGAGGGAGTTGCGTGCGAGGACTTGCGGTCTCGAGATTCGCCGTGTCTTTCCGAAGTAACGGGCGGCGTCGTAGCGCGTGTCGGTTTCGACCTCGCGCGCGATCATCTCACAAAGCTGTTCGCTATCGACCGCCTCGTCGACGGTCAAGACTCGGAATCGAAGGCCCTTTCGCTCTAGATGCAGTGCCGCGACGAAGCCGTCGTAGCCCCAATCGAGGTAGCCACTCTGTGCGGCACGGCGCTGCACGAAGATCACGGTCTGAGGCGCATCGGAGCTCGTCGACAGTGGCAGCCCACGGGCGATGGACGCTAGGAGCGCGGTCACGCTGTCGAAGCGTTGCTCGGCATCCACTCCCATCGCTTCATCCGAGAGAACTGCGATGACCACGCTGGCGCTGATGTCTGAAACCGCGCTGACCGGCACGGCGTTGACTTCTGCACCTCTGCTTCGTGTGGCCTCCCATAGATCGGTCGCGACCGTGGAGCCGTCGTCGAGGACGCAGACCGAATGGCCCTTCCAGAAATCCTCCGGGGCGTCCGGCAGCGGCGCCTCTTGCCATCGCATGACGAAGTTGCGGGTCCAGCCGGGGTAGTGCTTTGCAATCTCTGCCGCGCGAGTTGGCGAAAGGCTGCCGGAGCGACCCTCGTTGGCGGACGCGATGCGCGCTTCGAGCTCTTGGACGATCTCACCCAGCGTAGAGTTTGCGATGTCAGCTGGATCGAAGTCTCCCGCGTATCCGATCGCAATCGCAACGTCGACTACAACCTGTACCGTCTTGATCGAATCCATGTGTAGGTCGTCGATCATCCGAAGGTCGTCGCTGAGGGTGTCGACTGGGAACCCGGTGTGCTTGTAAATCGCATCGAGCAACGTAGCTCTGGTGTCGATATAGGCCGGGGTGCTGGACGTGTTGGATGGCCGCACGGTCTCGTGTTGCTCCGACGCGGCGTTCCATCCGATGGGGCGCACTGCGGTGATCGGAGCGCCGTTCACCTTCGGGCTCGTTGTCGGGGCCGCTTCGGGAGAAAGCACGTTCTTCGTAGACGCGGGATCGAGCAGGTCCTTCTCGCACGGGTTCTCGATGAACGAAAGCTCGGCGGTGGACTTGAATCTGCGAATCAACCGTTGATCCCAAAGCTGCACGAGGTCGATCTCCGCGCCTCGCGTGAACAGGTAGCCGAGCGCGGCGTTGAGGTCCCGATCGCGACCCGCCTTGCTCTCCACCGGCAGGCACACCGTACCGTCGATGCCCGCGGTCTCGTTGCTCAGGCCGGACAACACGGCGCCCGGACCGACCTCCACGAGCACGTCGCAGTCGACGGAAGCCAAGCGGGCGACCGCCCGGAAGTTCACGGGCTGAACGACCTGCTCACCGAAGTGGTCCGCGAGATTGATGTCTCCCTCCAGAACGGCGCCGGTCATCGTGCTGTAGAGCTTGGCGCTGGTCGGCGTTGCCGTGCCGCGAAGCACAGGGGTCTCCCGCAGCGCAGCTACGGTGTCGTTGAAGTGTGTCGAGTGGAATGCGGCGGACACCGGGAGCTCGCGCGCTCGGATCCCGTTCTTCGTGGCCAGCTCAACCGTCGCAGTGACTGCCGCGCTGTCGCCGGACACCACGGTCTGTGTGGCGCTGTTGATGTTGGCGATGACCACGTAGCCGTCGATGCGTTCGAGTAGCCCACGGACCTCGTCTGGATCGCAAACAAGGCTGGCCATCGACCCTTCGACCGGCACTTCGCCCATCAGCTTGCCGCGTAGCGCCGCAAGTTGAAGCACGGCTTTCTCATCGAGAGCGCCCGCCGCGCGGAACGCTGTGAGCTCGCCCAAGCTGTGACCCGCGACGGCGAAAGGCTTCACCCCGAGTCGCTCCAAGAACTGGAGCCAGAGAAGGCTCGCCAGGCAGATCGCCGGCTGAGCGACCTCGGTCTGCGTCAGTGCGCGCATCCATTCTTTTTGGAGCTCGCCGGTTAGATCGGGGTCGGTCTCACGGAAGATGAACTTGCTCACCGGTTCGACGCCGACCTCTTCGAGCCAACGGTCCGCGTTTGCCACCAGCTCGCGTGCCCACGCGAAACGCTCCACGAGGGTGCGCGCCATGTTCAGTCGCTGCGAGCCCTGTCCGGGGAAAAGGAAGCCGATCCGCGGGGTGGTGGCGCCGGTCATGAGCATGACGCGGCGATCAGGCGTGCTGAACGCGTAGTTCTCTGCAGGGTCGGCCTTGTCGATGGCGCCCACGAGCGTTCCCAAGCGCTTGTGGAGATCTTCAGGGCTGCTGGCCACGATCGCGGCGCGCGCCGCGCCACCCGGGGCGACCTTTCGGGCAAGCTCGACGGCAAGATCCGGCATCTCGCCGACGCTCATGCCGACGACCACGTCCAATAGCCCGGTGGCTTGCTGCGCTAGGGCCGTCAGGCTTTGTGCCGACAACACGAAGAGCTCCGTTTCCTGCTTCGAAGCCAAGAGGGCGCGCTCGTCGAGGGATGGCGCCAAGTCTCGAGAAGGGGCCGCCCCGGAAGTGATCGTCACGTGGCTGTTGATCCCGCCAAAACCCATCGCGGAAACACCCGCCGTCAACGTGGCCCCGGCGTCGCGCGCGGCTCCGCTACGAATGGGGTAGAGGTTCTTCGCCTTCCCGGTAAACACCTCATGCGGGTCGTCGCAACCCGCGGTCGGAGGAATCACGCGCCGATTGACGCCAGCGATCGCTTTGAGGAGGCCGCCGATCCCGGCCGCAGCTTTCGTATGCCCGACGAGGGACTTGAACGACGTCACACCGCATTGGTGCGGTTGCGCTTCCCCAAACGAGTCGATCGTGTTGGAAATCCCAGCGAGCTCTATCGGGTCGCCGACCGCGGTGCCAGTTCCGTGGCCCTCGACGAAGTCCAGGGTGTGCGCAGAGTACCCGGCGCGGTCGTACGCGCGTCGCAGCGCCAAAGCTTGGCCGTCCGCTGTCGGCGCCGTGATGCCACCCTTTCCGTCAGACGAGATGCCCCAACCGTTCAAGACTGCGTAGATGTAGTCACCGTCCCGTTCGGCGTCTTGCAGCCGCTTCATGACGATGAACCCGCAGCCCTCACCGGGAAGGAAGCCGTTCCCTGCGCGGTCGTAGACCTTCATGTCCGAGTCCGACAGGGCGCCCACCTTGGCGAACCCCACGAGCTCGAAGGCGTCGAGGCTGACGTCGACCCCGCCTGCCAGTGCGACATCGATATCGCCTGCGCACAACGCATTCGACGCGGTTGCAACGGAGAGCAGCGACGAAGAGCACGCACCGTCCACGGTGTATCCGCCGCCTCGAAGGTCCATGTAGTTGCAGATGCGGCCGGCGATCGTATTGGCCAATGCACCCGCGAGTGTGTCTTCGTTCGGTGCAGGGAAGAAAGACTTGTAGATCTGCTCGGTTTCCGCGACGAGCTCCTCGAGCGTGCCGCCGTCCAGGCCTTTTTTGATTCCGGCTGCGCGAATCGTCTTGCGGACGAACGGCCAACGCCCACGAAGAAGGTGCGCCCGCTGTTGCTCACCGGTCAGCGTGTTGCCGATGATGACGCCGGTGCGGTCGCGAGGGAGGTCCTTTGGCTCGTACCCCGAATCCGCCAAGGCTTGCAGGGCCACGTCGAGCGCAAGCCAGTGCGTGATGTCCGTCTGCTCAAAGACCTGCTTTGGGATTCGGCGGCGCGCCCAATCGAAGTCAAAGCCATCGATGACCGCGGCGCGTGTGCCGTAGGTCTTGTCCGGAGCGCTCTTGTCCGAATCGCCGTACTCCGAGAGCGGAAGCCGCTCGTCGGGAATCCGCCGGAAGCTCTGGCGCCGGGAGAGGACGTTCTCCCAGAGCTCTCTTGGACTCTTCGCGTCCGGGTATCTGCAACCCAGACCGATGATGGCAATGCGGCCGACGGCCTCGTTATTGGAAGTCATGATGGGGTCAACGGGGTAGGTGCGAGTAAGACAAATGGGGGAGAGCGAGTATACAGAAGGCAGCTCTCGATCCCGCTGAACAGCGGCTCAGCGAACAGTGACTTTTATTCATGTTTCCAAAATTAAGCAACGACTTCAGTGGCTTGAAGCGGTGGTCTTGAAACGATCCAGTGTCGAATTGTGAAAGATGTCACAAATGAGACCTCCCAACCGACCACACCCATTCGGTGTAGGGAGAGGTTGGCTGGGCGACCCATTCGAGACGCTACGGGGGTTCGGCGAGATTGCCTGTTCGTGCGCCGTCTTACAAGTGCGGATTCGAGGCGTCGTCAGCCGCCGCAGTAGTCGTCAGAGCCCGAGCCGGATGACCCGCAGGTGGAGCCTGGAACCGGCGGGCTCTTGCATTCGACTACATCGCTGCAGAGATAGGTGCAACGATTTAGCATTCCCGGGAGCTCCC
>Ga0164313_10006351_pt1 | contig 10427 bp, 14 predicted proteins | sample GuaBasSedimGuay4_FD_113735 | JGI IMG/M metagenome (GOLD analysis project Ga0164313, IMG submission 113735) | Subseafloor sediment microbial communities from Guaymas Basin, Gulf of California, Mexico - Guay4, Core 4569-4, 0-3 cm | ecosystem: Environmental > Aquatic > Marine > Hydrothermal vents...
GAGGGGGTGCAGGAAACGTGGTGCATGGCCTGACGACTCTTTGCCACGCAGCTGGAAACGGCGGAGACTCAGGAAGTCGTTGGCCTAAACATGCGCGCGCCTGCGTTCCACTCGGCGGGCTGTCGCTATGATGCGATGCTCCTTTCCAGCATCCAGCATCCAGCATCCAGGATCGAGTGGGTGCGCTACCATCCCCGAATGCCCTCAACGACGATCACGGCCATCGCCTTCGACGCCGGCAACACCTTGCTCTACTGCGACCCGAGCCCCGCCGAAATCTACGCCGTTGAGCTGACCCGCCACGGCAGTGCGGTCACCCCCGAAGACGTCGAGCCGGTCTTTGCCGGCGCCTGGGCCGAACTCCAGGAGCGGACCCCACCTGGGATTGATCGCTATGGCTCCCAACCCGGTGGTGAGAAGCAGTGGTGGGGGGCCTTTCTCCAAGAGGTGCTGGCGCGTCTCGACCACGATGCCGAGTGGGAGCCCCTGCTCGAAGACCTCTATGCGGCCTTCTCACGGCCCGAGGTCTGGAGGGTCTATCCCGAGACCCGCGTCACCCTGGAGACCGCTCGCGACCGTGGTCTTCGACTGGCGGTGATCTCGAACTGGGACCGGCGGTTGCCGGAGATCCTCGATGGGCTCGATCTGACGGGGTACTTCGAGACGGTTGCGGTCTCGTCCATCGAAGGGGTCGAGAAACCCGCCGCCGAGATCTTTGAGCGGACCATCGAACGGTTGGGAGTTCGTCCTAAAGAAGTCCTCCACATCGGTGACTCGCCGCTCGAGGACTACGAAGGAGCACAGGCGGCGGGGCTGGTTTCCGTCCTCATCGATCGGCCAGGCGCCTTTGTCGGGAACGGCTACCGACGGATCGGCTCGCTCGGAGAGGTCTTCGAGATGATTGATTGAGATCGGGTTCGGAGGCGCGCATCTTTGGGAGAAGGTAAGATCCCTCCATGCTGCATGCCGTCATCATGGCCGGGGGATCCGGCACTCGTTTCTGGCCCGCTTCCCGAGGGGATCGTCCCAAACAACTGCTCTCGTTGGCCTCCGACGAGCCGCTGCTCAGGGTCACGATCGATCGGATTCTGCCGCTGGTTCCCGCCGAGCGTGTCTGGGTGGTCACCACAGCCGCGACCGCCGAGGCGACACGGTCCCTGCTTCACGATTTGCCGGACGATCACGTCCTCGCTGAACCAACCGGACGCGACACGGCGGCCTGCGTCGCCTACGCCGCCCGAGTGCTTCTCCACCACGACTCCGACGCTCATTGCCTGGTCTTCCCGGCTGACCACGTCATCCCAGACGAGGACCGCTTCCGGTCGGCCATGGCCGCCGGAGCCCGGATGGTGGCGGAGCGGGGTGGTTTGCTGACGTTTGGTGTCGCTCCGACCCATCCGGAGACGGGCTATGGCTATCTTGAACTCGGTGAGGAAATCCACGCCGATGGCGAGTGGCGGGTCAACAACCTCAACCGCTTTGTCGAGAAACCCGATCGTGAGACGGCCGAGGGCTATCTCGCCGATGGTGGCTATCTATGGAACTCGGGGATGTTCGCCTGGCGCGCGACGGATCTCCTGGCCGAAGTTCGCCGTCAACTCCCGCTCCTCTTCGATGGAGTCGGCACCATCGGTGACGCCATTGGAACAGCCGATGAAGACACTGCCTTGAACGAAATCTACCCCCATCTCCCGAGAACATCGGTGGATTTCGGAATCATGGAGTCCGCCCGTCAGTGTTGGTGCGTTCCCGTGGACTTCGGTTGGTCGGATGTGGGGTCCTGGCGGGCCCTTGCAGAAGTGTTGCCAGCCGACGAGAGCGGCAACGTGGCTCGTGGGCGAACCCTGGATCTCGACGCCGAAGGGAACATCCTGGTTGGTGAGGGTGTCCTCATTGCGGCAGTGGGAGTGCGCGGTCTGGTGGTGGTGGCAACTCCTGATGCGGTCCTCGTCGTGCCCAAAGACGACGCTCAGAGAGTCAAGGAGGTCGTTGAGACCATTCGCGAACGTGGATGGAACGACCTTTTGTAACGAGGTCGGAAGCGGATTCTTCACCCGTACGCCTCATGCTGAAAGCACGTGGAAAAGGGCCTCTACCGGGGCGTGCCTCGCGGTTGAACGTCCCGGTGCGGCTCTCCCGGCTGCGTGGGAGGCCGCCGGCGCGCCATCGGTGTGGTCGCAGTCCTTCAATCATCTTCCGCGCGACCACGCCGATGAGGTGACGCTGGAAGGCCGAAGGCGGACCAGAAGGCCGGGGTTCCCCGAAGGCGCCGCCAAACTATTCCCTACAAGCTCCTAGCCCTCGTCCTTCTTCTCCCTGAGCCCGTACTGCTCAAGCTTGCGATACAGGGTCGAACGACCGATGCCGAGCTGGCGCGCCACATCCGAGAGATTTCCTCCGTGGCGTCGAAGGGCCTTTTCGATCGCCGCCTTCTCGAGTTCATCGAGGCTCATGGCGACCGAGATCGGCGCTGACGAGCCTCCGACCCCGTCTCCGGACCGTGAACCGAGACCCACCGGAAGGTCGGCAGCGGTGATGTCCGGTCCGTCGGCGATCAGCAGCGAGCGGTGGATGACGTTCTCGAGCTCGCGGACGTTGCCGGGCCAATCATGGTTCTTGAGTGCCGCGATGGCCGTTGGCTCGATGCCGCTCACCCGCTTACCGGTATCGCGCCCATACTTCTCGATGAAGTGTTCGGTAAGCAACGGGATGTCATCACGGCGATCGCGCAGGGGCGGCAACTCGATGGGGAAGACCACAAGACGGTAGAAGAGATCCTGGCGGAAGCCGCCATCCGCGACCATTTGTTCGAGATCTCGGTTTGAGGCGGAGATCACCCTGACATCGAGATTGATGGTCTTAGTGCCGCCGACCCGCTGGAGACAGCGCTCCTGGAGGACCCGGAGCAATCGGGCCTGAGCCGATGGCGACATTTCACCGACCTCGTCGAGGAAGATGGTGCCGCCCGCCGCCTGCTCGAACTTGCCGGGGTGGGTCGCGAGCGCCCCGGTGAAGGCGCCCTTCTCGTGACCGAAGAGTTCGGACTCCTGGAGCCCCTCGGGGATGGCCGCGCAGTTGACATCGATGAAGGGTTCGTCGGATCTCAGCGAGCCGAAGTGAATCGCCTTGGCCGCCAGTTCCTTCCCGGTTCCGCTCTCACCCGAGATGAAGATGGTGATGTCTGAACTCAGGACCTTCTCGATTTGGGAGTAGACCTGGCGCATGGCCGCTGATGAGCCGACGATACTCTTGATGTCGTAGCGGTCGCTGAGCTGGGTTTTGAGCCGCACCACCTCGTTGCTGAGGCTGCCGTGGGACACGGCCCGGTTGAGGGTGGTCTTGAGGCGCTCCTGATCGATGGGTTTGACCAAATAGTCATAGGCGCCGAGCTTTGTCACCTCGACTGCCCGGCTGACCTCGTTGACTGCGGTCAGGATGATCACCGGCAGGCTCGGGTGGCGGCGTTTGAGCTCCTTGAGGACCGCCACGCCATCGACCTCGGGCATCATAAGATCGAGCAGGACGGCGCCGGGCTGGGGATCGGCGCAGGAGAGCACTTCGGCGCCGCCGGCAAAGGTCTCGACTTCATACCCGGAGGTCGTGACGATCACTGTGAGCAATTCGCGGATCGCCGGCTCGTCGTCGACGATCCAAATCGTTGTGGCTTCTCCCATGACGATTCCAGTCTACCTCGATCTTCCGACAAAGCCCGCGAGCCACGCCGTCAAGGTCTCCAGACCGAATGTCTGCTGCCGGATGCCGGACTCAACCGAGGCGGCACCGGCGATGGACGCGACCAGCTCGTCGTCGGAATAGCGTCCGGCGCCCGCGAAGACCGCACCGAGGGAAAACGGCGTCGGTGGTTTTCCACCCGGGCGGATCATGGGCGATGGCGCATCCTCTTTGAGCCTGGCGATGAGTTCCGGTGCGAGATCGTTTTTGAATCGTCGGGCGTACCAGCCACGCCTCGAGGTCTGATCCGGCGCCAGGTCTTTGTCGAGACCGGCGGCGGCAGCCACCCGTCTGAGATAGAGCATCTGGTGCTGGAGATTGGTCACCTGACCGAAGAGGACCGGACCCAGACCACCGGCGTCGAGACGTTGGCCCTGCCAGTTGTTGACCGGCGACCCGGATGATGCCGCGGCGACCAGATCGAGCAGGGGTTCGAGTTCACGTGCGAGCAGCGCGTCCCGGACGACCTCGAGGGATCGCTCGCGCGGGAAGGTCAACCGGCGGACGAGGGTCTCGTCAACCTCCGATTCACCCGCCGCGCCGATGAGCTTGCGAACCTCCTGGACCAGGAGGCGAGGCGCGAACCCGAGACGCTCGAGCAGCATCTGCATGGCTTCTCGGCTGAAGCTCACCCCGTCGGCAGCGCGACGAACGACGGTTTCGAGCACCTGCCGTTGCTCGCTCGAAAGCACTGCGTCTTCCCAGGGCTTGGGTGGTGGCGGCAAAGGAATCCACTCGAAGACACCGGCCTTTTCCACCGCCTCGACGAGCTCTCCGGTGGGTTTGCGGCCACACCACGCGCCCATCACCAGAACCATCCCTTCGGGCAGGCCTTCGGAAAAGACCTGGAGCAGGGGCTTGAGGTCGGGTGCGGCGACCTTGCCGGCCTTGAGGCCCGCGGGGGCGGGGGCGCCGAGCCAGATCCGGACGTCCGGAACCACCAGGACCCTCTCGGAAGCGAAAAGCGACGGGGAGACCAACTCGGTGGCCACCGACTCGGGGGTCGCTTCATCGGTTTGGATCTCGGGATCCACCCCGCCGAGATCCGCACAGACCTCGGTGACGGCCACACCGAGCCGCTCTTCGAGGAGATAGTCATCGCTGGCGGCGATCAGGTGGATTCGGGACATGGTTTCGTAGGTTGGATCAGATCTGTCCCAGGTCCTGGAGCTCCTGACAGTCGATACAATGCCGCGCCCAGGGAACGGCGTTGAGGCGGCCCTGCTGGACCTTTTTCCCGCAGTTCAGACATTCGCCGTAGGACTCCGCTTCGATCCGGTCAAGGGCGGCGTCGATGCGTTTCAAGATGTCGCGCTCGCCGGTGGAGAGAACATAGCTCAGGTCGCGAGTCACAGAGGAAAGGGCGCGGTCGCCGAGGTCGGGAGCGTTCTCGGACTGCCCCGCCGTCTCGGTCGCGCGAGCCGCCTGGACGCGAGCGAGCAGTTCGGCTCGCTTGTTATTCAGTAGCTTCTTGAACTTCTCCATCTGTTTCCGGTTCATCGTAGGCCTCCAGGTTTGACGCTCGAAATACTCAAACCCTATTGTACGGTCGCCCGATGGTATCCACCACCACCCAGAATATGGATGGCCCTGAAAAGCTGTTCCCAGAGGACGAGACGGGCCAGAGGGTGGGGAAGGGTCATGGCGCTCAACGATAGGGTCCAGGCGGCGTCGGCGACGACTGAGCGATCGAGCCCGAGATCGCTGCCGATGACAAAGTCGAGACCCGGTGTCGAACGGTCTTCGAGATCAGCAAGCCGACGCGCGAACTCTTCACTGCTGCACCGCCTGCCGCCCTCGTCGAGCGCCACCGACGTCCACCCGGGGTCAATGATCTTGACGAGAGTGCGGGCCTCTTTGCGCAGCACCCGGCGGGGATCCTCGCCTCGGCCGCCGGCGATGGGTTTGACCACCCGGTCCTCCGCCGGCCACCTTTGGGCAACCCGCTTGCGATAGGTCTCCACCTGTTCGTCGAACGCCGCCGCACCGCGACGACCGAACCAGATGACGCGGATCTTCACTGCTCGGAGGGTGCCGGTGACTGGTCGATCCCGAGGGTTTCTTCGTCGATCCTCGGTGCATCACCCCAGAGGCTGTCGAGCGCGTAGTAGGCGCGCCGATCCTCGGTGAATACATGGACCACGAGATCGCCGAAGTCGAGCAGGATCCAATCGCTTCTGCGGAAGGCGCCCTCGGTGTGGAGGGGTCTGACCCCGGCGTCCTTCAGCCGCCGCGAGATCCCATCGGCGATGGCGCCGACCTGGCGTTCGCTGGCCGCCGAGCACAGCAGGAAGCTGTCGGTGTAGGACGTGAGATCGGTCACTTCGAGAGCGACGAGGTCAAAGGCCTTCTTGTCCGTCGCTGCCTGGGCCGCGAGCCCGATTCTCGAGAGGGTGTCAGCGTCCACTTTTTACTCCCCGTCGTTCTCGGTCCGGTAGAGCCGGTATTTTTCGATATATGAGTTGACCTCGTGCGGAACCAGCTCTCGGATGGGAAAACCCTGGCGTTGCCGCTGTCTGACATCGGTGGCCGAGACCGGGAACGGGTCGTGGTTGAGGAGATAGACCGTCTGTTCGGTGGGATCGGGCACCTTGGCGAAGGGCTCGACCTCGACAAGGCGGGACCTCAGGGATTCGGGCACCCTCAGACGAAGCTCGGGACCCCAGATGTGGGCGCGGTGGAGCACCACCAGATTGGCGAGATCCACCAGCTCTTCCCAGCGCTCCCAGGTCGAGATCTGCGAGAAGCTGTCGCTCCCCAGGAGGAAGTAGAGCACCGCACCGGGGAATCGCTCGCGATAGCGTCTCACTGTCTCGACGGTGTAACTCGGGCCATCGACGAAGACTTCGTCATCAGAGGCAAAGAAGCGATCGAACGGCAGGGTCGCCAGCGCCACCATGGACAGGCGGTGGGTGATGGGTGTCAGGGGCTTGCCCTGTTTGTGTGGCGGACTTCCGGAGGGTACGAAATGAACGGCGTCGAACTTGAAGGTCTCCTGGGCACGCACCGTGGGCACCAGATGTCCGGTGTGGAACGGGTCGAAGCTGCCACCGTAGACCGCGATGCGTTGCGTCATTTCCTCTCCTGATCATCAGCCACCAGCCCGAAGAGCCGCCCGAGCAGTTGGCGGACCCCATCACCGGTCACCGCAGAAATGGTGCAGGTGTCCACCCCGTAGTCGGCGGCGACCTCTTCGAGTTCGCTCTTGGCCTGCCCGAGGTCAGCCACCGCATCGGTCTTGGTCCCGACGAGCAACCAGGGCCGAGCATCCAACGGCGTCTCATAGGCCGCGAGCTCTCCCCTGATGGTATCAACCCGTTCCGCGATGCTCTCATCGGATGAAAGATCCACGAGGTGGGCCAGCACCCGGCATCGCTCCACATGCTTGAGAAACTGGACACCGAGACCGGCGCCCTGGTGGGCTCCTTCAATGAGGCCCGGGATGTCGGCCATCACCAACGTCGTGAACTCGTCATTGGGCGCCTGGACCACCCCGAGATGGGGTTCGAGAGTGGTGAAGGGGTAATCGGCCACCTTTGGCCGAGCGGCGGACAGTCGCGCAAGGAGGGTCGATTTACCCGCGTTGGGAAGACCCACCAGACCGACATCCGCGAGCAGTTTGAGTTCGAGTTCGAGCTCTCTGACCTGGCCCTTGGCACCTGGTTCGGCTTTCCGGGGGGTGCGGTTGGTGGCCGACGAGAAACGGGCGTTGCCACGGCCGCCACGCCCCCCGGTGGCCACCGACAACTCGTCGTCATTCTCCACCAGGTCACCGAGGGTCTCACCGGTTTCGAAGTCTCGAACAATGGTCCCCGGCGGCACCATGATCACCGCATCGTCGCCACCGGCGCCGGTCTTGTTGGAACCCAACCCGTGGGTGCCGCGCTCGGCCCTGATGATGCGTTGGTTGTGGATGTGGAGCAGCGTCGAGAGGTTGCGCTGCACTCTGAGCATCACATCGCCGCCACGCCCGCCGTCACCGCCGTTCGGCCCACCTCTCGGGACAAATTTCTCACGTCTGAAAGCGACGCAGCCGTTGCCGCCGTCACCCGCATGGACCGTGATTCGGGCCTGATCAACAAGCATGCCGCACACAACGAAAAGCGCGGCGCTCTGATCGAGCCGCCGCGCTCTGGGTTCGCATCGTCCTCATGGAGAGGATATTCAGTTGATCACCACGTGGATGAAGCGACCGAGACGGCCACGGTTCTGAAATTCCACCTTACCCTCGGCGGTGGCGAAAAGGGTATCGTCTTTGCCGCGCTTGACGTTGTTACCCGGTTTGAAACGGGTGCCGCGCTGACGCACCAGGATGGACCCGGCGGTCACGGTCTGACCGTCGCCCACCTTGGTTCCGAGGCGCTGAGCATTGGAGTCGCGCCCGTTCCGGCTTGATCCCTGTCCTTTTTTATGTGCCATGGTCTGACTCCCTAAGCCTCGATGGACTCGACCCGGACCCGATAGTAGCCCTGGCGATGTCCCTTCGTCCGCTTGTAACCTTTGCGGCGCTTCTTCTTGAAGACGATCACTTTTTTGCCGAGCTCGGGATCGACCACCTGGCTGAGCACCGAAACGCCCTCGACCACGGGCTTGCCGACCGTGACCGTGTCGCTCTGGCTGACCATCATGACTTTTTCGAATCGGAGCTCGTCACCGGCCTTGAGGTCCGGCACGGTCCGCTCCACCAAAAGCACGTCTCCGGGGCTGACCCGGTACTGCTTCCCGCCGTGTTCCACTACTGCATAGTCCGTCATAACGCACCTCTCCCACACAAGGGCGCTTGTTATAGCCCATTCAACGTCTTGTGTCAACGACAACGCCCGTTTCCGCTCCCATCGCGCCACCGGGTCGGGACGAGAAGAACGTCGCGCACCTCAGCGGTGCGCGGCGTTGCGATTTCGCAGTTCGAGCGATCCCTAGCCGAACCCACCATCAACCGGCTGGCGGCGCTCGCCTCCGGCTCCCGGTCGCGGCCCACCGGGCGCGCCCTCGCCAGGTCGTCGGTTCTCCCGGTTCCGCTCGATGTATCGACGGATCTCGAGCAGCTGCTTCCACTGTTCGGCGGTCAACTCCGCCCGCACCGCAAGCAGCATCTCGAATCGTTCGTACTCGAGCCGGTCCTTGGCCGCCTGGAACGAGGCGAAGGACTTGCGGATGGCTTCTGCGTCGAACTCATCCCGATCGACGAGATCGCCGAGCTCGAATTCGGCCTTTTTGAGCCCGGCATTGAGATCGATCATCCGCATCGCGTGTTCGTAGACGAGGTCGCTGATTGTCTTTTGTTGCGCCTCGGTGAGACCGATGCGCTGGACCACTCGTTCGTTCTCCCACCACTTGCCGTGCGGCAGATCAAGACCCGCGGCCCCGGCCACCGTCGTGCTCGCAATGAGCACCAATATCGTCATCATCATCCGTTTCATGGTTCCTCCCGAATGCCCCCGCTCAGGATGCTCCGTTGTCGAAATAGGTTTCCAGATCGTCGGTCTCGGGGTCGATGAGCTCGAACCCCGGGATGCTGTCGTCGGACAGCAATTCGTCCATCTCGGCGAGGATCTCCTCCACCGCCACGTCATCGAACGGCGGGATCGCCGGATCCCGTGGTAAGAGTGCCCCGATGCCCACCGCCACGACCAGCGCCGCCGCCAGCGCGAGGACCGGTCTCGACCATCTCGATCCTCGGGTCGAAACGGTGCCGCCTTCGCCGGGCAACCGCGCCATGACCTCGGCCTTCGCGGCCTCCCAGTCGGGTTCCTCCTCCGCCATCTCCGCGCGGCGGACCTCCATGAGCTCCTCAAACTCGGCCGCCTCCGCGTGACAGAGCACACAGCTCTCGAGGTGCTTTCTGGCCTCGTCGTCGATCTCGAGGCCGGCAATGGCCGCCTCGATCTCTTCGGGTCTCAGATGGATCGTCATCGTACGTCTCCCAACTCTCGTCGCAAGCGGTGGACCGCCCGGTGCAGCTGCGTCTTCACCGTCCCGATATGCACCGACAGGGTGGTGGCGATTTCGTCGAGCTCCATTTCGGCGTAAAACCGCAGCCGAAAGATCTCCCGCTGCCTGTCAGGGAGCTCCGCCTCGCGTGTCTTGAGCCGGTCCACCGCCTGTCGCTGGATGGATCGGCCTTCGGGGTCGATCTCGTCGTCCGCGACCTGCGCGACCGCCTCGAGTTCACCGTCGTCATCCGGCGTCACCACCCGGAGGCCTTCCCGCTTTCGCCGCCTGATCAGGTCGAGGCAGGTGTTGATGGCGATCCGGGTCAGCCAGGTCGTGAAGGCCGCACGGCCGTTAAAGCTGCTCAGACTGGTGTAGGCCTTGATCAGCGAGTCCTGGGCCACCGCATCGGCCTCGTCGGCCCCGACATACTGGCGGCAGACCATCCAGATTCGTCGTTGGTGTCGGGCGACCAATTCGCCGAAGGCGTCACGGTCCCCGTTGCGCGCCATCAGAACGAGGGCGCGGTCGTCAGTCGAAAGATCGGATCGGGTGGGCGTCATGGACGTGGCTCTCAACACGATTCTATGACGATCTGTGGCAACCGTGGGTTGACAGGGTTACTCGAACCTCTTGGAGCGGTGATCTGTACGGGGAGGCACAATGGATCCGCAGAGACGCAGAGAACGCAAAGTGCCGCGAAGGCATCTCTTTAACTCATCGCAATCACCCAAGACAGGACACGACCTCCGGATCGCGCGGGA